>Ga0187893_10005318_pt1 | contig 23252 bp, 16 predicted proteins | sample MA1701074metaG_FD_139574 | JGI IMG/M metagenome (GOLD analysis project Ga0187893, IMG submission 139574) | White microbial mat communities from a basaltic lava cave in the Kipuka Kanohina Cave System on the Island of Hawaii, USA - MA170107-4 metaG ...
AAAGTCTCCTTTCCGTGTGACTTTGAGCGGTTCACGGATCGGAGACTTTCTTTTTTCACCCCGGAATTGTCAAACTCCTGGAGTCCCCCAGCAAAGCTGGGGGTTTACCTAAAGGAAATTAGGAATGCGTTTTCGTCAATTCCGTATTGAGTTCTCTACCACTACGGATTTTACCGACTGTTCACCCACCGGAGAATTGGATCGTCAATGGACTGCATCCACGCCGTCAGCCGCTCTTGAAGACTCTGTTGGATTTGGTTGGTTTGAGATTTCCCATAAAGATTTGTGGCCTCTCCTGGATCGTCTTTGAGGTGGAAGAGCATATCCAAGGAGTTAGTGCCATAGTAGCGGACCAGTTTCCAGTCGCCGGTTCGGATCGCTCGCATAAAGGCTAGCCCACTGTTATGCAAATCGTATTGACCGAAGACCGCGTCACGCCAAGGAATTCTCTGCCCCCGCAACAGCGGCGAGAAGTCCGCCCCTTCCTGAGTCACTCCCTTTGGCATCGGAATTCCGAGCATACCGAGGACCGACGCGAACGTATCCACATTCGAAATAGCTTCAGAAATTTCTGTGCCTCGTTTGCCAATTCCAGGCCAGCGCACCAACAATGGGACACGGAGCGACATCTCGTACATGTTTGGGAACGGCGGTGGAAAGTACATGGGCACCCCACCTGCCGCCCACCGGGCGTTACCCTTCCCATGAAGCCCGTGATGGCCAATCATGTACCCATGGTCGCTAGTAAAGAGGATGATCGTGTGACCCGACAGTTGTAAGTCATTTAACTTCTGCAGCAGCCTGCCGACGTTTCGGTCTATAGAATGAACGCTCGCATAGTACTCACGCGTCCAGTTTTTGATCTGCTGTTCATCCAGGCCTGGCGCCAAGGGTACGGTCGGATCAAGCCTTGTAAAAGGCGCCATATCTTGGTCTCTAACTGGAACATACTTTATGTGGGGTTCCCGAAAATGCAGGCTTAGAGCAAACGGCCGTGTGGCTTGATTCTCGATGAACCGTAACGCTTCATCGGTCACTAGATCCGCGGTTGCCCCCTGAAACTTCTGGTCCTTGCCGTCGACCTCTAAGATTGGGTCCATCGGGTCCGTGCAGCATCCCAGAAAACCGTAGAAAATATCGAATCCGTGCTGCGTCGGATGGAATCTAGGGGCCGTTCCCAAGTGCCACTTTCCAATGAGAGCTGTTTTATAGCCATGCGCACGCAAAACCTCGGGCCAAGTTGTAAGGGTGCCTGGCAAGCCCAGATCTCGCTCAGGGCCGGGATGAATGAAATCAGTGATACCGGTTTGGGTGCTATAGAGACCCGTCAAGAAGCTGGCACGACTGGCAGAGCAGACGGGTGTCGGAACAAAAGCATTCTTAAATCGGGCTCCCTCATGAGCCAGACGGTCGATGTTGGGCGTGCGAGACTCTCGGTTGCCATATGATCCTAGGGACCAGTCAGCTAGGTCATCGGTAACGATGGAAATGAGATTAAGTGGCTGCGGCGGATCCTTCTGAAATGTTGCAGCGACCAATCTATCTCCCGACATTCCGATTGCCGCGGCGACCAGAAGAACCATCCAAGAAGCCGGATGGTTCTTCTTTAAGCCTCTCAGTTGCCCGACGCTGCAATTCATAGTTCGCGCTGCGTTCTCCTCTTATTTTTCAGTCAGGAAATCTGCGGCTGGTTGGTATTGAAAGAAATCTTTTCCTCCGTGACCTAATCCCGGCAGAACATCCAGTTTGGCCACGCCCCCGAGCGCACGATAGCGCGTCATGAATTCAACGGAGTTTGCATCCATCGGTACTAGTTGATCCTTGTCGCCATGGATATGAAAAATCTTGACTCCCGCTTTGGCCAGAGGGCCCAAGTTATCAATCGGGTTGAACTCGGCCAAACGGACTTCCAGTTCAGCTGGGGACAGGCCATAGCCGAGCCCCTCTGGAGTGATACGGCCAGGAGTGCGGTCAGGCGGCTGAGGAACGAGGGTCCGACCGCTGACCTTATCAAGTCCGGGCCAGGTCCGCATGTCCGTAACCGGATAAACGCAGAATATACGTTCCACGTGCTGGGGATGGCGAAACGCCCAGGCATAAGAAATCAAGCCGCCATTGCTAACACCGAACAGCCTCACTTTGGGATGGAGATGTTGAGCCTCCACCACCCATTCATAAAACGACTGATAAAGGTCGGCGCCCTTCGGACTCCCGCAACTGGTTCCAACGTCTAGCCCGGCCACATGAATGCCAGCATCGAGCGCTTGCTCTATGTAGAAACGAACAAAAGAACCCCCACCCTGAATACGACTTCCATCCGTAGGAGTCCGAAAAGCAACCCAAAGCGGTGCGAGCCAGATCCATCGCCTTTTTGGGTCGATCTTTTCCTTTGGCTTGATAAGGTACCCCCGGGTCCCATTGAACTTGATCGCAATCACATCTCCGTTTCGATAATGCTGATTCAGCAAGAAATTCTGCTGGGGAAGGCCAGCGATTGAATAGACCGACGCATAGGTATTACCCATCTCATCAGCCACTGCCAGAGATGTTTCGATTTCACCTGCAAGAATCCAATGAGTAAAAAAGCACAGCGATAAAAGCAGGATGACACCAATCCTTGGCACCGATTGCATAGCGTCCTTTCTGTTGTCACAACTCCCTGGCGGATTGTTATTCCACCGAGGTAATCTGATAGAGCGGTGAAAGACCTTCGGAAATGCGCTGAATGTTCGTCACTACAGCTTCCGCTCGGCGGCGCGAAGTCTCAAAAGTGACGCCGGCATTGTGAGGCGTTGCGACTACGTTTCTGAGTTGAAGCAAGGGATGGCTGGGATCAACCGGTTCTGCGGCAAAAACATCGAGCCCCGCCCCTCGGAGGCGTTTTTCAACCAAGGCGCTGTGCAAAGCATTCTCATCGACAATTCCGCCGCGGGCGACGTTGATGAGAACTGAAGAGGGCTTCATTTTGCTCAAAGTCCTACAATTAACCAGGTGCCGCGTGCTTGCAGTCAGCGGCACGTGAAGGGAAAGGTAGTCGGCTTCGCCCAATACTCGTTCAAGACATTCAAGTCCGCCGAAGAAACTGATGCCCATATCCCGAAGCCTTTCGTCGGAGACTGCGCAAATGTCAATGCCGACAACTCGCATTCCCATTGCCTTGGCTCGTCTTGCCAGATGCTGGCCGCTGGCGCCAACGCCGAGCAATGCCAACGTCTTGCCCTCCAGTTCCTCGTTCATCGGCTGACAGAGGACTCCTGACCTCACGCTGGTCTGACTTTCCGCGAAGTTCTTTGCAAAGTGGAGCATCAAGAACAGAGCATGCTCAGCCAGCGCGGAAGCACTGAATTGCCCCGGAGTGTTGGCCAACGGAAGCTGCCTCTGAAGGAAATAGGCTACGTCGGTGTGGTCGACTCCGGTACCCAGAACCTGCCAAAGTTGAGCTCCGGCGCTAATAGCGGCGTCGATACGTTCGCGGGTTCCGTTGCCTCCTCCTTGATCCACCACCACGCTTGTACCTCGGAACTGTTCTTCGACAGACCTGGCAGGATCGAACAGGATGATATTCCAGCGTCCTTCTGCCCTGCGGAGAACATCCGAATACCAGGGATCGAGGCGCTCAGCTGTGCCAAGAAAGAGGACTTTCATGTGGCTCCTTTGAGAAGCAGTACCCAACTCAGCAGCAACCACTATTTCCTGACTCAGCTCGTTGAATTATCCGTGAGCCACGAACTCGAAGCGCAACCTTTTCCAGCATCATCCACGCAAGCGCGGCTGCGTTTGAGTCATGAGCGTTGCTGCAATCAATCGCAACTCCATACGTGCATTCCTTACCTGGCGCTACCTGGAAGCTGACCCAAATTCGGGCCCATCCCGAGGGTAAACATTTGCGAAAAGCGACTCCTCACCGAGCAGTTTGAGATCGAGGAACAGCCTGCGTTTAGGTCAGAAAACGGAGAACGCGGAAGGTTCAGGGCTCTCGCGACAGTCATCTCACCTTGGCGAGCTCCATACTGAGTCAGATTTCCTATATGCATGAAGCTCAGTGGTTTCGCATTTGGCGACGCAGGTACTCGATGTTGTAGCGCAAAGCGACGCCAGGGTCATTCTCACCTTGATACTCGATAAGCAACGCACCCCGGTAGTTGAGCTGTGCCAATTCGCGCAGGATTGCGGCAATAGGAACCAGACCGCCGTCTAGCACGGTGCCTGTGAACACTCTCCCGCTCACAGAACTTCGAGTCCGACTTACATTCTCAAACAGCATCACATCACGACTGTTTTTCAAATGGACGTGGACGACATACGGCGACATGGTCTTCAGAAGCTCGATTGGATCCCGGTCCACAAAAAGAGCGGCACAGGGATCACAGATGAGACGAAGGGCTGAAGAGTTGACGGCCACACAGATCTCGACACATTGTTCAGCAGTTCCGTGAATGGGGCGCCAGGGAGGATAGTCGATATTCTCAAACGCCAGAATAATTTCGTTCTCTTTTGCATGATCCGCGCACCGGCTGAGGCCCTCGATAGCCCAGTCACGAACCTGCTCGAGTGGGATTCCTTCCTCGACTTCTGCCGGGAAGATCATTGCAATCTTTGCGCCCACCTCAGCTGTACGGTCCAGCAGGCGGCGGACACGGTCTACCGCCGCCTTCCGTTTCTCAATTGACGAAACCGAAAGATCCACGGTGAAGATGTAGCTGTTGATGGGGAGACCCTTGTCGGTCGTGATCTTTTTCAGATAAGCCGTGCTGCAATCTCCCCAGTAATCTTCCCGAATTTCAACGCCATCAACGCCGAGCGAACAATAGAGATAAATGACGTCTTCACGACTCATGAACCCCGCGATGGGCTTCGGGTCAAGATATCCCTCTTTCAAAGCCCAATCCGCATTGTAGTCAAAGAGGGTAATCGCGTTCTTCATTGGCTCCACTTGATCTGTCTTGTTAAGGATCTGCTTCGATTAGATTAGACCTGCACACCCAAGCGGTCAGCAAGCGACCGGACGTTCTCTTTCTTTGCCTCCAGCCCGAGCTTCATCATCTCAATCAGGACGGTTTCAAACAGTTCCTCGCTGATTCCCTCGGCAAGGGCAATTGCATGAACGTCGCTTCGATAGCAGCGAAGTTCGAGAATTGTCTTCTCGGCCTGCCAGGACCTGAGAGCAGACAGGGGCTGATAGCGTGTGTCCAAGGAAAGGCGGATACGGTCCGAGGTGTTGGGAAGCGCCCGGTGAATCATCAGGCTGCGAAAAATTAGAAGATCCCCCGGCCGATAGTCTATTGTGAGCCAGTCCTGAGAAATTCGTTCGAGAGGAACTCCTCGCTGCTTGCGACCTCGGAAAATGTAGGAATAAGCGGCCCCGTGCTCGATGTGTTCGAGCAGACCACCCTGGTGGCTGCGAGCAGCCAGGGCGAGTCCACCAACCTTGGGTTCGATATTCATCAGGGGAATCCAGGCGGTCCGGAAGAGATTATTCTGGCGAATGAAGAAATGATCCTGGTGAGGAGGGGTGAGGTATTTGTCATCGCTAGGCAGCGCGAACCGAATATCCGTGTTGCGATACTCGAAAACCTTCTCGCCGAAGATCTTTTCGATCACATGCCGGGTGGAGTCCGAGCCGAGGAGTTCCTGGTAAGAATCAAGCGCATAGAGAGCATTGTCATCAACCTGCTCCAGGCTTGCACCCGTCCAGAGAGGTTCCGACGTTTCGGGTTGAACCACACCCTGTTGCTGCAGCACACGGATGAAATCTTCCTTCACCTTGCCGACTGCAGCCGGATCCAAGACATTCCTGAATAACAAATAGCCTTCTTCGCAATATAGAGAATTGAGTCTCTCGTCATCATCCAGCAAGTGGTTGGCCACCTGCAAGTCGCCAATTCTTGTATGGCTCATGGCTATCTTACCTTTGGTTGCAGTCACTAAAACGCCCTGCGTCGCTAGCAACAGATGTTATCGCTTTGAAAGAACCGACCACCTGCTTGTTCACGTCGTGGGTGGGACGATCAGAAGATCTTTCACGATCTTTGCCCCGTTTACTCGAGAGTCTGTCGGAGTTTCCAGCAGCCCATGATAGGGATAGAGCAGACGATCATGGTTCAAACCTAGTAAATGATAGATCGTCGCATGCAGGTCGGGCACACTGACCCGGTTGACGACCGAGCGATAACCAAATTCATCGGTTTCTCCATGTACAAAACCGCTTTTGAACCCGCCTCCTGCCAGAATCGTGCTGAATGCATGCCGATTGTGATCGCGCCCGTCCTCTCTCTCGGTGATGGGCAGCCTTCCAAACTCACCGGTCCAGATGACGACCGTCGTTTCCAGCAGCCCTCTCGCTTTCAGATCCTTGATCAACCCTGCGAAAGGAAGATCGGTGTGAGCGCAGATGGTTTGGAGTCCGTCACGCAACCGCGTATGGCTATCCCACGGCTGAAATGAAGGATTGAGGGGTGGGAAGATCTGAACGAATCGGACACCGGATTCAATCAGGCGACGAGCCATCAAGCAGCGCGTTCCATAGCCGGTTGTGAGCTGATTGTCGAGCCCGTAGAGTTTCTTTGTCTGCTCCGATTCCTTGGAAAGGCTTAAGACCTCAGCAGCCGAGACCTGCATTCGCGCCGCCAGTTCATAGTTTTGGATTCGCGACTCGAGTTCCGACTCTCGTGGGTGCTCTCGTTGATGGACTCTATTGAGGTCCGCCAGCAAGTCGAGACTATGACGTTGTGCTCCAGGAGGGAGTGGCGACGAAGACGTGAGATTGTGAACCGCACTTCCGGTTGAATTGAACTCGACACCTTGGTAGAGTGCCGGCAAGAAACCGCTCGACCAGACCATGCGACCGCTGGTGTTGTATCCCGCTGGGTCCCTCAAGACCACGAAGGCAGGCAGGTTCTGATTCTCGGTGCCAAGTGCATAGCTGATCCAGGAACCCATGGCGGGCCGACCCGGGAAGATCTTGCAGGTCTGCATCATATTGAGACCTTCCGCATGGTTATTGTGCTCGGTGAACATCGAGCGCACCAGACACAACTCATCCGCAATGCTTCCCATGTGGGGAATGGCTTCCGAAAGCTCCATTCCGCATTGCCCGTGACGTTGAAATTCAAATGCGCTGGGCATCAACACATTTTTGTTTTCCGCCATGATGGTCTCGACCTTCTCAGGATGAGGCTGACCGGCGCGCTTCTTGAGTTCTGGCTTTGGATCAAACAAATCCATTTGACTGGGGCCGCCGTTCTGCATCAACTGAATGACTGCTTTGGCTTTTGGCTGAAAGTGTCCTACCCGAGGCTTAAGATCCGAAAAGAGCTGTGTCGCGGCATTGCTGCCGGAGGAGGCGAGAGATCGGCCGCTGAGAAGCCATGTCAAAGCGAGACTTCCAAACCCCAGACCAGACTTTTCTAACAGCTCTCTGCGACTCAACTGCCGTCTTGAGCGGGGATCGAACTGAACTGGATGATTCATTGCGCGTCTCCTCACCTGTATTTCCAGCCAAAGCAACTATCGATACACTCAGTCGATATAGAGGAACTCATTTGATCCCATCACCATTTGGCAAACACTCGTTAGTGCCCGGAGATGCGCTTGCCGAGGATCCGTACGGAGATTTAGATAGATCTGATGATGCTCTTTCAAATGCTGAGTGATCAGCTGAGACTCTTCAGTCGTCGGCTTGCGAGCGAAGGCCAATAGATACAACGTGTGGACCTTCGTCGAGTCGGTCGCCTCATTTCCGGCCAGTTCTTCCACACGGGAGGCGAACTCTCTAGCCCGCCCCTGAATGAACTCGCTATTCAGCAACGTCAGAGATTGCAACGGCGTTGCCGACTCATTTCGGTGGGTGCAGTTCAGAGCCATGATGGGGAAGTCAAAAACATCCAGGAAACTCAGCGAATAGTTGCGCCGGGCTGTAAGGTAGAGGCTTCGACGCCACCTGCCTAGAGGACCCGTACTGTGTTCAGCGATCGTAATCAAACCGTCAGCACCCCCGTCAACAGGCACTGGCCGGCCGCCCATCGTACGATCTAGTTTTCCACTTACTGCCAAAATCGAGTCCCTCAACACTTCCGCTTCCATGCGACGGAAATTCATGCGCCATAAGAGCGCATTTTCTGAATCAATCTTCTCGCCTCGCGACAGTTCTTCAGGTTTGGGCCTTTTGGACGATTGACGATACACGGTTGAGGTCATGATCATCTTGTGAAGACGCTTGAACTTCCAACCGTTTTCCATAAAGTCGACTGCCAGCCAATCCAAAAGCTCTGGGTGGCTCGGCGAAGCTCCCATCTTCCCAAAGTTCTCTGGTGTCGAAACGATGCCCCGCCCGAAATGATGCATCCAGATTCGATTGACTATGACACGTGCGGTCAGCGGGTGGCTGCGTCGCGTGAGCCAATGAGCCAAGGCCAGACGGCGACCGCTCGAGTCACCCTGAGTGTTTGACGGACGAACGAAATCGGACTGTCCCGGCTCGCTCAGCACGGAAACAAACCCCGGCTCGACTTCCGGACCCGGAGTTTCGATACTGCCTCTGCGGAGAATATGAATCTTGGGCGGTTTCCCGACGTCCCACAGAGCCTCGATCCTTCCGAAGGATTGACGCCACCCTTCCACGGTTTTGATCTTGTCCTGGAGTTTGTCACTGCGAGATTTCTCTGAAAGCGTCAAGGTTCGATCCACTTCTTCAGGCGTGACTGTCAACGAACCTTTCAGTTTATCCCCCAGATACTTTTGGACATTGCTGCGCTTGCCTGCAGCAGTTTCAAACGCAGCGCGAACATCGGAACGAAGCACGTCGGGCACAGCGTTTGAAAGCTTTGCTTCAAAGATCTGCTGCTCACGTGGACCACGTAGTGTCGCCAGCTCCTTTTGAAGTTCTGCAAGGGACCGTTGAATCTCTGCATTCTGGCTTTCAATCGCTTGTTGTTCCGGTTTCGAGACGTCCGGCAGAAATCTGTTCTTCGGCTGGATCCAGGAGTCCGGGTTATTGGCTGAGGCAAAGAGCGAGACCAAACGGTAATAGTCCTGTTGAGGAATCGGATCGTACTTGTGATCGTGACAACGTGCGCAGCCTCCAGTCATTCCTAATATTCCGGAGCAGAAGTTGTCGACTACGCGGGAAAGGACATCGTGATAGTAAGGAGCGTTATTCACCACATCGCTGTCGGTCAAGTCTTGCATTAGACGTAGATAACCGGTTGCCACCAGCGCGTCACGTATTTCAGGCGTATACTTCGGAGCGTTCCTCCAGTCGACGATTTCGTCACCCGCAAGCTGTTCGGTGAGAAAGCGATCATAGGACTTATCCTCATTGAAGGAGCGAACCACATAGTCACGATAGCGCCAGATCCCTTCGTTCAAGAAGAGGTTTCGAAGATCGTTAGCGAAGCCCGTTTCATCGTTGTATCCTGCAACATCTAACCAGTGTCGCGCCCAGCGTTCTCCATAATGGGGAGAGCTCAGCAGGCGATCGATCATCCGTTCATAGGCATCGGGCTTGGAGTCCGCGACATAAGCTTCGATCTCCTCGATTGACGGAGGTATTCCCAACAGGTCGAGATAAGCCCGTCGCATCAACACCAATTTGGAAGCTTCAGGGGAAAACGAAAGGCCCTTGCTTTCCAGTTTCGACAACACAAATCCGTCTATCGGAGTTCGGACCAGCTTTGATTTTTTAGACTTCGGAAGAGCGGGTCTCACCGGCTTTTGAAATGCCCAGAACTTTCGATCCGATTCCGAAACCTCCAGCATAGGGTTCGCGTGTGGCGTTGAGGCGTCACGCTTAGTCACGTTTTCGATCCACTGCCGAATCCGGTCAACTTGATCCCGGGTGAGGGGGTCTCCACTGCCGGGCGGAGGCATCGTTTGGCTCACGACCCGCTGGAAAAGGAAGCTTTTCTCGGCAGAACCTGGCACCACCACCGGCCCGGTTCGGCCGCCTCTCAAAATCGCCACTTCTGATCGGAGGTCTAATCCAGCCGGAGGACTCTCAATTCCATGGCACTTGAAGCAATTGGCTCGGAAGATGGGCATCACCTGATTTTTGAAGAGTGGGCTTTCTGCGGTGTTATCCTCACTATCCGATGAGTCCACCCCGACAGCTATGCCTGCAGAAGCGTTACCCCTAAGAATCCATGTTCTCAGGGTTTCAATCTGTTGATCACTGAGAGCCATCCCAGCTCCGGATGGAGGCATCGTTCGTTCCAAGACCCTCTGAAACAGCAGGCTCTTTTCCGGCGCCCCTGCTGTCAAAACAGGTCCGGCTTGGCTGCCTTTGAACAGACTCGCCTGGGAACTCAAATCAAGCCCCGCTTGCCGGGTGGTCGCGTTGTGACAACTGACGCAATTAGCAGAGAGGATCGGGAGAATATCCGCCTCGAACGACAGTTCGGTCCCTGCGCCGTTGGCCCTGTCTGCGATCAGAAAAGACATCACTGAGGCCATCAGAAGAAGCCGAGGAATCTTCGTTCCAGCAAGCGCTGAATCCATCGTTATACTCACCGTCGTTTCAGTGATCAGTGCCCAGCAGGCAGAACTGGCAAGAGGACTCTTGAAGCAGAAGTCTTGGAGTGCAAGACTTGCTCGGTTGCAACCCGAGTTCGAGTGCCTGTCGGACCCTCTCCTGTGTTTGTATTCCGATCAAACAAGGGAAAACAACTCCCGGCTATCTGAAGGCTCAATCGATGACCTGCACTAATCCGGGCGGCCGCATGACCGAGATCGATCTGGAGCCGATACGTCTTACTTGGCTCCAGCAGGCTCAGACGTACCTCTGAATCTCGAAAGCTGCCGCGTTGGATTCCGGTGGCCAGCGGTTGCGCGAAACCGCTGGGATGCACATCAATCAGGCGAATCACCCAGTCGGCATCCACAGTGTCGGCTGAAACAAAAAGCTCGGCGGTAAGTGGGCCGGCAAAGGACACTGGATTTGACAACGGCGCTGTCGAATAAACCAAAACATCATTTCGATCCTGAGCCAGCTGCTGGTCCGTCGGGCCCGAAATCTCGCGGTACTGTTTGCCGTAAGCAGGTGCGGCAGGGACAGGATCGGACGGATCTGCTTGAAAGCTGTCCGAGGGTTCTTGATCCCTGGCAGGCTTCCGATCCAACCGACCATCTCCATTTCGCGTGTTGGCCTGCCCGCCGGAACGCAGATAGAAACTTACGGACTTCGCCTCGGGAGGGGGCCAATGCGTGGACGTTTTCCAGACATTCTCTCCCATCATGAAGTAGCGAACCGGTGGGAAGGATTGCTTGACGACCTCAGATTTCTTCTTAAGGAACCGGTCAAACCAGTTTAGGTTCTCGCCGACCATGTCCAGAGTTGCCTGGGAACCAAAATCCACATCGGCTACCTTGCGACGGAGGTTTCCGTGATCCCAAGGTCCGATAATCAACTGCTGATTGCGACGAGAGAACTCCGTCGCCGACCGTTCCCGCATCGCCTGAAAAGTCCGGACGGTTTCGCGGCAGATGTGGTCATAATAGGAAGCAATGTGCTGTGAGGGAAAGTTCATCTGTTGAATGTCGCCGGAAACATCCATGCGCTTCCAGAAACCATCACGACGGTTGTGAGCCAGAATACTGATTCGCCAAGGCATGGAATAACCTATCGCCTTGTCGAACTCTGTAAGTGGGAGATGCAAGTACCAACGAGGCCATTCTTTAGATTCGCTAAGCTCCGTAGGAATGCCAAACAGGGCTCCCCTCAAGCCAGATCGAATTGCCGGAAGACGAAAAGTTCCACTAAAGTATTCAACGTTATAGGAATTGCTGGCGCCCTGCGCGTAGGCGGTGGCATCCAACTTTGCACCCTCGCCTGCTGCCAGCCATTGCGACGAGCCGGCATACGACATACCCCACATCCCCACCTGCCCGTTACACCAGGGCTGCCGTCGGATCCATTCGACAGTGTCGAATCCGTCAGGACCTTCTGCGGGATAGAAGCCGTAGACTCCTTCTGACCCGTTTCTTCCCCGGCAGTCTTGAATAATTGCGATATAGCCTGCTGCCGCGAATCTCTGTGCTTCCGGCTCATAGCGTTTCTTGTCCAGTGGAAATCGCCGCAGTAGAACCGGCGTAGGCCCCTTAAGGTGTCGGCTCTTGTACAACCTTGCCTGAAGCCTTATGCCATCTCGCATCGGGATCTTGATGTCCTCGAAAATCACCGATTCGTCAACTGCAGAAAGAACTGGCATGACAATCAGCAACGTGGCAACAAGGATTGCGCCAACCCATAAGAAACGAAGGCCAAAAATAATTCTCCACGACCGCGTTGCGAGAGCACTCACTCAATCCTCCAGGACTCCAGCTACCCCAGCGAGAGTCTCTCTGGAGCTTCAGAGCAGGAGCAAATCTGGCCCAAGGACCAGATATCACCGCTCGGACGGAAACTTATTCCTGCAATAGCTGTTCTCGGCTACAACCACAGCAGAGGTTTGAGGGTTGTTGCAAGTCTGTACAGTCCCCACGCTTTGGCACTCCGTTCCATCAATTGAGGATCTTACTTATGAGCGATCCCCATGTGACTCACGGAAGAAGAGACCCGACGCAGGGACAGGAGATGAGGTCTTTCGATGGGAACTTGCTCAGCATCCTGACGCCGTCTTTGGTCACGACAAACTGTTCCTCGATGCGTGCTCCGTCGTTTCCTTCACCGCAGTAAGTCTCGAACGCCATGACCATGCCTTCCTCGTAGGTCTCAGGATGGTCGAATGAAAAGAAGCGACTGGTCACCGGCTTTCCCCAGTGCGTGATGCCGATGCCGTGCCCCACTTGCAGCGCGAAGGCTTCGGCCTCGTTCGAAAGTCCCAGATCCTTCGCTCCCGGCCAGATCCCCGCAACCTCCGCCGTGCTGACGCCAGGCTTGACCATGTTAATGGCGTCAAACAGCCAGTCGTAGCATCGCTTGTACACGTCCAGCTGTTTTTGCGAGGGCTTGCCAATGCAGAATGTCTGGTAGTAGCAGGTCTTGTATCCGTTAAAGACACTCACCACATCGATAAAGAGCATGTCGCCCATGCGGAGCATCCGGTCGGAGAAGTCGTGTGGATGCGGGTGCGAGCGGTTCCCGGAAATCACATTGATGTTCTGCATCTCCTCGGCGCCATTGCGATACATTACCTCCCGCATCATCCCGGCAATGTCCAGTTCGCGAATGCCGGGCTTGGACGTGTTGACGACTTCCCAAAATGCCGATTCCACGATGGCGATGGACGTCTCAATCAGTTCCACCTCTTCGGGAGTCTTGATCTTGGAAGCATTCAACAGGGTCTGCTGTCCGTCGACCACCCGGATGCCCTCCGCTTCCAGCCCTCGAAGAATCGGAATCTCGGCGATGTCCAAACCGATCGGTTCGTTTCCAACACCCAGCTCCCGCAGATGGCTCTTGATCATCACGGCGAACTTTTTGGCATTGTCCATCACGACAGGAGTGGGAAAAGCGCCACGCCAGGTCCCGATCGACGGATACATGCGCTCCGCAATCCACGGGCAAAGCACCTTCTTGGCGGCTATGGCACTCCCCAGTTCGTACAGAATCGGTTCCTTGTCCACAGTGACAAGCGCGCTGCGCAGCAGCTTGTTGTTGGCCCAGTCGTTGACTTTCGTGCTGGTGATGTACCGGATCCAGTCCTGGTCAAAGCACAGCAGGGTGGCGATCCCGTCTTTCTTCATCTGCTCCTTGGTTTTTCGCAGACGGTCCTTTCGTAACTTGTCGTAGTCAATCCGAATCTCACAGTCCTTCGCCATTAAGCCCAGTGTCATCTCATTCACCTCAGTTGGAGTTTGAAAGCTTCGGGTCCCGCCAACGCTTCAGGCGAAGTAAAGACCGCCGTTGATATTGATGAGTTGTCCGGTGACGTACGAGCCCGATTGGGACGCCAGCCAGAGGATTGCTCCCGCCGAGTCGCGTCCTTCGCCATAGCGTCCCAGAGGGATCGTCTTCAGTTCCTCTTGCTGGAGCTCTTCAAAGGTGATGCCGCGGTCTTTGGCTTCGGCCTTCATGAAGCTCCAATGCATATCACTGGCCGCCAATCCCGGACAAATCGCGTTGACGTTGACGTTGTAGGGGGCCATTTCACGCGCCAGCGCGGTGGTAAAAGTATGGACCGCGCCCTTTGAGGCGCAGTAGGCCGAATACCCGGGAAAGCCCACTTTGCCGCCGTAGGATCCAAGATTGATGATGCTGCCGCTCTTCTGTTTCATCATCTGTCGCGCCGCGTACTTGCATCCGAAGAATTCTCCGTAAAAGTTGACCGCAAAAAGCTTGTCGACCGTTTCCTTCGGCATGTCGGCCACCAATCCCTCGTGCAGATGCATCCCCGCATTGTTCACCATGATGTCCAGGCGTCCCAGCTTCTCTACGGCTCCCTCCACGAGGCGTTTCACCTGGCTTTCATCCGATACGTCGGTGATCTCGGCGTATCCTTGGTTATCGGGATGTTTGTCTTTGATGCCCGCAAACGTCTCCTTGACTTGCGGGAGAATATCGGACACCACCACGTGGATCCCGGCACCGGCCAGCGCTTCGGCGGTTCCCTTGCCCAGTCCACGACCCGCGCCGGTAACGATCGCTACCTTTCCGGCCACCTCGCGCAACGCTTCAACGTTCATGGTTCGTTCTCCTCAATGAGCTTTCCTGAATCACAGCCTGCCAACTTCATTCGATCAGTTTGCGCACCGCGCGTTTGATGTCTTCCCGATTAGGACGATAATACGCCTCCATCAGCGGAGAAAAGGGAACGGGAATATCGGGCGAAGCCACCCGCACCACTGGCGCGCTGAGGGTATCGCTCATCGTCGATCCCAGCGAAGCGGCAATTTCGGCACTCCACCCACCCGTTTTGGGACCTTCCTCAACGACCACCGCTCGCGTGGTTTTCATCACCGACTCTTCAACAAGATCCCAATCGAACGGGCTCAGCGAGCGAGGATCGATGACTTCCACACTGATGCCTTCTGCCTCCAGTTCCTCCGCGGCGTTCATCGCCACGTGCATCATCAAGAGGGTGGCAATGAGGGTCACATGGGAGCCTGGCCGGCGAATGATTCCTTTGCCAATGGGAACGGTGTAGTCCTGATCCGGAATGTCAGCGGACGCATCCACCGCCCCGGTGGCCTGTCCCAGCCCCTTGGAACCGTACAATAGTTTGTGCTCAAACATGATGACCGGGTTGTCATCGCGGATCGCCGACTTCAACAGGCCCTTGGCGTCGTAGGCCGTGGCCGGACAGACAATCTTCAGACCGGGTACCCCCACAAAATATCGTTCCAGATTCTGGGCGTGCTGGGCTCCGCGTCCCGTGGCCCCCACAGGGGCCCGGATCACCATGGGGACACTCACCTTCCCCCCGGACATGTATCGCATCTTGGCCGCCTGGTTGACGATCTGATCCATGGCCAAGAACAGAAAGTCGCCGTACTGAACGTCGACCACCGGACGCATGCCCATTATCGCGGCACCCACCGCAACACCGAAATATCCGAGTTCCGAAATGGGCGTATCCAGCAGTTGGCTGCGGTATTCTTCCTCCAGCCCCAAGGTGACGGTAAACACGCCTCCCCAGCCGCCAGGAATGCTGATGTCCTCGCCCATGCAGAACACGTTCGCGTCCCGTGACATCTCTTCCGCAAGACCTTCCCGCAAGGCGTGTGCAATGGATAGCCGATGGGTCATGCGATGCAACCTTCCTCCCTTAGACGTAAACATCCTTGAGCGCATCCTCTGGAAGAGGATCCGCCGCGGCCGCTGCCTTTTGAACCGATTGCTCCACCAGGGCTTCAATCTCGGACTTCATCGTTGCGGCGTCTCCGATGCTGAGGTGACCCTGGGAAATCAGGGCGTCTTCGAAGCGCTTGATGGGCTCCTCTGCCTCGGCTCGTTCCCTCTCTGCCTTCGGCATGTAATTGCATGGGTCGCGCCGGTTGTGCCCCCCAAGCCGATAGGTCATCGCCTCCAGAATCGTTGGGCCACCTCCGCTACGGGCACGGTCTATCGCCTCACTGGCCGTCTCGTAGACTTTCAACACATCGTTGCCATCGATGGACACCCCGGGAATCCCATAAGCGGCCGCCATCTCCGACAGATGTTCGAGTCTTGAGTTCTTGGAATAGTGGGTCGACGCGGCGTACCGGTTGTTTTCGATCACATAAATCACCGGCAGATTCCATACCGCCGCAATATTCACCGCTTCATGAAAGGCGCCTTCGGCAACGCCTCCATCGCCGGTGAAACAGACCGCCACCCGACGCTCCTTCCGCAGCTTGAACGAAAGACCCGCGCCGGTGCCCACCGGAATATTCGCCCCGACAATGGCCATGGACGGAATCATGCCCACCGACAGGTCGCCCACATGCATCGATCCGCCTTTGCCGCCACAGCAGCCACCGGTCTTTCCAAAAAGCTCCAGCATAAAGGTGGTCGGATCCACCCCTTTCGCAATGGCGTGGCCGTGGGGTCGATGTCCGCTGGTGATCACATCCTCCGGGTCCAAGGCCGAGCACACCCCTACGGCCACCCCTTCCTGACCGATGCACTGATGCAGAGTGCCCGGAATGATGCCTTCCAGGAAAAGGTATCCAATCCGCTCCTCCAAGAGCCGAATCAGCAGCATGTCGCGGTAGAAACCGAGCATCTTCTCTTTCGAATACGTTCTGTTCAAAGTCATATCGCTCCTACACCGCAACTTCAGGGTCTTAGCTCTCCCGAAAGATGGACCGTTAACGACTGGAGCCAAGCCTCTCGGCCGCAGCCACGATGTCTTGTCGGGTCACGGTTCCGTCCTTTCCCGTACCGACAACCTGGTCCACGTCCACGCCTTTCTGCCTGGCTAGATTCCGCAGCATGGGAGCGATGCGAGGTTTTGAAATCTCGCGAGACGGCACTGCTGGCGCAACGGCCTCTGTCCGGTGGCCGTCCGGCTCGATGCTGGCTGCCTCCGGGACCGCTTCCATCGCCTCTCCGACGTACGCAATGATCTCACCGGTGGAAACTTCGCCGCCTTCCTCAGCGTACTTCCGTAATAATACGCCCGCTGCAACCGACTCCAGTTCGATCACGGATTTATCCGTTTCAATCTCCGCTATCTTCTGCCCTCTGGCGATCTCGACTCCCACTTCCACCAGCCACCGCACAAGAGTCATCCTGTCAACCGTCGCTCCAACGTCCGGGATCTTGATCGGTACCACCTAAGTTCTCCCCTGACCTTTGCAGAATCTGCAGCTACGCGAATCGCAGTCACTTCACACGTGCTCATCACCTAAGGAAAACGTCCCACCTGAAGCCCTTCCAAACTCGCACAGTTGGCCTTATCCGCATCACCGCTGGTTCCCTTTTCTGCGAGTGGTCTGGAGACGTCACGCTCGCTCTCCCGCCCTCATTAATGAGGACTGACTTACCCTCAGGAGTAACAATCAAAGTAGCTTCTCCAAGTCAATCCAATGAGGATCGGGTATTTCGGACGCTATTCAATTCACGAACAGAACTAGAAACAAGCGATGAAGGAAAGATGATTATTCGGCAAGCCTTTCAAACGGGGACTGCAGACGGTTAGCAATCTTCAGCCATGCAAACTCACGTGAAAAGTTCTGAAACCTCTGAAGGGTTGATAAAATCCGTTCCTGACGTGATCTCCACATAGTCAAACTCGCGGCCGGAAGGAGTGTTCGTAATCTTCTTGCTATGATCGATGCCCAACGCAGAAAAGATTGTCGCCATGATATCTTCCGTGTAGATGGAGCGATCCTGGTGCCAGCCAGCCTTGACGATCTTGCCTCCTAAATCATCGGTCGCACCGATGACACGCCCGCCTTTAACTCCGCCACCCGCGAACACCGAGGTTGAAGCGTAACGATAATGATCTCTTCCCTTGTTAGCGTTGATGTCTCCAGGGGTTCGTCCGAATTCTCCCATGCACACGATCAGCGTCTTGTCGAGCAGGGTCCGCCCTTCCTTGTCTTTCGTTTCCGAAAGATCATCCAGGAGTCCCGCCAGTGCAAAATCCAGATCTCGGCAGAGCGTGTAATGGTTGACAGGTTTCGACTTGTCATACACGTTGGCGTGTAGATCCCATCCATCCTGCGCAATGGCGATGAAACGCGTTCCGGCGTCAGCGTTAACCAGGTTGCGTGCCAGCAGGCAGGCATCCCCGAAACTCGTGGTGCCATACTTCTCATGCTCACCCTCGGTAAACTTCAAAATCTTCCCAACCTCGGGCCGCTTCATCATCTCATAAGCTCCAAGGTAGAAATCGTGGTAGTCCAACATCGGCCTGCCGAACTGAACGTCACCCGACCTTAACCCTTTGTCCATTTTCTGAAGAAATTTCCACCGGCGCGTGAATCGTTCTCGTTCGTCTTCGGGAACCACATACGAGAACTCCGCATCTTTCTGAACGGCAATCGGGAGCGGCGCGTAGGTCGCCGGGAGCATCCCCGGACCCGCCAGACCGGCACCACCGGGAGTGAAGTTCATGGCTACAAAAGGCGGCAAAAAGTCGTCCGGTTTTCTTCGGGATTCGAACTCATAAGCCACGAGGGATCCAACCGAAGGAATCTCTTTGGCACGGGCGCCACTGAAGGCTCGTCCAGCCTGGATATAGTACTGACCTCTTTCATGAACGCTTTCCCATGCTTCCACCGATCGGGCCAGCAAGAGCTGATCGAGGCGCCTTCGCTCGGAAAGCTTCGGGAAGAGAGCGACCGGCATTTTGATCTCGGGGGTTATCGTGCGCACGTCGAAATCCGGCGGGGTCCAACTACCCTCCTTCACATCGAAGGTGTCCAGCTGCGGAGGCCCCCCCATGAGAAAAAGAAAAATACAAAACTCGGCAGAACCGCGCGGTTCGACTTTGTGGCTGGCCCGCACCTGGAGAGGCTTGACCATCGGCAACAGGGAGTAGCCGACAAAAGTCGTGGCGCCCACCCTGAAGAACTGGCGTCGTGTCAGTTTTGGAAACAGCGAACGCTCCTGTGTCATCGTTTTTCTCCCGTGTGACGAGCGGTTCATTCTACCTTCCTACGTTCATCAATAATTGAAAATGAAATCCAGCTTGTTTAGCAAGACCCAAGCCAGATCTTCAACTCCCTGTGTTCGAAACTCCCTTACTTGTGCAACGGCTAACTCCTTCTCCTTTGGCGTGGGAAACCTGGACAGCATTGCAAGAAACAACTCTTCCACGAGTTGATCATTGCTGAGAAGAGGTTCCTGATCGAGGAGCTTTCGGATTCGCGCACCGGGCTTGGCCTTCACTCGTTCCTTGATCACCTTGCTATTCAGCATCAGCGACGACTGGACAATGTTGCCCTTAAGGCTCTTGATCGTGCGGGATCTGTTGTCCTGGCCAAAACTTCCCAGAAAGCGCCAGATCTCATTGAGCTCTCCTCCTCGAATGTCTTCCGGGGAACGAGTCTGCATGACGTACTTCACTTTCAAACCTGTTCCAGAAATCGGAATCTCAGGGTAAAGACCGGTCGCTTGCGAAACAGCGTCAAACAGTTCCTCGGCCGTCAGGCGCCGCACAAAGCGACGAGCAAAATAGCGCGCATAGGAGTCTTTCCATTCGCCGTCAAAGCGTGATGAAAGCTGGTAAGTGCTGGATTTCGTGATGAGCTTGATCAGGTATCGTAAGTCATGATTATGCTCACGAAAATCCCTGGCCAACGTCTCCAATAGTTCCGGATGGGTAGGCTGGACCGTCCAGGGGGCAGGCGGCGGGTTATTGGGATCCTGTCGCGCCAAGTCAAAATCATACGGTGGATCCACGATGCCCACGCCCATAAGTTCAGCCCAGATCCAGTTAACGAGAGCCTTGGAGAACTGCGGATGTTCGATCACCATCCGGGCAAATGCCTGGCGAAGATCCTCTCCCTGCTTTGGCCGCTCGCCGGTCAGCAGAAACGCCGGATAGACGTCTGCCTTCCAACGAGGCATCCTGACGACACTGTCAGCCTCGACGCTGTAGCCTCTGCGGGCTGGGATCGGATACGCTTCGGCGTCGTAGCCCTGACCGTTCTCTACGACCGTAAACTCCTGCCGGCGCGGCGGCGGCCGGTAAACACTTAAGTTGCCGAAGAAGGCTGCCTGTCGCCAGAGTTGTTCGCGTTTTAACCCGGTAAGCCAGAGGTTAATTTTCTCAAGATGGTTTGCACCGTCGTGACAGGAGACACACTCAAGGTTCAAGCCCAGCAGGATCCGGCTGGTTGCCACCGCGATTTCATCCAGACTATCCTCATGATGAATTTGATTACCTGTGGCATCGTCTACGTGAAATCGCGCCAGAAAATTCGACGGCCCTGAATACCAGTTGGTGAGAGCGCTCGCCGTCAGCATCTCTTGAACGAACCGGTTGTAAGGCACGTTCAATCGCAACACGGCTCGAATGTAGTCGTAAAAGATGTTCCGACCAGCGGTACCCAGTTCACCGCCATTGCTTCCAAAAAGGTCACTGAACCAGTAGGCCCACCGATCCACAAACGGGTCCTGGTCCTGGAACTGGTAACGAGCGGGCGCGATCAATTCGTCAATCAACTTGTCGCGCTTTTGAGGGTTCGTGTCACTTATGAACTTTCGGATCACTTCGGGTTCAGGAATCCGACCGGTCAAATCCAGGTGAATGCGCCGAAGAAACTCAATGTCGGTCGATAATCCTGCGTGCGGAATCCGATCTTGCTTCAGGCGCGAAAATACGAACTCATCAATGTAGTTTTTTGGTTCCACGGCGATACGCGCAGTTTTTGGCAGTTGTGCGCTGAGTTCGCGTGTCAGGGCGTTTCTTTCCTCCCTCTCTGAGCGGGGCGCTTCCGGGTGGTCCAGTCCCAAGGCATCGATGGTTTTCTTGCCAGACTTGCTTGCTCTCGGTTGGCTGTTGTCCTGAGCGGATAGAATCATCACCAGGAATGCCGACAGCAGGCACACGGCCAACGCCATGGAGGCAAACCGAACCATCCTCATTGGAAACTTAAATGTTTGATATCTACATAGCATCCGTTTTGGCTTTTGCGGACATCAGCCTGGCCTAGTTCCAGTCAAGTCAACAGCGATCCCGTCTCCAAATAAGGTGAAAGACGAGCTTTTCAGTGACAGTAAGCACAGCTCCGACCACTGCTTTGCTCTAATAGCAACGATGTTGCAAATAGTATGAACCGGCGGTCTCAGCTGTCAAGAGAAAATGGGGAAACCCGAAGCACCTCATAACGTCACGCCACGTTTGGGCCGCACTGCCGCGACGAGCGCCGCTGAGATCAAAAAGCAGGTTGACAGGCACACCACCACTTCCCGGTGACTGAATCCCTTCGTCAATAAGTAGCCGGCAACTGCCGGACCCGCAAAGGATCCTATGCTGTTGATCATGTTGATGAAGCCTACGGAGGCTGCCGCGGCTGCCTCTCCAAGAATCAGGCTCGGAATCACCCAAAATGAGACTCCCCACGAAAACGCAGCCGCTCCAGTCAGGCAGAGCAGTGTGAGCACGACTGGAAAAGGAAGCCCAGGAAGAGCACTGAGCAGGAAAAAGCCAGCCGCCAGGACCATGGGAACGATGGTATGCAGTTTGCGTTTTCCCGTGCGATCGGATGATCGTCCTACCAATGGAATCGTCACCATTGCAAGCGCGAAGGGCAAAGCTGAGCAAATTGTGGAAACCGTCACAGACAGGCCTGAAGCGTTTCGAATCGTGGTGGGGAGCCAGAGCAGATACGCAAACATCGAAAAGTTCGAGAAGGCACATGCCAAGGCCAACAGCAGCACGTTGCGCTCGCGTAACCCCTGCATGACGGTCAGGTGGCCCGCCTGGCGCTGGGCTTGCTTTTCAGCATCCAGTTTCGATGCGATCCAATCGCGCTCTTCAGATTCGAGCCACTGTGCCTGCCTCGGATGATCTGTGAGGTAGAACAAGACCACCAGACCAAGGAAAACTGCGGGAAGTCCTTCGAGAATGAATACCCAGCGCCAGCCGGGCAGTGCAAGCCAGTCTAGGTGGAGAATCAGCGCTGAAATCGGAGCTCCGACAACAATGGCTGCAGGAGCCGCCATCGTGAAACCTGCCATCGCTTTGGCTCGATCCTCTTTGCTGAACCAATGGGACAAATAGACAATGATTCCTGGAAAGAACCCCCCTTCCGCGATCCCCAACAGCAAGCGCGCAAAGTAGAACTGGTTTGCAGTATTTACAAAACCAACAAACACGGTACAGATTCCCCAGGTGATCATGATGCGCGCCATCCAGATGCGCGCACTCCATCGTTCGACGATTAAGGCTCCTGGGATCTCCAACAGGATATATCCGAGATAAAAGACACCTGCTCCGAAGCCGAAGACCGCTTCGGAGAAGCCCAGATCGGCCGACATCGGCAACTTCGCGAAAGCCACATTGGCCCGGTCGAGATAGGCAATGATGTACAGTACGAAGAGAAACGGGATCAGTCGTCTAAAGATCTTCCGCCGCGCCCGATCAGCAACAGCAGCATCGGTAACTTTCGAAGACGAAACAGTGACAGCTTGGTCGGGCATTGAGCATCGTCCTTTTCAGGTGTGGCGTTTCAAGGGGTGGCTGCGAGCTATCCTTGGCCGCAACGAAAAGCAAAGACAGAGGCAAGTCAAAACATCGCCAAACCACCGCAGATGTTGAATGCCTGGCCGGTAATCCCTGCCGACCCATCGCTGGCCAGCAAAACAGCCATTGCTACCATCTCCTCCGGCTCCAGTCGTCGCCCAATCGGTGTGATCCGCGATTCGAGTTCCTCCAGGCTAATTCCCAGCCTCTGCGCGTCATGGCGCACTCGTTGGTCGTTCATGGCGGTGCGCACCGGTCCAGGGCAGATGGCGTTGACCGTAATGCCACAATTCGCGACTTCGGTAGCCAAAGCCCTGGTCAGCCCTAGAAGACCGTGCTTGGAAGCAGTGTAAGCCGCACCATGGACCATTCCAACTTTGCCGGCGATTGAGGCGATATTGATGATCCTTCCTTTGTGTTTCTCCAGAAAGATTGGCAGAACTGCCTTGGAAAGGAGGTAGGGCGCCGTAAGATTCAATTGAAGAGTCAGATTCCAATACGCATCGTCAAATTCTTTCACGGGCCTTGGGCTCGGCGCCGTTCCGATCCCGGCGTTGTTGACCAGAATGTCAAGACCACCCAATCTCTCGACGGCTTTAGGCACCAGCTGGCTTGGAACCTTGATGTCTGTCAGATCCGCGGGAAAGGCGGCGGCACGGGCTCCAAGAGCGTTGACTTCGGCCACCAGAGAATCAA
>Ga0187893_10005319_pt1 | contig 23247 bp, 19 predicted proteins | sample MA1701074metaG_FD_139574 | JGI IMG/M metagenome (GOLD analysis project Ga0187893, IMG submission 139574) | White microbial mat communities from a basaltic lava cave in the Kipuka Kanohina Cave System on the Island of Hawaii, USA - MA170107-4 metaG ...
CCCCCCGGCACCCACGGCGAGGCCTTTGGCGAAATCCACGTCGCCATCGCCCCCTTTCCCGAGCCGGCCACGCTCACACTCGTCCTGCCCGCCGCGATCCTGGCATCTCGCCCCCGCCGCCGCTCACGCTAAGAGACAAGCCTTTCGGCCCGCGGCATCGAACGGTACCGCAACCGTTGCACAACGCGCGGTCCGGGCCTATAAATGCGCCGCAGCTATGCTCACCTTCTCACTCCAATCCGGCTCCAACGGTAACGCCATCTACGTCGAGGCCGGGGACGTGCGCCTCCTGTTCGACGCGGGACTCAGCGGGCGGCTTGCCGAAGAGCGGATGCGACGCCACGGCAGACACATCCGCGACTGCCAGGCCCTGATCATCTCCCACGACCACTGGGACCACACCAAGGGGGCGGGTGTGTTTCAGCGCCGGTTCCGACTGCCGATTTACATCACGCAGGGTGCCTATCGCGCGGTGCGACACAAGATCGGCGCAGTCGGCGACGCGCGCTTCTACGCCGCCGGCGACCGGCTGCAATTCGGCGACGTGACCGTCCACACCGTCCCCACCCCGCACGACGGGATCGACACGGTCTGCTTCGTGGTAGAGCACGAAGACCGCAAGCTCGGCATCCTCACGGACCTGGGCCACCCCTTTCGGGCGTTGTCGCAAGTCCTCGCCGAGGTGGACGCCGCCTACCTGGAGAGCAACTACGACGTCGACATGCTCTTTTCCGGCCCCTATCCGGAGCGTCTCAAGCGACGGATCGCGGGCAAGGGCGGGCACCTCTCCAACGAGGAAGCGGCGGTGGCGGCGCAGCACTCGATCAACGGCCGGATGCAATGGCTTGCCGTGGCCCATCTCAGCGAGCAGAACAACCGGCCGGAGCTGGCCCTCGAAACGGCGCGGCGGCGCGTCGGCAAGTACCTGCCGATTCACCTGGCATCACGCTATGAGACGGGAGAAGCCTTAGAGGTGTAGGCGGCCGGCGGGGTCAGATGACCACGTCGATGTAACGCCCCTTTTCGGGAGAAGCCGCCTCGGGGGCGGGTTCGTCAATCACCGGGGCCGGATCGTAGGTCGGCCAACGAAAGGGCCAAAGTCGGCGAACGACGTCGAGAAATTGATTGCGCTTGTGCTCCATGCGCGCCGACTCGATCTCGTTGCTCTCGATGTCCATCGCCCGCAATTCAACGTAATAGGTCGGGGTCACGATCCTGGCTTCGCAGGCCGTGTCGGTCCGCGGGTCGCAGCAGCCGCTGCCAGGCACGTAGTCGCAGACGTAGGGTCGTCGCGGCCCCAGGCGGGCGGCGCACAGGTCTGTGCCGTGGCACGGGTGGGCGTGCGGCGGCGCGGTGGCTTGAATCGGCAGCAATCCCCCGCCTCCGTGTGCCCGATCCGTCCGCCTGATCGGCGGAGGATTGGGCGACAGCCGAAAAAGTCAGGGCGACTTCGTCTGCATGTTCTCGGGCCTGTCGTGGTCGAGTGACCCTTTCCCCTATGGGCGTAGAGATGCGGCAAATCCCGTACCGCTTGGCACCGGAGGAGGCGGTCGGCGGAAAGGCCCGGCGTTAACTGCCGAAGAGACAAGGGCATTGGATTGAGAAGATTGTGTAACGACCGTCGTGAGGGCTACGTCCGAAAGGATGTGGGATGTGGACTCCCGGCAACGTCGCAGGCGGGCTTCGTGCCGAAGCGCTTACCCGAACGACCGTTACGGACGTGTTGCACGAATGCAACGACGCTGTCGGCGTCGATCAGTCGTTGGAATTGAGAGAACCCGCGTCGCGCGCGGGCTTGCCTGGGCGACGGCCGTCCGAGCCCTCGACGACCTTCTCCGCCAGCCGGCGATAGGCGTGGACCAGGTCCTGGCAGATCAGATCGACTCGCTGCCGCAGTTCGCGCCGGTCGCGGATCAGCCTGCTGGAGACGCGGCGCAGCCGGCGGTTGCGGCTCATGGTGTGGGCTCGACGGCGGCGACGGGAGGCGGCCCGGCTCAGGCTCGAGATCAGCGCGGCGCCGTCGGTGCGAAGGTCCACTACGTCGGCGGCTCCGGCCCGGAATGCGGCGACGACGCGATCGGGAGCCGCTGCCGCGGCGATGATGACCACCGGCGGACCGTCCTCGCGAATGAGCGAGGCTCCGCGGCCGTCGGCAAGCTCGTCGGCTGCGACGATGGCGTCGTAGCCGGCCGACCCGGCGAGCCCCCGAGCCTCGTCGAACGTGTCCACCATGGTGATGTTGGCGTTCAGTTGGGTCGCGATATCCGCGGCCGCCGCCGCGATGGATTCCGTGTCATCGGCGACCATCAAGACTTGCATGTTCGTCGAAATCATCCTTGCTTCCTTCGCCTTCTGCCGCGCCGTACTTCTTTCCCTTGTCGGTCGCGGTCCCCATCAATAGTGGCCGGCGGGGCGCTTCAGCCGCAAGAGCGAGGGGAGGAGGGAGAGAGGCCTACACGACCCGCCCGGCCCGGATTCTGCTTTCGCACGCGTGATGCCAGTGTGAAAAGCTTGCCCCCTCGAAGCGATCGATGGATCAAACGCCGCCCCCGCAAAAGCCCGACGCGTCACCCCGGTTCGGGCGCGGTCGGGATTCGCATCTCGATCGTCGTTCCGGCCGCCGGTCGGCTGCGGATCCGAATGTCCCCTCCGGCAAGCTGGAGCCAACGCCGCACGCTGAAGAGCCCCAGGCCGCGGCCTCGCCCCGCCGGCCGATGCGAGAAAAACGGATCCAACGCCCGGTCCAGCACTTCCGCCGTCATGCCGCGACCGTTGTCGGTCAGCCGCACGACCATCGAATCTTCGGTCAGAACGGCCTCTATCTTGACGGCCAACCGGGGCCCGTCGGGATCGGACGCCTCGACGGAATTGGTGACGAGTTCTCGGAATATCCGCGATAATCGGCCACGGTCAAACCAGACGTCCGGCAGGTGTCGCGGCAGTTCCAGCGACAGGCAATCGCCATCCAATAATCCCTCGGATTCCAGTTCCGCCGCGAGCGGGGCAAGCAGCTCGGTAAGCCGTACCGGCTCCAGGTTGCCGGGCGAGCCCTCAGCGGCCTCCAACAATTCGCTTACGACGCGGCTGCACGCAGCGGATTGCCGCACGATTTCGTCCAGGGCCTCGATCATGGGGTCCGCCGCGGCCGGCCCGATATCCCCGGACCGATCGGCTTGCGAGCCTTGGAGATGGCGGCGCATCAGTTGAGCTCGGCCCGATATCACCGAGAGCGGGTTGTTCATTTCGTGGGCCGCGCCGGCCGCCATGGCGGCGACGATGTCCATGGTCTTGATCGGGATTCCGTTTTTTTGAGCCGAGACAGCGCGGCGGCCTGCCTCGGCAATCTCCTCAGCCAATAGGCCGGCCGAGGCCCACTGGCGTGCCCGATCAATGGCGGTTCCGATCACCGCGCAGAGTGCGGGGATCTCCTCGGACTCCGCTCGGATGCAGGCGAGCCGATCCTGATCGGCCGCAAAGAGCGCCGCCGCGTGTTTCTCGGCTGGGTCGTCACGAAGGTGCTGGGCCGACCGCCGGGCGCTGATCGGCAGCAACCAGATGGGTCCGGCCCCCAGAATCGGTCGAAACCGGTCGACCACGTCTTCGAATTCCCTGCCGGGCAAAGCGATCGAGCCGGCATTGCTCCAGAGAGGCTGGATATCCGGACCGAGGTCCTCGGCGCAGGCCGGCCGCTGCTCGACGGCGGCGTGCCGCAGCCCGTCGAACCAACCCACATTCATCGACGCGCCATCCTCACCTGGAACAAAGACCACAACAGCCTGAACCGCGAGGACCTCGGCCAAGACTTCGGCGCCGACGGCGCACAAGTCGTGGATGGACGCCTGCGGGACGGCCGCATTGAATTCCTTGATCGCGGCCAGATAACGGGCCTTTCGCTCCAGGCGGCGGTCGCGTTCGCGAAGGGCGGCGGTGGCCTCAGCCAATCGCAAGTCGGCGCTGGCGGCCTCGCGGAAACGCGCCTCTGGACTGGCGGGCCGTTCGCTGGATAGCCACGCGGCATTCGTCTCCAGGTCGTGCTCGATGGCCTCGGCGATACCGATGTGCGTTTCGTCGCCGAGTCCCAGGCGCTGCGAGAGTTCGTGCGAGGCAGCCGGGGAGGGCCGTCCGCAGCACAAGCCGATGCTCTGCTCCTTTGTCAGCACGTTGGCAAGCTGGACGATCTGGACGTGACGACCGGCGGCGACGGCAGGGGGCAGAGAATCCGGCGGGAGATGATGCAGCCAGGCGCACTCCGCGAAGCGGCGCGGCAGGCGCCATCGAGTCGCAAGGCGGCGGCCGGCCACGGCGTGGTCGAGGCCCAGCACGGCTCGTTCGACGTCAATTACATCGGCGGAGTCGCCCGACGAGCGCCGAAGGACGCGGGCGTAGCTCTTGGGCATCAGGGCCGCGAGGGCGACGCGCCCGACGTCGTGCGTCAACCCCAGGACAAAGGCCTCTTCCGGATCAATGGCCGGACCATTCGCTTGGCGCTCCAGGGCTTGAGCGATCCTTCGGGCGGCGCAGGCCGTCGCGAGGGAGTGCAGCCAGAACTCGTATCGATCCAGCTCGCCGAGCCGCACTTCCCATCCTGGGGTGCAGGCGAGCATGACCGCCGCGCCGAGGGTCCGATGATAGGCGGCATGGAATCCGATGGCCTCCACGGCCTGACGAAGAATGATCGGGCGCGCGGGCCGACCGGAAACCGACAGCAGCCGCTCTGACAGCCGCGGATCGTCGGTGACGAATTCCGAAAGGCGATCCGCGTTTGAACAACCATCGCGGCCGAGGGACAAAATCTTTAAGGCGGCCGGAGAGAGGGCCGGCATGGCATCCAACTGAGCGAAGATCAGGTCGACGCGTCGCTGCTCGGTCGAGAGTTGCATGGTTGCGGTCACGTCTATTCGCCCTCCTGGCGCCGTCGGCCCCTCAAGCGGGCCGGCCGCGGGACCTCATGCCCCAACCAACTCGACGATGCGCTCCATGAGTCGATCTATGTCGAACGGCTTTCTTACGAAATCGTCGGCGCCGGCCGCCTTCAACTTTTCAGTTTCTGCCGAGGAGACGGCGCCTGAGACGATGATGATCTTGGTGTGTGCGAGATTGGGGTCCTTGCGGATGCGCTCGCAGACCACGTTGCCGTTGATGTCGGGGAGCATGTAGTCCAGGAGCAAGACGTCGGGCCGAAACTCCTGGGTCATCGCCCCGGCATCGAACCCGTTGGACGCGGACTTGACCTCGAACCGTCCGTCCCGCCCGATCAGTTCCACGAGCATCTCGACGATGGCCCGGTCGTCGTCGACGATCAGGACTCGCCGTCGATGAGAGTCGAGGTTCTTCATCGGGATGCTGTTGGCCTTCATGAAGGCGATCAGCTCCGGCCGCGGAACTCGGCGGAACTTCGAACCCGGGACCCTGAAGCCCTTGAGGCGGCCCTTGTCGAAGCAGCGGATGACCGTCTGCTGGCTGATGCCGCAGATGTCGGCCACTTCCCCGGTTGTGAAAACTGTCTTCACTCGCTGCCCGTCGCCGCTCGTCCTCACTTGAAAGCCAATCTCTCAAAGTGGAGGATTCGCACGGTCTATATTGGCGATGCATCTTACCTGGTTCGCCTAAACTAACAATCCCTGCCCCGGCCCAACAAAAGGGACTTGGGGTGCCGGCTCCCGAACCGGTTGTTTGAGAAGCCGCGCGGCCTGAGGACCCCGGCTTGATGTCGAATCGATACAACGCACAGGATGGGCCTGCCCGAGGACCGGCAGTACTACGTTGGGAGGGGAAGCGGGGATTCGGTGGATGTCGGGGCCCTATAGCGGTTCCCGATTGAGTGGCCGATGGGACGTGCGTTTCCATCACCGGCGGGCAAGCCCGCCGGCTAAACGAGGCCCTCGGCCGCAGGGGCCACTGAGTCGGGAAACGGCCTAGTGCTCGGTCTCGCTCGAGTTTTCGGGCAGTGCGGGCCTCTGGCCCGCACAAATCGGCTAATCGAGAATTGCGGGCGGGACGCCCGCACTCCCCAACCCGACGTTTCGATCGAGACACCCCAGCGGCCGCAGGCGGGGCTCAGGGCCAACCGGCTCGAGCGACGCCTGTGGCCGAACCATTTTTGCGACCGCGAAGATTGGCTGATCGTCCCGCCGCGTTGAGGGCTCGGCTACAACCGATGGCGAATCTCCCACAGGTCGGGAAACACCGGCTTGAAGAGCGACTCCTTGAGAAAAGGAACCCCGGGCGAACCGCCGGTGCCGTGCTTGCTGCCGATCGTGCGTTCGACAACCTTGACGTGGCGATAGCGCCATTCCTGGAGTCCCTCGTCGAAGTCGGTCATCATCTCAAACAGAATCGCCACGTCGGGGCTCGCCTTGTAAATTCGCAAAATCCCTTCCTGAACCTGCGGGTTCTCCTCGGTCGCCGACGTGACGTCGCGGCGGCGGAGCGAGTCCGGCACGCTCGCCCCCCGGGCCTGAAGGAAGTCATAAAAGTGATCGGTCAGGCTGCGGCTCGCCAGGCGTCGCTGCATGGCCTCGTATGCCGCCGTGCCGGTCTGGTGGTATTTCAGCGTGGCAGGCCGCTTGTAGCCGAGGACGAACTCCAGCTCGCGGAACTGGGTCGATTGGAAGCCGGAGGCATCCTCCAGGCGGTCGCGAAAGCTGGAAAACGACATCGGCGTCATCGTCTCGAGAATGTCGAGCTGGCCGACCAGGGTCTTCATCACCGTCCGGGCCCGCTTGAAGGTGTGAATCGCAGCGTACAAATCGTTGCCGGAGAAGTCGAGCTTGACCTTGTCGATCTCGTGAAGCAGGAGCTTGAACCACAGCTCATAGACCTGATGGATGACGATGAAGAGCATCTCGTCGTGCTCCGGCGGGTCGGAGCACGGCTCTTGGAGGCTGAGCAGGCCGTCGAGCTTCAGGTAGCTGCTGTAGGTCAGGGCCATCGATACACCTCCGGAATCATGACCAACGGGCGAGCCTGATGACCCACGCGACGAACGACGCCAACGCTAGCAGGAAGAATAGTCCGACGCCAATCGCCATGCGATCTTGTCGAGCCGCCCGACGGCGTGCCTCGCCGTAGGGAATCCGCGTGAAGGACACCATGCTATAGAGCGGCATGTACCAGCCGGGAAAAAACCTGTGCAGGGTCCGCTCGGCCTTCTTCCGGACGCGGAAGGTCCGTGAGGCCGTCCGGTCTCGCATCTCGTGGAAGTTCTCGACGGCCAGATCGGCCAGGACGTCACAGTGCGGCCTGCGAAGCCGCTCATACTCCGCGAATGCCCGTCGCCAATCGGCGCCGGCGGCCTCGATGCATTCGTCGAGCACGATGCAATCCTCGAAGGCCGCGTTCGCACCCTGGCCGTAGAAAGGCACGACGGCATGCGCGGCGTCGCCGACCAGCGCCACCTTGCCATCATGCTGCCAGGGGGCGCAGCGGACCGTCACCATCGAGCCGGTCGGATTGGAGCGAAAATCGGTCATCAACGTGGGCATGAGCGGCACCGCGTCGGCGAACTCCGACTCGAAGAGGCAGCGAATGTCCTCGTCGCTCCGCAAGCCGGCGAAACTCCCCGGCCCCTCGTGCGGATAGAAGAGCGTGCATGTGAACGACCCGTCGGGATTGGGCAAGGCGATCATCATGAAACGGCGCCGGGGCCAGATGTGCAGGGCGTTTTTCTCCATCCGATGGGCGCCGCCCGGGCCGGGCAGGAGGGTCAGCTCCTTGTAGCCGTGTTCCAAAAACGTCTGCGAATAGTCGAACCGGTCGAGACGCTGCAAGCCGCGACGCACTGCGGAAAACGCCCCGTCCACCCCGATCAGAACGCCGCGGGTGGATTCGACGGCCTGCCCGGTACGGGAGTCGATCAGCCGGGCGACGGGCCGATCCGGATCGACATCGACGCACTTGTGATTGAAGTGCACATGGACATTGGAGTATCGCTGGGCCGCGGCCAGGGTCACGCTGTTGAGGACCGCCCGCCCGATGGAATTGATATACCGATTAGGATCCTTGTCGTAAGGTTGGTAGTGCAGGTCGCCGTCGCGGCCGTGGATCATTCGCCCCCGCATCGGGATGGCGGTCGTCAGAACCTCGTCGGCCACGCCGGCGCCTTCGAGGGCAGCCAATCCTCGCGTCGAGATCGCCAGATTGATCGATCGGCCGCCGACGAAGTTTCCGGCGCTCGGGTTTTCCCGACGTTCGTAGAGGTCGACGCGGCGGCCCGACCGGCCCAGGTACGCAGCAAGCAGCGCCCCGGCCAGCCCGCCGCCGATCAACGTTACGCGCCCGTCGTCGTCCGCAGACATCGGCCGGCCACTGTACGCCCTGCGACCTCAACCCGCCAAGAGCGGATCACGCATCAGCCAGTCGTAGCCCATGGCCAGGCCGACGGCGAAGACGACCAGCCCGGCGATCATGAAGTTGCGCGGGGTCCGCCGCCTTTGGTGGGCGACGCGTTCGCAGACGCCGGGGAGGAGAAAGTACGTCCCGCCCTTGATCGTCGCGGCCCAGCCGTAGATCGTGACCAGGATCGCCAGGTCCCATCGCCAGACGTTGTGCACCAAGACGACGAGCAGGCCGGCCGGCAGGGTGTACATGGCGATGGCCAGGGGGCCGGCCGGGCTCCCGAAGAGCCGCTCGAAGAACTCACACCAGCGGCGGGCATGGAGGACGTGGGAGAGACCGACCAGGAGGAACGAGACGCACAGGGCCTTTTCAAGCGGATGGATCATGGGACAGGACTCCTCTAAATGTAGTCACTACTAATATATATAGTATATACTACATTTCAAGTTGTCAAGCCGGTCCAAGGAGTGTCTAAAATGCCGCTATTCGTCGGTGGGAGGGCTCAAGACGGCCGTTTCGGGACGGCGCCGCTCGCAGTCGTCCGGCACCAGGTTGCCGTTCGCGTCGTTCCCGGAGAGCTGGCACTCGTCCGGAATGCCGTCGCCCTGGCAATCGGCGGATGCCGGCACGACGGCGATGCAGTGAGGCAGGGCGACATCGAACACCAGGTCCTCGATCTCCGTTCCGTCCAGGTTGGCGCGTTGAATCCGGTCGATCGTACCGTCCGTCCAGTACATTTTTCGCTCGATCAGATCGAGGGCGATCCCGAACGGAAAGATCAGCCCGCTGTCGACCAGCGTCTCGACTTCGGAACCGTCCAGGTTGGAGCGCTGGATGATGTCGCGACCGCCGTCGGGCCAATACATCTTGCCTCCGGGAATGTCCAGCTCGATGCAGAACGGGTCCGCCACATCGGTCAACAGGTCCTCGACGTTTGAGCCGTCCAGATTGGCCCGATGGATGAGGCCGCGGATGGTCTCGGTCCAGTACATCTTGCCGCCCGCCGTATCCAGGGCGATCCCGAACGGGGCGCCGATGCGCCACAGAATGGTCTGAATGTTGGAGCCGTCGAGATTCGCTCGATATATCCGCAGCGTGCCGCGGTCGGTCCAGTACATCTTCCGCGCGGAGAGATTGAGCGCGATCCCGAAGGGAAACGACAATCCGCTCGTCACGAGGTCCTCGACCTGCGAGCCGTCCAGGTACGCGCGCTGAACCTTGTTGGTGCCGTCGTCGGTCCAATACATCCTGCGGCCGGCCACGTCGATCGCGATGCCCCAGGGGCTGATGAGGCCCTCGCTGACGAGCACTTCGATGTTTGTGCCGTCGAGGTTGGCCCGCTGAATCTTGTGCAATCCGGCGTCGGTCCAATACATCTGCCCGGCGATGTCACGGTCGTCGGGAACGCCGTTGAGATTGCAGTCCGTGGCCTGGAGCGGGGCAGTTGGAGCCGCTAGAGCCAGCGCAACGGCCGCCATCGTCCAAATCATTGATCGCTTCATGATGGGTTGCTCCTTGTTCTGCGTACTTCTTGTGTCGTTGCTGCGAACGCGGGAGCGATGCCCATGTCGGCGCCTGTGGCACCACGAGGCATGAGCGGTGGCAAGTGTCAGGGCGGCGACAAAGACCGATGATACGATTCTCGCCGCATAGGGTCAAGCTTGTCGGGCAGAATCGTCGTGAGGCGCCCTAATCCCCTTCCACCGAATTGCGCTTCACGGGCTGATTTATAACATGGTATGCGAAGAGCCGCGCGGCCTGAATGCCGCGGCTCGGAAGGCCAAGGTTCGGATGGCCGCGGCTTGATGTCGTTTCGCAACCGGGTTAATCCCCGCAGACGAGGATGTTCGCGAACCGCCAAACCTCATGGAAACTGTTGTACAGCGGCGCTGGAGCCACGCGAATGACGTTCGGCTCTCGGAAGTCCCCTTTCACCCCCGCCGACTCCAGGCGCTTGAACAAGTCCCGCGGGTTGTCGTGAGCGAGGATCGAAAGCTGGCACCCTCGCGCCGACGGATCGCGCGGCGTGATGACCTCGTACCCCTTGGAACCCAACTCGTCGATGAGGTACAGCATATAGCCCGTCAACAGGACGGACTTGTTGCGCAGAGCGGTCATCCCCGCCTCGTCGAAGATATCCAGCGATGCGCGGAGCGGCGCCGCCGATAGAATCGGCGGATTGCTCACCTGCCAGGCGTCGGCGCCGGCCACGGGGACGAAGTGGGGCTCCTGGTGCATGCGAAAGCGCGTGGCCGGGTCCGTGCCCCACCAGCCGCCGAGTCGCGACAGCTTCACATTCTTGGCGTGGCGCTCGTGAACGAAGCAGCCCGCGAGGGCCCCCGGCCCCGCGTTGAGATACTTGTAGCTGCACCAGACTGCAAAATCGACCTGCCAATCATGGAGCGCCAGCGGCACGTTGCCGACCGCGTGGGCCAGGTCAACGCCGATCGCGCAGCCCTCACGCCGGGCCGAGGCGGCGATCGCCGAAATGTCATAGAGCTGTCCGGTGAAGTAGTTCACCCCGGACAAGAGCACCAGCGCCACCACGTCGCCGTGGTCCTCCAGGATCGACTCGATGTCGCCTGGGTGTATGCAGTGCTCGCCGGAACGCGGCTTCGCCAGGACCAGCCCGTCGTCGGGCTCGCAGCCGTGGTGGATGAGCTGGGTCCTGGCCGCGTACAGGTCCGACGGAAACGCCGGCCAATCCATCACGATCTTGTAGCGCTCGCGCGTCGGCCGGTAGAAGGTCGCCATCATCAGATGCAGGTTCACCGTCAGGCCGTTCATCATTACCACTTCGCCGGGTACCGCCCCGACCAGCCGGGCCCCGCTCTCGCGGAACTGTTCGTGGTAGCGGTACCAAGGCGATCGGCCGGAAAAGTGGCCATCGACACCCAGCCTTTCCCAATCCTCCAGCTCGCGCTCAACCGCCTGGCGCGCGGACTTGGGCATCAGGCCCAGGGAGTTGCCGCAAAAATAAATGGCGGGCTGGCCGTCGGGCCCCCGAGGCGTGTGGAATCGATCGGCGAAGGACCGCAGCGGGTCCTTTTCGTCCATCTCGCGGGCGAACGCCTCGTCCACACGGAAGCTCGGCGGTTGATCTGCCAGGGGAGCGCGGCTCATGGGCCGACAGTGTAAGGCTCGTGTATGGGCTGTGCCAAAAGCGGCAATGACCGTCCCGAATCAGGCGCTTACGTTGGGAAAAAGGAACTGCCGGGCAGACCCGCCGAGTAAGAGCCCCTTGGCTTGTTCCGAGAGTGCGTCGAGCGATTCGATCAGCCTGCCGGGCGTGGCCTCGCCGAGCGGGAACGGATAGTCGGACCCCAGGCAGACGCGCTGAGCGCCGAAAAGTTTGACGAGATAATGCAGGGCGTCGGCATCGTGGACCAGCGAATCCACCCAGAACCTCGCCGGCGTGCCGTCGGGCCGGGCGAGGTACTCCCGCGGGTTTCGGCGGCAATCGACGGCGCAAAGATCGGGACGCGTCATCCACCCCTGCTCGATGCGGCCGAGCGTGAAAGCAAATGCCCCGCCTCCGTGGGCGAAGGCGACTCGTAGCCCGGGAAACCGCTCGAACACGCCGCCGAAGATCATCGAACAAATCGCCAGCGAGGATTCAGCGGGCATGCCGACCAGCCACGGCAGCCAGTAGTCGGGCATCCGCTCCCTGCCCATCATGTCCCAAGGATGCACGAAGATGCAGGCCCCAAGGCGCTCGGCGGTCTCGAAGAGCGCCGCCAACGCCGGCTCGCTCAAGTTCCAATGTTCCTTCCGGCCGGTGAAGGCGTTCGGCTCCACGTGGGTGCCGATTTCGATGCCCGGCATCCCCAGGTCGCGCACGCAACGTTCCAGCTCCTGACAGGCGAGCTGTGGATCCTGCATGGGCACCGTGCCGAGCCCGACGAAGCGCGCCGGTTTGTCGCGGACCACGCCGGCGATGTGGTCGTTGAGCATCCGAGAAAGGTCTAGGGCGTCGGCGGGCTTGGCCCAATAGCTGAACATCACCGGCACGGTAGACAGCGCTTGCACGGTGACGCCGGCGCTGTCGCACGCTTCGATCCGGCGGTCGGCGCTCCAGCAGTTGTCGGTGATCTCACGAAAGACTGAGTCGCCGATCATCATCCTCGCTCGGCAGGGCGCGTGGTGATCGAGCCGGACCCATCCCGGATAGCCGAAGCGTTCGACAAGGTCGGGCCAACGCTCGGGCAGGATGTGGGTATGCAGGTCGAGCTTCATGGTCGGGCAATTGTAACGGCTTTGCCATGGGTCGCCGGTGGCGGCACTGCACGATCGATCGCGCCGGCCCAGATGATGCCGGACCGATTTGACGCATCCGGCGCTGGCGCGGGACAATCTTGCCATGGAGCCGTTAATCAAACCCGGCGCGAATCCCGCTGAAGCGGACGTTCTGCCGACCCGCGACGGCTACGACCGCTGGGCGGAGATTTACGACGTCGAGGACAATCCCCTCATCGCCCTGGAACAGCCTCGGGTTGACGAACAGCTCGGCGGCGTTGCCGGCCGCGCCATCGCCGACATCGGCTGCGGCACCGGCCGTCACGCCCTGAGGCTCGCCGCGGCTGGGGCGCAAGTGATGGCGGTGGACTTCTCCGAGGGGATGCTTTCCAAGGCCAAGGCCAAGCCGGGGTCGGAAAAGGTGCGATGGCTGGCCCACGACCTGACCGCGCCGCCGCTGCCGCTTCCTGATGCAGGCTTCGACCGCGTCATCTGCTGTCTGGTCCTCGAACACATCGCGAGTCTGGACCCGTTCATGGCGGAGCTGCGCCGCCTGTGCAGGCCCGACGGCCGAGTCGTCGTCTCCGCGATGCACCCGGCGATGATGCTGCTGGGCATCAGCGCCCGCTTTACGGACCCCGCCACCGGCCGTGACACGCGGCCGCGGAGCCATCCCAACCAGATCAGCGACTACCTCATGAGCGCGCATCACGCCGGCTTGCGCCTCCTGCATATCAGCGAGCACGCCGTGGATGAGGCCCAGGCCGCCAGGAGCCCGCGGGCCGCCAAGTATCTCGGCTGGCCGATGCTGCTGATGATGAGCTTCTTGCGCCCCGCAGGCGCGTAAGCAAGCCCTCCCAAGGGTCTTCGAGATTCCATGCTTCTTGCGGGTGGGGCCGCGAGCGACGACGGCTCCATTCGACCGGTTGTTACCAACTCGTTACGAGGCGGCGCGATCCTTGGATTTCCGATGCGTCGTAGCTCCCGTAGCATGGACTTGACGTCTCTATCACCCTTGGATAGAAAGCGGCGTTTTGCACGATCATGTCGCCTGACGACCGGACGAATCGTCCCGTCCGGCGACGGAGCCGTCGATTCAACAAGCGGCCTTGTGCATGCATTACAGGTGGTAATGGGCGGCAGGTTCGGCCCGCCGAAAACCACGCCCGGCTTGTCCAGTCCAAAGGCGTGACAGCGTCATGATCAAGGTACAAAACCTGACCAAGGTCTTCGGCAGCCGCCGGGCGATCGACGGCATCTCCTTTTCCATCGAAGAGGGCGAGATCGTCGGCTTCCTCGGGCCCAACGGAGCTGGCAAGAGCACGACCATCCGCATTCTGACCTGCTACATGCCGGCGACCGAGGGTGTCGCTTCAGTCGGCGGGCACGACGTCTTCAACGACTCCATGGCGGTCCGCCGCATCATCGGCTATCTGCCGGAAAACACCCCTTTGGACATGTACGTGCGCGTGCGCGAATACCTCCACTTCCGCGGGAAGCTCCGCGGGCTGGACCGTTTGGCGCGCGAAGCGGCCATCAAGCGCGTGGCCGACCTCTGCTGGCTGGGCGACTTCATCGATCGGCCGATCCACCAGCTCTCCAAGGGCATGCGCCAGCGGGTCGGTCTGGCCGACGCCCTCCTGCACGACCCCAAGGTGCTGATCCTCGACGAGCCGACGATCGGCCTGGACCCGACGCAGATTCGCGAGACGCGGAACCTGATCCACGAATTGGCCAAGCGGCACACGGTTTTCCTGTCCAGCCATATCCTGCCGGAGGTCGAGGCGACCTGCCAGCGAACGATCATCATCGCCGAGGGAAAGATCGTCGCCTCGGGGTCGCCCGGCGAGCTGAAGGACCGCATCCGCGGCGGCTCGCGCCTGATCGTCGAGATCGCCGGACCCGATTCGCAGATCGAGAAATCGCTGTCCTCGATGAACGGCGTGGACAAGGTGAACGCGACTTCGGACAACGGGTGGCAACGACTGACCATCGAGACGCGTCGCGGCGAGGACCTTCGCGAGGAGGTCTTCAAGCTGGTCAAGGAGAAGGGATGGTCCCTGCGTGAGCTGCGCCTCGAAGTCGGCAGCCTCGAGGAGTTCTTCATCCAAATCACCGCCCAGCAACTCCAAAGCCGGCAGCAGTCGGCCCTGCGCGAGGGACGGTGATGATCCGCAACGTCAAGGCCTTGACCCAACGCGAGCTGGTGGCGACCTTCTATTCGCCGGTCGCATACATCGTCGCCGCCGTCTTCCTCGTCGCCTCCGGCTATCTCTTCATGGACAAGACCCTGGTCGTGGGCAGCGAGGCCTCCATCCGCGGCATGCTTCACAGCATGGCGTGGGTCCTGGTGTTCGCGGTCCCCCTGCTCACCATGCGCGCCCTGGCCGACGAATACGCCTCCGGCACCATTGAGTCCCTCATGACCGCCCCGGTCTCCGACGTGGAAGTCGTGTTGGGCAAGTTCTTCGGCGTGCTCGTCTTCTACGCGGCCCTGTTGGCCACGACCCTCATGCACGTCGTGGTGCTGTTCCGTTACGGGGAGGGTGATCCCGCGGTCGTCGCCTTCGGCTACGTGGGGATGCTTTTGTTGGGGGCCCTGTACGTCGCGGTGGGTCTCTTCGCCAGCGCCCTGACCCGCTACCAGTTGGTCGCAGCGATGATCGGCGCGGGCCTGCTCAGCGTCTTCACCATCATCGTCGATTCTCTCGCCATCTGGCAGGGCGGCGTCTGGCGGACCGTCCTCGGCTACATCAACATCCTCTACCAGTTCGAGGACTTCGCCAAGGGCATCTTCGACACCAAGGGGCTGGTCTTCTTCGTCAGCGGCACGCTCTTCTTCTTGTTCTTGACCGTCAAGGTCGTGGAGTCCAGGCGATGGCGGTAGGCGCAGGCCATGCAGCGGCCCCTGTGACCGCGTCGAGCCGCCGACTCTCCATCGGCGCCAATGTTGCCGTGGCGATCACCCTCGCCGCCGCCTTGCTTGTCGCCGTCAATTGGATCGCCTCGCTCAAGAACATCCGCGAGGACCTGGCGACCGTCGGCAACTACGGGATCAGCGATCGAACCAAACGAATCGTCGGCGGCTACGGCGGGACGATCGAGGTGTCCACCCTCTATGCCCCGGATGAAGACGACCAGAAGCAGCAGGAGCGGATCGATCGGTTGACCGACTATTTCGACGAGCTGGTCCGCTTCGCTCCGAACGTCCGCGTCTCGTCGATCAGCACCGACAGCCAGCGCGAGAAACTGGTCGCCCAGATCAGCGCCACCTTCGGCTCCGAAGCCGACAAGCACCGCCTGGCGCTGGAATCCTACGACAAGCTCAGCGCCGAGTTGTTGGCCGAGATCAAGAGTCGTCTGGAAGCAACCCAGGCCATGCTCGGCGGCGAGTCCTGGCTCGGGGAATTCCCCGTCTTCGCCAACATCGTCTCGACCTTCAGGGGCGACAGCGAGACTCTCACCAAGGCCGCGGAGGCCATCAAGGATTTGATTCCGCCGGGGGGGATTCCCAAGTACGCCGCCGCCGCCATCAAGGCCAAGGAGACACTGACGACCATCCGCGGCCACATGGACGCCGTTCAGCGAGCCCTCGGCGAGTCGGCCAAGCTCGCCGATGAGACCACCAAGCCCGACTCGGCCTACGTCGCCACTCTGCGCGACGTCGCGGCCCAGGCCGGCGACCTCGTGGCCTCGCTGTCGGGCCTGGTCGGCAAGCAGGGCGACCCGCCCCTGCCCAATGCCGGCGCGTCGCTCAAGACCTTCGCCGACCGCGGCGTCGAGGTCGGCGCGGCCCTCGACAAGCTGGTCGGCCGCGTGGATGACTTCGCCAGAAAGTATCCGATGGTGACCCAGCATCCGGACTGGGCGGCGTCGGTGCAAATGGGGCCGCTGCTGACGCGCATGGAGGTGGCGGACGTCTTGAAACAGGCCGGCGAGACGCTGGCCAAAGCGCGCTTGATCATCCTGGGCGTGATCGACGGCGGCGACCCGCAGCAGCTCCTCCAGGCCGTGGAGGATGCCCGCGGGAGGTGCGCCATTCTCGACCAGAACGCCGGCGTCTGCCGCCAATTGCTGACCGACCTGGCCGACTCACTGAGCAAGATGGACGAGCCTTCCAAGTCGCTGTTGGAGGCGGGGCGTCAGTCCCAGCTCTTCGGGGACAAGATCGCGGCGATCGACAAGCTGTCCAAGGAAATCGAGGCCCTGCCGGAACTCAAGCTCGGCACCGCCGCCGACGCCTTGAAGGAACCCAACACGATCGTCATTCAGGCCAACAACAAGATTCGGGTCGTCGGCTATTCCGAGGCCTTCCCCATCCGAACCAGCATCGGCGCGAATCCCGAAGACGCCGAGGACCAGCCGCGAACCTTCAACGGCGACAGCGCGATATCCTCGGCGATCCTGGCGATGACCCACGAGGGGCCTTTCGCCACGGTCGTCCTGACTGCTTTCGAGCCGCCCGCTCCTCCTCAGCGAAATCAATTCACTCCGCCGCCGGCGCGCAGCTGGGTGCCGCTGGACCAGCTTTCGGAACTCCGAAAACGCCTGGAGGCGGCGAACTTCAAGGTCGTCGATTGGAACCTGGCCACGACGGGCGAACCTCCCAAGCCCGACGAGGGCTCCAAGAATGTCTACGTACTGCTGCCGCCTCCCCCGCCCTCGCCGCCCAACCCCTTCGGCGGCGGTCAGTCGCCCGACGAGATCTTCGGTGAGGCCCAGCGGGCGCAGATTCGCGCCCTGTTGGATCAGGACGCCGCGGCGCTATTCCTCGGGACCTGGGAGGTCCGCAGCAGCGGATTCTTCGGCGGGCCCCCAATCACGCCGCCGTACGGATATGGGCCGCTGCTCGATGCGGATTGGGGCATTAGCGTCCATAACAATCAGCGCGTCGTCTGGATTGAGCCGACCCTTCAGAAAGCCGACAGCTTCCGTGTCGTCCCCCGACGCTTCATCCATATGCCCGTCTCCGGCTTCACCGACAACGATGTGGGCTCCCCGCTCAAGGGATGCCGCTTCCTGGTTACCGACTGTTGCACCCTGGAGGCGAAAGACTCACCGCCCGAGGGCGTCCGCGCGTCCTCGGTGCTCCGGGTCCCGAACTCTCCGAACTACTGCGGCGCCGAGCTAGACGAGTTGATCCGCATCATCGAGATGGTGCAGGACCCGTCGGGTGAAGGCGTGATTACCTTGAGACCGCCCCCGGCGAATGGGCCGTTCGACGTCATGCTGACCGCCCAACGCAAAAGCGGCGACCAGGGCAAGGGCAGGATTGCCGTGCTCGGATTCGGCGCCAGCGTGCGCGACGACTTTCTGCAACAGCCGGTGATGGCTGAAGGGGAGCAGTTGAGGCTGGAGCCGCCGCCGACGGAAAACGTCGACCTTATCGCCAATTCGCTCTATTGGCTGGTCGGACAGCCGGAACTGATCTCCCGCGGACCCGTGCCGGTCCCGAGGATCGAGCAAATTTCCGTGGCTGAGCTCAGAAACCTTCGCGTGTTTGTCTGGGGCGTTTGGCCGGTCCTGGTCTTCATACCGGGCGTTTTTCTGTGGTACGTCCGTCGGCGATGACGACGATGGCCGACGCGTCGGCGAGTCCCGTCGATCTTGCCTAATCGGTCGGTGAAGCGAGAAGAATGAACCCGAAAACGACAATCGGACTGGTGATCGCTTTGGCAGTGGCCGTCTTGGGGGTATGGTGGGCACAGTCGTCGACCGCGCCGCCCGAGGCCCAGGCAACCCCCGCTCCAAAGGCGCTTTTTGATCCGCCGGTCGACGATCCAATCGGCCTCGAAATCATTCAGGCCGGATCGACGCAGCCGCTCCAATTCGTCAAGGACGGCGAAAATCAGTGGCGAATGACCGCCCCGGTTGCCGGGCCCGCCGACAGCTTCACGCTGAACGCCGACGTCGAACGAATCAAGAATCTCAAATATGTCGAGGTGCACGAGCCGGGCGGCCAGGATAGTCCGACGACCGACCTGACTTCGCTTGACGCCCCGTTGCGCATCTTCAAGCTGACCGGCAAGGACGGAAAGGCCCACCTCCTGAAAGTCGGCAGGCGGCAAGCCCTGTCCAAGCGGACCTATGTCCAGCGCGAAGGCGACGATCGGATTTACCTCGTCGAAATGGACATCAACGCCGAGTTGAACAACGGCCTCGCGGAATATCGCGGCAAGCGCGTGACGGAGTTCAACCATGCCGACGCGGTCCGCGTCGAGGTCAGCGGCGATGAGCAATACACCCTGGTCAAGACCGGAGGCAAGTGGACCCTGGACGCGCCCATCAAGGCCCGCGCCGACAATGCCAAGGTGAGCAGCCTGCTCACGACGCTCTCCAATCTCTCGGTGGCCGGCTTCGTGGAAGACGCGCCGCAAAGCCTCCGGCCCTACGGCCTTCAGACGCCGAGGCTGACCCTCTCCGTGACGACGGAGAAGAAGACGCCCAAACCGCCGCCGGAGCCTCCCGCCAGCGCCCCCGCCGAGCCGGAATTCGACGTCCAAACCCGAACGATCGGCCTGGCCATCGGAGCGCAGGCCGAGGACAAGGTCTTCGCCAAGCTCGCCGGCCCCGCCAGCTCATCCGTTTTTGAAATCTCCGATGCGACGACGCGGCAGCTCATCGTCCCGATGATTGACGTCCGCGATAAGGCCGTGGTCGAGCTGGCCGCGGCCCGGGTTCAGAAGATCGTCGCCTCGTCGCCCGAGGGCGCCGTCGAACTGACCAAGTCGGGCGGCAATTGGCAGATCACCTCCGGCCTCGCGGAAACGGGCAACGCCCCGGCCGAATTCGCCGCCGTCGACGACCTGATCAAGCGATTCAGCGACTTGAAGGCCATCGGTTTTGAATGGGAGCCTTCCCCGGCTCACGGCTTCGATCGACCCAGGGCCAGTGTGGCCTTCGCCGTCGAGGGTCGCCTGGAGCCGATCAAGCTTACCGTCGGCGGCCAGACGCCCAGCGGAACCAGCGCCTACGTTCGCAGTGACAACGACGGATCAATCGCCGTGGTCAAGGCCGAGTCGGTTGCCGAATTGACCGTCCTGCCGGCCGCCTTTTTGAGCCGCGACCTCCTGGCCGTCCCCGAGAGCGAGGCGAAGAAGATCGAAGTCGCCGCCGGGGACCGCAAGTGCGCGGTGGAGCGTGAATCGATCACATGGGAGTTCGTCTCGCCGATCACCGCCCGCGCTAATGTCGCTGCCGTAAATCGGATTCTCGGAGACCTGTCGAATCTCCGAGGTCGCAAGGTTCTCGCCACCTCCCGGGACGCGGCGAAGTTCGGCCTCGATCGGCCGACCGTGGAGTTGACGCTAACGTCACAGAGTCCGCCCAAGCCGGCGGCCACGACCCAGCCGGCCAGCGCTCCGGCCGAACCGGAGCCGCCCCTGCCGCCCGTCACCCATGTTCTGGCCGTCGGGCGACATGGCGAGTCGGTCGTCGCCATGCTGCGCGGCGGCAGGACGATCTGCGAGGTCGATCCCAAAGTCCTCGACGATCTCCAGGCGGAACTGCACGCCACCGAACTGTGGGCGTTCGAGCCGTCGCAGATGACGGGCCTCGAGCTGGTGGCCGGATCGCGAATCGACTTCAACAAACAGGGAGATGATTGGAAGCTGACCGGGGAGCCGAGTTTCCAGGTTGACTCCGCGAAGATCACTTCATCGCTCGAAGCGATCAATTCCCTCCGCGCCAAACGCTTCGTCCGGTACCTCGGGGCGAACCTCTCCGAGTTTGGCCTGGATGCTCCGGAGATCAAAGTGACCGCCCGAAAGCAGGACGGCCACACCTACACGCTGATGGTTTCCTCGAAGGGACCGGAGGGTTTCGACCGCTATGCGGCCATCTCCGATAAGCCGGATTCCATCTTCGTCATCAGCGCCGAGGACGCCGCCGAGTTCAAGAAGAAGGTGGCGGATTTCCAGAAACATGGCTAACATCGACCCGGGCCGGCGACGAACGTCATCGCCGACTCCGCTGATCGCCCGCACCAAGAGAGGCATGAATGCGAATCGAGAGCGGGCCGACCGGCGAGCGAAAGGTGCGAACCACTCTGCTCCTGCTGATGGTGGCGGTCTTCTCCGCCTGGTTCGCCTACGATGGGTGGGTCCACTATCCCGCGCTAAACATCAAGGAGCACCTGGACCAGCTCGCCCCCGAGGAGCGAGAGCAGGTTGGGCAGATTCAAATCAATCCCCTGGTGATAGAGGAAACTGCTGAGACGGTGCGCACCGCCGTTGCCAAGGCCGCGGCCGCAGAACGCCGTGCCGTCCTCGAAAACCACTACCATGGCCCGCCGTCATTCGTGAACGACGAAGGATGGTATTACTTCGGCCCGGCCTTCCGGGTCAGGGTGGTCTTGAAGGACGGCGAACCCAGCGACACCGTCATCACCCGTCCCACGAGCAAGACCGCCACCTCGATCCGCTGGCAGAAATACCTGGCCGTCGGGCTGGCCGCGCTCTCGATCTATCTGGTCCGGTTCGTGCTTCGGGTGCGCCGAACCCGGCTGGTCCTCGACGAAAACGGCATCGTCTATCAAGGAAAAGGGCCGATCGGCTGGGCGGACATGCGGGAGCTGTTGACAAGTCGATTCAAGGACAAGGGCTTCGTCGATCTGGTCTACGACGATCACGGCACGAGCCGCAAGCTTCGCCTGGACGAATACCACATCGCCAAGTTCGATGAAGTCATCGAACTCCTCTGCGAACGAAAGGCCTTTGAAAACCCGCTTCCCGTCAGTTCGGCTTCTCCCGCTTCCTGATCGTTTCCAGGGCGGCAGATTCCCGTTTTTTTCCGGTCTGGAGCGGGTCGGCTGTCGGCGGTCCACGGTCGATCGTCCAAGCGTACCACCGTAGCCTGAAGGTGAGGCCCGATCACACCCGATAAGGGTTAACCCTATTATCGGCGGCGATTTCCTTGCTTAGGCGGTAGACGCATATCCCCGAATAGAAGCTCAGGTTCCTCGCATCGTTCGGGTAGGCCGGTACGCGCGCGTTCGGACCTGCCGGCGATTTCGCGAGGTCGTGAAGATCCGGCGCCCAGCGCGCCGGAACCTGCCTGACAAAGGGGTGCTGCATTGGCTTCAGACTTGTTCAGCAGATTGGTGAAGACCCAGCGTCTGCCCAGTCCGTCGGGGACGGCACTGCGAGTGCTGGAATTGGCCAGCAAGCCCGACGCCTCGATCCCCCAGGTGGCCGACGCCATCGCCACCGACCCCGCCATCTCGGCCCGACTGCTCAAGTACGCCAATTCGCCGATCGTCGCCTCGCGCCAATCCATCACCACCATTCGCCAAGCGGTCATGGTCCTGGGGCTGCGGGCCGTCAAGGTCACCGCCCTCAGCTTCTCGCTTGTCCGCAAGCAGGACTTCTCGGCCTGTCCACATTTCAATTTCGACCTGTATTGGGCCCATGCCACCGCGACCGCGACCGCCGCCCGGGGCATCATCGCGGTCACCGCGCCGTCCATGTGCGAGGAGGGCTTCGTTGCCGGCCTGTTGGCCCGCATCGGAAAGCTGGCCTTTGCCACCACCATCCCCGAGGAGTACGAGCAGGTCCTCATCAAGACCGGCAACGTCATGCACGGCGGGACGACCGAGGAACGGGCGGCGTTCGACATGGACAACATCGAGCTGGGGGCCGAGCTGCTCGCTCGGTGGAATCTCCCCTCGCTGTTGGTGGAGGCCGTGCGCTTCCAGGCCTGCCCGGAGGAGGCTGCGGATGCTCAGGTTCGGCAGCTCGCGTCGGCCGTGCAGCACGGCCGTCAGATCGCCGACATGCTGTGCGGGGTGGTCTCCCGGGCGCAGGAAAGCACCATCGACCAGTTGGCCAATGCCAACCTGGCCCAGATCGAGCATCAGTTTCATGAAGTCGCGAACGTCCTGAACATCTCGCTCAAGGAACTGCCCGAGCCCGATGAGATCGAGGATCGGGCCAGAAACCTGATGGAGGAAATCAGCGTGGCCGCCGAAACCGAGAACAAGGCAATCGTCGAGCGAAACAAGGAACTCGAAACCCAGGCCCTGGTCGATCCGCTGACCAACGTCGGCAATCGCAAGGCCTTCGACCAGCACCTGGCCGCCGAGCTGGAGCGGTCCCGTCGCTATGCCCGGCCGATGTCGCTCCTGGTCATGGACCTCGACGATTTCAAGAAGATCAACGATACGCACGGGCACCTCGTCGGCGATGCGGTGCTCAAGGCGGTGGGGGCGGCGATTACCGGGGCCCTGCGCCGGTGCGACTTCGCGGCCCGCTACGGCGGCGAGGAGTTCGCGGTGATCGCCGGTGAGACCGACGCTGCCGCCGCCCGTCATCTCGCCGAGCGGCTGCGATCGCGGATCGAGGCCCTTACCTGCAAGACCCAGCAGGGCGCCGTGAAGGTCACGGTCAGCATCGGCTCAGCCTCGTGCGGCGACGGGCACGACCTCCCCGACGCCGCGGAGATCATCGCCGCCGCGGACAAAAAGCTCTACGAGGCCAAGCGGAGCGGAAAGAATTGCTGCCGTGACGCCCTGTCCTGCGCCGGCCTCAAGAAGCCCGCCTTCGCCGCTCCTCGGGCCTAGTGCCGCGTCTCGATCGAAGTTTCGGGGAGTGCGGGCCTCTGGCCCGCCGGAATCGGTCGCGGGAGCATGGCGGGCGGGACGCCCGCACTCCCCCAACCCGAAGCATCGATCGAGAC
>Ga0187893_10005320_pt1 | contig 23246 bp, 23 predicted proteins | sample MA1701074metaG_FD_139574 | JGI IMG/M metagenome (GOLD analysis project Ga0187893, IMG submission 139574) | White microbial mat communities from a basaltic lava cave in the Kipuka Kanohina Cave System on the Island of Hawaii, USA - MA170107-4 metaG ...
CCGACCTTCTTGATCCAGCGGACGATCGTCCCTTCGGCGATCGATTCCCCCATCTGGGGCATCAGGACGTCTGTCGGCATGGCTACAAGTGTATCGCGGCTCCGTGCGCCGCGTGCGCCGCTTCCGCAATGCCCTCCGCCATCGTCGGGTGCGCGTGAATCGTGCGAATCAGCTCCTCGACGGTGCATTCGAGCCGCAGCATCATGGTCGCCTCGGCGACCAGCTCGGTGGCCCGCGAGCCGATCATGTGGACGCCGAGGATCTCGTCGTACTTCTTCTCGGCGACGATCTTGACGAACCCTTCGCGTTCGTTCGCGATGCGGGCGCGCCCCAGCACGCCGAACGGGAACGTGCCGATGCGAACGTCGTACCCGCGCGACTTCGCCTCCGCTTCGGTCAGACCGACGCTCCCGATTTCGGGATCGCAGTACGTGCAGGAGGGCACCTGGTCGTAGTTGATCGGGCGGGTTTCCTTCCAGGCGAGACGCTCCGCGACGGCGATGCCTTCGGCGGAGGAGACGTGCGCGAGCTGCGGGTGACCCGGGGCACCCAACGTGATCACGTCGCCGATCGCCGAGATGTTCGCCACGTTCGTGCGGAACTGCTCATTGACACGGACGTACCCCTTTTCGAGCTGCAGCTTCACGTCGTCGGCTCCCAGCCCGTCGGTGACGGGACCCCGGCCCGTCGCGACGAGCAGACAGTCCGCTTTCAGGACATCGCTCTTCCCGGCCAGCTCCACGTGGATCTGCACACCGTCGGCGGAAGAGGTCGCCTTCGAGACTTGGGTGCCGGTCAGCACCTTGATTCCCTGTTTGCGGAAGGATTTCTCGAGCTCGGCAGAGACGGCTTCGTCCTCGAGCGGCACGAGGCGCGGCAGGAGCTCGACGAGCGTGACGTCGCTGCCGAAGCGGCGGAAAATCGACGCGAACTCGACGCCGACCGCACCGCTGCCGAGTATGACGAGAGACTTCGGGATCTCCTTCAGCCCGATCGCCTCGTCGCTGGTAATGATCCGCTGGCGATCGATTTCGATGCCGGGAACGCTTCGCGGTGACGATCCGGTCGCAACGATGATTTCCTTCGCGGTCAACAGGTCCGCGGCCGCCGCGTCCGGTTTGTCCCGGACCTCGACGCCCCCCTTCCCCGTCAGCCGGCCGCTCCCGCGGATCCAGTCGATCTTGTTCTTCTTGAAGAGCAGCTCGATGCCGCTGGTGAGGCCCTTGACCAGGCGGTCCTTGCGCGACTGCACCTGGCCCATGTCGATCGAGACCGCCTGACCGATCGAGAGCCCCCATTCCTTCCAGTCCTGGGCAACCTTGAGGGCGTGCGCGTGCTCAAGCAGCGCCTTGGTCGGAATACAGCCCCAGTTCAGACAGGTCCCGCCGAGCGCGGGCTGGCGCTCGACGACGGCGGTCTTCAGACCAAGCTGCGCGCCGCGAATCGCGGCGACGTACCCTCCCGTGCCCGCACCGATGACGACAAGATCGTACTGACCAGGCAAGTTCTCAGTCCTTTGTTCGCGGAGTCGTGTTCATTTTCGAAGCGAGGAGAGAGGGACGAAGCTGACGTCCCCCTCCCGCGGCTGCGGCTCCGGCGACGGCGTCGGGATGGACGGGTCCAGCCGGTCGACCGCGGCGCGGAGCCGCGTGTATTCGTAGCGCAGCTCCCAGTACGAATGATTGAGCAGGTCGATTCGGCGCTTGAGGCGACGCACTTGAAACCACGCAGCGAGCGCGAGCGCGCCGACGACCACGATCGCCCAGAGGAGCATGAACGACTTACCTTAATGTACAATGGCACCCGCCGCAACCCGATGAACGCCAAACAGAAAACCGTACTGATCACCGACGACGATCAGGGCATGCGCGACACGATCGGCGCGATTCTCAAGCGCGATTATCGCGTCCTGACGGTCTCGAGCGGCGAAGCGGCGCTCGCGCTCCTGAAGCGCGAGGACGTCGATTTGATGCTTCTCGACGTGCGGCTGCCCGGCATCAACGGCCTCGACGTCCTGCGGATCGTCAAGGAGAACTACAGCCTCATCGAGCTCATCATGATCTCGGCGGTCACCGAGATCGAGGTCGCCGTGCAGGCGATGAAGCACGGCGCGTACCACTACATCACGAAGGATTTCGACTACGACGCGCTGCGGTCGCTCGTACGGAACGCGAGCGAGCGTCAGGATCTGAACCGGCAGGTCATGACACTGAGCGCGCAGGTCGCCGAGCAGTCGGACAAGGAGTTCCTGATCGGCCCGAGCCGCGTGATGCGCGACATCGTCGACCTGGTCCACAAAGTGGCCAAGCTGTCGGCAACCGTCCTCATCCTCGGGGAGAGCGGCACCGGCAAGGAGCTGCTCGCGCGGCTGCTCCACCGTGAGTCGGGCCGCGGCGAGTCGCCGTTCATCACGGTCAACCTGGCCGCGATTCCGCACGAGCTGGTCGAGAGCACGCTCTTCGGCCACGAGAAGGGAGCCTTCACCGGCGCGCACCGCCAACAGCTCGGAAAGTTCGAGCTGGCGACCGGCGGCACGCTGTTCCTCGACGAGATCGGCGACCTCCGGCTCGATCTTCAGGCGAAGCTCCTGCGCGCGATCCAGGAGGGCGAGATCGAGCGGGTCGGCGGCTCGAAGCCAATCAAAACCGATTTCAGGCTCGTCGTGGCGACCAACGTCGACCTCGAGAAGGCGGTCAAGGAAGGCCGGTTCCGCGACGATCTGTTCTACCGCATCAACGTCATCCCGATTCGGATGCCCCCGCTGCGCGAGCGGATCGAGGATCTCCCGGCGCTCGCCACGTTCTTCTTCGACCGATACCGGGTCAAGTTTCGAAAGCAGACCCACGGCATCTCGGAATCGACGATGAAGCTCTTGTTGTCGTACTGGTGGCCGGGGAACATCCGCGAGCTGGAAAACCTCATCGAGCGGCTCGTCGCGGTGAGCGACAAGGAATGGATCACGGACGAGGACCTGCCGCTCGACTACCACTTCGCCCGGTTCGATGCGACACCGGCCGCCGGGAGCGAGAGCCTGTTCCAGGAGGCCTGCGACACATTCGAGCGGAACTTCATCATCCGCGCGCTCGAACGGAACGACTGGAACGTCTCGGCGACCGCGCGATTCCTCGGCATCCCGCTGAGCACGCTCAAGCACAAGATGGGGCGGCTCGACATTCGCGAGCTGGCGCGCAAGCTCAGAGGCGCCTGAGTACGTTCGTCCGCGCGAAACCTGACGGCTCCCCAAAGCAGCGCCCCAATTGCGAGCGACGAAGCCCGCGAAGGCGGCCAATCTGTTGGCCGGCCCAGCCAGCGGATTAGCCGTCTCCCCTCGCCTTCCAGTCCCTCCCGCACCACACCTCCGAACGACATGGATGCCCCTAATTCACAGTTTTGCAAGCATTTGTCTCGCTTTGGGACCCCGGAACCCCACGCCAATCGGGTGGTCGTGCCAGGGTGGAACAACGGTTGCACGAGCCGGGGCGCCTCTCGTGTCTTAGTGTTGCCGATGACTCACTTGGAGGCTGCAGTTCAGCGATGCAACCCTCAATCTTCAACGTCCGCGTTCCTCTGAAGGATCGCGGCGAAGTGTTTCTGCTGAACACCTTCACGGATGCGCAAATCGTCGTGTCGGAAGAAGTCGCGTCGCTGCTCGAGCGGACGCGGACCTCCGGCGACGAGCCGGACTGGAGCGCTGAGGAGCAGGAAGCGCTCGCGTTGCTCGCCGAGCACGGTTTTCTGGCCAACGGCCGGGACGAGGAGCGGGCGAAGCTCTCGACGTATTTCCGCGATGTGCGCGAAGGCACCGACCAGGTGCGCGTGACGGTCCTCACCACCCTCCAGTGCAACTTTGCGTGCGACTACTGTTTCCAGGGGGACCACGGCGATTACAACAAGTTCGCCCAGAAGATGTCGCTCGAGACGGCGGCCCGCGTCGTGGCGTGGGTGGAGGCCAGGCTCGACGCGCTTCACCCTGAGAGTTTCGTTCTGACGCTCTTCGGCGGCGAGCCGTTGCTGAACCTCCCGGTCTGCTACTTCCTGGCGGAACGGTTATGGGCGGCGTGCGAGACGCGCGGCGTCCGCATGCTCGTCAACGTCATCACGAACGGGCTGCTCCTGACCCCCGAGGTCGTTGACCGCCTGGCGCCGTACGGGCTGAACGGCGTGAAGATCACCCTCGACGGCGACCGCGACACGCACAACCGGATGCGTCCGCTGCGCGGCGGTCAGGGGACGTTCGATCGGATCATCCAGAACGTCCGGCTGGTCGCGGACCGCTGCAAGGTGTCGATCGGCGGCAACTTCGACGAGTCGTCTGCCGGAAGTTACCCCGCGCTTCTCGACTTCCTCAGGGAACAGGAGTTCGCCGACAAGCTCGCCAAGGTCGCCTTCAAACCGATCATCCGCGAGACGCCGAAGACCCCGAAGGGGATGATCCCGCTGACGGCCGTCGACGGCGGGGGCAAGCCGCTCGGCGGAACCTGCATGACGGCGGCCGGCACCGGAACGGCCACCGCCTGCACCGGCTGCAACGGCCTGGACGAGACGATGACGTTCCTCCGCGAGGAGACGAAGCGGCACGGGTTCCCGACGGTGGACGGCGTCCACATGGGTCCGTGCGAGCTCCACAAACGGCACGCCTATACGCTCAACCCGGACGGATCGATCTACGCGTGCCCGGGGTTCACAGGAGACGCGACGCAGTCGGTCGGCCACATCGACGACCGCCGGGATCCGCTGCGTGCGCGGGCCGCGGCCGACTGGGACGTGCTCGCGCCGTGGAAAAGCTGCGGAGACTGCGCGTTCATCCCGGTCTGCGCCGGCGGGTGCTCCGTGGCGTCGCACACCGAGCTTGGCAGCATGCACGTCCCCAACTGCCACTTGAGCAGCTTCGAAGCCGGCGTCCTCGCTCTGGCCCGTGACGCCGTTGCGGCGGATTGAACTGGGATTGAAACGGACAGGAAACCGGACAGAAAAGGAGAAACCAATGGAAAGCCGAAAGAAGCCAGCGGACACGAAGAAAGAAAGCAACCTTCGTCCGTGGCTCGTCGACGTCCCGCTCGACTCGCTGCGGTAGGAGTCGGGTCACTGGAATCATCAACCAAAGATTCTTGAGGAGTTCCCCCCAATGTTGAAGATCAAGATCGTGAAGAAGGGTTCGACCACCGTGAAGCCGGGATCGATTTGCCCGTTCGTCGTCGATTGCCCGCCAGAGGCGCCGCGCAGCTAGCGGTGCGCCTCGGTCAGCTCGGATGGTCAACCGTCGCCTCGCGCTTCGCTCCCTCGCCGGAGCGTGGTCGGTCGTAGTACTGGTTTCAGTTGGTTGTTCGAGCCGTGCAGATATCGGCTCGGGGGCGGAAACGGCGGTTTTGTCTATCGGTGCCGCCGCCCCGGCAGGAACCCAGGACCCTGGGATCGCGGTACTCGCGGACCTTCTGCAGTACGAGTCTCTCGTCGTAACGGGCAACGACGGGCGGATTCTTCCCAATCTCGCCGAAACCTGGAACCGATCGCCAGACGGCCTTTCTTGGACGTTTGAACTTCGCAAAGGGACCCGGTTCCACGATGGCGCGGAAGTTACGGCTGAACGTGTCACAGAACTGCTGACAGAGGCGATCAGGAATCCACAAACAGTCGCGGTCGCCCCGAGCTTTCAGCAGGTCGCCTCGGTGTCGCAGAGCGGTCCGAGCGCCTTCAAGATCACTCTGACGCGACCGAGTGCGCTGCTGCTCAGCGATCTGGCCTCCGGGGGGGTCAACATCACCCACGGCTCGGGCGCGAGTTCCGCGGGGACGGGACCATTCATCATCGAATCACGCGACGACAAGCGAATCGCGATGAGGCGATTCGAGGGGTTCCGCGGAGGGAACCCGGCGATTCAGCGGATTGAGCTGAACGCTTTTCCAACCGTTCGCAATGCCTGGGCCGCCCTGATGCGAGGGGAGATCGATTCTCTCTACGAGGTTGGCCCGGACGCGGCAGATTTCGTGAGCGGCGAGTCCAGTGTCCAGACGTTCACATTCCTCCGCTCGTACATTGTCACGCTCGGTTTCAATCTGAAGCACCCCGTTCTCCGCTCGAAAGAGGTCAGGCGGGCGCTGAACCGGGCGATTGACCGCGATGCGATCGTTCGAGCCGGCTTTCGGGGTCACGGCCGGCCCGCGCAGGACCCCGTCTGGCCTCAGCATTGGGCCTCGAGCAACGCCACACCCAGATACACGTACAATCGTGAGGCGGCAGCATTGGGGTTAGCGTCGGCTGGTTACGCCACCCCCCGGGCGTCGCGCGACAAAGTACCGAGCCGATTCAGCTTCCGCTGCGTCGTGTATCAGCCGCTCGAACGTATCGCTCTGATGGTTCAAAAGCAACTCTACGAAATCGGCGTCGATATGGAGATCGAGCTCGCCGGTAACGTTGACCTCGGGCGACGGCTGGGTACGGGCAACTATGACGCGTACTTGTACTGGCTGACCACTGCGCGTTCGTTCACGTGGCCGTACCTGTTTTGGCACTCTCCGGAACCTGGACGCCCGGTGTTTCTGCAGACCGGGTACTCCGCGGCAGATGCGACACTAGAGCAAGTCCGCTACGCGGCCAATGACGGAGAGTTCCGGATTGCCGTGGCGGCGTTCCAGCAGGTGATGCACGAAGATCCGCCTGCAGTGTTCCTGGCCTGGGAGGAACGCATGCGCGCGGTGAGCCAGAAGTTCGAGGTCACCGGGCTGGAGCCCGGGCGGGACGTCATCGCCAGTCTCTGGAGGTGGCGCCCCGCGGAGGCGAAGGCGGCAGCAAGCACCCGATGAAGCGCATCACCTCACGCTTCGCGATGCTGATTGCGACCGCGGCGGTCCTGCCGCTCGTGATCTACGGCGTCGTGTCGCTCTGGTCGCTTCGAACCGGAACGCAGCAATCGGTGCGCGACGGCAACCTCAACGTCGCGATGCGGGCGGCCGACCAGGTCCACCTTTACATCAGCAACAACGTCGCCGTCCTCAAGGCGCTCGGGGCCGAGCTGAGAGGAACGCAGCTCGAACGATGGCAGCAGGATCGAATCCTCAAGAACTACGTGCTCGACTTCCCCGAGTTCCGCGAGTTGACCTTCTTCGACGCCGGCGGCGCGCCGATCGCCTCGAGCCGCGCGGGGAAGCCGGAGCTCACGATTCCGGCCGGCGACGCCGCGGTCCGCGAAAGCTTCTCCATTTCCGGCGTCTCCATCGACGACGACCTCCTGCCGACGACGACGATTGCCGTGCGGCTGCCCGCGAGCGAAGACGAGGCGGGCGGGTGGCTCGTCGGCGAGTTGAGCCTCGAGCAGCTCTGGCGCATGGTCGACCAGATCCGAGTCGGGAGGGAAGGCTACGCGTCGCTCGTCAGCGACGAAGGGCGGCTCCTCGCGCACGGGCACCCCGACCAGAAACGCAACATCGCGAGCGGACGCATCATGCACGAGCACGCGATGGCGGCCGAGCTGCGCGCGGGGCGGGAGCCGTCGAAGGAATACACCGACGAGAACGGCACGGTCCTCGCAACCGGAGCACTGGTTAAGTCTCTCGGCTGGTCCGTAATCGTCGAGCAGCCGACCCGCGAGGCGTACGCCATCACGCGCCAGCTCGAGCGCCAGCTTCTCGTGGCGATCGGGCTCGCCCTCTTCATCACAATCGTGTTCGGCATCGTCTGGGGCCGCGGGTTCATCAGGCGCGTCTTCGCCCTCCGCCGGGGCACCCTGGCGCTCGCCGATGGGCGGCTCGACGAGCGCGTCGCGATCGGCGGGCAGGACGAGCTGACCGAGCTGGCCGACGCCTTCAACACGATGGCGGACCGGCTCGTCGAGCTGCAGGAGAACGTGCGACGGCAGGAGCGCCAGGCGATGTTCGGGAAGATCGCCGCGGGCCTCGTCCACGATCTCTCCCACCCGATTCAGAACATCGGGAACAGCTGCAAGCTCATTCTGAAGATGTGGGAGGACGGCGAGTATCGCGACACGTTCCGCCGCACGGTCGATCGCGAGCTGCAGACCGTGAAGCGCGTCCTCGAAGATCTGAAGAACATCGCGCGCCCGATCCCGCTCGAGCGCTTCCCGCTCGACGTGAATCGCTCGGTCGGCGAGGTCATCGAGGCGATGCTGCCCCACGCGGAAATGGCCGGACTGACCCTCAAGGCGGAGCTCGCGAACGAGCCGTTGTTCATCGAGGGGGACGTCTTCGCGCTCGGCCGGGTCTATCGCAACCTGATCATCAACTCCATCCAGGCCACGGCGCCGGGCGGCCTGATCGTGGCGGCCACGTCACGACAGGGCCGCTCCGTGCAGATCCGTTTCTACGACACGGGGTGCGGCATCCCGGCGGATCGACTGCACGCCATCTTCGACGACTTCATGACGACCAAACGCCGCGGACTCGGCCTCGGGCTGGCGATCTCCAAGAAGATCGTCGAACAGCTCGGCGGGTCCGTTACTGTTGCAAGCGAGGTGGGCAAAGGAACGACGTTCGTGCTCGAGTTTCCGGAGACCGCGGCGCGGCCGATGCCCGCTGCCGTCGCGGGTTAGGCGGGATCCCCGGTTCTTCGCTCTTGGGTAGGTGCTCCATGTTTCGGAAGTTGCTGAAGACCGATGAAATCGAAGTGGCTGACGAGCGCTATACGGTGCGCTATTACGAGCAACGCACCCTGCGCGGCACGCGGCGGTACTCATCCGAGGTGATGCTCGGCCCGGCGGACCGCATCATCATGGACGACGATTCCCTGAACAGCCTTGAGTCGAGGGTGGTCCGGCTGGTGCCCGCGATGATCTACAGCAGGGCACTGGTGGCGGGGCGTCAAACGGCCGCCTGATCGCGTCAACCCCGAATGCCGAAGGTCAAATGCCGAAGGCGTTCGGCATGCGGCCTTCAGCCTTCGGCATTTCAGAAAGCGACCCGTCCGCTATCTCCTGGGCAGCACCGCATCCTTGAGTTGCTTGGCGATCCGCGCCTTCACGACGACCTTCGCCGGGATCTTGATCGCCTCACCCGTCGCCGGGTTCCGACCCATGCGGGCTTTCCGATTCTGTTTCACGAGCTTGACCATGCCCGGCAGGACGAACTCTCCCGATCGCTTCAGCTCCTTCTCGGCGAGTGCGGTCAGCTCGTCGAAGAATTCCCGCGCCTGCGCCCGCTTCATCTCGAAGCGCTCGGCGAAGTGCGAAAACAGCTCAGATTTGCCCATCCGGCGGGCGTCGGCCATAAGATGTCCTCCATTCAAAAAACGGGTAATCCTAGCGCGCGGTCTTTTGCGGCGTCAAGCGCAACCCCGGCATTTTCGGCCAGAATGCTAGAATTTTTCGCATGCCGCGCGAGACTCTGGAAACCTTCCCCAACCCGCAGCCCGGGCGGGACTATGAGATCGACATCCGCTGTCCCGAGTTCACGTCCTTGTGTCCCAAGACCGGACTGCCCGACTTCGGCGAGATCCGCATCACTTACACCCCCGACCGGACCTGCCTGGAATTGAAGGCCCTCAAGTACTACATGATCGAGTTTCGCAACAAGGGCATCTTCTACGAAGCCGTGACGAACCAGATCCTCGACGACCTCGTCGCCGTCTGCCAACCCCGGCGGATGACGGTCGTCGGCGACTTCTCGGTCCGGGGCGGCATCAAGACGGCGGTGACGGCTACCTATGAAAAGGCGTGAATTGTCGATTGGGGACTGGGGATTGTGGACTGATTGAGGATTGTGGATTGGGGAATGAGGATCCGATTGTTCGATTGCCGATTGAGGGGACCCTCGACCTGCACGCGTTTCGCCCGCAGGACATCAAAGACGTGGTCTCCGACTACATTGAAGCGGCCCACGAAGCCGGTCGAAGGGAGATCCGGCTGATCCACGGCCGCGGGATCGGCGTTCAGCGGGCGGCCGTGCACACGGTCCTCGCGAGCCATCCGCTCGTCGAAACCTATTGGGACGCGCCCGAGTCGCATTTGGGCGCTACGGTCCTTCGACTGCGTAGCGCAGCCCTTCCGCCTTCGCGTAAAGCTTCGGCGGACTCGCCGTAGCCTTGGCGGAGGCGGTTAGGGCTGCTACGGCCCGGGGAAACACCGGTCGCCAGCGACGACAGGCGAAGATCCACGCGGCTCGCCGGCGCGGCCCAACAGCACCGAGCCCGGCCCGGCAAACAGCTCTTTCCACCCATCCGCCCGCAGGCTCTCGACGACTCGCAAATGGGATGGCAGCCAGATGTAGTCCGGACGGACCTCGTCGAGGAATTGCTGACGCGTCGAAGGCACGTAGTAGAACATCAGGTGTCGCCGGAGGAGATCGTCCGAGTACACCGTCTCGCGCCTGCCATCGACTGAGACCGAGAGCGCCGGACCAAGGTGCCAGATCGCGTACTCGCCCCAGTCGAACCATACCGCGAGGCGACCCCGCAGCTGGTGGGCTGCGGCGAAATCGGGGACGCGAGCGTCTGGCAGGCCGGATGAATCCATCCTCACGCAGCCCAGGTTCCGGGCCACCGCCGCTCCCCCGCCGGCGATGAGAACGCACGCGATTGTCACAGCGGCCGCCACTGCGGCGCGTCCGGGCGGCGGAACGGCAGCGTCCCGCCGACGCCGGAACCGGTCCAGTACGAAGACCAGCTCCCGACCCAGAAGGACGACCAGCGCAACGGCGAAGAAGGCCCGGAGCCGACTGACCTGGAATGAAGCGATGCCGAGGAACAGGACGACAGCGACCTTACGGACGGGATGCTCCGACTGGGCGAACGCCCGAACGGCCGCGGCGACTGCCGCCAGCGCGAGAACAGACCAGACGATGAGAACCGCCGGGCCGAGGCGGAAGACCGGCTGCCACTCGCTGATCTCTGCCCGGCTGAAGCCGACGGTGTTCCAGAGGAACAACCACATCTTCCAGCCGTACGGATTGAGCAGCGTCGCGAGCAGGCTGAGCACGCCGCAGGCCGTCAGGCGTATCTTCACGGCGCGCGGCACGGCAGTACTCAGACTGAACGCCGTCCAGAGCGCGAGCGTGGCGCCGCCGACGATCCAGCCGCCGTGCATGTTCACCCAGGCGACGAAGAGCGCTGGGATGAGAAGGATCCCGGCGCGCCCGCCTCCGGAGGAGGTCAGCAGCACGAGGAGCCAGGAAAAGGCAGCGAGCGAGAAGACCTGCGGCCGGATGTGGTTGATCTGTCCGAACGTCCCGAGTATCACCACAGCGAGCAGGAGATCCCGGCTCGTTCCAGTGACCGACTGTCTACCGAGCGCGACGTAGACCGCACCGAGCACGGCGACCAACAGCAGCACCTTGAGCGCCACCAGCCCCGCAGGTCCACCCGCGGCGTAAGCCACGTACATGACGCATTCGGATAGCCACTCGTGGTTGATCCACGGTCGATCGGACATGAAGGAGTAGGTGTCGACCGTAGCGATGGCGCGCCCGGAGACGATGTCGTGGCCGAACCGCACGTGACCCCAGAGGTCCGGGTCGGCCCTGGTGTGACTGAGCCACGCAAACAGCACAGCGGCGAGGGCCACTCTCAACAGGAAAGGGGCCAACTGCGTGTACCGATTGGTCACGGCAAGCCTGCAGACCTGCGCGGGCGCGCCACAGGCGCGCCTCGCCGGAGCGGAGCGGGGCATGGGGCCCCCGCGAGCGACGGCGTTGGGGGGTCCGGCGGGGCGAAGCCCCCCGGTCTAACTAGAAAACTCCCGGCAACACCCGCCAGCGGACTTTCTCCAGGTAGCTGACGTACTGAGGATCGCGGGCCAGCGTTTTTTCTTCGCAGACCGCCCGCGCGAGGAGAGCGGCGTCCGCGACGATGAGAACGCAGACGTTCCACGGCGACGGGTGCGCGATCAGAAAGGCCAGGTGCGTGACGAGGTAGCCGGCGTAGATAGGATGCCGCACGGCTCGATAGAGGCCGGTGGAGACGATGCCACGGTTGGCCGGCATGAGGCCGAAACTGCGGCCGAGAGCGACCTTGCCGGCAATCGTGATGAGAAGGCCTCCCGCCGAGATCATGGCGGTCACGGCGTCGCCGACCAGCCCGGCCGACGTCATGGGCGCGACGAGCGGCGGCCCGACGAGTGAGCAGCCGGTCAGCAGCCGCGCGCGCCAGCTGCGGTCCACGAACATCGCGGGACGCCGCAGGACGGTCAGCGCGACGACGAGCAGCTCACCGGTGAGCAGGAGCAGCCCGGTGACGCGCGCCGTCTCGAGGAAGTCCCGCCCCATCCGCACCGCAAGCAGCGAGAACAAAACGACGATGATGATGCGGCCGAGCGCGTCCGCGAGGTCGGCGCCCTTGGCGTCGTCCCGGGCGTCCGGGGCGGCGTCGAGGCTCGGACCATCCGCGGTCCGTGGAACGCCCACGCGTACGGACCATTCACGCGGCAGATACGGTCTGAGGGCGGCGGCGGCAGACCGGACGGTCATCTCACCGCATCCCCTCGGCGGCGGCGCGCTCGCTCGCCTGCTCGTCGATGAAGTAGCTGGCGCAGGCGGCGTCCAGCAGCTCGCGCGAGATCGCGGCCGGCTTGCCCTCGAAGCGGCAGCGGTCGACGACCTGCTCGATCAAGTCGCGCGGGTGGCAGGCGCGAAGCTGCAGGCCGCGCGGCTGGTAGTACTTCCGCACGAGGTACTCGATGACCTTGGGCTCGAACGCAAGACTCTTCCGCCGGCAATTCAGCTCCCAGATTCTCGTGAACTCGTCGACGGTCGGATTCCGGGCGTAAATCTTGTACGGGATACGGCGCAGAAACGCTTCGTCCGCGAGCGTCTCGGGCTTCAAGTTGGTGGCAAAGACGACGAGCACGTCGAACGGCACCTCGAACTTCCGCCCCGTGTGCAGCGTGAGGTAGTCGACGCGGCTCTCGAGCGGCACGATCCAGCGGTTCAGCAGATCGCGCGCGGGAATCCGCTGGCGCCCGAAGTCGTCCACGACGAACACGCCGCCGTTCGCCTTGAGCTGAATCGGCGCCTCGTAGAACCGCGCGATTGGATTGAACGTGAGGTCGAGCATCTCGAGGGTCAGCTCGCCGCCGACGGTGACGACCGGCCGGCGGATCTTCTCCCAGCGCCGGTCGTGGCCGATGCCGGCGACGATCGTCTGGGCGTTGGCGGCGCTGTCCGCCCGAAGGTGGTTGACCGGATCGAACATCGTAATGATCTGACCGTCGACGTCGATGGCGTACGGGATGAAGATCTCGCCGCCCAGCGCCCGGCCAATCCCCTCGGCGACCACCGTCTTGCCGTTGCCCGGAGGACCGTAGATGAAGAGCGACTTGTTGGAGTTCACCGCCGGGCCGAGCTGCTCGAGCATGTCGCCGGCGACGATGAGGTGCGTGAAACCGCCGACCAGCCGGTCGCGATCGAGATAGCCGCGGCCGCCCGTCAGCGCGCGCATGTAGGCGACGTACTGCGCGAGCGGCACGGGCGCGGGCCCGATGTACCGGGACAAGTCGAGGAAGTGCCCGGCGCGATCGCGGCCGAGATCGGTGAGCGCGTACCGATAGCCGGCGGAGCCGGTTCCTGCGGCGCCGCGCACTTCGACGAGCTTCTCGATGCGCGCGTGCTCCAGCAGCGCCTCGAGGATCGAGTACGGCAGGCACATGCGGTCGGAGAGCGAGGTGCCCGACTGCTCGCCGGTGATGAGCGTCTTGAGCAGCAGCTCCGAGGCCTGGTCCGACCGCAATCCAGTGTCGGCGAGCGTCGTCGGCGGCGCCGGAGGCGGCGGGCCGAAGCGCGAGTGTGACTCAACTGCCAGTGGATAAGACATGTCTGCTTCGTCCCTCGTCGTTCGTGCCTCGTGCCTCGGGCGGTCCTTGTGCCTAGTCCCTAGTCCCTAGTCCCTAGTCCCTTATTTCCTCGGGTGCTCGAACGTGATCACGTGCCCGATACGGGTGCCGGCGGCGGCCAGCGTGCCGGCGGCGAGCTCGAGCACGCCGGCCGTGCCCCAACGCGGCAGGCGGAGCCGCCACGGGGCCATGTCCTCGACGCAGTCGATCACGCGGCCCTCGCCATCGAGCGCGACCACGTCGATCGCGAACCGCATCCCCATGGTGTGGACGCCGCGGCACGGCGCGATCCACAGCGCCTCGCCGCGTCCCAGGCCATCCTTGCCGAGCAGCCCCTTGCGCCGGGCCGAGCGCGTGACGGCCAGCGCGACGCGGTCCGCGAGCAGCCGGCCCGTCTCCGTGTCGCGCGCGAGCACGATCGGTCCGTTCCCGTTCGCCTCGACCAGCCCCTTCGGTGTCATCGCGTGTTGTCGATGATCGGCATCAGGACGGTGATGAACTTGATCGCCGCCGGACCGATCGTCACGACCCAGATGGCCGGGAAGATGCAGAACACGAGCGGGAACACCATCTTGACGCCGGTCTTCGCCGCCGCTTCCTCCGCCCGCTGCCGGCGCTTGGTCCGCAGCGTGTCCGAGAAGACGCGCAGCGACTGCGCGACGCTCGTGCCGAACTTGTCGGTCTGGATCAGCATCGTGACGAGCGAGTTCAGGTCGTCGACGCCCGTGCGATCCGCAAGGTTGCGCAGCGCCTCGGCGCGCGGCTTACCGGCGCGCAGCTCGAGGTTGATCATCTTCAGCTCGCCGGCGAGCTCCGGATAGGCGAACTCCAGCTCGGCGGCAACGCGCATCAGCGCCTGGTCCAGACCGAGTCCCGCCTCGACGCTGACGACGAGCAGGTCGAGGGCGTCGGCGAGGGAGCAGCGGATCCTGTGCTGACGGCGCTTCGCCAGACGCGCGAGCACGATGCCCGGCATCAGGTAGCCGCCGAATACGCCCGCCATCGCGGCCAGCAGGTTGGGACGGAAGATGATCGGTGTAGAGAACAGCAGGAACAGGCCGATGGCCAGGAACACGCGGATGCCGAAGAAGATCGTCAGGGCTTCCTCGCGCCGGAAACCGGCCTGCACCAGCCGCAGGCGCAGTGTGCCCAGCTCCTTGGCCGACCGCGGGGCCTTCTCGCCGATCCGCTTCATCATGCCGGCGAGCGACTCGAAGCGGGCCTTCTTCTCCTCGGGCCGCTCGACGAAGCCGGACAGCTCTTCGAGCCGCTGATCGATCGCCGCGGTCCGGCCCCCCATCAGCATCATGCCCGTCACCACGATGACGAGCATGCCGAACACGAACGCGAGCAGCGGAATCAGCGTCGCCACGTTACACCTCGATCTTGATGATCTGGCGAATCCACATGTAGCCGATGAACTGCATCACCGCCGCAATCCCGAGCAGCGTCTGGCCGATCCGCTCGCGGAACAGCAGGTTCATGTGGTCCGGATTGATGAAGGCCAGCGCGACCGCCAGCGCGCCCGGCAGCGCGAGCAGGACCCAGCCGGTGAATCGCCCGTGCGCCGTGTAGACGCGGACCTGGCGCAGGATCTTGAAGCGCTCGCGGACGACCGACGCGAGGTTCTCGAGGATCTCGGCGAGGTTGCCGCCGGTATCCCGCTGGATGAGAACGGCCGTCGCGAAGAAGCGGACGTCCAGCGACGGCATCCGCTCGATCAGGTTCGCCAGCGAGTCCTTGAGCGGCAGGCCGAAGTTCTGCTCGTCGAACGTCTTGCGGAACTCGGGGCCGACCGGCTCATCCATCTCGTCCGCCACCATCTTCAGGCCGGTCGAAAACGCGTGTCCCGCCTTCAGCGCGCGCGCCATGAGGTCGAGCGCTTCGGGGAACTGCTCCTCGAACTTGTTGAACCGGCGCTGGCGCTTGACCTTGATCATGACGGCAGGAATCGCGGCGCAGACGATCGCGACGACGACCCGCACGAGCAGGACGACGCTGATCATCGCGCCGATGAAGAAGCCCACGACCCCGAGCCCGGCGGAGATGACGAGGAGACCGCTGACGGTCGTTTTCACTCCCGACTGCTCGATCCACTTCGCCATCGACAGGCCGCGCGACGTCTGGCCGATGACTTTGTCGAGGACCGGCACCATGCCGGTGGCGTCCCCCTTGATCAGATCCGTCGAGCCCGCCTCGTCGCCGAGCGGACCGCGCACGAGCTCGTCGATGCGCCCCTGCATCTGGCGGCGCGCGATCTGCTCGGGCAGACCGGTCGAGCCGTAGAACAGCGCGATCACGAGGCCCGCGCCGAAGAGAAAGGCGAGCAGGACGAGCATCAGCGAACCTCCAGGACGCCCTCGAACATGTTCGGGGGAAGGACGATGCCGCAGGCCTTGAGGCGCTCGCAGCACTTTGGACGCACGCCCGTGGCGCGGAACCGCCCGATGACCTTGCCATCCTGCGTCACGCCCAGCTTCTCGAAGACGAAGATCTCCTGCATGGTGATGACGTCCCCTTCCATGCCCGTAATCTCGGAGATCGCCGTGACCTTGCGCGTGCCGTCGCTCAGGCGCGTCTGCTGGACGACGAGCTGGATCGCCGCGGCGATCTGCTGCCGCATGGCGCGCTCCGGCAGGTTCGTCGCGCCCATCGCGATCATCGTTTCGATACGCGACAGCGCGTCGCGCGGGCTGTTGGCGTGAATCGTCGTCAGCGAGCCGTCGTGGCCGGTGTTCATCGCCTGCAGCATGTCGAGCGCTTCTTCGCCTCGGACCTCGCCGACGATGATGCGGTCGGGGCGCATACGGAGCGCGTTGATGACGAGCTGCCGCTGCCTGACCGCGCCCTTGCCTTCGACGTTCGGCGGCCGGGTCTCGAGCCGGGCCACATGCTCCTGGTGGAGCTGCAGCTCGGCGGCGTCCTCGATCGTCACGATGCGCTCGCGCTCGGAGATGAACGACGACATGACGTTGAGCAGCGTCGTCTTGCCCGCGCCGGTACCGCCGCTGACCAGGACGTTCAGCCGCGACCGCACGCAGTGCTCGATGAAGTCGAGCATCGGCTGCGTGATCGCGCGCAGGTTGGCGAGGTCCGCCGCCTTCAGCCGCTCGGCCGGAAAGCGGCGGATCGAGAGCAGCGGGCCGTCCACCGCGAGCGGCGCGATGATCGCGTTGACGCGCGAGCCGTCGGGGAGGCGCGCGTCGACCATCGGCGAGCTGTCGTCGACGCGCCGGCCGACCGCCGACACGATGCGATCGATCACGCGCATCAGGTGCTTGTCGTCCTGGAAGCCGGCCGCGACCCGCTCGAGCTTGCCGGACCGCTCGACGTAGACCTGCTTGAACGTGTTGACCAGGATGTCGTTGATGCTCGGGTCGCGCAGCAGCGGCTCGAGCGGCCCGAGGCCGAACACCTCGTCGATGACGTCGCCAAGGATCGCCTCGCGCTCGGTCATGCTGAGCGGCGTGCCTTCCTCGGCGATCAGTTCGAAGAGGAGCGTCCGGATCTCGCTCTCCGCGCGCGAACGGTCCGCGGACGCCAGCGCCTCGAGGTTCAGGCGGTTCAGCAGCTTCTTGTGAACCGAGGCCTTCAGCTCGATATATTGCGGGCGCAGCTGCGCCTCGGGCCGGGGTCTCTGCGGAGGATTCGTCGGTGCCGGATATGCCATCGTTAACCTTCGCGGGCCTAAGAGGCCCGCGCTCCAGTCGCAAGGAGGGCGGACCTCTCAGGTCCGCCTACAACAATCCCAAGAACCTGGCCTTCTTCGCCGGCGCGCTGTCGATCGGCTCGGCCTTCATGCCGACCATGTTTCGTGTGAACGCGCCGAACTGCTCCGAGATCTCCGAGTGGTTCGCGAGCGTCAGCGGCACACCCGAGTTGAGCGCCTGCGAGACGGTGCGGTAATCGCTCGAGAACGTGTGGTGAATCGAGTAGCCCAGGGCGGTCTCGATCTGCCGCGGCGCGATCAGGATCTGATCGGACGCGCGGTTGAGCAGCACCCGGATGCGCTCGCCGCCGGCGCCCAGCTGCCGCACGCGCTCGACGAACCGCTGCGCGTTGCGGACCGACGGCAGGTCCGGGTTGGTGACGAGAAAGAGCGTGTCGGCGCCGTAGAGCGCCGCGAGCGCGCAGGCGTTCACGACGTTCCCGGCGTCCACGACAATGAAGTCGTAGATCCTCGTGAGCACGCGCAGCAGCTCCTCGAGCGCCGCGGCGTCCTGCGCGTTAGGGCGCTCGAACTGCTCCGCTCCGGCCAGGATGTCGAGGCCGGACTTGTGCTTCGTGATCAGCTCTTTCAGGAAGTCCTTGTCCAGACGATGCAGGTTCTCCACCGCGTCGAGGATGGTGAACCGCGGCCGCACGCCGAGAAACAGCGCGACCTCGCCACAGGGCTTGAGGTCGAGCATCAGCGTGGCCTTCTTCGTCAGACGAGCCAGCTCGACGGCGCTGTTGACCGCGACGGTCGTCGTCCCCGCGCCCCCCTTGGCGCCGAAGAAGACATGCGTGACGCACGGCTGGCGCGTGCTGGCGTGCGCCGCGTCGCGGCGCGCCGCCGTCCGGCGGATCGCGCCGTGAAACGAATCTTCCATCGTCCGGTGCGCACTCGGGTCGTTCGCCGTCCAGGCGAAGAACTCGTTGGCGCCGGCGCGCATGGCCTGAAGAATGACGTCGGGGTTCGCCTCCGCCGCGACGGCGAAGATGGCAATCGAGGGGTGCCCCGCGCGGAGACGCTCGATGGCGGCGAGCCCGGACGCGAGGTCGAATCGGACGTCGACGACACCGACGTCGGCCGCGGCATTTTCACCTCCGCGGCCTTCGACGATGCCGATCGGAACGCCGCCGGCGCGCAGCAGTTGCGTCGCCTGGCGGCGGAATTCCTCGTCCTGCGAAATGATGAGCGCGGCGAGCTGGGCCATGTCAAAAGTGTCCGGTTCTGGCGAAACTGAGGCCGCACGTACAGAGTGCGGCTCAAACAGAATCGCAACGCCTGTGCCGCCATCCGCGGGCGGGGTTTTGTCAGCTAAGTGATTGACTCAGAACAGCTTGCTAAAGGCTGGTGAAGCGCAAGCGGCCGGGCCCCGGCGACAGTTCCGTGACCCGGCCGACGGTTTCGTCGCCGGCATTACGATTACTTGCTCAGGCGGATGATCTGCGCCTGCAGCGCCTGGAACGCCGCGTCCACGTCCGCCTCGGTCTGAGCGAAGTAATACTTGCCTTCGCGCTGCGCCGAGTTGAAGTCGGGCGACCGCCGGTCGTTGGCGACCCTCATCAGAATGCTCTCGGAGGTCTCGCGGCGCGTGCCCAGGTTGTAGCGCACGAGCTCGCCCATGCCGATCGAGAAGATGCGGATCGGATAGTCGCCGCTGGCATCGTTTCGTGCCTCGTTGGCGATGATCTCCACCAGGTTTCGCGAGGCGTTGTTGAGGTTCCACACGTCGGCCGGGTAGCGCCCCTGCGCCGCGTTGAAGTTCCGCAATCCACGCCCGGCGGGAACGGCACTGCTCTGCGCAACGCCGTCGATGGTGATCGCACCCGACTGGAGCTGAAACGACGTCGGCATGCCGGCGCTTCGACGCTGCGAGTGGAAGCTCTGGACAGGCATCCAGCGCGCCGACGCGTGTGTCGTCGTATCGCTCCAGAACGGCGTGAAGCTGAACGACGGATTCTGCACGGCGGTCTGCGTGTGAAACAACCCGGAGACGCCCGGATTGTTCCACGTCATGTTGTCGGGGTCAGGGTTGTTCTTGGGGAAATCCGAGCTTCTGTACCCCTTCGACGTCCCTGAACCGTCCCACAGCCCGGGCACGCTGTTGGAGGCGCCGTCGGTGAACAGCACGAGGACCCGGAGGCCGGACTGCGTGCCCGACGGAACGGTGCGCAACTCGTCCCACGCTCGATAGATACCCATCACCATGCTCGTGCTGCCGCCCGGGAGCGCGTCCGGGATGTCCGCAATGACCCTGGGCTTGTCGAAGCCGCGGCTCGCCGGCATGGCGTCGATGACCTGGGCTGCCGTCGAATAGAACACCAGCGCCACGCGATCGTAGTCTCTCGAGAACGCGTTGACGAACGCCCGGGAGGCATCCCTGACGTACGGCCACCGCCACCCGATCGAGCCCGAGACGTCCAGCGCGAGCACGAGATCCACCATCCGGCGCTGCGCCTCACCTTCGGCGGCGACGGTGACCTGATTGATATTCGCCAGCGCGATGAACGTGGTCGGGAGGACCGCCGTCGCCGACACGTGGACGATGTTGACGCCGTTGGTGTTATCAGTGGTCACGTTCACTGCGGGCCCGGAGACCGAGGTCGTCCCCATCCAGCCCGTTGGGAAGTTCGACCGGAAGATCGATGTCGCCTCCTGAACCGGGTTCCCGCTGTTGAGCATGCGCGCCGCTCCCAGCGCCGCGCCGTCGACGGCTTTCGAGAGCTGGGCTCTCACCACGTACGCCCGGCCCCCGTCGAGAGCAAGACCCGTCATGATGAGCAGGAATGTCAGGGTGACCGCCAAGTAGATCAGGGCAAAACCCTTTTCGCTGGAGAGTCTTAGTTTCTTCATTGTCGTCAGCCTTTCCGGTGTCGCGGCCGTCCCGGCCGCCTGACGCTAGAAATAGGCAATCGAATAGAGCGTCGTCGGAATGTTGAAGAACCCGAAATTGCTCAGCGGCGTGTAGAGCGTGTGCGTGGTCCAGATTTCCGTCACGTAGATGAACCCGCCCCGCGAGATGACGAGGGCCGGCGGCGCGTTGGTGATCCGCAGGCTCCCGTTGTTCTCGGCGTTGGCGAACTCGTAGTTCGGAGGTCCGCCGGGAGCCGCTGACCCCGCTGTTGACAGCAGGCTGCCGTTCGGAAGCGCTCCATACTGGTGGCGCGCATTCAGATAGAGACGGTCGAAGTTGGCCGTCCCCGTGCGCGCGCCCCGCCGCAGCACGGAGAAGATCATCGTCGAGCCGTTGGCAAAATCGACGGGACGGGTGCTCATCGACCTCATGGCGTTCCGGGCATCCTCGAGCGTCGTGTCCCGGGAGATGAGGTTCGAGCCTTCCCGCGCCAGGCGCGTGACCGAATGTTTGTCGAGGATCGCCACACCGACCTCGATCACGCCCAGCACGACCATCAGGATGAGCGGCATGATGAGCGCGAACTCCATCACGCTCTGGCCGCTGGAGCCGCGAAGCAGTCGACGCGAAGGCTGGCTGTTCATAAGAACCTGCGCTCGGTCGTCATCGTGGACTCGGCGCTGATCGTGATCTGGCCCGAGCTGAAGAACACGCGGACCAGCGGCGTGAGCAGCGACCACGTGTAGGTGACGGTGACCCGCCCGACGGCCCCTTCGGCGCCGAGCCCGCCGGACCAGGTCGTGCCGCCCACGGGCATGTTGCTGAAGGTGATGCTCGCGTTCGGGATCGTGAGGGTCGGCGTGGCATCCTGCAGCGCCCGCCTGACGGAGTCCTCGCGGGACATCCCGCCCATCGTGTTTCCGGTCACCCCGAAGCGCGTGGCCTGGCTGACGCCGTTCTGCAGGGCCAGCCAGACGTAAAAGATGGCGCCGAAGTCCACGATCGCGAAGGTCACCAGGAGGATGAGCGGCGTCATGATCGCCGCTTCGATCAGGTTTGCCCCTTTGGCGCCGCGCCGCCGCCTGAAGATTCGAAGCGCCATGGCTCACCCCTCAAACGCGCGGAGGCCGAGGCGAGCGCATGCTGCGCTCGCCACGGCACCCGCCCCACGTAGCCTTGCGTCTACTTCTGCCCCTGCGGCTTTTTCTCGGCATTGGTCTTCTGCACGGCAGACTGGTATTCTGCCTGCGCCTCCTTGAGGCGAGCTGCGGCTTCCGCGATCGCCTTGTTGCGCTTCGCGTCCTCTTCCGCCTGCTTCTTCCGAAGTTCCTCTGCCTTCTTCGCGTTGGCGGAGTCGCGCTTGGCTTGCTCCTTGGCGCGCTCCTCCGCTTCCTTGCGGTCTTCCTTGGCCTTCTTCGCGTCGGTGATCGCCTGCTTCGACGCCATCTCCTCGGCGCGCCTGCGATCCTCCGACATCTTCCTGGAAGCCGCCTCGAGCTGCTTCTGCTCTTCCTTCGTCAGCGGCGCGGCCGCCGACGCCGGCGCCGCGCTCGGAGCCGCCGCCGTCCGTGGCGCGGTCGCAGCGGGCACCCCCTGCGAAGGCTCCATGCGGATCGGCGTCGTCTGCGGCGTTTGCGGCATCGCTTGCGGCTGCGGCTGCACCACCGGCTTCTGGGCCGGCTGAGCAGGAACGCTCGACGGCTGCGGCGCCGGCCTGGCAGGCGCCGTCGGGTTGGCGACCGGTCGCGCGACCGGCGCTGGCGTCGGCGCCATCGTCGGCGCCGTGCCGTCGGTGGCCGCACCGGCGGCCTCGGCCGGCGACGCGGGACCCTTCGGGCCCTGCTGACCCGGCGTCGGGTAGCGCGGCGACCCGAGATGCGACGGCGGCGGTGACACCTGCTTGTCCGGCTTCCCGAGGAACGGCTCGACCAGGTTCGGGAGGCCCGTGGCCGCGCCCGGCGATCCGCGCCGCAGAATGTGCGGCGTGATAATCACGACGAGCTCGGTCTCGTTCTTCTGCAGCGCCCTGCTCTTGAAGAGCCAGCCGAGAATCGGGATGTCGCCGATCCCGGGGATCTTGCGGAGCGACGTCGTCAGCGTGTTGTTGAGCAGCCCGGCCACCGCGAACGTCTGGCCGTCGCGCAGCTCCACCTCGGTATTCGTGCGGCGGGTGGACAACGCGGGAATCCGGAAGCCCTCGATCGTGACCGCGTTCGAGAAGTCGAGCGCGCTCACCTCGGGCTCCACCTTCAGGTTGATGATGTCGTCGCCGAGGATTGTCGGCGTGAACTTCAGCCGGATCCCGAACTCCTTGAACGTGATCGTGACCGATGTGTTCGCGCCGCCACCCTGAACGACGGGATAGGGATACTCGCCGCCCGCAAGGAAGCTCGCTTCCTTGCCGTTGGTCGCCACGAGGTTCGGCTCGGCGAGGCTCTGGAAGAGTCCCTTCTCGGACAGCGCACGGATCACGGTGCCGACGTTGTATTTGTTGTTGAACAGGAAGATGTTCAGGAAGTCGCTGAATGTCATCCGGCCGCCCGTCGCCGTCACCTCGTCGCGGCCGCCGCCCCAGTTCTCGGGCGGGCCCTGGATCGAGACGCGGTTCATCTCGTCGAAGTTCACCGACGGGAACTGCGACGTGGTGACGCGCGAGATGTAGTCGTGGAACCCGCCCGGACCTGTGAAGAACGAGGCGCCGAGTTCCTGGAGCGCGCTGCGGCTGACTTCCGCGAAGCGGACGCGCAGCAGCACCTGGTTCGACGAGACGCCTTCCTGCTGCTTCAGCAGGTTGACGACGCCATCTTTGCCGTCCGCGTAGCCGCCCGCGACCTCGGCCGCCTTCTCGACGACGTACTTGCTCGAGACGGTGCCGGAGAGGACGACGTCCTTGCCGCTGCCGTGCACGCCGATCG
>Ga0187893_10005321_pt1 | contig 23243 bp, 24 predicted proteins | sample MA1701074metaG_FD_139574 | JGI IMG/M metagenome (GOLD analysis project Ga0187893, IMG submission 139574) | White microbial mat communities from a basaltic lava cave in the Kipuka Kanohina Cave System on the Island of Hawaii, USA - MA170107-4 metaG ...
GTCGTGCTCGAACTGCGGCGCAAAGACAACGGGAAGCCGCTCTGGATTCAGTGGTGGTCGAGGCCGGACCCGAGTGGCACATACACCCGCACCATGTTCATCGACATCACCGAGCGGGTATTGATGGAGCAGGAGAAGGCGCGGCTCGAAGCGCAGAACATCTACCTGCAAGAAGAAATTAAAGGGAGCCACAACTTCGAAGAGCTGATCGGCGGCTCGACCTCGCTGAAAAAAGTGCTCAAGAACGTGGGGCGGGTCGCCTCCACTGACTCGACCGTCCTCATCACCGGCGAGACCGGGACCGGCAAGGAGCTGATCGCGCGGGCGATCCATAACTTGAGCCCACGGAAGGATCGCCCTCTCGTAAAAGTCAATTGCGCGGCCATTCCAGCCGGCTTGATCGAAAGCGAGCTGTTCGGCCATGAAAAAGGCGCCTTTACCGGCGCGCTGACCAAAAAGATGGGCCGCTTCGAGGTGGCTGACAAGGGGACCATCTTCCTCGACGAGATCGGGGAACTGCCGCTCGATCTGCAATCCAAATTGCTGCGCGTGTTACAGGAAGGGGAATTCGAGCGGGTGGGCGGCACGCAGACATTCAAGGTGAACGTGCGGGTCATTGCGGCGACGAACCGGGACCTTGAACAGCAGTCGAAGACGGATCACTATCGGCCCGATTTGTATTACCGCCTCAACGTGTTTCCGATTCACTTGCCGGCCTTGCGCGAGCGCGAGGGCGATATCCCCATGCTGGTGCAATATTTCGCGCACAAGTTTGCCGCGAATTTCGGCAAGAAGATCGATCGGATTTCGGAGCGGATGATGGCAGGGCTCCAGCGCTATCAATGGCCGGGAAATATTCGCGAACTGGAGCATGTGATCGAGCGCGCGGTGATCCTGAGTGAAGGATCGGAGCTGGAACCGATCGAATGGCTGTCGCCGTCAAACGGCAAAGCCGGGGCGACCAAGACGCTGACCCTGGAAGAGATGGAACGGCAGCATATCGTCGACGTACTGGAGCGAACCAACTGGCGCGTGAGCGGCGAGAAGGGCGCAGCCAAAATCCTCGGCCTCAATCCCACCACGCTTGAAGCGCGCATGAAGAAGCTCGGGATCGAGCGCGTGAAGCGTGAGAAGTGATGAGTGATCGGTGATGTGTTGAGAGAAGACGTTCATCGTTTCCTCTAAATCGTGGTTCGCATTTTCCGCTCATTCTGTTTTTCCCTGCCATACGCCACACGCTATAAGCTCTTTGTCCTCGACTATCAGCCATTAGCTATCAGCTCTTCTCTTTTTCCCAACATTTCGTGACCGTCCCAATATTTTGGGAATCACCCTCGACTGTTTTCGCGCGTCACCATCTTGCACGTCCCTCATCTCCTCTTTCTACATCAAACACTTATGCCATCCGTCCGGTCACGCAATTAGCCTGGCATCACTGTTGCTGAATACCCGGTCATCGGACGAACATAACGGCGAGGAAGAGATGATGCTCAAGATTACGAAGATTCAAGAAAGCAGGAACGACGTACTACTCAAGTTGGAGGGTAAGATCACCGCACAATGGGCATCCCTCCTCGACAGCGAATGTCGGTCCTTCCTTCGACAGGAAAAAACCCTGTATTTGGAATGCTCCCATGTCGATTTCATCGATGCCAGCGGGGTCGAGGTTCTGAATAACCTTCCACGGACACAAGTCACCCTTATAAGCGTTCCCGATTATGTGACGGAGTTGCTGCAGATTGGAGGCCGGTCATGAACGCAGATGCCATCACCTATACAGAGTCCATTGGTCACAGTCCATCCATCAGCGGGAAGTCGCAGGCGGTCATGTCGTCAGGTCTCACGAAGGCCGAGGACACACTCATCGCGAGGCTCAGGCGCGGTGACGAGGGGGCCTTCGATGAACTTGTCAACCGACACCATGGCATGCTCATCCGAATGGCCATGGGCTATGTGGCCGATCGGGAGGTGGCTGAAGAGGTCGTTCAGGATACCTGGATGGCAGTGATTGAAAGCCTGAATCGGTTCGAAGGCCGGTCGTCCCTTAGCACCTGGATATGCGGAATTCTGATCCACAAGGCCAAGGATCGCAGCGTCCGCGAGAAGCGGCATACGACCTTCTCGGCCTTGGAGTCCTACGATGACGACAACGATGAAGCTGTTGATCCCTTCCGGTTCCAACAGAGCGGCGAATGGGCCGGTCACTGGGCCTTCCCCCCACAGCCCTGGGATGACCAGACGCCGGAAAAGCTCTTGGCATCGAAGCAGGCCGTGGACTGTATGCAACGGGCGATCAAGGCCTTGCCGGCCACCTTAAAGGAAGTTCTGATTCTCCGCGATGTGGAAGGAGTCGAGGCTAAGGAAGTCTGCGAGATGCTGAAAATCACCGAAACCAACCTGTACGTACGGTTACACCGGGCGCGGGAACGAGTGAGGGTGGCAGTCGAGACGGCCTTAGGATAGGGTCAAGGCGGAGGTCAAGGCTAAGGTTAAGAAGAACGGTTCCCACTCAACCATAACCTCAACCTTGGTCTGGTACTGCCGGGGGGCCGTGTAAGGAACCCAGGAATAGAAAGACACAGGGGTGACACCACAATCGGAGGGCACCCTGCATGAAAGACCATTCCTTACAATGGATCCGCAGTGGCCAGACTTGCCGCGATGTCACGAATCGAGCCTCCGAGTATCTGTACGACCGCATTCCCAGTCTGACCAAAGTCCGGGTCAGCCTGCATCTCGCGTTCTGCCCCCACTGCCGTGCCTATGTGAAACAAATCGAGCTCGTTTCCTCTGCGCTTAGGAACCTCCCCAAGCTCCATCCCTCGCCAGTGAATCGTCTTCGCCTGCGCCAGCAGTTTGCCGCTCACCGCTGTCAGTCAGCCTCTGATAATTGACTGCTGCATGATTACGCGAATCACGACATCAACGCTGCGAATGCAACGTTTTGTCGGTGAGGACTTTGAACGCGGTAGAAGGTGCAACCGGCTGTAAAGCTAGCGGTATGAATCCGGACATGGCCTGACAGCCGGTCAGGAGCCAAGCCATCGTTCCGATCACCAGCAGGCGATAACGATTCGCAGAACCTGTGTCGTACGCCGCGCTCTCCATCTTATAGATCTGTAAGTTCTCTTGTTCCGATACGACGCAGCCTCATGGGCCGCAGGCCCACGCTGCCTATATCCGTCATATGGGGGTTTCATGCCAAGTGCGATGCTTTACGACCGTCTGCAATTTGCTTTCACCGCCACGTTTCATTATCTCTTTCCACAACTGACGATGGGGCTGGCGCTGCTGTTGCTCTACTTTTGGAGTCGTGCACTTGCCAGCGGAGACGATCATTACCATCAGGTCGCGCGGTTCTGGACCAAAATCTTTGCTTTGAGCTTTGCCTTCGGCGTCGTGACCGGCATTCCATTGGAATTTGAGTTCGGAACCAACTGGGCGAAATTTTCCAACTTTGCCGGCGGAGTCATCGGCCAAACGCTGGCCATGGAAGGAATGTTTGCCTTCTTTCTGGAATCGTCGTTTCTCGGAATCCTGCTGTTCGGCGAAAAACGATGTGGTCAGCTCATGCAATGGTTCGCGGCGCTGATGCTTTTTCTTGGCTCCTGGCTCTCCGGCTATTTCATTCTGGCGACGAACGCCTGGATGCAGCATCCCGTTGCCTATACGGTTGCTCCTGATGGCCGCCTGTTTGTGGACAGTCTCTTCGGTTTACTCACTAACCCCTGGCTCTTCTGGCAGTTTACGCACAATATGACGGCGGCGGTCCTCACCGCCTCGTCCCTCATGGCGGCTCTTGGGGCGTTCTATCTGCTGTCCGGCCAACATGCCGCGCATGCCCGGACCTACCTCCGCACCGGCGTTGTGGTCGGGACGATTGCCGCAGCGCTCATGGGATTTCCAACGGGCCACGGGAGCGCACGACAGGTCTTCGAGCACCAGCCGATCAAGGGAGCCGCCTTTGAAGGGTTGTTCAAGACGGAGCGTGGCGTAGGCCTACTTCTGATCGGCCAGCCGAATATCGAAACCATGACAATCGACAATCCACTCATCATCCCGGACGCGCTCAGCGTTGTGGTGTATGACGAGCTCTATGCTGAGGTGAAAGGGCTCGACGCCTTCCCGCGCGAGAATTGGCCAGACAATTTGCCGCTGCTCTACTACTCGTACCATGTCATGGTCGGGCTTGGGACCATTCTCGTGTCCGTCATGGGACTGGCACTGCTCTGGCTCTGGCGCGGGCGATTGTTTACGGCAAACTGGCTGCTCTGGCTGCTCATGCTGTCCGCACCGCTTCCCTACATCGCGACGACCGCCGGCTGGATGACTGCCGAAATAGGGCGTCAGCCTTGGCTCATCTACGGTCTATTGCGCACGTCCGACGGAGCGTCACCGCTCGTCCATTCGGGCAACGCGCTGTTCACGTTGCTCGGCTTTCTTGGGATTTATCTGGTACTGGGACTCCTCTTTCTGTTTCTGATCGCGGAAACCATCCGTCATGGACCGTCCGGACATTCGGTATCGTCGGGGCCTGCATGATGGAAACATTTTGGTACTGCGCTGTCACCTTGTTGCTGGCCGTCTATGCCGTTCTTGATGGATTCGATTTCGGTCTGGGCATTGTCTATCGCTTTGTAGCGCGAACCGAAGCGGACCGGCGCACAACCCTGGCCTCAATCGGACCAATCTGGAACGGCAACGAAGTGTGGCTGATTTCCGCGGGTGGCCTACTCTTTTTTGCCTTTCCGAAAGCCTATGCGGCAGGGTTTAGCGGCTTCTACCTGGCCCTCATCATAGTGTTGTGGCTTTTGATCGCCCGTGGGCTCGCGCTCGAACTGCGCTCGCATCTGGATCACACGCTCTGGCGGCAGTTCTGGGACGTGGCATTTACCGGTGCCAGCACGTTACTGGCCCTTGTATTTGGCGCAGCCTTAGGGAATCTGATTCGCGGCGTACCGTTGAATCACGACGGCTATTTTTTCGCGGCGCTCTGGACGGACTTCATGACGGGACCGGACCCGGGGATTCTCGATTGGTTCACGATCCTCATGGGAGTCACGAGCGCGACGATCCTTGCGTTCCATGGCGCCAATTATCTAGCGATGAAAACCGAGGGCCAGTTACGAGGACAAGCCCGACGCGCAGCCTGGCTATCTGGATCGGTGGTAGCTGTCCTGGTTGGACTGGCGCTGATTGCCGTTCCCTTCGTGCAATCGTCCTTCCGTCTCAACTATGCCGCCCATCCGATCGGCTACACCTTCCCATTTCTTGGCATGGCCGCGCTGGTAACGGCGCTCGAGTTACGACGACGTAGTTGCGACGCGGGGGCCTTCTACGCGACGAGTCTCTTGATTTTGACGATGTTGGCTAGCACAGCCTGGGGGTCCTACCCGAACATCCTGATTGCGACGAACGATCCGGCCAACAGCTTGACCGTCACCAACGCAACTGCCGGGACCTACGGGATGCAAGCCGGGCTCTGGTGGTTTCCCATCGGATTCAGTCTGATCGTCGCGTATCAAGTCTGTGCGCATCGGGCGTTCCGAGGGAAGGTTCGGCCGTAGGCGGCTTCCTCCTTGCCCTGTAAGGTTGCCCGCTGCTGCTTTCCTTGAGGCGCTGTCCCCTCCTCCAGTGACGGAACATTACCATTAAAACATCTGATGAACATCATGTAAGGTCGGTAGGGTTCGGGCGACTATGTGACAGCAGCGAGGAAAGCAACCGGCAACGAAGATAGACTTGGTTGCCACAATTTTAACCTCAGATCAAAGAAGGAGACTTATCATGATCAGGACAGCCACCGCCACGATGCCGATGGAGAATGATACCGATACCGCCGTTAGCGAGAAACTGCAGGCACTGGGAACATTCATGACCCGCTACGGACTTGTTGTTGTCTTTGCCTGGATCGGAGCAATGAAGTTTACCACCTACGAAGCGACCGCCATTCAGCCATTGGTGGCCAATAGTCCCCTGATGAGCTGGCTCTACAACATTTTCAGCGTGCAGGCGTTCTCGAACTGGCTCGGTGTGCTGGAAATTGTCATCGCCGTGATGATCGCAGCCAAGCCGATCTCCGCACGGATCTCAGCTGCCGGCAGCGCACTGGCCGCAGTATTGTTCCTGGGCACTCTCAGTTTCATGCTGTCCACGCCGCCTGTGTGGGAAGCCAGCTTGGGCGGATTCCCCGCTCTGTCGGTCGCGCCAGGTCAATTCTTGTTGAAGGACCTGGCATTGTTGGGGGCATCGATCTGGACGCTGGGCGAAGCACTCACCGGTATGCGTCGCGCTGGATAGAATCATCTGTAGATAACGATTGGAGAACATACGATGAGAGCCATCGCTGTGCTTCCCGGAAAACCGAACTCGATCCACCTGGCGGAACTTCCTAAGCCCTCGGTCCACGAAATCTCCAATGGCCGAGGCGTGCTGGTGCAAGTGCTGCGGGTCGGGGTCGATGGTACGGACAAAGAGATCAACGCCGCTGAATATGGTCAGGCGCCTCCCGGCTACGACTTTCTCGTGATTGGCCACGAATGTTTTGGACGGGTATTGGAAGTTGGTCCCAATGTCACGGAGTTTGTACCAGGCGACTATGTCGTGCCGACCGTTCGTCGCCCCGGCGGGAGTTTCTACGATCAGATCGGCCAGTACGACATGACGCTGGAAGACACCTACTACGAGCGTGGTATCAATCTTCGACATGGGTATCTGACCGAATTATTCGTCGATGACCCGGAGTATCTGGTGAAGATTCCGGATGGGCTTAAGGACGTAGCCGTGCTCCTCGAACCGACCTCGATTATCGAGAAGGGTATTATTCAGGCTTACGAGGCGCAGAGGCGGTTTAAGATTTGGCGGCCCAGGAAAGCGGCGGTGCTGGGTGCGGGGACTGTGGGATTGCTCGCGGCCCTCTCGCTGAAGATGAAGGGTTTCGACGTCACCAGCTTTGGAAAAGAGAGCAAGCCGTCGCGTAATCTCGATCTCCTGGCTGAATTGGGCGTGCGGTATATCGCGACGAACGATCTGTCGATCCGGGAAGCCGCAAAACGTTTCGGCCCATTCGATCTCATGTTCGAAGCGACCGGCTATTCTCCCGTGGTGTTCGAGGCCATGGAATGTCTCGGCAAGAACGGTGTGTTGGTGTTGGCGAGCGTGACAGGAGGCGACCGTGAGCATTCCGTCCCGGCGGACAAAATCAACCTGGATTTCGTGCTGGGGAACAAACTAGTCGTTGGGACCGTCAATGCCAATCGCGAACACTTCGAGGCTGGGGTCTACGACTTTGCACGAGCCGAGCTGGAATTCCGGGGCTGGCTCTCGAAGTTGCTGACGCATCCGGTGACAGGGCTCGAGAATTATCAGGAAATGATGCAGAAGCTTATGACGGAACGTGGCGCGATTAAGGTCTTCGTGAATGTCGCGTATAACTAATTGCGATGGCCGTGACAAGTAGATCGGGGCGGTTCATCGGATTGCTGTGTTGACTTCATTATTTGGAGGGCGCAGGCTAAGAAAGAATATTTGTCTCTCGCTATCACACACTATTACAGAGGAGGTTTTCGATGAAAAAGATTATGTTGTCAATCATTGCAGGTATGTGCCTGGCAGGTTTCAGCTCCCTTTCATTTGCCGAAGGTATGGGGGAAATGAAGGATGAGATGAAAGGCGCAATGAAGGGCGAGATGAAAGGTGACATGAAAGGCGAGAGGAAGGGTAAGATGAAGGGCAAGATGAAAGCTAAGCACGATGAGATGAAGGGCGAAATGAAGGAAATGAAGGGCGAGATGAAGGACGAAATGAAAGGCGAGATGAAGGGAGAGATGGGGAAGTAGGCATCCATCTGACCTTCCCGTGTTCGATCCCCACGGCCTGCGGTCGGTTGTACCGAGCGCAGGCCGTCCTGTCTCCGCTCACGCAACAGCCTGTAAGATTCTTGGCCGGGCGCCGACCAAGCAGCAGACAGGTGGCCCCAAGCCAGAGGAGACACGAACCATGGCCTCACTCATTCACGTAGGAACTGGAACCGGTCAAAGTCAGAAGAACGAGCGGGTTTCGGAACTTGCGATGAGGTCCGAACCGTTCCCACTCGAAGAACCTTTGGCTCCCGATGGTGGCACTGCCAATCAGGGTGACGTCTCAGCCGCACGACCTGCTTCACTCCCGGTGCTCGAGAGGACCTACCGCCATAGACTACCCATACGAATCAGCCATTGGCTCAACGTTCCCTGTCTCTTCATCCTGATTATGAGTGGACTCCAAATTTTCAACGCGCATCCCGCCCTCTATTGGGGCGACCGTTCCGATCGTGACCAGCCGTTGCTCTCGATTCGTCCCGTGAAGGCCGAGAACGGCGAGATGCGTGGCATCACGACTATTCTGGGCTATAAGTTCGACACAACCGGAGTTCTCGGCTATTCGGATGGTTCGCGCCGTGCCTTCCCTGCTTGGGCGACCGTTCCGAGCGCCAAATTTCTGGCGATGGGACGGCAGTGGCACCTGTTCTTCGCGTGGCTCCTCGTCATCAATGGCCTGTTCTTCACGGCCTACGCGTTGGTCAGCCGACATGTCACGCGCGACCTGGCTCCGACCGGCAAGGACCTGCGTGGCATCGGCAAGGCCGTCAAAGATCACATTGTCCTCCGGCATCCCAAAGGTGAGGAGGCCAAGCGGTACAACGTGCTGCAGAAACTTGCCTATATAGTAATTCTGTTTGTGGTGGCGCCGCTGATCATCCTGACGGGTCTCACGATGTCGCCGACTATCGATACGGCGTTCCCCTGGCTGCTCACGATCTTCGGTGGACGGCAGGCGGCGCGGACGATTCACTTTATTGCCTGCTTTACCTTCGTTGGGTTCATTGTGATTCATGTGTTGGAAGTGATCCTGACAGGATCCATCAACAACATCCGCTCGATGGTAACTGGATGGTTTGTCGTGAAGCATGAGCATGAAGGAGCGAGCCATGAAGCCTAAACGCGCAATGGAACGTAGACAATTTCTGAAAGGGACATTGGGCGCCGCGAGTCTCGTGGCCCTCGTCGGCTGCGATAACATGTCGCAGAGCAGTTGGTTCCCTTCGATCTTGAGCAAGACGGAGAAACTGACCGAACGAGTGCAACGGGCCGTCACGCCCGCGAATGCCCTCGCCAAAGAATACGGAGACGCCGACATCTCGAAGGTGTTCCCGGCGAACGGTAATACCGACCCAGGTACGGAAGACTATGCCGAGCACGTGGCGAAGAATTTTTCTGAATGGACGGTGGAAGTCGGTGGCTTGGTTCAGACTCCGATGAGTTGGTCGCTCGCGGCACTGAAAGAATTGCCATCGCGAACACAAATTACCAGGCACGATTGTGTCGAAGGCTGGAGTGCAATCGGCAAGTGGACCGGCGTCCCGCTCGGCGATCTGATGCACAAGGTTCAGCCGTTGTCGAATGCCAAGTTCGCCGTCTTCCATTGTGCCGATGTGGACGACGAAGGTACACCATACTACGAGAGCATGGCCTTGGCCGACTGCTATCACCCGCAAACGATCCTGGCCTACGAGTTGAATGGCACTCCGCTGGACATTCCCCATGGCGCGCCGCTTCGACTCCGCTTCGAACGCCAGCTCGGGTACAAACAGGCCAAGTATGTGATGATGATCGAATTGGTGGAGACACTTTCCGGCATCGCCGGGGGGAAGGGCGGGTATTGGGAGGATGATCAAGGCTACGAGTGGTACGCGGGCATTTAGGCGTGAAACGTGAAACGTGAAACGTTCGATCAAACAAACACGAAGGAACCGGCTCCTTTGCTACGGCATTGGCGCCCCTGCCTGAACATCCTATTCGGCATATTCATTGTCAGTATCTTTTCCGGCTGTCTGTCACCGATTGCCATGCATCGAGCGGTGATCGAGTATGATCGCACCGTCCATCGAGTCGAAGCAGAGCTTCTCCTCCTGAACATCGCAAGAGCAAGGCACTATCGCCCCGTGCACTTCACGGCAGTCTCGAGCGTCGCGGCGACATTCGACTTTCGCGTCAATGCCGGCGTCCTCGGGCGGATTTCTCGCGGTCCGCTGTCGGATGATTCGCTGGTCGATCTGAATTACGGGACCGAAGTGGCGGAAAATCCCACGGTCACGATCGTTCCGGTGTCCGGAGAGGAGTTCACCAAGCGCATCCTCCGGCCCCTCGATGAGTCGCATCTGAATTTCTTGGCCCGGCAGGGGTTTGATCTCAGCATGGTACTCAGACTTCTCGGCCGTGGGATTCTCATCGACGGCGAAGAGGCTCCCGTGATCCTGTTCAACACCCCGTCGCGCCGCGAGGAATACACAGAGTTTCGCCGTAGGCTGTTACATTTGGCGGCTCTGGATTTTCAGAAGAGACTGCACATCGCCCCGATCATTTACGAAGAGGCCTTTCCGGTGTCGCTGGAGAAGGGGTTGACCCCCGCAGAAGTGGTCGCTGCGATCGACCGAGGGTATCGATGGTCGGCCTTGACGGATGACCGGCCGGCCATACTGACCAGGCGAGTGACTGGCCGGTTGGCGATCACGAACTACGATCTCAAGCGGCTCGACAACGACGAACGCAAACGCCTCAATGTCGAGATCGACCGATTGCCTCCCGATCATGTCTTCATCGATATCCGACCTGGGTTCCCCGGAGGCGAGTATCCGCTTAAGGGGTTCATCCTGCTTCGGAGCTTCAACTCGATTATCTCCTTTGTTGCGCGCGGAATCGCCGAAGACACGGGGTATCATGTCGATCCGGATCCCCGGACCGGACCGGTGCAACGCAATCCTGCGCACGTACTGGAGATCGAGGAATCCTCATCGCCGCTGAAAGACGCCGAGTTCGACGTCGAGTTCGAAGGGAAGTATTACTCCATTCGGAAATTTCCGATCAGCGAGGGGATGGTTCCCAGTTGGAATCAAGAAGCCTTCGCGGTGTTGGCCAATCTGTTTCAAATGACAGTCACGGACGTGAGCAACGTGAAGACCCCGATCATTTCGATTCCGAAAGGATAGTCATGCCGCGAAGATCTCGTCGCTCCTATCGATGGCTGGGAATTGTGATCGGTGTCGTACTGGCAGGATGGGCATCCCTTGAATCGGCGGATGGCATGATCGGCAACCCAGCGCCGGACATCGTCAATGAAGTGTGGCTCAACAGCGTGCCGCTCCGCATGGCCGACCTCAAGGGGAAAGTCGTGATGGTCGAGTTCTGGACCTTCGGCTGTTACAACTGTCGCAACGTCGAGCCCTACGTGAAGGCATGGCACAAGAAGTACCGCGACCGGGGTTTCGTCGTCATCGGAGTCCATTCGCCGGAATTCAACTATGAGCGTGAGATCGAGAAGGTGCAGCACTATCTGCGCGATCACGAGATCGACTACCCGGTCCCTATCGATAACGACTTCTTGACTTGGAACCAGTATGGCAACCGCTACTGGCCAGCCATGTACCTCATTGATAAGTCAGGGGTCATTCGCTACCAGCGTGTAGGAGAAGGTGGGTATCAGGAGATTGAGCAGACGATTCAATCGCTACTTCAGGAAAACAAGTAAGTCCATGTCAGACCGGACGACATATGTGCATAGGTGGCTCGTGAGATGCCTGTTGTGATCGGGGTCAGTGAGAGAGTCGGTGGCAGGCAAGGTGAGGCAGTAGGAGCGGTCGCTTTCCGGCATGCGATTCTGGCGTCATGTCGCCGCCGTACCGCGATCAGCAAAGGTAGACTGAATGGAATTTGCGAAGCCGCCTCGCGTAATTTCAGGGCGGACAGTGTCCCCGACCTTTTTCTTGTTGATGTGCTTCGTGCCTTGCCCGATGAGCAGATTGACTTGATTACCTTCGTAGTCTTCAACCGTGTAGATGTCGCCTTCGACCTTCTTCACGGTTCCACCAACGGTTTTCCAGACCGGGCCCGGCCTGGAGTCGTGGGGGCCGGTCTTGGGCGCATCGCTTTGTTCAGGGATATGACCGGCTGCTTCAGCTGGCGCCTTCGCAGAGGAGTGTCGGGACTTCTTGTTTTTCGAATCCTTGGCCAGCGCCGGGGCCATCGCCAAGGCAACAATGGCCACGGTGCTCACTAGCACCGGGAGAATCTTCTTCGTGGTGTCTTTTCATGTCTCTATCGCGGTGGTGTGCGGTTCGTGCTGGCGCAGGGAGGCCAACCGTTGTTGCGGTGCGATGTACCGGAGATCCTGGAAGACCTCTCAGCAATCGGCTTTCATCTCACGCTGATTACGAACGGCAGGACGGGTCGGGGCACAGTGATCGGCCAGACCATGTCGATCATCCTGAGAAACTCGACCGTCCCGATCGCTCCGACCGTTCCGGCAGCGGACGAGACCGGTAGAACTGGCGGCGCCTTACCTCCTTTCTGGACCAGCAAACCCAGAGAAGAGTCGACGTTTTTGGAATGGCCTGGTATATAGGGCAGGGGGTGGTGCGTTAACGAGTGTGGTCTTGTCAACCGGTAGCCGCCACAGGCGTTGTAGGTGGCAGAGGGACCGAACTTCCACATCTGAAGGAGGCATCAATGAAGAAGATGTTGCTCGCGGTCAGTGCAATGATGTTGATGACGAGTGGAATGGTCTTTGCCCAGGCAGAAACACCTGTGATTGATCAGAGGCAGGCGAATCAGGAACAGCGGATCGATCAGGGGATTGCGAGTGGGCAGTTGAACGAGCGAGAAGCAAACCGGCTGAACAAGCAGCAGGAACACGTCAACAAGATGGAAGACAGGGCAAAGTCCGATGGCGTCATGACGAAAAAGGAGCGGGCCAGGATCGGTGCGGCCCAGGATCGCGCCTCACGCCATATCGCCCGCGAGAAGCACGATCGCCAGGGGAAGCGGCACCGGTAATTCGAAGCTGTGTGGGGACTAAACTGGGCGCTTGGGATTGCATCCTGAGCGCCCCTGCTTGTTGATGAGGATCGTTGTTTCTCATCGAAAAGGAGGTTGCTACAATGGCGTGCCATGAAGCATCGTATTACCCACAACGATCTGTTGGGTCGCCTCCCTCAGGAGCGTCGTTCTCTTCTTCGTGAGCTTGGGAGACTCGCGGATGAGGGTGGGGTGTCCTTGTACCTCGTCGGCGGAATCGTCCGCGATCTTTTGCTGAAGCGGGAGAATTGGGATCTCGATCTCACGGTGGAGGGAAATGGGATCGCCTTCGCGCGGCTGGTGGCCGACCGGTATGGGGCAGGGCTGGCAGTATTTGAACGGTTTGCGACGTCGCGGCTGGTCTTCCAGGACGGGCTCAAGATGGATATCGCAACGACCAGGCGAGAGTCCTATGCGCAGCCTGCTATCCTGCCGACGGTTCAACCGGCGTCGATTGAAGAGGATCTCTCCCGGCGGGACTTCACGATCAATGCCATAGCAGTACAACTCAATCCGCGGCAGTTCGGTCGCTTGCTTGACCCCTATGGAGGGCAGCGCGATCTTCGGGCGCGCACGATCCGCGTGTTGCATTCAGGCAGTTTCCAAGACGATCCCACGCGCATCTTCAGAGCGATCCGGTTCGAACAACGGTTCGGTTTCCGCCTTGCGCGCACCTCAGTGCGCCTGCTCGCGCAAGCGGCCTCTACGAATCTGATCCAGCAACTCTCCGGTCCGCGATTGAAGAACGAAATCCTGTTGCTATTTGCCGAGCACGATCCTGTGCGCGCGATTGCGCGGCTGGCCCAGTTGAAGTTGCTCTGCTTTCTCCATCGCCGTCTGTGCTACACGAAGAAGGTGAAGCGAGTGGTTACTGCCGTTCCCAAGGCGCTCTCCTGGTGGGCGCGTCGATTCCCGAATTCTGTGATCGACAGGCCGATCGTCTTTCTCATGGCGTTGTCGAGTGAGTCCAGCGCGGTCGTGGTGGCTGCGATGATCCGGCGGTTAGCGTTTACACGAGAGCAGGCCAAGAACGTGAGTGCTGGAGGAAGTCTGGTCGATCGCGCGCTGAAGAGACTCACCAATAGAGGGACCGTGCGGCCATCGCAGGCGTACCGCCTCTTGGCAGATTTCTCGGACGAGGCGCTCGTGCTGCTTCTGGCGAAGCAGGTACGCGCGCAGCACGGGGTGCGAGTGAGTCTGCTGAAACGACACCTTGTGGCGTGTGCGAAGAACAGGGCGATTAAGACGGCACTGACGGGGCGGGATCTTCAGGCCATGGGGCTGAAGCCAGGACCGCAGTACAAGATGATCTTGGGGAAATTATTGGACGCGCGCATTGATGGAATGATTACAACCGAAGCGGAGGAACGCACATTTGTTCAGATGCGACTCGGCCTAGCAGGCTGGGGGAAAACCATCTTGACACGGTAGAAATTCGATGGTTCGCACGTCTGGGGAAAGCCCTGTCTGTCTGGTCCATCTGGTTGATCTGGTTTGTTTTGTTTATCTGGTTGATTTGGTTCATCTGGTTAGTCTCATGCAACCAAACACACCAGACAGACCGAACTGACCAAATGAACAAGACAGGCGGGCGGACTTTTCCAGCTACCTGTTAATTCAACGAGGTGAGGGACAGCGACACTTCATTAGGCAGCAAGAGCGTCACGTTTGCCTGATGCGTGGGGTCTGGTTGAATGAGGGCAAACAACGGCACCGGCTGAGGTACCCTGCTCGGCGGCAAGGCCAGCAGGGCCGGAAAGTCGAGCAGGGGAGACACCGTCGTTAGACTGGCCAGGCGCAGACGAAAGGCCAGCAGAATGTCGCGCAACCTGCTGGTTTGATCTTCTTCTGGGAGTGATCGGTTCGTGACAATTCCCACTTCCCAGAGCGGTCGGGTGATCGTGACAGGGAACGTGATGCCGAGTTGTAAGGCGGTCGGCGTCACGTCGATTAAGATCCCGGCCTGAATTGCCGCTTCTCGGTCGAGAATGGTTGGAGTCATCACAGTCCCCTCCACCAACTCTTGTCCACTGACCCGTTCTTGCGCGAGAGGCTCTTGAGGCTGGAGAGGCTCGCTCTGCGCGGAAGGAGCCTCCGCGGACTCTTCGACATTGGAAGGAGTGGAAATCGCGACGTCTATGTGAGGCATGGCCTTCACGATACCGTCGTAAACCGCTCGGGCTGAAGTAGACCATAACTCATTGAATGGGTGGCCCGCGAAGGCCGCGTCGGCCGCCTTCTTTTCATCATGCGATAGGGATTTGGGGGTTGGATTTTCTTCCATAGGCGACCAGGTAAGTCGGAGATAGGGGAAGTCAAGGCCAGGCAATGGGGTTGAAAAACTGGTTATTCTGGCAGCGGTTTGCCCCTGGTCTCCGGTGCAAAGATTAAGACCACTAATCCTACCAGATAGATCGATGCTACCGTGCTTGCGGCTCGCCCAAAGCTGCCGAGTTCCGTCACCAGCCAGCCGGTGAGAAATGGCGAAGCGGATGCCAGCACACGCCCGGCATTGAAGCAGAAACCTGCGCCTGTGGCTCGTAGCCTGGTGGGATAAAGTTCGGGGAGATAAATTGGAAATCCACTGAAAATACCGTTGTTGAAAAATCCCAGCAGCGGCAACAACATCAAGACGCCGGCATAGGTCGTCGGCAGTAGGTACGTGATCGGCAGCATCACGAGGCTTCCGAGGCACATAAGGGCAAACACCGCGCGCCGTCCAAATCGATCCGCCAGCGGTCCAAACCCTAAATAGCCGAAGAGGGCTCCCCCGTTGAGAGCCATGATGGCATAGCTCACAGAGGCCGACAGGGTGGCGGCATCGGAGCCCTTGAGATCTGGCAGCTCGCGGATGAGCGTGGGCGCCCAGTTTGTGGCCCCCCACAAACCAAAGACGGCGACGAACGCCAGCGCGGAGCCTACGATGGTTGATCGGCTTAAGGGGGGATGAAAGATATCGGTCATATGTGAAGGGCTGATCGTCGTGTCCCGGTCGTGGGCCTTGGCCCAACGGTCCGGCTCCTTCACATGCCAGCGGACCAGCAACGACACAAAGGCCGGGAGCACGCCGATCACAAACATCACCCGCCAACCATAGCCCTTCAACAATAAATTGAACGACGCAGCAAGGAAGAACCCGACAGCCCAGGCTGACTGAAGAATGCCCGCGGCTTTCGCTCGTTTCTCTTCCGGCCAGGATTCAGCGACGAGCGCCGCGCCGGCCGCCCATTCCCCTCCGATTCCCAGTGCTGTGAGAAAGCGATAGATAGCCAGGTGCCACCAGTCGTGCGAGAGCGCGGCGAGCCCGGTGAAGATCGCATAGATGAGGATCGTGATGATGAGGGTCTTCGTGCGGCCAAGATGGTCCGCGACCACGCCGAAGAAAATCCCGCCGATGGCCCAGCCGATAAGAAAGATGGAGAAGATGATCCCTCCGTACCAGCCGACCTGCTCAGGCGAGACAGTCTCGCCGGGGGACTGGAGCAAGTCATGCAGCGCCGGGTGGAGGACAATCGCGTAGATCGTCGCGTCCATCGCATCGAATACCCAGCCAAGCCATGCGATAAACAGGACGAGCCATTGATAGCGCGTGACACCCTGTCGCCAAGATTTCTGTATCACACCATCGCCTCTCTGGCAGAATGCTGGAAAAGTCCGCCAGCAGAAGAAGACCGTTATCTGGTTTATTTGGTTAAACAAGACCAACCAGATGAACAAAACAAACCAGATGAACCAGATCAACCCTCTCCAGTCTCGGTCGTCCCGCCTGTCTCGCGCGCCTCATGCCTTTGGGGTCGCGCCAGGCTAGAGTTGTTCAATACAGGAGTCAAGGTGAAGCATGCTGAAGCCCCATGCTATAGTCCTTTGCCATGGCACGAATCGACTTCTACCGGGTGTTGGGGGTCTCGCGCGACGCCTCCGACGACGCGATCAAGAAGGCCTACCGGAAGCTGGTTTTTCAGCACCATCCTGACCGCAATCCCGATAGCACTCACGCCGAACCCAAGATCCGTGAGATCAATGCGGCCTACGAAGTCGTCGGTGATCCGGAGAAACGTCGGACCTATGATCGGCTCAATTGGGGGGATGAAACGGCATGGGATGAAGCGGTCGATCCAGCCGTCATCCTCGACGAAATGGAGCAGAAGCTCTTCGATGAAGGGCGAAAGGAAGTGTTCGCAATCTTGATGAAAGACGTGAAGCGGATCAAAGCCGAACTCGCCGTGATTCGTGAGCGGACCGTGGCGGATCAAGGATATGACACGTTTAAGGAAGAGGTGATTCGGGAGCGGGCATCGGAGGTCATGGAGGAGCTTGTCACTGCAGAGATGGAGGGGCGCAAACAGCGGCTTGTCGAAGTGGCTACGGAGATGCTGCTGTCCCAAGGTATGGCGAAACGTGGCGATGAGAAAGGCATCAGATCGCTACGTGGAGAGCTTGAGGCGGTGTTCAGCAATGGACGGATGAAGGGCTTCGCAGCCGCGCTGGAGTTGTTTTATAAAAGACGGTAAGGGGTGAGGGGTGAGGCGTAAGGCGACAGGAGGAGAGTTTTGCAGGGCCTTTTCTGTCGGCTTTCCTAACCCCTTACGCCTCACATTCTTGAAAGAGGCCCCGCGACAAACCGTCCGCTTTGCATTACTCCAATAATTCTGCCGCGGTCACGTAGCAGGTCAATGCGACGAAGCGGGTTTCCCTCGAACAACAGGAGATCCGCCAGTTTCTCCTTCTCGATCGTTCCTACCTGGTCCTGAATTCCGATGAGTCGTGCCGCGACTGCAGTTGAGGCGACAATGGCTTCCATTGGAGTCATCCCGAGTGCCACCATCCGTTCGAGTTCCTGGGCGTTGTCTCCATGGTAATTAAATGGCGTGCCGGCATCGGTGCCCATGGCGATGAGGATTCCGCTCCGGTGGGCTTTCTTGAAGCTCACTTGATGGCGCTTCGTCATGGATTTGGCTTTGTCCAAGGCGCTTTCTGGAATGCCACACCCGAGTCGGCAGGCGGCAGTGATGGCTAGCGCAGAGAGTGTCGGCACCATGAAGACACCCTGCTGTTTCATCATGGCCGCAGCTTCTTCGTCCATAAGCGTGGCATGCTCGATCGAATGGACTCCGGCGCGGAGGGCATTCTTCATCCCTGACGATCCATGGGCATGGGCGGCGACTTTCCGCCCAGCTCGGTGCGCTTCTTCCACGGCGGCCTGGAGCTCCTCCACGGTCATTTGCGCCTGGTCCGGCGAGGTGCCGGGCGTGAGGACACCGCCTGACGCAATGACTTTAATGACGGCGGCCCCGGCGGAGATTTGCGCGCGCACGACGGCTCGTACTTGCTGGACTCCTTCTACTTCTTGACCGATAAATCTGGCGTGGCCGCCGATCATGCAAATCGCCAGGCCTGCTGCGACAATACGGGGTCCGGGAACGAGTCCTGCGTCGATAGCCTGTTGCAATGTAAAGATGGAATGGTCTCGCGACCCTACGTCGCGCACGGTGGTGAAGCCTGCCTCCAAGGTTTGCCGCGCAGACCGGCTCGATTTGAGCAAAGTCAGCGCGGGCGTCTCTTTGGCGAACGCGTCGACGACATCCGGTTCAGCACCGAGACAGAGATGTACGTGGCAGTCGATCAGGCCTGGTAATAGCGTCAGTCCTCGGCCATCGATCTTGGTCGTTCCACGTGGGAGGGAGAGGTCTCGATCCGATCCGACGGCGGCAATCGTGGTGCCGCGAATGACAACTGTGGCCCGTTCGATCGTCCGACCGGCCCCGTCGATGACACGCACTGAGCGAATGGCAAGGGACTTCATGATGGTGCGGCCCCTCACATCGCCGATGTTGTAGTTACGGCCTTGTCCGGCGGAACGAGATCCGGCTGCATGAGGTCGGCCAACGTCATGGCGAAGATCAAGTACGTGATCATGAGGAGAAAGACAAGGGCTCCGCCAGCGAGCATCCAGAGTAATCGTTTGTTCTTCATGAATAATGTGGGTTAGGATGACGTGTGGCTATAGACTCGTGCGGCAGCCTGGAGTGCAGCCCCCGGAGTGGAAAGCCAGCCGCCGCGGGTAAAAATTTCTTCCAGCGCATTGAGTAAGGTCAAGACGTGAGCCTCGGTCGATGATTCACCCATCAAGCCGATGCGCCAGACCTTCCCCTTGAGTGGGCCGAGCCCGCCGCCGATTTCAATGCCATAGGTCGAGAGCAAGTTGGTCCGTATCTCGGCTTCAGGAATGTGAGAGGGGACTGTGACACAGGTCAACATTGGGAGTCGATGTCCGGTCGGGGGAAGGGGAGGAAGCCCGAGTTCGGTCAAGCCAGCGACCAAGGCTTCGCTATTTAGCTGATGGCGAATGAAGCGGGCGGGCAGCCCCTCTTCTTCGACAAGTCGCAACGCTTCCCGCAGGGCATAGAGCATGGAGATCGGAGCCGTGTGGTGGTAGGATCTGGTGCCTTCGGCCCAGTAGTCCGCGATCAAGGCCAGATCCAAGTACCAACTCTGGCACGAGGTGCGTCGGGCTCTGATGGCGGCCAACGCGCGGTCGCTGAGGGTGAAGGGAGACAACCCGGGCGGACAGCTCAGACATTTCTGCGTGCTGCTATAGCAGACATCGATGTTCCAACGATCGATCTCGACCGGTGCGCCTCCCAGCGAGGTCACGGCATCAACGAGGAAGAGCATGTCATGGTCGCGGCAGAGGCGGGCGATCGGCTCAAGCGGTTGACAGACGCCGGTCGAGGTTTCGGCATGCACGATGGCCACGGCTTTCACCGGGCCGGATCGGCGCAATGCCAGTTCAAAGGCCTCTGGTTCTATGATCTGTCCCCACGGGGCTTCCACGCGAATCGCTTTACCGCCGCAGCGTTCGACGATGGTGGCCCATCTCGTGCCAAACACGCCATTGACCCCGACGATTACCGCATCGCCCGGCTCAACGATATTTACGATCGAAGCCTCCATACCGGCTGAGCCGGTGCCGGAGACCGCGATGGTGAAGCGGTTCTTGGTCTGAAAGACAAAGCGCAAAAGAGCTTGGATATCGTCCATGATCGCAAGAAAGACTGGGTCCAAATGGCCGAGCAAAGGAGTTGAGATGGCACGTAGGACTCGCGGATGTACCATGCTCGGTCCTGGGCCAAGGAGCAGCCGGCGTGGAGGGATAAAGCTTTGAACTGGCATATCACTCCAGAAATGAGAGAGCGCGCCTCAGTATAGCGGAGTTCAGTCGCCTTCGGCCACGGGTATTCTGAATAGGAGCGCGCGACTGGCGGGAGAGGCGAGACGAGAGGGGGTTTCGAGAGAGAAAAACAGCATGTTATAGTTTCAATGATTATGGAACCTGCCTCTCTTTCTCTCAATGAACCGCATGAGCCTAAGTCCTGGTGGCGAGCCATAGACGCGCCGCCGACGATCGGGGTCTATTCCGGGCGGTTCTCGCCCACAGTCACGCTGTTGTCTGCGCTCTTTCTCACGGTAGCGCTGGCGTCGGTTGAGTGGTTATCGGTCTCATCATCCAAGTTGGAGCGGATCGAGTCGCCCGAGCGAGCGCTCAGTCTGATGGTCAGTCGGACCAGGGATGTGCAGGAAGGACTCAATCGTGCGCCCCAGTGGGAACAGCAGCTCTTGGCCTGGGTCAACGGCGACAACGAGACTGAACGGGCGCACGAGATTGAATGGTATCAAGAACTGGCGGAGATCTCCGAAGACCCGTTGGTGCCGCTTCATTTGGCAATTCTCCAAGCCGAGGCAGGTCATGTCTCGCAAGCGCTCCTCTCCGCTCATGAGTGGGCCGGGGCAGAAGACCCGCTTCCTCAGTTTGCCGATCTGGTGGTGGCCGCCTATGGCGAAGGACCGGTTCATGACGCGGACAGATATGTCTTGTGGCAAGCAGAGGTGGCAGAGGTGTTGCCGGCCGGCTGGTTCTACGATCGCCTGGCTGAACGCCTGGCACGCCGTGTTAATGATGCCGCGCTCGTAGCCAGGATCCAGGAACAGGCCGCAGTGCGTGTCGACCGCCAGTTTATCCGGTCGCATCGCTTGACGTTCGTAGAACTCGGAGCGATGGCCGTCGGCACCGTGGTGTGCCTGTTGCTCTGGTTCAGACGGAATCAGCCTTCCAGTTTTGTCAGGTTTCATGAACCGGGCGTACCGCCGCCGTGGCCAGGCGGCGTCGGCGCGGCGGTGTTGCTGCGAGGCGGCGCGATCGGTGCGATGCTCACGGCGCTGTTCTTGATCTATACGCCACCCGACAATGTCTCGCTCCGGGCATTGACCATTCCGATGACGAATATGCCGTTACTCCTCTTGGCCTACCATCATCTCTTCCGGCCTTCAGGCATGACGTTTGATGAAGGATTTGGACTGGAAATCGGATGGGCCCGTGTCGGTCGTCTGGTGACTGTGGTATTAGCGGTGGTGGCAGCCAGTTTGTGGGGCGAGTGGGTGATGGATCGCTTGTCGGAGCCTTTCCATCTGACGAGTCACTGGGCCGAATGGTTCGACGCAGATCTCGTCTGGGCCACGCCCTCCCTGACAGCGATAAGTTTGGTCGAATACGTGATCTTTGCGCCCGTGTTTGAGGAACTCGCGTTTCGCGGGCTCCTGTTCGCCATCCTGCGCCGAAAGTTCCGCTTCCTGCCGGCCGCGCTGATCAGCGCGAGCATTTTCGCCATCGCCCATGGCTATGGATTGGTCGGCTTCATCAGCGTCCTGTGGAGTGGCGTCCTCTGGGCTTGGTTGTATGAAAAAACCGGGAGCCTGCTGCCCGGCATCCTAGCCCATGCGATCAACAATCTGCTGGTGTGCTTAGCAGTAATGGCCCTCCTCCGGTAATCGGACGGTGAAACAGGCTTCCAACGTCGTTCTCGACTCCCCACAATCCTCAACGTACCCAAAGGGTACGCCTTCTGTTGTAACTTGCCTGCGGCCTAGTTGGAGAACCAGTTTGACCATCCGCAAAGAGAAAACGCAGGGCTGGTGCTATATCAATATTGGCGGGAGTAACAACTGCTTTCAGTTCTCTCAAGAGGGCACGCCTCCGGTTCCCTCTCGTCTCGGGCCTTGCTGGAAGCCATTTTGACAAACCTGCGTGGGATGGTGAAAATGCCTTCCTGCGTCGTTCTCGGCTCGCCAAAATCCTCAACGTACCCCACTCGGGAAACGAGCTGTCTTGGCTAGCTCAGGGGTGGGCGGGTAAGGAAGGGTACGCTTCCGGTTGTGACTCGCCCCCGGCCTAGTTGGATGGCCGTTTTGACAAGCCTGCTTATGATGGAACACTTCAGCAGCTCCGCACTCTCGGGCATTCGCTCACACAGTACTAAGGGTATTCATACCATTGGAGAATCCGCTAGGACGGGGGAGGAGAGGCAAGCGCGGTGTATACTTGCTAGTGAGACACGGGACTGATGTTTCTCTGAGAACGATGAGAGTTACGATTTGGCATATAGCTCTTACCCTTGGAATGTCATTGATCCCGCTAGGCGCGAGAGGTGGCGATAGTGTCTCGGTTGCTAACGTTCTCGCCCAGCCGGAGGCCTTTCATGCCCGCGCCGTTCTATTTTCCGGGACGGTGCGGGACCTGACCATTTTTCCGAAAACCGATGAGGATCTCCCGCTGAATCCGGACGGCAGGGGACATCTAGGCTTACCAAATCGATGTTATTTTGTTCGGCCCGCCTACAAGTTCGCCCTCGATGATGGGACCGGCACCATCATAATCTCTGTCCAGCAAGGGGGCCCCTGCGTTCCTGGAGAGCCGATCCTAATACCTCCTCCCATCATGGACGGTGATACTGTGCAGGTCGATACGGTGTTGCAGGTCAATTCGGCCACAGAACTTTCCCTTAAACGCACCATTGAGGCGCTCGCCACACGCATTGTCAAAATCCTTCAATGAGGGCACTGTGCGGTCAGTCTCGACAAACCGTTCGTCCGGTCACCATGCCACCTCGTGAACAGTAGAAAGAGAATGCTTCCTATTGTCCCCACATTTGGGAAGGATTCTGTCAAATGATATCGGCCAATATTTTGCGTAGATTGGGCTGCTTTATTCAGGTCTGGTTCCTTCTGTCGCCTGCGATGGCATCGGCAGAAATGATTCAGATCGGGAATATCTTGACGAGACCAGAAGCCTATCATTTGAAGAGTGTGCAGTTACAAGGGGTTGCTACCCATATTCAAGCGCTCCCACCCATTTTCAGCAATAAGTTTGGGGCTATGTGTTATGGGGCGTACACATTTACACTCAGCGATGAAACCGGGAGTATTGTGGTGGAAGTGCCTAGCATGTGCGGACGTTTACAAGAAGCAGTCACGATCATTACTGAGAACCAAAATGTTTCCGCGGAGGTCCGCATTGAA
>Ga0187893_10005322_pt1 | contig 23242 bp, 19 predicted proteins | sample MA1701074metaG_FD_139574 | JGI IMG/M metagenome (GOLD analysis project Ga0187893, IMG submission 139574) | White microbial mat communities from a basaltic lava cave in the Kipuka Kanohina Cave System on the Island of Hawaii, USA - MA170107-4 metaG ...
TGCGGCAGGGCTTCTCGGTGGCGGCGCTCGCGGCCGTGACGGATCGTGAAACGGTGCGGACATTCGACTCGCTGGGTGCGCCGCCCTACGGGCGGGCGCTGGTCGCGCCGCGCGCGGCCTACGGCGTGGTGAGCGCGCGGCAGTTGTTCGGCGCGGACGCATCAACCGTCAGCGCCATGTTCACCGGCGTGCAGCGCGACCTCGAAGGCGATGCCGGCCTGACGTCGCTGCTGCCGCGGGCGGCGTACTCGGGCCTCATCGATGGCCGCCTGCGCTGGGCGGGCGGCAAGTACGATGTCAACAGCTTCCTGGCGTTCACGACGGTGCGCGGCGACACCTCGGCGATCACGCGGCTGCAGCGTTCGTCGCGCCGGTATTTCCAGCGTCCTGACGCGGGCCACGTCGAGGTCGACCCCAGCCGCCAGTCGCTGAGCGGCACCGTGTTCAACGTGAGCCACAGCAAGATGGCCGGCGCCCACTGGCTCTGGGACATCGACTACCAGCAGGAGTCGCCCGGCTACGAGCCGAACGACGCCGGGCGTTCCGGCGCGGTGGACAACCGCTTCGTGTTCGGGCGCCTGCGCTGGCGCGAGACGGATCCGTCGCGCTGGTACCGGCGCTACGACGTGGGGGCCGGCGTGGAGCAGGCGTGGAACTTCGAGGGCATGCGCCGCAGGGGTGAGAACTTCGCGTTCGCCAATATCACGCTGCCGAACTTCATGAGCATGAGCGTGGACGTAACGTACTCGCCGCGCGCGCTGGACGACCGGATCACGCGTGGCGGGCCGGTGATGGGGACGCCCAGCGCGGCCGGCTGGAGTTTCGACATCGAGAGTCCCGACGGGCGGCGGAACAGCTGGTCATTCGACGTCGGCCACGGGCGCGCGTCGGACGGGAGCTGGGAACTGGAGTTCGGGCTCAACTTCCACTTTCAGCCGAGCGACCGGCTGTCGTTGAGCTTCGAGCCGGGCTGGACCCGCGGGGCGGAAGCGCGCCAGTTCCTCCAGACCGAGCCGACGGCGGGCAACGCGACGTACAACACGCGCTACGTGTTCGGGCGCGTGGACCTGAGCGAGATCTCGGCCGAGGTGCGCGCCAACTACACGTTCACGCCGGACCTGACGCTGGAGACGGTGCTGCAGCCGTTCGCGGCCAGCGGGCGCTACAGCCGCTTCGGCGAGCTGCCGGCGCCGCGCGTGAGCGCGCTGCGCGTGTATGGCGGGGAGCCGGGCAGCGTGATCACGAAGAACCCGGACGGGTCACACACGGTGGACGCGGACGGCGAGACGTTCGACATCGACAACGAAGACTTCAACGAGCGCTCGCTGCGGTCGAACCTGGTGATCCGGTGGGAGTGGCGGCCTGGGAGTACGCTGTTTCTGGTGTGGCAGCAGAGCCGCGAGCATGAGCGTCCGCAGGCGGACGTGCGGCCGAGCCACCTGACCCAGGCGTTCGGCGCGAAGGCGGACAACTTCTTCGCGGTCAAGGTGTCGTATTGGATGGCGGTCAGATAGTAGGAGCTAGGAGCTGGGAGCTAGGAGCTAGAAAGCTTGCGGCGGAGCGATGTGAGCATGCGGCCGACCTCGTCGATCAGGGATCTTGCCAGCAGCAGTTCCGAAGCCGGGACAAGCCCGAGGTCTTCCGTGAGGTCGAGCTGGGTCGAGACCTCGTACAACGAGCCGCGCGCGATGTTCACTGCACGCCGCAGCTCTCCACGCGATCCCCGGCCCCATCCTTCGGCGATGTTCGAGATGACGGAGACGGCCGAACGGCCAATCTGCGACTTGAGTCCGTGCCACTCCGTCGGCGGGAGAGTGTTGCCGATCCGGTATACCTCCGCGACAAGCCGCCGCGCCTTCTGCCAAACGACGAGGTCCGTGTAGCTACGCGCCAAAGGGAGTGCCATGATGCGGCAAGGTGCGAACCGGGAGGCTGCGCTTCAACACAATCCAGCGCACGAAAGGGCAAAACGATGCCCACGTGTTTACCTCCTAGCTCCTAGCTCCTAACTCCTAACTCCTAACTCCTAACTCCCAGTTCTTTCCACGAGATACTCCCTGCTGACTCTCCTGATCGACGTCGTTCCGGCCTGACGCATCACGATCTGCAGTTCGCGCTGGAGGAGCGAGAGCACGGTCTCCACGCCCTCGGTGCCGAAGCTCGCCAGGCCCCAGATGTATGGCCGGCCGATGCCCACCGCCGTTGCGCCCAGCGCCAGCGCCTTGAAGATGTCGGTCCCGCGGCGGACACCGCCGTCGAGGATGACTGGCGCGCGGCCGTTCACGCCGGCGACGACCTCGGGCAAGGAAGTAATCGTCGCGCGCTGCGAGTTCTCCGCACGGCCACCGTGGTTCGACACGAAGATCCCGTCCACACCGTTCTGCATCGCGATCTCGGCGTCTTCGCGCGTGACGATGCCCTTGAGCCAGACCTTCATGCTCGTCATGTCCTTGAGCCGCTTGACGTGGTCCCACGTCGGGGTGCCTGACTCGGGATTGGCGCCCGGACCAAACGGCGCCAGCATCGGCTTCCTGCGATTGTCGCGGTCCGCCACCTGGACGATGCCGGGCTGCGGCCGTCCGCCGGCGTGGCAGCGCGAGCAGTCGCGCGTGTCTTCGAGCGCCTCCTTGATTTGCGTGACGCGGTTGCTGCCGCCCAGCAGGTCCACCGTCCAGACGAGGACCGGGCACCCGCTGCGCTCGACGCGCTTCACGATCTCGCGCGTCTGGCTCCAGTCGGGCAGGTGGTACAACTGGTACCACACCGGTTGCCCGCGCGCGGCGTTGAGGTCTTCTATGGAAGTGGTGCCGACGGTGGAGAGCACCTGGATGTGATTGCGCGCCCTGGCTGCGCGCGCCACGGCGATCTCGCCCTCGGGGTGGAACGCCTTCTGGCTGCCGACGGGATTGAGGACGATGGGCGTCGGCCACGTCGTGCCGTGAATGGACACCGACGTGTCGATGCGGCTCACGTCAACGAGGCGCCGCACCTTGAGCTCCCAGCGGCTGAATCCTTCCCGGTTGGCGGCGATGGTTTCGTCGCCGTCCGTCCCCGTGGCGAGGTAGCCCCAGTGGGCCGGCGGAAGCTTGGCCTTCGCAGCCGGCTCGAAGTCCATGACCGTGAGGGCGTGACGGGCGGTGGGGATGATCGCCGGATCCTGCGCGGCCTGAGGCAGGCGCTGGGCGCCGGTCAGCAGCTCGGCGTCGCCCAAGGCGTACGCCAGCGCGGGGCTGCCGGCCAGCCAGGTGAGGAACCGCCTGCGAGTCACATCGTGTGTCGTCACGGTCGCAGCTGCCTCCACAATCGAGTGATGCGGTCGGCGTTGATATGATGATGCCGCGCCGAGAGTATTACCCATAGTGGCGACGTCGACAACAGGAGATGCCGTGCCGGTGACCGCCAGACTCTCAAAGGCATTCTACGATCGCGTGGATGTTCGTCGCGTGGGCGACGCTGATGGCGGCGATCGTCGGCTTCGGCTTGCAGTAAGGGCGGCCGGCCGGGCCGCCCAGGGGTCTACGGTGTGTACGGTGTGACAACAGGCGCCGGGCGACTCCGGCGCTGGTCGTCCACCATCTTCGCCACGTCCGCCAGCAACTGCTTGGCGTCGTAGACGATGCCGTCCTTGATGGTCCACTTCACGCCGCCCACGTACTCGGGCTTGCCGGTCTCGTCGTTGAGCTTGAGCGCGCCGGTGCCGTAGAGCGCCTTGAGGTTCGCGATCGGGTTCTGGTCCAGCACGATCATGTCGGCCAGCATTCCTTCACGAATCGCGCCGTACTCGATCTCCTTGCCCTTGGGCTTGAAGATGGTCTCGGCGGGGTGGAACGTGGCGCTGCGGATGACCTCGAGCGGATGGAAGCCGGCTTCCTGGAGCAGCTCCATCTCCTGGATGGTGGAGAAGCCGGGCGTGTTGTAGATGAAGCCGGCGTCGGAACTGGCCGTGACGCGACCGCCCATGTTCTTGTAATCGTTGAGGAACTCCATCCAGACGCGGAAGAAGTTGCGCCACGCGATCTCGTCCCACGTCGTCCAGTAGTACCAGTACGAGCCGTGGTTCGACCGGCTCGGGGTGTAGTAGTCCCACAACGACGGCAGCGTGTATTTCTGGTGCCACATGGCGCCGATGTGGTGCGTCATGTCACGGCCCGTCAGGTAGGCGACCATGGTGGGGTCGAGCGTGACGTCGCGTTCCTTGAACTTCTGGAGCAGGGCATTCCACTTCTCGCCGCGCGGCGTGACGAGGTTCCACTGGCGCGCCACCTGGCTGAAGCGGTCCTGCTCGTTGTTGTAGTTCATGTCCACCGGCCACGGCTGCACCGAGTGCCGGTCATACATTGCCTCGAACAGGCCGTAGAAGTGCGTGATGGTCTGGAGGCCGAGCCGCGTGGCTTCGTCGGCGTTCATCTGGGCGACGCCGGTTTGTTGCAGGTGCGCGGTGGTGCCGAGCCCCTGCTTCCTGGCTTCGTCCATGAGCGCGGCCATGATGTCAGGCCGTTCGGCGCCGACCTTGAGGCCGTCGCCGCCGTTCTGCGCCAGCCAGCGTACCCAGGCGCGCGCCTGGTCCCGGGTGCGCACGGGGCCCTGCGTCCAGCCGGTGCCGGGACGCTGATACACGACGTAGCGCGGCGCGGTGATCTGGTTCCGGGCGCTGCGGTCCCTCTCGCCCACGGAGTACGGGAAGCTCGCGAACGGCACGCCGCGCACCGTGGTGATCCCGTGCGCCATCCAGAGCTTGTTGTAGTACTCGGAGTCGGGCGCCTTTTGCTGTGTGCCCTGGTGGACGTGGAGGTCCACGAGGCCCGGCATCACCCACATGCCGCGCGCCTGGATCTCGCGGGCGGCGCCGCGCGGACGACGCGTGCTGTCGGGCTCCGGGAGTCCCGGGTAGCTGACGTTGGCAATGTTGGCGATGCGGTTGCCTTCCACGACGATGTCGACGGGCCCGCGCGGCGGGGCGCCCGTGCCGTCAATCAGAATGGCGCCGCGGATGATGAGCCGCGTGAAGGGGCCTTCGCCTTCGCGGCGGTCCGGCGCGACGCGGGGGTCGTTGCCGCGCTCGGCCTGCTGCTGCTGCGCGGCCGGTTGCGTGGGCTGGGCGGGACGCTGCTGAGCGGAGAGCAGGGATGCGGCAAGGGCGCTCGCGACGGCGAGCGGCGGGAAACGGCGGGTCGGGGTCATGAGAGTAAGGGGAAGCAACCGGGAGCCGCCGTCAAGCGGTCGCCGCGCGCCTCACGCTAGCTCGCGGTTGCGCAGATGGCGTACGTCTTCACCGGTACGGCCACCGCCGTCCCGTTGCCCCAGATCACCTGCCAGCCGGTCTCCGTGCCGGTGTCATATGGCCGGCTTTCCAGCAGGAAGAACATCCTGACGTCGGCGCCGATGAAGACCTGATGCCCGGAGACCAGCGTGGTGGTCTTGACGAGGCCGATGTCGGGGTAGTCCAGCAGCGCGTGACCTCCGCCTACGACCTTCTTGCCCGCGGGACAGGCAGTCTGGTGAGTCACCACGTTGTACTCCATTTCGACATTGGTCTGGCCGCTGTTCACGACGGAACCTGCGCCAATGGTCGTTTGCGTTTCCACGATGACATGTCCGGCGAGACCCGCTGACGGTCCGGTGGCGCCCGTGGCACCGGTGGCACCGGTGGCGCCCGTGGCGCCCGTCGCACCCGTTGCGCCATTGGCGCCAGGAGCGCCCGTCGCTCCTGTTGCGCCCGTCGGTCCCGTTGCCCCGGTCGCGCCCGGGGAGCCCGTCGGTCCCGTTGCGCCTGTCGGACCCGCGGCGCCGGAGGGGCCCGTCGGGCCCGTCGCGTTGAAGCTGAACGCGACGTGCGCGGCGTCGACGCACGCGTTCGGAGCGTTCGTGGTCTTGATGCGGTACACCGTGCCGCTGCCGGGCACGAAGCAGGCGTGCAGCGTGTCGGCGGCGGTCTGCGCCGACGCGGCTCCGAGGAGTGGCCCCGCAAGCGCCGCAATTGCGGCGCAGGTGAGCGCGTGACGGGTGGCGTTCGGCATCGAGGAGTCTCCCGTGGCGCTCACTTGAGCGCGAGTCCGAGTTGAATGAGCGCGAGGTCGATGGCGGTGAGGTCGGGCGCGTCGCCGGGATGAGTGTTGGCCGCCAACGCGGCGGCGATGGCGGCGCGGGCCCGCTCGACGGCGGCGCGCGCCTGCGTCACTTGTCCAGAGGACAATGCGGCGCTGGCCGTGGCGAGCTCGGTGGTGATGGTCGCCTTGACGGCCTGGTTGGCGAGGACGGCGCCGCTGCGCGCTGTTGCGTCATTCGTCATCGGCGTCGCAATGGCGAGCACCGAGTCGGCCTTCATGCAGAGCGGCACCTGCGCATTGGGGCAGGTGGCGTTCACCGTGCCAGCGGCGTCGTCGCAGGCCACGCTCAGCAGTACTGCGGCGGCCACGATCAGGGGTCGAGTCACGAGCCGGTCTCCAGGGCGCTTTGAACACCTGTCGCCCGACCGCCGAATTCGTGACCGGGTCCGGCCCTACGGGTCGACGCCGTTGGCCTGATACCAGGCCAGGACGCGCTCGCGGGAGCCGGCGCGCGTATACACATCCGGCTCACGCGTTTCCACCACGCGCGCGATGACGGCGGCGACCTCCTCCACCGGCTGCCGGTTAGGGATGTCGCGGGAGTCCGGCCCCCCATGGAGGGCGTTCCTGCCGAAATCGGTTGCCGCCGCGCCCGGTGACACCAGCGAGAACGCGATGCCGGGATGGGTCGCGCTGACCTCATCGCGCATCTGGACGGTGAGCGCATTGAGGAAGTGCTTCGCCGCCGTGTACGCGGACCGGTACGTGGCGGCCGGCAACCGGCCGAGGAGCGACGACACGTTGATGAAATGGCCGTCGCCGCGCTCCTTGAAGTGGGGCAGTACCTCCTGCATGCCGTAGAGCGCCGTCTTCACGTTGGCGCTCATCATCGCGTCGATGTCCGCGTCGGTGACCTCTGACGGGGGGCGGAAGATGCCGCGTCCGGCGTTGTTGATCCAGGTGGAGATCGAGCCGAAGCGGCGGATGGCGTCCTGCACGACGGCTCGCACGCAGTCGCGGCGCTCCATGTCACCCACGAGGACTGCCGCCCTCCCGTGACAGCGGGCGCCGACCGCCTCGAGCGCATCGCGCCGGCGTGACACGAGCACGAGTTGGTGCTCCGTGGCCTGGGCCAGCAGCTCGGCGGTCGCGGCTCCGATGCCGCCGCTCGCGCCCGTAATGACGATGACTTTCATGCCCCAAAACAGGGCGTCGCGCACGGCCGGCGCAACGGAAGCCGCGGTCTGTCGGGGCGTGGTGATGGCGCAACTCCTGCAATGGACGGGGTAACTCTGTCCCGCGGGGAATGCGCGAAGCTGAACAGGCAGTGATCGACATCGTGGCGGGCGCCCGGCCGAACTTCATGAAGATCGCGCCGATCATCCGCGCCCTCGAGACGCGTCGCGCCGCCGGGGGACCCCTGTCGTACCGGCTGGTTCACACGGGGCAGCACTCCGATGCCTCGATGTCCGGCGATTTCTTCGCCCAGCTCGGCATTCCCGCTCCACACGTGAACCTCGACGTCGGTTCCGGGAGCCAGGCCGAGCAGACGGCGGCCATCATGGTTCGCTATGAGCGGGCGCTGCTGGCGGCCCGGCCGGGGCTGTGCCTCGTGGTGGGTGACGTGAACTCCACGATGGCGTGCGCGATTGCGGCCCAGAAGCTGTGCGTCCCGGTGGCGCACGTAGAGGCCGGCATCCGGTCGCGCGACTGGACCATGCCGGAGGAGATCAACCGGATCGTCACGGACGCGATCACGAACGTCTTCTTCACGACGTCGGCGACGGCTGGTGAGACGTTGCGGCGCCATGGCGTCGAGTCCTCGCGCATCCACTTCGTCGGCAACACGATGATCGACACGCTCCTGGCGCACTGGGATCGCCTGCGGCCGCCGGCGTTCTGGGAGGCACTCGGGCTGGAGCGGGGGCGCTACTTCGTCCTGACGCTGCACCGGCCGTCAAACGTGGACAGCGCGCACGGGCTGGGCGCGGTCCTGCGTGCGGTGGCTGACGGGGCGCGCGGCCTGCCCGTGGTGTTTCCGGTCCACCCGCGAACGGCGCGGACGCTGGGGGACGCGGCCGGCATGCCGGGCCACCTGCACGCCGTGTCGCCGCAGCCATACCTCGAGTTCAACTATCTCGTGCGGCATGCGCGGGCGGTGATCACGGACTCGGGCGGCATCACGGAGGAGACCACGGTGATGGGAGTGCCGTGCATGACGCTTCGCAACTCGACGGAGCGGCCGGAAACGGTGCGCATCGGCACGAACGAGCTGCTCGGCACGAATCCGGCGGCGCTGGGGCCGGCGTTCGACAAGCTGTTTGCCGGCGAGTGGAAACGCGGCGCCGTCCCCGAGAAGTGGGATGGGCGGGCCGGCGAGCGAATCGTAGCGGTGCTGGAGGAAAAGCTGGCCGGCGCGGGAGTCGCCCGACGGCTGGCCTCGTAACTCATGCGGGTTGTCGTGTTCACCACTCTCGCGCCGGAGCGGCTGGCGCCGTGGCACGAAGTCATCCGGCAGACGCAGGGCGTGAGCGCCGTCATGATCGTGCGGCTTTCGCCCGGCGGCGCAGCGCCGGAAGGGCTCCAGGACTTCGGCTCGCTGCTGGTCGACGTGCGCGCCTGGCACGCGGACTGTGGCCTGGCCATCGGCGTGCCATCGCTGCCACCCGTGTTCCACACGCTGCCGGCGCGCGGGACGCTGGGTGTCCGCATGGGACACGGACCGGTCACGCCCGACGAGCCGCCGGGGTTCTGGGAGATGTGGAGCGGCGCGGATCGCATCGTCGCCGAGGTGGACTGGCTCGGCCTCGAGCGCGCCGGCGTAGGCGCCGTTGGCGCTGCGCCCGTGTACCCGCATGACACGCCGGCCAGCCTTGGTGCCCGGGCGGAGGAGCTGGGCCGCCTGCTGGTGAGCGCTGCGCTGCGGGCGATCGCGGAGGGCAAGCCGCTGAGCGGGCGCCGGACCCGGCCAGCCGAAGCCGCCGCGCAGCCGACGCCGCCGCAGCGACTCGCGATGTGGTCGCGCGTGCTGGCGAACCTGGCGAAGCGGTGGCTCGGTCCCCTGACGCTGGGCAAGCTTGCCGGCACCATGGCGTGGCTCGCGCTCGTGCGTCCGGCGCGCGACGCCGTGCGTACGCTGCGGCGGCGCCACCCGGTGCGGATCTATACGTTGCACCGCGTCACGAGGCTCTGTCGCGACGGCATGACGGTGTCGCCCAGCGTTTTCCGGCGGCAGCTGGAATACCTGCGCCGGCATCACGACGTCGTGACGCTCGACGCGGCCATTGCGCTCATCGCCCGTGGCGCGCGCCTCAGGCGTCCGGTGGCGGCGATCACGTTCGACGACGGATACGCCAGCGTGGCGCAGTCTGCCGTCCCGATCATGGAGTCGCTCGGCGTCGTCGGCGCGGTGTTTGTGTGTCCCAGGATCGTCGACGAGCGCGGCCGCTTCGCGCATGACGAGCACAACCCGGCACGCCCGTGGATGACCGTGATGGATTGGGGCGCCATCCGTCGGCTGCGTGACGCCGGCTGGCACGTAGGCTCGCACGGATCGACACACGTCCGGCTTTCGACGCTGACCGGCGAGCCGTTGTTGCAGGAGCTGCGCGACGCACGAATTGCCCTGCGGGAACGGATCGGCGTCGAGCACATGGCGTTCGCGTACCCGTTCGGCGGCGAGCGGGACATCACACCGGAAGGCATTGAGACGGCGCGCTGGTGCGGGTACTCAGCCCTGTTGTCCGACTTTGGGGGCGAGAACCTGCCGGACCGGTCCGACCGGTTCGCGCTTCGCCGCATCGACATTGGCGGCGACCACGACACGCTGATGTGGAAGGCGATGATCCACGCTATGGACCTGAAGCGGCTTCGCCAGCTGGCGGGACGGCGGAACGGACGGCCAGCGTAGCACAGGTCGCTGTGGCGCGGGCGCAACAGCCCCACGCGGCGGAACGGGTCTTGCCCTTTTTGTGGTCAGCAGCACGATGACAAACACGCCACTGAACGAGCGCGTGATCGTTTTCCCCGAGCCGCTGCGGGGGATGAGGGGGTTGCGAGTCATGGCTGTGGGCTGCGCCATGCTCGCCGCCGCCGGCTCGATCGCCTGGTTCTTTCTGGGGGAGCGCGAGCCGGCGTTCGTGGGCCGTGCGCCGGGTGCCGTGTTCGCGCGGCCCGCCGAGTCGCGGCCGCCACTGCGATCGGCGGTCGGGCTGGCGCTGCTCGACACCGCGATCGCCGACTACGAGGCGGGCTCGCCGGACTCCGCGGGAGCGTCCTTGCGGGCGGCGTTGCGCCTGCGCGGTGCGGATTCACTCGATGCGCGGGACAACGCGCGGGCGCTGATGTACCTGGCCGCAGCGGAGTTTCAGCGCGGCCGGCGGGACAGCGCGATCGTCGTGTTGCGCCGGCTGCTTCAGGCGCATCCGCGGGTCCAGCCGGACAGTGCGAGGTTCCCGGCGTCACTCGTGGCGCTGTACGCGTCAGTGCGGGCCTCGCTCAATGGCGTGGCGCGCATCCGCACGACGGATGGCGGCGTGGAGCTGGTCATCGTCGCGTTCTCGGCGCACCGGCTCGGGGTCGGGGTCGAGACGCGGTCGGGGACGCCGATCCTCGAGCTTTTCGACGGTGTGGTGAGGGACTCGGTGACGGTGGGCTGGGACGGCGTTCGGGCCGATGGCACCGTGGCGCCCCCGGGCGCCTACAACCTGGTTTTGATCGCGTTCAACGACCGCGGCGCGATCGAGCGCGCCGTGCGGTTCCCGGTCACGATGGAGGCGTCGACGCCGGAGCGCTCCGGGCGGCCGCGCGCGGTGGACTCGGCGCTGGCCGGCGCTAGGCCGTAGCGCTGGCGGTTTCGGTCCGGAGACGTTCGGCCGCCGCGCTGTCGCCAGAAGCCTCGAAGGAACGCGCGGCGCGCTCGAAGTGCGCCTGCGCCTCGTCGCGGCTGCCGAGCTGGTGGCGGAAGCGGCCATACTCCTCGAACACGTGTCCTTCGAGTGCGAGGTTCCAGCCCATGATGTGCGCCAGCTCGATGGCCTGTTCGAAGAACACGAATCCGGTTTCGTCGCGTCGCGTGCCGCTGAGCCTCCCGAGCGCCAGATAGACGTCCACCAGCCGGTCGGTAAGGCGGCCCTCGATGGCCACCTGCTCGGCGCTTCGCAGTTCGCGCTCCGCCTCGACGGGATTGCGGGCCAGTTCGAAGGCATCGGCGAGCGCGAGGTGGAGGTCCGTCCGGAGGGCCGGGTCGTCGGGCGCGCGCCGCAGCCACGCGCCGGACTCGCGCAGGCTGGCCAGCGCCTCCTCGGCGGCGCCGGTGGAGGCTTGCACCTCTCCCCGGGTCTTCAGAAGGAGCGCCATTTCAGCCGGGGCGTCGAGCGATTCCGCTGTCGTGATGGCGACGGCGAGGCGCTCGAGCGCCTCGTCCTTGAATCCCTGACGCCACGAGGTGAGCGCCATGGTGCGCTCCAGCTGCACCGTGTGGAGCGCGTGGCTGCCGCCGGCCGCGTGTCGCAGCGCGCGGAGGCACCACGCGCGGGCGCCTTCGTACTGGCGGCGCGCGAGCGCCGCGCGGCCGAGGCCGTGGCACGCGCGGATCACGTTGTCGTGGTCGAAGCCGGCTTCGGCGAGCACCAGCATGCGCTGGAAGAACCGGCTGGCGTCCATCGGCCGTCCCAACGCGAGGTCGGTCTCGCCGAGCCGGTTGAGGATCTCGATTTCGGGCCCGCGGTCATTGAGTTCCGTCGCGACGCGGAACGCGACCTCGAGCCACGCGCGTGCCTGGGGCAGGCGCCGCACGCCGGCCTCCTCGTCGGCGGCGCGTGCCAGCGCGTGCGCCGCCGCCGCGCCATCGCCGGCGTGCTGGGCGGCGAGGGCGGTGATGTAGGCTTCGTACAGCCGGGTGACGTGATCCGTGATGCGCGGCATCAACTGGTCGAGCTGGCCGCGAAGCGTGTCGACGTTGACGCTTCGCTTGCCGACGGTCAGGTACATGCCGGCACTGGACCACTTGCGGGCGTCGTCGGTCTCGGAGGCGGCCATGAGCAGCATCCGCAGCGGCTCCAGCGCCTCGACGGCGGGCATGAGACGCAGAGCGCGCTCGAGTCGGAGCGGCGACGTCACAGCCCGTACTCCCGCATCTTCCGGGTGAGCGTGTTGCGGTGGACGCCGAGGATCCGCGCGGCTGTGGCGACGCGGCCGCCGGTCGACGCCAGGACCATCGCGATGTGGCGGGCCTCGAGCTCGGCGAGCGTCAGCGGCGCGTCGGAGGGCGCCGGCAAGGCGGCCACGCGCCGGGCGCCACGCACCGAATCGGGGAGGTCGGAGAGTCGCAGGGCGCTGCCATCCGCAATGAGGACGGCGCGCTCGAGTGCGTTGCGCAGTTCGCGCACGTTGCCGACCCAGGCGTGCGAATGCAGTGCGTCGAGGGCGCTGCGTGAGATGGCGGAGATGGTCCTGCCGTGCGTGCGCGAGAACTCGTTGATGAAGAACGCGGACAGGCTGAGGAGGTCCTCGCCGCGATCCACGAGCCGGGGCAGCCGCATGGTGACCACGGCCAGGCGGTAGTAGAGGTCCTCGCGGAACCTGCCCGCCTTGATGGAGGCAGCGAGGTCGTGGTTGGTGGCGGCGATCAGCCGCACGTCGACGGGGACGACGTCGCCGCCGATGCGCTCCACTTCGCGCTCCTGCACGGCGCGCAGGATCTTGGCCTGGAGCGGGAGGCTCATGTCCCCGATCTCGTCGAGGAACAGCGTGCCGCGGGTGGCCTGCTCGAAGCGGCCGATCTTGCGCGCCACGGCGCCCGTGAACGCCCCCTTTTCGTGCCCGAACAGTTCGCTCTCGAGCAGGTTTTCCGGGATGGCAGCGCAGTTGACGGCGACGAACGGCTGGGCCGCGCGCGGTCCGTGGCGGTGCAGCGCGCGCGCGATGACCTCCTTGCCGGTGCCGGAGTCGCCCTCGACGAGGACCGTGGCCGTGCTCGACGCCACGCGCGCAATCACCTTGTAGACCTCGAGCATCGCGGGGCTTTCGCCGACGAGCGCGTAGTCGCCGACCATGTGCGGCTGCACCGCGGGGAGCGGGACGACGTCGCCGCCCGATTCCGAGACGCGGCGGAGCGCGGCGTCCAGCGCTTCGCGCTGGAGCGGCAGCGCGAGGACGTCGAGCACGCCGGCGCGCTCGCCCTGGAGCACGAGTCCGATCGTCGGCCGGCTGGTGAGCGCGACGAGACGCGGCGAGCCCGGCATGCCGCGGAGCGCGTCGACCCAGGCCGTCAGGTCATCCGGCCCATCGCCGAGGTGGGCGAGGACCACCTGGGCCGGCGCCGCAATCATGGCGCGCATGGCGCGCGGCAGGTCGGCGGCGGTTTCGAGATGGAAGAGGCTCTCGTCCACCCAGGCGCGGATGCGGGTGACGACGGCGTTGTCCGCGCCGACGATGAGCACGCGCACGGGGGCGCCTCCCGGCTCCCCGCGCGGCACGGTCTCGTGCGCGACCGACGTCATCGACCCGTCACGGGCAGGCGGGCGGCCAGGACGAGCGCGTCGTCATGGGGGCGGGCGTGACGCCTGAGCAGGTCGTCCGCGATCTCCTGCGGTGGCCGGCCGTCCATTGGCATGGAGTCCACGAACGCGGCGTCCAGCCCGTCAGTCGCGAACACCAGCAAGCCTCCCGCGGAGACGTCGATGACTTCGGCGCGCAACGGCGGGAGCGACCATCCCAGCACGCCGCCGCGGTTGAGCAGCCGTGCGCGGGTCGCTGGCGACTGCACCACGACGCCTTCCACGTTGCCGATGCCGATCCAGGTGAGCGCGCCCTGCTGCGCGTCGAACTGCGCGATGCTCATGACGAGCCCGCGTGCGCCATGCCGGGCGCGTACGTCGGCGTGACACCGCTTCACGATCGACAAGAGCGAGTCTGCGGGGGCCGAGCGCAGCGAGCTCTCGGCGACGGCGGCGCTGGCTGCCGCTTCCTCTCCGTGGCCCAGGCCGTCGAGCACGGCGATGAGTGTACCGGTATCGTACGGCACCACGACCTGCCGGTCTCCGCTCGCCTGTTCTCCCGGTTTCGGGCGGGACGCGGCGCCCCACTCCATCGCCGCAGACGGCATGGCACAGTCGCCTCGTGTCAGGGTTTCCACTTCTGCATCACGATCACGGTGCCCTTGCCGGGCGCGGACGTGATTTCAAACTCGTCGACCAGGCGGCGCGCGCCAGGCAGTCCGAGTCCGAGGCCTCCCGACGTCGAGAACCCATCCATCAACGCCTTGCTGACATCCTTGATACCGGGGCCGGAGTCGCGGGCGATCACCTTGATCCCGACGCGATCGCCCGACTTGATCGGCTCGAGAACGATCTCGCCGTGGCGGGCGTAGAGCAGGATGTTTCGCGCCAGCTCGGAGATCGCCGCGGCGATGACCGTCTGGTCGCCGACGCTGAAGCCGACCTGGGCCGCGATCAGCCGCCCGCGCTGTCGTGCCGCGACAACGTCCGCGTCGGTGGTGACGACCTGAACCGCCTCACCGGCCACTGGTCAAGTGCTCCCGGGCGCGCGCATTCAGAAACGCCAGGCCTTCCTCGAGATCCAGGGCCGTAGCGACTCCCTTCAGCGAGAGTCCCAGCTGCACCATGGCAAACGCCACCTCGGGCTGAATGCCGACGATCACCGTTTCCGCGCCGCGGAGGCGCGTCATGTGCGCGAGATCGCGCAACGTCCGGACCGCGAACGAGTCCATGACATCGAGCACGGTCACGTCCACGATCACGCCCTTCGACCGGAAGCGTCCCACGCGCTCCGTGATCTGCTCGCGCAGCTCGCGCAGGTCCGCGTCCGTCAGCGCGGACTGCACTGACGCAATCACGTACTGTCCCTGCTTGAGAATCGGGACTTCCACGGGCGCCCTGTCCGGTTCGGGTCGGGTCGGCTACGCGGCTTCGTTGATGACGACCACCTTCACGCCCAGCAGGCGTTCGGCTTCCTCGATGCCGCCTTGCAGGTCGCCGACCGTGGTCATCTCGCTCAGGTCCACGCCGATCGTGACGAGGGTCTGCGCGATCTCCGGCGAGAGGCCGGTGACGATGACCGTGGCGCCGAGCAGGCGCGACGCCTCGACGGTCTGCACCAGGTGGTTGGCGACGTTCGAGTCCATGGCCGCCACACCCGTGATGTCGATCACGACCACCTTGGCGCGGTTGGTGCGGATGGCGCGAAGCAACTGCTCCGTGAGCTGGCGCGCGCGCTGCGGGTCGATGACGCCGATGATCGGCAGGATCAGCAGACGGTCGCGCACCTGGAGCACCGGCGTGGAGAGCTCGCGAATGGCTTCCTGCTGCTGGCGGATGACGCGCTCGCGCTCCTGGACGAATCCGACGGCCACCGTGTTGGCGATCCGGTTGGCCGCGGGCTCGTACGCGTCGAGAATCCGGTTCAGCTTCTCGAAGTCTTCCTGGTACTTCGCGAACAGGGATCGGGCCAGCACGTCACGCAGCAGCAGCACGATCCCGACGACTTCGTGCGTCTCGACGCCGCGCGGAATGATGCGCTCGGAGAGGTTGCGGGCATACGCCTGAAGGGCCTCGAACGTGCCGGTTTCGAGGGCCTCGACGTAGTTGTCGTACACGGAGGTCGCTTCCGCGAAGATTTCTTCCTCGGTCATGGCCGTGAGCAGCTGCGCGACCGTGATGCGGCGCGCCCATTCCTCACGGAGCTGTGTGCGTTTCTGGCGCAGGTGGGCGACGAGTTCGCGCAGGAGTGCCGCAGTTCCTTCGTCGGGCGTCTCACCACGCTGCGGAGTTATCGGCTTGGCGACCATGCGGGGTCCTCGAAGTGGATCTTCATTCCGCCCGCGTCAGCGTAGCGGATACACAGCGTTGCCGGACTGCAACAAGCAAGAGCCAGGCCGATCCGCCATAACGGCCAAAACTATGTAAGGCATTGCAGCCGTGCAGTTTACGCGCTTGAGCCGACGTGGGGCCAACTGCGAGCTGCACTGAAATTGGGCGCGCGCGAGACACAAGGTGCCCTGTTTGGTGCACGGAACCACTTCCTTATATACTGCCTTCCGATAGGGCCCTGTGGTTGCGCGCTCAGTAGCGGGACAGGGTGATGACCGCCAACGGGATCGTCACAGCCATGGCGAGAATGCGAACGATGGTCTCCGTGTCGCGCGGTTGCAGGCGCGGCACCGTGATGGCGTCGCCGGAACGAAGGTCCATTTGCGCGATCGTGGAGTTGCCGCGCAGCGCCTTGCGGACCTCGTCGGGCCCGAGCAGTCGCTTTTCGCCGCGCTCGATGTACTGGCTCTGGACTTTTGCGTCCTTGGTCGGGCCGCCCGCCGCCATGAGCGCGTCGGCGAACACGGCGTCGACGGGCACGGGGTAGTAGCCGGGGCGCGTCACCTCGCCGACGATGGCGAGGCGCACCATCGCGCGCGCCCGCACGACCGGATGACGCAGGTACTGCGACAGCGCCTCGGTGAAGTACGGTGTCAGGCTGTCGCGCGGCACGCCAGCGACCTTGACGACGCCGATGACCGGCAGCGTGACGGTCAGGTCGGGCGCCACCGTGAACGTGTCCGACAGGGTCGGTTCGCCGGAGACTTCCAAGAGGATGCCATCCCCGGGCCGGCACACGCCGCCGGCCGTCGCCTGCGGCGACGCAACCGACGGATGCGATGCAAGCGTGAGGGCGGCGAGCAACGAAGGGATCAATGCTGGTTTCATTCGACAGTGACGCTCTTGGCAAGGTTGCGCGGCCGGTCGACGTCGCAGCCGCGCAGCACCGCCGTGTGATAGGCGAGGAGCTGCAGGGGAATGACGGTCAGTGCGGGAGAGAGCAGCGCCGGGCTGTCCGGCACGCGAACCTGTGCGTCGGCGAGGCCGCGAAGGTCGCCATTGCCCTCCGTGGTGACTGCCACGAGGTAGCCGCCGCGGGCTTTCACTTCCTGCATGTTCGCGACGGTCTTGCCGTAGTTGTCGTCCTTGGGGGCGACGAACACCACCGGGGTGTCGGCCTCGATCAATGCGATCGGGCCGTGCTTCATTTCGGCAGCCGGATACCCCTCGGCGTGGATGTAGCTGACTTCCTTGAGCTTGAGCGCGCCCTCGAGCGCGACCGGGAAGTTGACGCCGCGACCGAGGAACAACGCGTTCCGGGCGTCGGTGCAGCGCTCGGCAACCGCCCGAACCTGTTCCTCGACGCTCAGCGTCTGCTCGATGAGTTCGGGCAGCCGTTCGATGGCGGCCGCCAGGTCGCGGCCCACGTCCCGATTGAGGCCGCGCCGGCGGCCGAGATGGAGGCCGAAGAGCGCCAGGGCGACGACCTGCGCGGTGAAGGCCTTCGTGGACGCCACGCCGATCTCGGGTCCGGCGTGCAGGTAGATGCCGCCGTCCGTCTCGCGCGCAATCGTGCTGCCCACGACGTTGACCAGGCCGACCACGTGCGAGCCCGCCGCTTGCGCGGCGCGCAGCGCCTCCAGGGTGTCGGCGGTCTCACCGGATTGCGAGATCGCGATGGTGAGGGTATCGCGCAGCGGGAAGCGGCGCCGCGCCCGGAACTCGGACGCGTACTCCACGTCCGTGGGGATGCCCGCGATACCCTCGATGAGGTAGCGGCCCACCAGTCCGGCATGCCACGACGTGCCGCAGCCGAGGATCAGGACGCGGTCGAGGCGCGCGAGGTGCGCGGCATCGTCGAGGTTGAGCCCGTTGAGCCTGGCGTTGCCGTCGTGCACCGAGAGGCGGCCGCGCAGCGTGTCGGCGACGGCGCGCTGCTGCTCGTGAATCTCCTTGTGCATGAAATGCGCGTGGTCGCCGAGCGCGATGGTGTCGAGGTTCCAGTCGATGGTGTTGACGGGGCGTTCCTGTTCCTGTTGCCAGCGGTCGACGATGCGGTGGCCGTGGCGGGTCAGCACCGCGATATCGCCGTCGTTGAGGTAGACCACTGAGCGGGTGTGTTCGATGATGGCGCCGACGTCCGATGCGACGAACATCTCGTCGTCACCGATGCCCAGCAGGACGGGGGACCCGCGGCGCGCGACGACGATCTTGCCGGGGTCCGCGTGATCGATCACGGCGAGGCCGAGCGTTCCCTGGACGCCGCTGAGCGCGTCGATGACGCGTCCCTCGAGCGTGGGCGCCTCCGACCGCTCGATGAGGTGCGCCAGCACTTCGGTGTCCGTTTCCGACGTGAACCGGTGATGCTCGGCGATGAGGGCGTGCCGCAGCACGTCGGCGTTTTCGATGATCCCGTTGTGCACCACGGCGAGGCGTCGTGCGCAATCCTGGTGCGGGTGCGCGTTGGCCGCGGTGGGCGGGCCGTGCGTGGCCCACCGCGTGTGTGCGATGCCGCAGGTGCCTGCCAGACCCACTTCGCTCACGTGTTGCCGCAGCGCCGCCACGCGGCCGGCGAGCTTGCGGACCTCGAGGCCGTCCAGCCCTTGCGTGGCCACGCCGGCAGAGTCGTAACCGCGGTATTCGAGGCGGGCGAGCCCCGAGACCAGCACGTTCACCGCGGGCTGTGAACCGACGTAGCCGACAATGCCGCACATGATCGTGAATCTCCCCGGAGGTGTTGCCACACAGCAACTTCAAGTTCGGGGCCGCCCGGCCGGGCGTTTCTGTTGCGCGCCGGCAGCAGTTCCCATGCGGGCCTGATGTTTGCGGTTAGCGCCGGCATGCACCGTGTGGCTGGACAACATGCCTGACACGTTTCGGTCCCCGGCGCGTCTCCTCCTCGTTGGCGACGAACCGGCGTTCCTGCGCGACCTCTCGGGGGCGGCGCGCGCGTTCGGGCACGAGGTGATCTCGGCGCTGGACTTGCAGGCCACCAAGGCGCTGCTGGACGCGGATTCTCCCGACGCGGTGCTCCTCGGGGTTCCCCGCGTCGACGCGCGCCACCTCGACGATTGCCGCACCGTTGGCGACCTGCCGCCCATCGCCGGACACCCGGTGTTCGTGGTCTCGGCGTCCCGGACGGACGAGGCCTTGCGCAAGGAGGCGATGCGCGCCGGCGCGTGCCATGTCTTCGAGACGCCGCTGGATGGCGAGGAGCTGGGGCTGCGAGTCGCCACGTTCCTGCGCACCGGCCGCGAGCTGCGGCGCACGCGGGCGTCGGGGCTCGTGGACGTCGAGAGCGGCTTGTACAACGCCGCGGGCCTGGGCCGCCGGACGCGCGAGATGACGGCCGAGGCGATGCGCACCCGCTCGGCGCTCGGATGCGTCGTCATGGCGGTCTCCATGGAGAGCGACGACTCGGCACGGTCGGCGGCGGCCCGTGCGGCCGGCGACACGCTGCGCTCGATCGCCCGTCTGTCCGACTCGGTGGGGCGCGTCGGGGCACTGGAGTTCGCGTTGCTGGCGCCGGCGACCAGCGCCGCCGGCGCCCAGCACGTCGCACAGCGCCTGGCGATGGCCCTCCGGTCCACGATCATGCTCTCGCTCCCGTCGCGGACGCGATTCAGGCTGCTGATCGGCCACACGTCGATGCCGAACCTGTCCTACTCGCCGATCGACGGGGGCGAGCTTCTCGCGCGCATCGTGACGGCGCTCAAATCGTCGCGACGGTCGGCGCATTTCGACTGGTTGCCGCTGCCGGACGCCGAGGGTCAGCCGGCCCCGCTCTGACCGCCGGACGCGCTGGCCGGTGCGGCGGCGGTCGTGCTCGGGAGCGCCGGCTCCGCTTCATCGGTCACCTGGTAGCCGGGCACATAGTACGAATACGGCTGGTACAAGCTGTCGCGCGGCACGGCATTCAGCACGGCGCCCATCACGCGCACCGGCAACTGTGCCAGCACGGCGAGTTTCGCCTCGAGGATCGACCGGACGCTGACGCCCGTGCGAAGCACGATGAGCATCGAGCCCGTGACGGAGCCGAGGAGGTACGGGTCGACGCCGGCGCTGAGCGGCGGGCTGTCGCAGATGATGACGTCGAAGTCCGGCTTGAGTTCGTCGAGCAGCTCCTGCATGTGTGGGCCGCCCAGCAGTTCCGGGGCGGATCGCGTGCGGGTGCCTGATCCGAGCAACCCGAGCGACTCGAACGGCGTGGTCTGGACGGCGTCGCGCGCCTTGACCGCGCCGCGGAGGCAATCGGTGAGGCCGGGCGTGCGCTGCGCGCCGAATGCGCGATGCAGCGCGCCGCGACGCACGTCGCCGTCGATGACCAGGGTGCGATAGCCGGCCAGGGCGAAGCTGATGCCGAGGTTCGACGTGATGAACGACTTGCCGTCGCCCGGGCCGGAGCTGGACACGGTGAACATGAGCGGGCGGGCCACCGGGCCGGAGTGCGTGAGCGCCACGCGCACGCCGCGCAGCGCCTCGGTGACTTCCTCGGCGGCGTCCGGCGTCAGCGGCTCGTTGCCCCGGCCGGCGCGCAGGTGGGGCACCGCGCCCAGGATGTTGAGGCCCATGCGGCGCGAGACCTCCGCCGGGTAGCGGACGCGCGGGTCGAACTTGTCGAGGCCGACGGCCAGCACGACGGCGATGCCGAGGCTGGTGATCAGTCCGAGCAGGAGGGCGCGGGTGGAGCTGTCGGAGAAGGGCAGCTGCGCCGGCACCGCGGGGTCGAGGACGGACACGTCCGGCAGGCTGCTGGCCAGCGCCAGTTGCGCCTCCTGGTAGCGCTGCTGCACCGAGGTGTACAGCTCCGCGGCCAGTGTGGCGGCGCGCGTGAGCCGCGCCTCTTCGAGCAGGCGCGGCGGGATGGTGCGCAGCGTGTCGGTGCGCGCAGCGACGCGGGTGGCGAGGAGCCGTTCGCGGGTGGTGAGGTCGGCGTCGAGTTGCCGCACGATGGTGGGCACTGCCTCGGTGGCCATCGCCTGCACCTCGCCGTTCAGGTGCTGCACCGCGGGGTACGCATCCTCGTAGCGGAACCGCAGGGCGCGCAGGTCGGCGCGCTTGCGCGCGAGTTCGTCCAGCGCACTGCGCAGGTCGGGCGTCATGGCTGCGTCCGACAGCAGCGGGCCAGCGGACGAACGCGCGCCGGGCGCCGCGGCGAGCCATGCGCCGATGGCCTGACGGTCGCGGCGTACCCGGTCGAGTTCGTCGGCGTCCGCCGCGAGCGGTGAACGATCGACGCCGCCGGTGCGAATCAGGCCGGGGTCCTCGATGCGGGGGAGCCCAACGTTGCGGACGCGGAACGCCTCGAGGTCGCGTTCGGCGTGGTCCAGGCCCTCCTGCGCATCGGCCCGCTGCTCTTCCAGGTTCCGGGCGAACTCGCCGAGTCGGCGGCGCTTGAGGTCGGCAGCCGTCTGCACGTAACGCGTGAGGATGGCATTGAGGACCATGGCGGTCTGCGTCGGGCTCGGCCCCTCGAGGTCGACCTTCAGGAAGGCACCGTTGCGATCGACGCGAGGGTTGAGCCCTTGCGCCAGCTGCTCGGCGGCGGTGCGATGCGTGACGACGCCAAAGCGGATCCGGCGCCCGAAGAGCGCCGGGTCCCGGGGTAGCGCCCAGAGGAATCCGGATGCCTTGCCGATGGAGTCGCCGAGCGATCCGAACTCGACGCCGGCGTGTCCCCTGGCCTTGAGCGACCAGGCGCCATCGTCAGTGATCGAGAGCGTGTAAGTGCCGGCCTTCACTGCGCCCGTCGATGAGAAGTTCCTGAACAGGGCCGAGTCCACGGGATCTGCCGGCGCGACGTTGAGGTGCAGGTCGAGCACGACCGGGTCGAGAATGGCGTACGAGCGGAGCAGGTCGATCCACGACTCCCATTGAAGCAGCTGGTCCTGGCGGATCGGTCCGAGGTGCGCGCCGCGCGCCTCGTTCTGTGACGCGATCCAGATGGTCGCGGTGGCGCGAAAGGTCGGCTGGATGCGGCGCGCCACGAACACGGTGGCGATCGCGCCGAGCGCGGCGACGGCCAGGACCAAGCCGGCGTGCCTGCGAACGGCGCCCAGCGCCCGGCGCCAGTCGGGCCCCTCATCGAGGTCGTCGAAGCGGGGAGCCGGATGTGGCGGCGGCTGATGAGCGTGGACGAGACCGTCCGGCTCGCGTCCGTTCGGCTCGCGGTGTTCGAAGATGAGTTGATCCTTCATCGCGTCGGTTTGGAGTGTCCTGTCCGGTGTGTCACGTTTGCAATTCCGGTACCGCGCGGTGATGCACGCGCCCGACGCTTCGGCGCGCCCGAATGTTGAAAAACAGTGCCGGCCTCGCCGCGGCGGGATGCAGGCTGGTGCAGCGCGACGCGTGTCGCGCGACTGCCACACGCGGCGCAACCGATTGGGCCGTGCCGACTTGTCGCTGGCTTCGGCGGCCTGCTGTTGCTGGCGCGCGAAGTGCCATGTGAGGACGCAATCCACAATCACGATGCGACACACCGCTTTGCGCCGATCACCCCCTGCCACCGCAGCCACGCCGCCTGCGGGAGGTTCGCGCGCGGCGTCGGATCTCGCGCTCCTGAACACGGAGTCGCGGTCCGACATCCGGGTGCTGGTGGTCGATGACGAGCCGACGATTCGCGAGAGTTGCGCCGCGGTGTTGCAGCACGAGGGGTACAGCGTCACGGTGTGCTCGCGCGGCAGCGAGGGGGCGGACCTGCTGGCGCGGCGGCGCTTTCATATCGTGCTGGCGGACCTGCACCTCCCGAACGTCGACGGAGTCGCGCTGTTGCGCACCGCGCTCGCGACGAATCCCGATGTGCTGTTCATCATGATGACGGGGAACCCGAGCGTTCAGTCGAGCCTCGAGGTGCTGCGCGAAGGGGCGTGGGACTACCTGCCGAAGCCGTTCTCCGCGACGCAGCTGCAGGTGCTGGTGGGGCGAGCGGCCCACCTGGTCTCGGTGGCGCGTGAGAGCGAGGCGGGCGGGTCGCGCGCGCCCTCGCTGCCGGCGTCGCCGGCGCCGCCAGCGCCGCCCGTGCCCGAGGCCGCGCCGGCGCTGTCGCGCACGAGCGACCGCGGGCTGATCGGCATTTCACCCGGGTTCCGCAACATCGTGGAACTGGCGCGTCGCGTGGCGCCGACCGACGCCTCCGTGTTCATCATGGGGGAGAGCGGCACCGGCAAGGAGATGCTCGCGCGATTCATCCATGAACACAGCCGGCGCTCGAGCCGGCCGTTCGCGGCCGTGAACTGCGCGGCGCTGCCGGAGGCGTTGCTGGAGTCCGAGGTGTTCGGGCATCGCAAGGGCGCGTTCACGGACGCGCTGCGGGACAAGGCCGGCCTCCTGGAGACGGCGAACGGCGGCACGCTGTTTCTCGACGAA
>Ga0187893_10005323_pt1 | contig 23241 bp, 20 predicted proteins | sample MA1701074metaG_FD_139574 | JGI IMG/M metagenome (GOLD analysis project Ga0187893, IMG submission 139574) | White microbial mat communities from a basaltic lava cave in the Kipuka Kanohina Cave System on the Island of Hawaii, USA - MA170107-4 metaG ...
GGTAGCTCTTATTGGCTCCGCAGCAATCTACCATAGGCATCCTCGCTGCTGCGGTGACGCTCCAGGAATCGAGCTTGAGGGGGCCGAAGTAGACATTCCAGACGCCTTCGTCGATCTCTTCCAGGCCCACATAGTCGATGCCGGGCGGCTCACTATGCCACCGACCTATCTGAGAGGACCCTGTCAGTACCTACTGACACCGCGGGGTAGTGCAGACATGCTCCCGCTGCATGTCTGCGAATAGCGGATCTGACGTCGTAAGGCCACCAGGCGCAACCATGAGATTTGTTTCACTTCTTGGATTCCTCGCTTCGCTCTTTGGCACTGGTTGCAAACCAGCAGGGCCGGCTTCGACCGCACCGACGGAAGGTGCAGAGGCGATGAGAGAACTCCGCACTATGATGCTGACGACTCCAGCATCGAAGGCTGGCTTCCTGCCCAGCCAGCCTTTCCCCAAGGTTTTTGGCATCGTCATGGACATGTCCGTTTCGGGCGGTCACACAGCGACGGTTGTGTCGATGTGCGACGGCCACGCGAGTCTCTACACGACCGGCACGTTTGGAGTCTTGGGCGGAATTGGCCACGAGTCCGTTCGCATAGCGTCCACAAACTTCGTTACCGAAGCCCAGTTTCATCTCGACGCGGCTACTCCGACCACAGACTTTCCTTATCCGGCTAGCGAACATGTTCGCTTTTATCTGCTCGGCTTCGAGGGCGTGCGTTTCATCGACGCTGAGATTTCTGCGGTTGAAAAGAGCACAGACCCACGTTCAGCGATGTGGATTGCGGGACAGCGAGTCCTCACAGAGTTGCGAATGATCACAGAAAAAAGTAGTGAGAGACGGTGACTTGGCCTAACCCTTTTTAAGGCCTCCCAGAGTCAAGGAGCAAACGTCACCCTGGGGCTTGAAGATAAAAACAGCAACAGACTCGTCGCAAGTGACGACGATGGCGAGTTGTCCCGGCTTCTGACTCGTCAAATTGGCTTAAGGCAACCAAGCTCAGGGGTGTTCCCCGTCAGCGGCTCGCCATCGCCCCTTGTGACTGTGGGAGGAGGTGAGATAAGAGCAATCTGAGATGGACGCGACAGACCGACGAGGGTGGTCGTTGCCGTCGAACGGTTCTTCAGCCTGGGACTGGCTTGGCGACCTGTGCGCTCCAGATGGGATCCACTTCGTCCTGAGCCATCTCTCTATATGCTGAGCTTGGATCAGTGCAGTCCACGGTCTTGGCCGGCTTCGAAAGTCTTGGAGGACAAATAATTCCGTGGCATGGGAGGAGATTCTGCCAAGGTCTGGTACGAACTGCTGGAAGGTATCGCGACCGACGACCAAGGCAATCTGATCCTGAGCTCCCGCAGCAAGGACAGTCGGAAGTTGAAAGCGTCACGGCCCAACTTTTCGCAAGCCAACCGGTACGATTACGTCTCTCGAAAGACAAGCAGTGGCAAGATGGAAATGATCACCGATGAATCTGAGCGCCTTGAAAATTTCCTGAAAACGAAGCGGTGACACTCTTACAGGAGTGATGGTAAATCCTTGGGGATGTGTATTCGGTTTGCGGAGCAGTGCCGGGAATTGGACGTTCACGCTCCAGCGCAATGCCACAGTCCTTTACAAGCGAAAGACAATCAAGAAGGGCAAGACAGTTATTCAAGGTGGCCACCCGAAGCAGGGGCCTCGAACCAGGGAGAAATCAATTTCGTCAACTGCGTGATCCCGGGTCACACGAAATTCTTTCCCGGCAAGAATGAGATTCATTACCGCGCCGTCGAATCGATCCAGGTGTACTGAATCTATTCCATTATCAATCGGCAGAAGCCCATCGCCCTGCGGCCTACCAATACCAGCGGACCTTCGCTCCGATAGTCCGCGGCTGGACCAATCGCGTTCCGACGAAGATCGACTGGAAGTTATAGAGAGCCGTTTTGTTGGTCAGGTTCGTGACGTCAAACTGCAGACTCCACCGCTTCTTGTCGTTGCGGCCCGCGTCGTATCCGACTGCAAAATCCAAGATAGTGCGGGGCCGGACGCGCGCTGGATCCGACTCCAGATTGACGAAAGGAAGTAGGTCACTGAAATCCGGATCTTGCGCCACCTCCAAAGGATCCGAAGGATTGGAAACAAGACCGCTGTCATAGCGAATGGATCCGGAGGTCCAGAAACTCTCGTTCCAGTTGTATTGCAGCATGCTGTGCACGCCGAGGTTCTGATCATGATCGATCACGAACGGGCCTGCGCTCAATAAGTCAATGGCTGCGCTGCCGAGGAACAGCCCTCCAGTGAACGGTGGCGTCACGATGGCGCTGTAATGAGTGAGGCTGACGGAACCGGAGAATCCTTCGTAGGGCAGTAGTGAAGCACGCAGTTCTGCGCCATTGACCCTGGCGTGATTGAGCGCTGTGGGAAAGATGATTCCCGTATTGAAGAAGTTGTCGTTGTCCTGCATGTCCTTGGAGTTCTTGTGATAGAAAGCGGCGTTCAGGCTAACCCAGCGCGAGACGCCCTGCTGAATTCCCACCTCGAAAACGTTCTGACGTTCAGGACGGATGCGAATCAAGGCACCTCCCAAGGAGGCGCGCACATTCTCCGGCACGAGCACACTGGACGCATCAGAGTTAGACAGCAGGAGGTTTTCATTGGGGGGCGTCTGATAGTTGCGATTGTAGGAGGCTCGCAGAACGGTCTCGGTCTCGCGGAGGTAAAACGAAACACCGACGCGGGGCTGCCATTGGTTGCCGTTCACCAGGAACCGATAGTTGTCATATCGCAAACCTAAGGTGATAGAAAACCGGTTCCATCGGATGGTGTCTTGCAGGAAACCGGTGTACATCTTTCCGGAGGCTTTGTCTGAGAACTGGAAAAGTCGGCCGCCACGGCTCAAGTCGAACGCGAGCAGCGTGGGAATGTAATCTTCGGAAGAAGGATGATTGAAACCAGGGTCGGTAAGGCCGAACGAGAAGTTCTCGCTAACTGGGAAATAAAGCAGATCGAATCCGGCCCGCAGATTGTGCGCTCCCCGAAGCGTATTGATGCGACTGGCGGCCGTCAAAGTTGAAAGGTGACGCGCCTGAGAGGCCGTCACCGGCGTGTCTCCCGGACTCGGAAAGAGCTGTGCAATTGTGGTTCGATAAGATGTTGTTGTATCGACGGTAGTAGAGGGGCTCAGAGTGTGGACCCAACCCACCGACGCTGAGAAATCACGAAGATTCTGCCGTTGGTCCTGCAAAGACGCGTGTTGCGAACGGAGGTTCGCCAACTGAAACGACGAGCGACCTGCCATCAGATGCCCCCGCAGCAGGTTCCGGTCATTCGCGTGAAAATCGAATCGTGCGAAGGCCCGCTCAGAGTTACCGCCGTTGTGCAGATTGTCCAGCGACACTTGATCCAGGAAGCGATTGCTCTTCACGGAACTGAAGGAAGCAAAGTATCCCCACTTGTCGCTTCCTCCCGCCACCTGAGCGTTTTGCAAAGAGGTGTCGAACTGAGCGGCTCCCAGCTGAATGTTGCCCGAAAACAGACGTCCCGAACCCAAGCCAGAGCGGGATGTGACGTTTGCCACACCGGAGACCTTGCTTCCGAACTCCGCGGGTATGTTCCCAGTATACAGCTCAAGCGCCTGAATGATGCTGGGATCAACGGAGTTGGCGAAAGAGCCGGTCAGCTGATCGGTGATCGGCATGCCGTCGATCACATACGTCATTTGGTTATGGGCGCCGCGCGGATGAATCGCGCCGTTGGCGTTGGCGGCAAATCCCGGAAAGCTGACCAGAACGCTCTCAAGGCCGCGTCCGCCCGTAGGCACCGGGAACCGCGCGATAGTAGTGGAATCCAGCGCGATGCGCGTTCCATTGACTTCGGGCTCCACCAGGGGAGTCTGTTCGAATTCTGTGACTGAAATACTTTGTACCTGCTCAGCGAGGAGAAGGTGAACAGTCAACCGAGCTGGCACGTTCGATCGCAAGGAAACCGTATTCCGATAGGGAGCGAAGCCAGTCTTCTGGATCACCAAAGAATAAGTGCTGAAGGGGATATTCGAGAGCATGAACGACCCGTCGGCCTGCGATACCGTCGACAGGTGATACCCACTGAGCGCATTGGAGATTTCGACAGCGGCAGCCGGCACAGCCTCTCCGTTCGGATCGATGACAACACCACCGACCTGAGCTGTCACTTGTGCCTCCAACAAACTTCTTCCACCGATCAGGAGCATGCAGACAAACACCGAACTTCTGCAGGTGACTCTCATGACATCCTCGTTGCACTAAATTTGGGAGGGAATGACCAAAATCACAGACGCAGCCTCGTCCAAAGATTTCGCCAACAAAAAGCGAAGTTTAGGTTTGTCTAAATTATTTGTCAATAGCAAAGAAGCGTTACTCTGATCGAGACGTCAGATTGCCATTGAACGAATCAGAGATTTAGACTACTCTAAAAATCTCTGAATTTTTTGGGGAGACTTGTCTATGATTTCCAGCACCGTTGAAGATTACTTGAAGGCCATGTTGAAGATGGAGGATATGAAACAGAGGGCCAGTACCTCCACCGTAGCCCGCCACCTGGCTGTCGCCGACGCCACGGTGACGGATATGCTCCGCAAGCTGCAGAAGGCGGGGCTGCTCGAATACAAGCCTTACTACGGTGCAACGCTAACGCTTGAGGGACGCCGCGTGGCCGTGGAGATCTTGCGCAGGCATCGATTGATCGAACTTTTTCTGCACGAAGTCATGGGCTATGGCTGGGATCAAGTTCATGACGAAGCCGAGAAGCTGGAGCATGTTGTGTCGGACTTTTTCGTTGAACGCCTCGATGTTCTGCTTGGGCACCCGACCAAAGACCCGCATGGTGAAGTCATTCCAGACGCAGAGGGCTACCGTGAGGCAGATGATGACGTCTGTCTGATGGATTCCGAGCTAGGAGAGTACGCGGTGCGGCGAGTATCGAACGATGATCCGGACTTTCTAGCCTATCTGCAGAAGGAACGGCTGGTACCCGGTGCCGTAATTTCCCTGCTCGACCGCGCTCCGTTCCAGGGACCACTCAAGCTCCAAATCAAAGGAAACAGTGACCCCATCTATATCGGTATCGAAGCTGCCAAAAACATTCACGTCTCAAGCACGGAGCCGCAACGGCAAGCTCGCGTCACTCGGTCCTCAAAGTCTTCAACATCCGCCCAGCGAAAGCCTAATGAGAGGCAGGTCTCAAGTGCACTAGCGAAGGTTGTGCCCGCTTCGCGGAGGACGAAGGTTCCCACGGAGGAAGGAAAGTCCTCATGATCGCAGTCGCCGGAACGGCCTTCCGGACGGATCCCAAATGGCGCGTCCTTGGCAGCCGCCCGCTGATCTCGGGAACGAACCGGCCAAGATGTTTGCGATGCCGTGCCAGCAACCTGTCGATGCCGTCAATAAACAAAGACAACCGAAGCCATCGCAACGTACGACGAATGCCACTACCAGGATGCTCCGGCAACGCCCCAACCCCACGCGGCCGGTTGGCTGGCGGCGATAGTGCTCGTCTTGTTCTTTCCGGTAAACATATACGCGGCAAAGAATCATGTGCCGGTGGGCGGTCACGCATGGGGTCCAGCGTATCTTCTCATTCTAGCGCCACTTCAGTTCATCATCTTGCTTTGGATCTATTCGTTTTCGATCAGGCAGCACGCAATGTGACACTACGGGTCTATCAAAAGGATGACGATTCGTCACCGGAATACCACCAGTACACTCTTGGCGCTGATGAACGTTCGAACTCAGGGCTAGTAGCTTAGCTGAGAAACATAGAGCGTACTCCGGAGAAAGCACTCGCGAGTAGAGCGTAGACTTTTGGAACGCATCCCGGAAGCGAGCGGCCGCTCCGAGGTCATCTGGCTGGGAAACGATGTCGTGAGGGCCAGAACCGGGCCGACTGCGCCACGATCGGTTAAACGGGAACCGAAGGAGGCCTCCAATGCCATGGCTTCAAAGGGGACTGGACGTCGCTGGGTGCGCGATGCTGATACTTGCCCTTGCTGCACGGTTCTGGGAATCGGATGTGGTTCCGGCTCGATTCGGGCTCAAGGTGTACTGGCTTGCCTACGTCGTAGGCGGCTTGCTTCTCATGGCGCCCGCATTCTTCCACCGCATTCGGTTCCAAAAAGAATCCCGTTCATCGGGACGTCTTCCCGAACACGAGAAGTTGATACAAACGCTTGGTGATCCCGTGGCCGAGCTGACGGAATGGACCCCTGTCCATCACGGCGGAAGTACTTTTCCGATGCACCAGCTCATCGTGGTTTCCGATCACCGCTTGGAGTTCCGACCGACAAGAGAGATGGCGAGATTCCACCACATATTTGTGGCGACAGGCGTTCTTTTTCTCGGCATTGCCGTGTTTGCTGCAGCTCGCTCCCTGACGTACCTGGCGTGGGCGACCGCACTCACGAGCCTTCTGGTTGGCGGGGGCGGAATCGGATTCTACCGGTTCGCGACTCGCTCTCGCGTGCTGGATCGAAACGCCGGGTGGTATTGGAAGGGAAAATTTCCGTGTGACGTCGCCAACGGTCGACGTCGCAGCGATGCAGTCCTGCTCAAAGACGTCCATGCGGTTCAAGTGCTGCGAAAGGAGCGCGACGCATCCAATCCAGACATCGCTGGCTCTGGTACCTACCCCAGCTTTGAGATCAATCTCGTCATGCGCGACGGATCGCGTGTGAACGTAACCAGTTCTGGCGGGGACCGCGGCACGATCTTCCGCGACGCGATGCGTATCGGCGAGTTCATCGACGTAGCTGTGTGGAACGCATCTTGAGGAAACAAGATCAACGACGGCGCGTTTCAATGCGTGCTTCATGCCCACCCATCGGCGGCTCGCTGGTTGCAGACTGATCGATGTTTGCAAATCTTATACTGACCACTGTCGTTCTTCTCTTCGACTAAATCTCTCCCCAATGGGCCCAATGGGAAGGAAATCGGGGGCGGGAGATAAACGTCAATCATCAGTAGGTGCACAGATTGGACGCATGGGGCCGAATATCGGCGCCATCATGAAAGGGGGTGACGCACCCCTGAGAAGGAACAGACGTCGAACATCACGGTCGAGAGGAAGGCGCTACAGGCACCTTGGCCTTAACGTAGCCATGGATGGAGGAATAATGAAAGATCTGACAGCAAACCACCGGGGAACCCAGAGAATCATCGGCAAACTGTCCGGAAAAAAGATCGCTATCCCCGATGTCAATCTTCCACCGATGCCAGCGCTTGCTCCTCCCGGCGTGGTTCACAACGGCAAACAAGCCGAGAACTACGGCGAGATCGACTCATCCAGGGGATATCCCGATGTGAGAAGTTTCAGACGAAAGTTTGGGCTGATTATTCCTGCCACGAATACCAGCATGGAGCACGAACTTTGGAGCATCATCTTCAAGAACCAAGGTCCGCGCGGGCTGAGAGGGGTGGGCCTTCACACCTCCAATGTCATAACCACAAAGCCGAAGCTGGAGACCCATGAAGATCTGATGGAGTACAAGAAGCAGTTCTTGGGAGGTCTGAAGTCAGCGGTGGATACGGCTTTGCTGGCAGAGCCGCAGTACATGATCTTGGGTATGAGCCTGGAGCACATTCTTGGTGGCATTGAAGAAATACGAGCCCCCATGGTGGACATTGAGGCTTATTCCGGCCTGTCCTGGGCCACTTGGCATGATGCCATTCAAGCAGCTCTGGCAAAGTATGGCGCCAGGAGAATCGGGATCTTGACTCCTTTCGACAAGAAAGGAAACGAGTTCGCGACGCAGTTGTTCGAGGAACTCGGTTTCCAAGTGGTTTCGAGTGTTGGCTTCTCGTGCGCGAACGCCCTTCATATCGCCCACGTTCCGGACTGGGCCAAGGAAAAGGCAATCCTGGAGTTGCTAATCACAGACGAGAATCAACTGGATGCGGTCGTTCAGTGTGGGACGAACATGAGTCTGATCAACGTTACCGAGAAGTTGGAGCCTCTTGTCGGGATTCCGATTCTGGGGATCAATGCGGTGACTTTCTGGTATGCGCTGCGGGAAAACGGGTTTGATGGAGCTTTGGTTGGAGCGGGAAGATTGCTGCAGGAGTTCTGATGGAATGGGCATGATCGTTGGGCTCAAGGTACCCAGTGGAGGCTTTCTTGGAACGGGCCGCCGGACGTTTCAAAGTCTCCCCCGCTTCACAAGCAATGGGCAGCCGGTCGGCTTAGCGCAGTTGTCAGCGACCCATTGAAGAAAGCAAGCCCTTCGGATCGCCACTGAACTTCGGTCGTCAGACATGTCCCGTTCAAGCCTTGGTCACCAGGCTGCAGTGGGTTCTCCTTGCAACGTCACTTCATCCGGTGGTACGTCAAGTACCGGGGCGACTGACAGCGCTGCCCGCGCCTGGTGGCTGGGCCAACCTGCGACGTGCAATAGGCGCGCACTCCATACGCCACCTCGCTTCGCAGTGAGCCTAACGATTGTCCCGCTAGTGACTTTTCTCCAGCCTAAGGAAGAAGAGGCCGTCATGGCAGAAAAGTTTGATACAGTGATAGTGATCAGGTGGATCTTTACAGATTAGAACTCCAAAATGGATGAAGTCGTGACAAATGGCTCCGCAGCCTCCCTTGACATTTGAGCACCCTAATACACCTCCCAGAACGCCGCAGGGACAACGGCCCGCGCGACCACCACATGCAACGGGACTTCTGGACTCTTTCGCCGGAGTCGGCACACCAAGTCACATGGCTGATGGGAGACCGCGGAAGCCCGAAGGCCTAGGCTGAAACAAAGGCTTGCCATGACTATGACGATGAAACCGGTCCTCCACAGTTTCGGATATTGCCTCGACTTTCTGCGCGAGCAGGTGGCAGATGTTCCCCCGGCTGACATGGTGGCGCAACCAAACGGAATTATGAATCATCCAGCCTGGGTCATCGGTCACCTGACGCACACATGTCAACAACTGGGTGGCGCGATCGGACTACCTGAATGGTTGCCCCATGATTGGGCCGGGCGTTTCGGCACTGGTAGTGTGCCGGTCGCTGATGCCAACCTGTACGAAACAAAAAACGACTTGCTGGCAAAGCTCCGCGATGCCCAGTCTCGAATCACCCAAACGGTCGAACAACTGGCGGATACTCGCTTGGATGAAGCGTTTCCCGATGAATCGTACTGTGACGTATTTCCATCGATTGGCCACGCGTTGACTCAAGTGCTTGTAGGGCATACATCGAATCACATTGGACAACTTTCGGTTTGGCGCAGGGCAATGGGCTTGCCACCCATGGGGCGACCGTTTGAGTGACACCAGGGACAGAGCAGAGCCCAGGAACTTGGTCAATACGGATGGGCTTTGGAGTCGCGCCGCCCAGTGACGACTGGCGTGGCGCAACGCAGACCCCCGATGACTCCCTGGAAAGGAGAGTGGGATGGACAGCCTGGCAAAAGATACGACCGCTACGGTCATCCCGTGCCTTCGCTACCGGAACGCACCCGCGGCGATTGATTGGTTATGCAAAACTTTCGGGTTCGAGCGGCAGCTTGTCGTGCCCGGCGAGAACGGCACCATAGCCCACGCTCAACTCAGATTTGGAAACGGAATGATCAAGCTCGGGTCGGCAACCGAAAGTCAATTTGGTCGGCTGATGAAGCAACCTGACGAGACCGGAGGCGCGGAAACCCAGTGTGCCTATGTCATCGTCACAAACGCCGACGTGATCTACACCAAAGCCAAGGCTGCCGGAGCCATGATCGCGATCGACATCAGGGATGAAGACTACGGCGGCCGAGGTTTCAGCTGCTACGACCCGGAAGGGCACCTCTGGAACTTCGGTACCTACGATCCATGGTGACGCCAACCCGGCGGGTCACCACCTAAGCGGCATCGATCACGTTTGTGGTGAGGTGTCGCCCCAAGTTGAACGGGGAACCCCGGCTCTCCTAAAAGCTTTAAGGTTATCTTGGAGGTGAGATCAGTCGAACTGCTTCCGGAACTCAGCCAGTTGGGCGCGGAGGTCGGAGACCTCCTGTCGCAAAGCTGAAACTTCGACCTGCAGCGCGCTGATGCGTTCGACTTGAGAAGCACGACCCGCCAGGTCTGGCTGGGTGCCGGTTGCTTCTTCAGTTTCAACCACCTGAGGAGTTCCCGAAAGAAGGTGGGAGTAGCGCGGTTCTTTGCTTCCTGCTGCCCGCTGCAGCTTCAAGGCCAGCGGCACAGGGCTGCGCTCGATCATCCGATTCAAACACGACTCGACAGCCGCCAGATCGTCAAATGCATAAAGCCGGTGAGTGCGTTCGCGCAGTTCGCCGGTTGTTTGGACGCCTCGCAGCATCAGCACACAAAGAACGGCCAGTTCCCGACGGTCAAGATTGAGAACCTCCGAAAGCCGCTGCCGGTACTTTTCAACGCGACTGCCCGTCTCGCGCACGAAGTAAATCAGTCCCCTGCCCCGCAAGGGTTCCAAAGCCGCCGACACGGTTTCATCGGGCAGCGACATGACAGGGTCCCGGTTCGTCTTCTGATTGCAGGCCAGCGCGAGCGCGTTGAGCGACAGGGGGTAATACTCAGGCGTTGTCACCTCCTTCTCAAGAAGAGAGCCGACAATACGAATCTCCACCGGCGACAGGTTAAAATCCATGCCTTGCCTCCCAAAGCCGCAGAGTGGTCATAAGGCCTGCAATTCCTTGTCCTTGAGCGCCTTGATCTTGTCGCGTAATCGGGCCGCCTTTTCGAACTCGAAATTCTTCGCCGCGTCGCGCATCTCCTTTTGAAGCTGGACGATGTACGCTTCCAGTTCCTCGGTCGTGGCAAACTCCACGGGCTCTTCGCGCGGCACTGTGACATAGTCGGCTTCGGTCATCGCAACCAAGCTCATGTCCACCGGTTTCACGATCGTCTCCGGTGTTATTCCATGCTCCTCGTTGTAGCGGACCTGCCGTTCCCGGCGCCGGTTGGTCTCGTTGATGGCATTCTGCATCGACGCCGTCATCACGTCCGCATACAGAATGGCGCGTCCTTCGACATGGCGAGCAGCCCTGCCCATGGTTTGAATCAGCGAATCTCTCGAGCGCAAAAACCCTTCCTTGTCGGCGTCCAAAACTGCCACAAGCGACACTTCCGGCAAGTCCAATCCTTCGCGCAGCAGATTGATGCCGATCAACACATCAAATTCGCCGCGACGCAAGTCACGAAGAATCTTGATGCGTTCAAGTGTTTCGATCTCAGAGTGCATGTACCTGCAACGGACGCCAACTTCTCGATAGTACTCGGTGAGGTCTTCAGCCATCCGTTTGGTAAGGGTGGTGACGAGCACCCGCTCCTTGCGCGCTTCGCGAATCCGGATTTCATGCAGCAGATTATCAATCTGTCCCTTCACCGGGCGCACCTCGACCTCGGGATCGACGAGGCCGGTCGGCCGGATGATCTGCTCCACCACCACGCCGCCGCTGCGAGTGAGTTCATAGGGCCCAGGCGTAGCAGAAACGTAAATCACCTGATTCAACCGCTGCTCAAACTCTTCAAACTTCAACGGTCGGTTGTCGAGCGCCGAAGGAAGACGGAAACCGTAGTTCACCAGATTCTCTTTGCGCGACCGGTCTCCGGCATACATCCCGCGCACCTGCGGAACACTTTGGTGACTCTCGTCGATCAGCATCAAATGATCGGGGGGAAGATAATCGAGCAATGTCGGAGGCGCTTCGCCGGCGGAGCGTCCTGAAAGATGGCGCGAGTAATTTTCGATGCCATGACAGAAGCCGATCTCCTTCATCATTTCCAGGTCGAACATCGTCCGCTGGTGCAGCCGCTGGGCTTCCAAAAGCTTGCCCTGAGCCTCCAGCTGCGGACGCCAGGTCTCCAATTCCTCCTTGATGCTCCGAATTGCCTTAAGCACCGTGCTGCGCGGCGTGACGTAATGCGACTTCGGGTAGATGGGCAGTCGATCATAACGATACTTAACCTCGCCATAGAGGGGATCGATCTGAGATAGCGATTCGATCTCATCGCCAAACAGCTCGATGCGGTACGCCATGTCGTCGTAAGCTGGAAAAACCTCCACGCAGTCGCCCCGAACGCGAAACGTGCCACGCCGGAAGTCACCATCGTCGCGCACATACTGAATCTCCACGAGCTTCTTGATGATGTCTTCCCGCTTGATCCGCTGGTCTTTATCAAGCAGGAGCAGCATGCCGTAGTAGGCTTCCGGCGAACCGATGCCGTAGATACAGCTCACGCTGGCCACGATAACGCAATCGCGGCGTTCAAACAGAGTGCGCGTCGCCGACATGCGCATCCTGTCGATTTCATCGTTGATCGTGGATTCCTTCTCAATATAGGTGTCGGTCGCAGCAATGTAGGCTTCAGGCTGGTAGTAATCATAATAACTGACAAAGTACTCGACCGCGTTCTCGGGGAAGAAAGTCCTGAACTCCTGGCAGAGCTGAGCCGCCAGAATTTTGTTGTGCGCCAGCACCAGAGTTGGACGGTTCACAGCCTCAATCACCTTGGCCATGGTGTACGTCTTTCCCGATCCAGTGACGCCGAGAAGGACTTGATGCTTCTCGGCATCCCTCAACCCCTTCACCAATTGCTCAATGGCCTGAATCTGGTCGCCCTTGGGCGAGAATTGCGTGACGCGAAAAGCTTCTTGAGAGGGTTTCATGCGGGAACCTGAGTTCGGAGCGACTTCTCGCAGATTCAATACCGGAGTGAAACGGGGCTCGATGCAGGATTGTGTGGAGTTATTGTCTCAAGGTGCCAATAAAAAGAAAACTCTGAATCCGATTGTAGGGCGATTCCAGCCAGAAAGAACGGTCATGCGGGTGGTGTCCGCTTACTCACGGAACCCATAACGCAGTCGTGCCAGACTCATCAAGACGAAGCCGAGCCGGACGACTCCCTGTGAGCGTGCAGGAAACAGGCCCCCTATTTTCGTAGTGCCGATTTCTGAACGCCAAACACGAAACGGACGATACGCGAGCGGGTGCTTTCTGGCATGTCCAAAAACATCAGACCCAAGCGGTGAATGCGACTGCCCTGGGCGTCTGACCGACGCTCGCATCGAACAAGTTTCACACGAAGGTGAAGCTCCTCGGAATTCCCTGGCAGGCTGAACTTGGCCTCAAAAGTTGTCCCCGTTGGAACCGCATCTTTATAGTAGACGGAAAATCCGCCGCCGCTCACGTCCAACGTCTTCCCTTTAATGAGCAGCACCACTGGCTCTGTGTCAGGGTCCGCTGGGCTGGGTACAACACCAATCATCTCAACCGGAAGGCTCACTCCTACTCTGACAAACTCGCGACGCTGGGTGCGGGTTACCGAACCGACGGGCTTCACCACAACCAGGGGCACCGGCTCGCTGACTGTCTTTTCAACATTCGCCCGCAATCCATAGGCAGCGTCTTCCCGGGTAAAGGAAAGAAAAACCTCCTCTCCTGCTCGAATCGAGATTCGCAGACCATTCTCAGTAGGCCAGGCGAGGCAGATGTTGGAGCCCTCGTAATCTTCGACGCGACTCGAATATCCAACATTCGATTCGCCATCCATGAAAGTGACCTGCAACAGTTCATTTACTTGAGGTGAGACGTCGCTCATATGGTCTGACTAGACTCGAGTCTGCGAAAACATTGATGTGTCCGCTCAGGAACATTACTCAACCTTCACCGGAGTGACTCCTGGCCAGGACAGGGGTTCAGATCGCTAGAGGATCAGCACGCACCAGAAATCCACTCTGCAAAGTTATCTTGAAAAAGCTTCTTAACATCTCGGCGCACGTCGGCCTCGGTGAGTGCCCAGCCCGTTTGCATGAGGTCTGCATATTTCTCGGTCAGCACCTTGGCAATGATCGTTCGCGAATGCGGCCACTTATAAAGCAACTGATCCAGGACCCGCGCGTCAGAGTGTTGCGGAATGAAACTCGTCCCCAACAACTCGAAGCGTTCCCGTGTAATCTCCTCGATGATACTGGGATTATTCATGAACCACCAGCATCCGAACGGCATCAGGTTCCTGAATTTTCTCGCTGCGACGCACAATCCATGCTGGTTTTCGCGCGCCAGCATTGAGACTAGAAAACGGTTTTCCGGAAACTCGGCACAGAGCCTTTCAACCGCAGACACATCGGCGGGCCCCACACTATCGCCGGCAAGTCGCAGTTCCGGGTTCACCAGCTTCCGTACACCGATCATCATCGAGAAAGGCAGGCCATGTTCGCGGCACACCGGCAGCACGCACTGGGTTACAAACTCGCTCGTCACCGAGGGGGCCGGAAATGCGAAATCGGGCGGCAACGATACCGCCATGTAGACGGGCCGCATACGTTTGACCCAATCTTCAAGGAAGCGCCGCACTTCAGCCAGGGTCTTGCTACCAAGTCCCGGATCCACGGCATATCCCCAAGACGCCAACTGCTGGTGGGTTTCGACCCATCTTAATAAGAGCGGATCCAACCGCAGCACGGCCCTGAAGCGGGGATCCAGATCGGGTCCCCTCATCCAAACCGCTCGCTCTGCCGGATCAAACGGATCATTCGTCATGACGACGCTTTGAACGTTGGCCAGCTTGAATACCTTGTCCGTGTAGTCTCCCCGGGTCTGTTCAGCAAAGTATGCTCTAAACGCCTTCAAGTCCGGGTTTCCAGTATCCAAACCAAGCTGTTGTAACACCGTCAAGATCCCGCGAGTCGCTTCAGACAGGGGCGAATTCCGCTCAAACAGTGACTTCCAGATGGCCTCGGCTTGCCTGGGGGTGTCCATCGCCCAAAATTCCCGATACGAGATCGGCGAAAAGCGAAAGATCTCGGCAATCAGATAGTGGTAGTTGATGAGTTCGTCCAGTCCCCAAAGGCCGATAGTGCCAAACTCCTCGCTATACAGATGTGTATGCATGTCCACAACAGGAGTTTCCCGAACCACTCGTGCAACGGTGGCGCTGAGTTGTTCCAAGCGGATGACCTGCATCGGGCTATCCATCAAATCTCCAGTTGAGGACGAATTCAGAGGTCTTTCACCTTCGGCGTCTAACGGACTCGCCTGCCTATCGGAAGGAATGACAAAATACCAAAAGTAGTCTTGTCAGGCTAATGATTTCGCAGTTGACCCACTGGCTCTGGCGATTCTTGCCACCTCTCAATACGACTGCGGCACATTCGCGATGGCTCAGTGGGCATCGCGGGAGGGCTTCCAATCCCGAGGCTGCGCTGGATTCGTCACAGAGAATAGTTTGAACGAGGCAGCGGGTGCGTATAGGATAGAGTGACCGTATATTACTCGTGAACCCGAACAAATCCTAATGACCAACACACATTCCGGGAACCTTCAGGCCAAGGCGAACGCGATCGAGGAAATCGATATTCTGTGGATCACCGCAGGGCTGGGTTGTGACGGTGAAACCATTGCGATGACCGGGGCGACCCAACCGAGTATCGAAGATATCGTGTTGGGTGTCATTCCCGGAATCCCGAAGGTAAACTTCCACAACCCTGTGCTCGCCTATGAAGTCGGCGACGACTTCATGAAATACTTTTACCGGGCTGCCGAGGGCGAGTCTGCGCCTTTCATCCTTGTCATGGAAGGGTCCATTCCGGATGAAACCAACAAGCAAGAAGGGTACTGGGCTACATTCGGCACCGATCCTAGGACAGGCCAACCTATTACAACTTGCGAATGGATCGACCGCTTAGCTCCTAAAGCCTGGGCCGTGCTGGCAGCGGGCACCTGCGCCACCTATGGGGGCATCCATGCGATGCAGGGGAATCCTACCGGGTGCATGGGATTGGCAGACTACCTGGGCTGGCAGTGGCGATCGGGAGCCGGTATCCCGATTGTTTGTGTGCCGGGTTGTCCCGTCCAGCCCGACAACTTCATGGGAACGCTGCTCTATCTGCTCCTTCAAGCAGCCGGTCGCGCTCCAATGATCTCGCTGGATGAAGCCCTGCGCCCCGTGTGGCTTTTCGGGCAGACCGTTCACGAGGGATGTGATCGGGGCGGGTACTACGAGCAGGCTGAGTTCGCCGATGGTTATGGAGCGAGTACGTGCATTGTCAAGCTCGGATGCTGGGGGCCGGTCGTTCAATGCAACGTCGGAAAGCGGGGCTGGATGGGGGGCGTTGGCGGCTGCCCGAACATCGGGGGGATCTGCATCGGCTGCACGATGCCCGGGTTTCCCGACAAGTTTATGCCGTTCATGAACCAGCCACCCGGCTCCCTGTTGTCAGCGAATGCCGTCATGACCTACGGCAGAGCGATTCACGCTCTGCGCCGATTCACCCAGGCATCGCTGAATCACGAGCCCGAATGGCGGCGACGTCCCAATTCGGGACACAAGGGCTAGGCAAAGGGCGCCGCCGACTGCGACGAAAATCCAGGTTGGTGCTATGAGCGATCTCCAACAGCCAATGCGCAGCACGCTCCAATCCTTACCCCCAGGGGAGGCGGTGGCGGTTCTGGAGCAGCTTGCCAGCCTGCCCTCGACTTGCATGGCGCCCGACTCAGCGAGCCGCAGTGTGCCGTCCCGGAACCAGTTGACGAGCAGGAGCTCATGGTCCTCTGAAGCCAGGTACCGCGCACTGGTGGAACAAATCCCTGCTGTGGTGTTCATGGCTTTTTTGGACGAGGGCACCTGCGAGGCGTACGTAAGTCCGCAGATTGAAAGGGTACTCGGCTTCTCCCAAGCAGAGTGGCTGGAAGATCCGGTACTCTGGTATCAGCAACTCCATCCCGACGACAAGGAACGTTGGAGCACTGAAGCCGCTTCGATGTTTCGTTGCGGCACGCCCATGCGCTCTGTCTTTCGTGTGATCGCGCGTGACGGCCAGATCGTTTGGTTTCACTGTGAAGCCAAAATGGTCCAAAGCCCACACGGCGGACCTTCCCTCATACACGGGTCCGCATTTGACATCACGGAGCTGAAGTCTGCCGAGGAAGCGTTGCAACAAGCGCGCGACGAACTCGAGGCAAGAGTCGCAGAACGCACGAAAGAGCTTGCGCAAGCCAACTCTGAGCTGCAATTCCAGATCAAGGAACGGTATCAGGTGGAAGAGGCCTTGCGTCAAAGTGAGGAGCAACTTCGACAGGCACAAAAGATGGAAGCCATCGGGAGATTGGCCGGAGGTATCGCTCACGACTTCAACAACCTCCTCACCGCGATACTTGGCTACAGCGATTTTCTGCTGAATGCGCTCGGCAGCAATGACGCGTTGAGAAACGACGTCTCTGAAATCCGCAAGGCCGGAGAACGCGCGTCGAAACTGACAAACCAGCTTCTGGCCTTCAGCCGAAAGCAGCTGCTCCGACCGACATTGCTGGACTTGAACGAAGTGGTTGGCGATATGAACAACATGCTGCGGCGGCTCATCGGAGAAGACATAGATTTCGTAAGTCGGTGCGGTGCTTCGCTGGGAGTGATCAACGCAGATCCGGGCGGAATCGAGCAAATCATTCTGAATTTGGTTGTCAACGCCCGTGACGCCATGCCAGATGGTGGCAGTCTTATGGTCGAAACAGCCAACGTCGACCTGGACGAATCCTACGCGCATAGCCACATCGAAGTGCAGGCCGGCCCTTTCGTAATGCTGGCCGTCAGCGATACTGGAATGGGCATGAGTCCTGAAACCCAAGCGCGAATTTTCGAACCGTTCTTTACGACGAAGGAGAAAGGAAAAGGCTCAGGATTAGGCCTTTCCACCGTCTATGGCATTGCACGGCAGAGTGGCGGACATCTCTGGGTATACAGCGAGCTCGGCAGGGGTACGACATTCAAAGTCTATTTTCCCCGCGTCGGCAAAGCCCAGGCGGTTGCCCGCCCAAACGACCCAAAGGTTTCGAATCTGGATGGCTCGGAAACCATTCTTGTGGTAGAAGACGAAAATGCCATTCTCAAACTCGTATCGACAGTCCTCGAACGACATGGCTACACGGTGATCACGGCCAGCAATGGCTTCGAAGCCATCGCCAACAGCGAGCGGCACTCTGGTCCGATTCACCTGATGGTAACGGATGTGATCATGCCGCAGATGAGTGTTCGTGAGCTGACTCAGCACATGGCACGGATCTACCCTCAAACGCAGGTTCTATATATCTCCGGTTACACTGACGATGCGATTGTCCATCAGGGTGTTTTGGATGAAGGCTTGAATTTCATACAAAAGCCTTTCAATCCGTCTGTTCTGTTACAAAAGGTCAGAGAGATACTGGACAGAATATAGCGGAGCCCCTTCCAGTTTAGAATCCAAAGCAGAGGGTATCGTGGCATGGAAGCCGTCAGACAATCGAAGGAATCAGGCTCCTGCCCCGAGGCTCGCGTTTTTTCAGCTTCAGGGTGCTGTGGGCAGCGTGAAGGGCTAGGGTTCGTCCCTGGCACATTTCAGCAGGAGTCCTTGTGATGGGCCTCGATCCAAAACTCGTTTCAAAGCTTACGATGCTGGAAACCTCAATGGACGCCGAGGCCGTTCTCAGAAATCTCGCCGGGGTCTTCTTTCCTGCCAGCTCAGTCCTGGACACTGGAGACAGTGCCCGTCGCACCCATTGGCAGAGGAAAGCGCTGGTCGAGCCACAATTGCCGGTAGAGGCAAGATATCGCACGTTGGTAGAACAGATCCCGGCCGTGGTCTTCATGGCTTTTCTGGATGAGGGAATCGGAGAAGCCTATGTCAGTCCCCAGATTGAAGCGATGCTCGGCTTCACGCAAAGGGAATGGCTCGAAGATCCGGTGCGCTGGTATCAACAGATTCATCCAGAAGATAAGAGCCGATGGAGCGCCGAAGCGGCTCTCATGTTCCTTTCCGGAAATCCTTTGCGCTCCGTGTATCGGGTTCTCGCGCGCGACGGACATGTGGTCTGGTTCCATTGTGAAGCCAAGATGGTCCGTGGCATTGACGGACAGCCCTGGTTCATCCACGGGGTTGCCTTCGACATCACGGAGCTCAAGCGTGCCGAGGAAGCACTGCAAGACGCTCATGACGAGTTGGAGAGCCGGGTTGAAGAACGGACGCGGGCGCTGGCGCGGGCCAATACAGAGCTGCAGCTGGAGATTGCCGAACGGCGGCGGGCGGAAGAGGCGCTCCGCAGAACGCGCGATGAACTGGAACTAAGGGTTCAGGAGCGCACTGCTGAATTGGCGAACTCCAACAAGGTCCTCCAAGCTGAGATCGCAGAACGCCGGCGCCTGGAGAAGGCAATTCTGGAGATCAGTGGATGGGAGCAGCGGCGGATTGGGCAAGACCTGCATGATGAACTGGGCCAACACCTGACCGGCGTCGCCTATATGAGCAAAGTACTGGCACAGAAATTGGCGGTCAAGGAGTCGCCCGAAGCGGCGGATGCGGCCAACATAGCCCGTCTGGTTAACGAAGCTATCAGCGAAACGCGCAAGCTGGCCAAGGGGTTGTTGCCTGTCGAAGTCGAGGCCCATGGGCTGATGTCGGCGTTGCAGCATTGGGCCGCCGAGGTGGAGCAACGTTTTGAGCTCTCCTGCCGCTTCAAGTGTAGTAGCCCGGTCTTCATTCGCGACAACACGGCAGCCACGCATCTGTACCGGATCGCCCAGGAAGCAGTAAATAATGCCATCAAACACGGAAAGGCCCGGCATATTGTCATCGGTCTGACAGCAAACCATGGAACGGTGTCTCTAACAATCCGCGACGACGGCTCCGGGTGTCCCGAGGTCTTGCCCAGTTCCGAAGGTATGGGACTCCACATTATGAGTTATCGAGCCAAGATGATCAGGGGATGGCTGCAGATTCGGCGTCGGGCCGCCGGCGGCACTCTGGTAATCTGCACCTTTCCGGCTCCAGCTGCTTCAAGGGGTGAGGAAACCGAACGATGAAAGCGAAACTGCATGCAGAACCTAGAGACAGCAGAACCCGGGTCTTTGTTGTGGACGACCATCCGATCGTGCGTCAGGGACTGGCGCAGCTAATCAATCAGGAAGCTGATCTCATCGTCTGCGGCGAAGCAGGAGATTCCGTTGAAGCCTTGCAAATGATGGCCTCTCTGAAACCCGACATCGTCATCGCTGACGTCTCACTCCGAGGGGGAGACGGAATCGAACTCGTCAAAAACATCCGAATGCAGGACCCGGATCTGCCGGTCCTCGTCCTTTCCATGCACGATGAAACCCTCTACGCCGAACGGGCCCTGAGGGCGGGCGCAAGGGGCTACATCATGAAGCAGGAACCGCCGGAACAAGTGATGGTAGCGCTGCGGCAGGTCCGCAGCCGGGAGATTTACCTGAGCGAATCGATGGGCAAGCGCATGCTGCAACAAATTGTGGGTGGTTCCCACCCGGCAGGTTCGCCGATCGAGCGTCTGAGCGACCGTGAGCTCGAGGTATTTCGCCTTATAGGACAGGGGCACGGTACGCGACAGATAGCCGAGGAACTGCATGTGAGCGTGAAGACAGTGGAGTCTTACCGCGCTCATATCAAAGAAAAAATGCTGATCGGAAACGCGTACGAGCTGGTTCAGCACGCCGTGCAATGGTTAGAGAACGAGAAGGGTCGCTGAGCCCTACACGATAACGCCGCAGCTCCTGCGGAGTGCTCTAGAAAAATCAACTCGCCGGCGTCACATAATTCTCACCCCGGTATGATCAGTCCGGCATACGGGAATCCCCTATTCTCTCCCTAGTAGTCTCCCTGACACAAAGATTGGGTGAACACCGATTGAAAGCCGCCACCTCAGGGGCTACAGTGGCTTTTCTGCATCGTCATCAAGCTCTGGACTGGAGCACCGCAAGTAGCATTGACGTCGCCGACGCAAGGACTCTAGGTCAGTAACGAATGACCCGCAAGAAACTACTCTGGACGGACTCGACCACAACGGAATTTGGATTCTAAGGAGGGACAACCATGGCAGCAGAAAAAGCTCCCTATGGACGAATCACACAACGTGCGCCTGCGGTACCTGAGGTGCATATCGTTTGGATCACGGCGGGTCTTGGGTGTGATGGCGACTCGGTTTCGATAACGGCTGCCACACAACCAAGCATTGAAGACGTTCTCTTGGGCGCGATACCCGGACTCCCCAAAGTACACCTTCATAATCCGGTTTTGGCCTACGAAGTCGGCGACGACTTCATGAAGTACTGGTATCTGGCGGAGCAAGGAAAGCTGGATCCCTTCGTCTTGGTTGTCGAAGGCTCTATTCCGAACGAGAAAATCAAGAGTGAAGGATACTGGGCCGCTCTCGGAACCGACAGCAAGACCAATCAGCCCATTACGACAAACGAATGGATCGACCGGCTGACGCCCAAGGCATTAGCCGTGGTAGCAATTGGCACCTGCGCCACCTATGGCGGTATCCATGCGATGGAAGGAAATCCCACCGGATGCATGGGCTTGGCGGATTACCTGGGGTGGGAGTGGCGCTCCAAGGCAGGAATTCCCATCGTGAACGTTCCCGGATGCCCTGTGCAGCCGGACAACTTCATGGAGACCCTGCTGTACCTGCTTTATCAGGCCGCAGGTTTGGCCCCGATGATTCCCTTGGACGATGCACTACGCCCAACGTGGTTGTTCGGCGCAACCGTGCACGAGGGCTGTGACCGGGCCGGCTACTACGAACAGGGCGACTTCGCCACTGAGTACGGTTCCCCTAAATGCATTGTGAAATTGGGCTGTTGGGGTCCCGTAGTCAATTGCAACGTACCCAAGCGCGGATGGATGGCTGGAATCGGTGGCTGTCCGAACGTGGGAGGCATCTGCATTGGCTGCACAATGCCCGGTTTTCCCGACAAGTTCATGCCTTTCATGGACGAACCGCCCGGTGGAAAAATCTCAGCCGGAGCTTCCGGCATCTACGGTCGTGCAATCACCGCACTGCGACGCATGACCAATGCAACCCTCAACAAAGAACCGAAGTGGAGACACGCTCGTCCCCAGCTGACGACCGGGTATCACCCAAGAACCTATTGAACTGCTTGAACTGCGCAAAGGAGCAACCTAATGAGTACATTGACCGAAACGACGAAAGATGCTCCGAAGAAGTCGAAGAATCTGGTTGAGATGAACTGGGATCCGATCACCCGGATCGTCGGCAGTTTGGGCATCTTCACCAAAATCGACTTTGAGAATCGCCAGGTGGCCGAGTGTCACAGCACCTCGTCCATCTTCCGCGGCTATAGCATCTTCATGAAAGGCAAAGATCCACGCGATGCCCACTTCATCACCAGCCGGATCTGCGGGATCTGTGGCGATAATCACGCTACCTGCGCGTGTTACGCCCAGAACATGGCCTTCGGAGTACGCCCGCCAGCTCTGGCCGAGTGGATCATCAACCTAGGCGAAGCCGCGGAATACATGTTTGACCACAACATTTTCCAGGACAACCTGGTCGGGGTAGATTTTTGCGAGCAGATGGTGAAGGAAACGAATCCGGGCGTCTTGGAAAAAGCCGAAAAGACCGAGGCGCCACACGCCAACCTGCACGGGTTCCGAACCATTGCCGACATTATGCGGGCACTCAACCCCTTCACCGGGTCTTTTTACCGCGAAACCCTGCACGTTAGCCGTTATACCCGCGAGATGTTTTGTTTGATGGAGGGACGCCACGTACACCCATCGACACTGTATCCGGGAGGCGTCGGAACAGTGCCGACCATCCAACTGTTCACCGACTATCTGGTGCGGCTGATGAAGTACGTCGAGTTCATGAAGAAGGTCGTGCCACTTCACGATGATCTGTTCGATTTCTTCTACGAGGCGCTGCCTGGATACGAAGAAGTTGGGCGGCGACGAGTATTGCTGGGTTGCTGGGGATCGTTTAACAACCCGGCCGTTTGCGACTACACCTACAAGAATATGACGAACTGGGGTCGCCAGATGTACGTGACGCCCGGCGTCGTGGTAGATGGCAAACTGGTCACGACCGACTTGGTTGACATCAATCTGAATATCCGCATCCTGCTCGGCAGTTCCTACTATGAGGACTGGGAAAACGGCGAAACATTCGTGAAACAGGACCCGTTGGGGAACCCGGTGGATCAGCGGCATCCGTGGAACCAGACCACGACGCCAAAACCGCAAAAGCGGGACTTCGCAGGCAAGTACACCTGGGTGATGTCTCCTCGCTGGTACGACAAACGCACCAAAGACTATCTGGCGCTGGATACCGGTGGCGGGCCGATCGCGCGCTTCTGGGCCACGGCGCTGGCGGGTCTTGTCGACATCGGCTATGTCAAAGCCACCGGTAGCAGCGTCAAGATCTATCTGCCAAAGACCGCATCCTTGCCGGAGACGGAGTTCGAGTGGAAGATACCCAAATGGAGCAACGCCA
>Ga0187893_10005324_pt1 | contig 23240 bp, 22 predicted proteins | sample MA1701074metaG_FD_139574 | JGI IMG/M metagenome (GOLD analysis project Ga0187893, IMG submission 139574) | White microbial mat communities from a basaltic lava cave in the Kipuka Kanohina Cave System on the Island of Hawaii, USA - MA170107-4 metaG ...
GCCGTCAGCCTCCCGGCCACTCTCGAACTCGTTCCGTAGTCGGTCCTGGCGAATCAGGCCCGGCCGAAGTCGCGCGAGTACCATCGCCCGGGACGGATACGGACCACGATCTCGTCCGTGCCGTTCGGACGGGTGCCGTCGACGTAGGCGTCGCCCACCTCGGCGCCGAGGTACTTCCGCACCACCGGCTTCACGTCGCGCGCGACGTCCGCGGGTTCGGCCGAGAGGACCCGGCCTTGGACCGTGACGTACTTGGGCGGCATCTCCTCGGACTGCACGAGGAACGCGACGCGCGTGCCGGGACTGAGGAGCGCAGCCTTCCGCGCCTGGGGCCGCGTCACGAGGATGATCTCGCCGCCCGGCTCGTACAGATACCATACCGGGACCGACAGCGGCCCGCGTCCCGGCTCGTCGACGCTCACGACGCCGACGTGGATGCCGGCGAGAAACGCCTCGCACTCCGCGCGGCTCATCGGCGCAGGCATGGGCTCAGTCGGCGTGGGCCATTCCTGCCCAGGACGTGGAGGAGCTGGAAACGACCCCACCGGACCTGTATTCGGCCTCCCAGCACGTGCCGGTGCTCGAGGCGATCTGGGCACGCATCGGCAGCGACGGCGGGAGGATGGGCATCGTGAGGTCGAGGCCCTTGCCCTTCACGACCATCTTGGCCTTGCCGGCATCACCGCTCTTGAGGAGGAGCTTCGCGATGCCACCGTTCGATGCGGCCTTGTCGACGTAGCGGAATCCCACGCCGTTCAAATCCTTCCAGCACGGGTTGGCATCGCACATGCCGCCCGGGGGCACGATCGCTTCGGCGAGCAGCATGTCCGCGGCGTCGTAGAGGCACACGGTGTAGGTGTCGCTGCCGAGCGGGTTGCCGATCTCGGACATCGACGTGGCCTCACCCTTCACCCATTTCCACACCAGCGCGTCCGACTTGCTGTTGGGCTGGTCGCGCAAGCTGAGTCGTCCCTTGTGGAGCAGCGTGGGCAGCTTACAGCCGCTACGCGGTTGCGCGGGACAGCCCGTCGCCGCGGGGCAGCTCGGGTTCTCGGGCTCCGACCTCCCCATGATCTCGTAGTGCGAGCCCCACGGCGACCAGTCCCACACCACGACGAAGTCGCCGTCGTCCGCCATCGCCACCTTCGTGTTGTGCTGGTACGCGTCCTCGACGTGGCTGAGCCGCACCGTGTCGCCGACGGGAGTTCCCGTGGCATCGAACGCACGGGCGAACGGCGAGTCGTAGTCCTTCGCCCACGCGACCACGAACCGCCCGTCCGGCGCGGCGGCAATGTCCAGGTACGGGGGATAACCTCCCGGCCCGGTCTCCGGGGAGGACACGGTGAACTCGGGACCTGCGACGCCGGCGGCGTCGTAGCGCCGGCCCATCACGCAGTACGAGAACGAACCGCAATCGACGGCGCGGTCCCACCACGCGACCACGAACTCACCGTCCGCTTCGGTGGCGACGGTCGGATAGTATTGCGCGTTCTCCGTGCGCGGGCTGATCTGGAATTCCGCGCCGGCCGGCGCGCCTGACGCAGCAAACCGGCGGCCGAAGGCTCCCCAGTCGTCGCCATCCTGTGTGGGTGAGGGTGACGACGACGCCCCACTCTGCCAGGTCACGACGAAGTCGCCGTCGGGCTCGACGGCGATCGCCGGGTGCCTCTGCTCGTACGCGGTAAACGTATTCACCTGCAAGACGCTACCCAACGGGATGCCGGAATCGTCGAATCGACGGGCCGCGATTCCATACTCGTCTCCGTCCCCGTATCCGCTCCAGGAGACGATGAAATTGCCGGCGGCGTCGGCGTCGACACCGAGGTAGTATCGGTAGGCGTCGTCCGGGCTCACCTCGAAATCGCCGCCGAGGGGAACGCCAGCCGGCGTCAGACGACGGCCGCGAATGCCGTTGTCCAACCACGCCACCACGAACCCTTTGTCACCGGCCCGGGCGATGCGGGCATGGTACCCACGCTCGGCGGCGTCGGTCACGAGAAACGGCTCGCCGGCGGGGACGCCGGTGTCGCAGTAGCGACGCGCCATGACGTTGCGCGTAGAACCGTTCAGCTGCGTCCATGTGAGCAGGAACGTACCGTCGGCGGCGGCCGCGACGTCGGGAAGCTCCGCCTGGAATACCGCATCGTCGGTCGCCTGGAAGATGGACGTCTCCTTCACGTTGAGGACGGCGTTGCCGCCGGGCGGGTCCTCGGTGGTGACCTCCAGATAGATGGTCTCGCCGGCTGCGAGCGTGACGATCACGCGCGCCTCTGTCCCGAAGTAGTTCTGGTCGTAGTCGGTGCGGTTGCACTGCGCCAACGCGAAGCCGCCGCACGTGCCGCGCCATGCCGCGACCAGCGTATCGTAGTCGCTGCCGAACGTGTCGACCTCGAGCGAGCCGCCGTTCACGGACGTGAACCGATACCACGCGCTCTGCGCCGACTGGCCGAGATCGTCCCCGTCGCACTCGATGACCGGATCCGCCGCCTCCGTCGTCGCCGGACGTATCGATCGTATCTGTGAACGGCAGCGATCCGATGACCGTCGCGCCGGCGCAGTCGTCGTTCGCGGGTTGCGCGCCCGCGAAGCCGCGAACGACCAGCACGACGAGGGCCGCGATCACCGCATGCCACATGGCAGTGACCGGACCACGCGGCTGCGCCTCGTGTCAACTAGACTGAGCATGCGCCACGCACGGAGGCCGTCAAGATCATTCGACCTGGACATGGCGACTCGTTCGCGCAAAGACGCGCCATGACGACCGAGGGCGACACGAGAACCGGTCGGACATCGGTCCGCTGGCGCCGCAGCGGCACGGGGCCGGCGATCGTCCTCCTCCACGGCTTCCCGCTCTCCGGTCGCACCTGGGACGGCGTCATCGCACGCCTCGAGCAGCGCTTCACCTGCGTGACGCTCGACCTCGTGGGTCTGGGTGATTCCCACAGCACCGCCGACGAGGACTACTCCTCCCCCGGCATGGCGCGGGCCTTCCTGACCGTGCTTTCCGACCTCGGAATCGACTCCTACGTGCTGGTCGGCAACGACACCGGCGGCTGGATTGCCCGCGAGCTGGCACTCGTCGACGGGCGGCGCGTGTCCAAGCTGGTGCTCACCAACACCGAGATCCCGGGGCACCGGCCACCGTACGTCCCGACCTACCAGGCGCTCGCCCACCTTCCCTTCGCGGGGACGGTCCTGGGACAGATCCTGAAGCTCCGCGCCTACCGCCGCTCGCCCCTGGCCTTCGGCGGTTGCTTCCACGACCTCGCCCACCTCGACGGAGACTTTCACACGCGGCACATCGAGCCGCTGCTCGAGTCCAAGGCGCGGATGGACGGCCTCATGCGATTCCTCCGTTGCATGAAGTTCACGCGCCTCGACGAGTTCGCGACGCTCCACCGACGGCTCGCCATGCCGACGCTCTTCGTCTGGGGTGCCGACGACCCCACGTTTCCGGAGCCGACCGCGCGCGCGATGCTGCCGCAGTTCCCGAACGTCGCCGGGTTCCAGAGCGTGCCGAAGGGGAAGCTCTTCTTCTACGAAGAGCAACCGGACGAAGTCGCCCGGTTCGTCGCCGCCTTCGCCGGCGGCCGCTAGACGGCTTTGCGGTACATCGTCACGACGGCCGCACCGCCGAGTCCGAGGTTGTGCTGCAGTGCCACCGTGGCACCCGGCACCTGCCGCTTCTCGGCTTGGCCGCGCAGCTGCCAATTCAGCTCCGCACACTGCGCGAGGCCCGTCGCGCCGAGCGGATGGCCCTTCGAGATGAGCCCGCCCGACGGATTCACCACCCACTTGCCCCCGTACGTGACGGCGCCCTCGTCGATCAGCCCGCCGGCCTTGCCCGGCTCGCAGAGCCCGAGGCCCTCGTACGTGATCAGCTCGTTCGCGGAGAAGCAGTCGTGCAGCTCGATGACGTCGACGTTCTCCGGTCCCAAGCCCGACTGCTCGTAGACCTTCTCGGCCGCCGCGCGCGTCATGTCGGCGCCGATCAGCTTGATGCAGCTCCGCTCCGACAGCGTGCTGTCGAAGTCGCTGGTCATCGCCTGGCCGACGATCTCGACCGCCTGCTTCTGCAGGCCGTGCCTCTTCACGAAGTCCTCGCTGGCGAGGATGGCCGCGCCCGCGCCGTCGGACGTCGGACAGCACTGCAGCTTGGTGAGCGGGTCGTACACCATCGGCGCGTTCATGATGTCTTCGAGCGAGTACTCGTCCTGGAACTGCGAGTACGGATTGTTGACGGAGTGCTTGTGGTTCTTCCACCCGATCTTGGCGAAGTGCTCCGGCTTGGTGCCGTACTTCTCCATGTGCTCGCGACCGGCGTTGCCGAAGAACTGCGGCGTGAACGGCGCCTTTGCGATGCCGCGCAGCTCGACCATGAGCGTCGCCTGCTTGTCCATCGGATTGGTGCGGTCCGTGTACTTGATGCCGAGCGAGCCCTTCTCCATCTTCTCGAAGCCGAGCGCCATGGCGCAATCGGCGAGGCCGCCCTCGACGAACTGCTTCGCCATGAAGAGCGCCGTCGAGCCCGTCGAGCAATTGTTGTTCACGTTGTAGACCGGGATGCCGGTCATGCCGAGCTGGTAGACGGCGCGCTGGCCACACGTCGAGTCGCCGTAGCAGTAGCCGACCGCCACCTGCTCGACCTCGGTGTAGGCGATGCCGGCGTCCTTGAGCGCCTTCTCGCCCGCCTCTTTCGCCATGTCGGGGTAGTCCCACTCACGGCTCCCCGGCTTCTCGAACTTGGTCATGCCGACTCCGACGACGAATACCTTGCGTCCCATGGGGGGAGGACTTTGGCGTGCGCCGCGTTCCGTTACAAGGGCCGGGCGGCTCACGGCTCTTCGAGCTGCGCCTCGATCGCCCGGCGCGCGGCGTTCAACCAGCCGAGCTCGTTGATGTTGCCGCTCGCCGCGAACAGTGCCTCGATCGCGGCCAAGCGAATCGTGAGCGCGTCACGATCGTCCGGATCGGCCGCGAGCACCACGTCCGTCAATCGCAGTGCCTCGGGATGGCGGCCCGCCGCGACCAGCTCGCCGGCCCGCGCCAGCACGGTCGCGGGGTCGCCGAGCAGCGTGAGCAACTCGCGGTACACGGCTTCGGGCGCCACCGGGTACATCGTGGCGGGATTCTCGTCGAACCATCCGAGATAGCCCTCGTAGATCCCGCGGACGGTCCACGAGACGGCACCGTAGCCCTCGCCCACTTCGAGCTCGGGCGGCAGCTCGATCGTGCTCATGAGGGTGAACACGTCGGTACCCGCGTTCATGCCCCGCACGGTCTCGTCGTGCACGTAGAGCATGGCGTCGCGATATCGTTGCACCCGTTCCCGAATCGCGTCGGCACCGTAGATCGACTGCTCGTGGCTCGGCGCGAGGATCTCCGGCTGCCACGACTGCACCCGCTCCAGCGATTCCACGTAGTCCAGCGCCCAGCGGGGCTTGGTGCCGCGCAGCGTATACAGGTTCGGGAACGAGCCGTAGATGTTGTCGCCGGTGAACGCCATCCGGTACTCGGGGATCCACACCGTCAGGTGATCGTACGTCTCGCCCGGCGTGTGCACGAGCTGGAAGGTGAGTCCTCCCAGCCGGAACTCGCAGAACCGGTCGAAGCTGGTCGTCGCGAGCACGGTGCCGGCGTAGTTCTCGACCTCGGCGTCGGGCGCCCAGAACGGCAGCGGAGGGAAGCCGAGCAGCACCGAGAACTGCTCGAAGGCGCGATGCAGGAGCACGCCGCGAAGCCGGGCGTCGTAGTGCAGCAGCTCGCTCTGCGCTCGCTGCGCGATCACCTCGGTGCCCTCCTCCCGCCAGAGCGCCACGCCGCCGGTGTGATCGGAGTGGCCGTGCGTGAGGATGATGTACCGCACGGGCCCGTCGTCGATGGCCCGCAGCGTTTCGACGTGACCGGCCGCGAACAGCGAAAGCGAGGTGTCGATGACGACGTTGCCGTCTGGTGTCACGACGAGGAAGGTGTTGCCGAAGCCCGGCGCCATGTAGACGCCCTCCGCAAGCTGCCACGCCCCGCCCAGCGCTGTAGGGCCGGAGGGGATCGGCCGCGCCGGCGCGTCCAGCACCAGCCGGTCCAGCTGCTCCGAGCAGTGCAGCGCTCCGCTCGCCGTCTCCGCGACGCCGTGGGTGTAGGCGCGGGCGGAGGCGCGCACGACCTCGACGTCTCCCACCGTCGGGCACTCGGCGCCGAGGTCGCGCTCGACCCGGGCGAACTTCTTCTCGAGGCGGACGTCGCATTCCGCGAAGTCCGGGTCGGTACCGGCGCGGACGGCGCTGGCATGCGCCGCCATGCGGCACTTCGCGTATGCCCCTGCGACGGCGAGCTTGCGTGCCTCGCATTCGCGGCTCGGATCGCGCGCGCCCAGAGCGCTCGTGGCCGCGGCGAGGACGAAGCAGCACACAACGACGGCGGGATGCGACACTCGGCCGAGTCTCTACTCCCGTCGGGACGGCCCGGACAAGCGCTTTTCCTCCGCCCAGCGTCGAAACGACGGCAACGTCTCGACGAGATCCGCCAGCGCGATGGCGACCAGGGTCTGCCCACGCGCGTTCGGATGCGTGCGCTCGGCCATGAGCCCCCCATCGCCGAAGTCCGCCACCGGGCCCATGGTGTCGCGGTCGAACCGCAGAAGCCGCGTTCCCGTGGTGGACGGCAGCGGTGGCAGCGGCGTGAACTCGCACGTCTCATCGAGCCAGAACGCGTACTCGATGGCACCGATCTTTGGCGGCGCCTCGACCACGCCCGAGAACACGCGGTCGCCGGCGACCTCGTCACCGCCCTGCCCGTCGTCGCGCAGCGGCTCCGCGAAGGGGAAGTCGTCGCGGAACGGGGCCGCGCCACGCACCGACACGGCCGCGTCGGCGCCGAAGTCGCCGTGCACGCGGAGCACCACCCGCCTCGACTGCCCGGGCGCCATGTCCCCGATCGGGCCGGGCGGTGCCAAGCGTAGCGCCGCCGCCCGCTCGCGATCGATCGCATCGCGCCGTGCGTGCAGCCGCTGCACGAAGTCGACGAACGTGATGCGTCCCGCCTCGGCGGCGCGCCGTGCCGCTCCGGCGGCCGCCGTTTCCATGAAGTCGAGGTTGAGCGCCACGAAGTCGGCGCCGTGCTCGCCAACGCGAGCCTGCATCTCGCGGATCGTTGCCTCGATGTCGGGCACTGGAACCCGCCGGCAGCTTCCGGTCCGGGCGATCTCGCTCCGGCAGACCGGGCTCGGACCCGCCGGCGGCTGCGGCCGCCCGATGCGTTGCAACGCCCGGTAGATGCTCGTGCGCTGCAGGAACGACGCCGGCGGCATCTCCGGCGCCGGACGCCCCGCCCCGGGCAGCCGCTCGCGGTCGGTGACCTGGGCGGGCCAGAACTGGTCGTTCGTGCCGTGCGAGGCGATCACCAGGTCGGGCTCCAGATCGAACCCGTACGCCTCGAGGAACCGCAGCCCCTGTACCCACGACCATCCCGGGACTCCCGCGTTGAACACGTCGATGCGCTTGCCGGGATGGCGCGCGCGCAGCAGCGCCTCCAATTGGCGCGGATACGCGTGCGGCTGATCGACGTTGAAGCCGAACGTCACGGAGTCGCCCACGCAGAGCACGCGATACACCGACGCGTCGTCGTCGAGCGCGTGCTCCGGCCCGCGAAAGCCTCCCGAGTCGTTCTCGATCGTCCAGGTGTCCGTCCCTCCGAACGGGCGTGGGTTCACCGGCTGCGTCTTGCGCGCCCCGGGCTTGCTCCACCAGAGCACGAACGGATCGGTGACGAGCGGCGTCGGGTTCAGCTCGGGCGCGATGTCGAGCCCCGTGAGCGTGTTGCTCACGTAGTCTTCGCCCCCGCCCCCCATGGGCCTCGGGCCCGCGGGCGGCGGCCCGACGACGAGCCGGGCCGCCCCTTCCGCGACGAGCAGCAGCACACCGGCGACCAGCATGCCTGCCGCGAGTTGCAGCAGCGTCCCCCGGAGGCGCCCTACCCGCGGTGCGTCCGGCGTCAATCGGCGTACCCCAACGCGCGCAACATCCCGCGCGTGCGCTCGTCGAGCGCGTGCGTCTCGGCGCGGGTGCGATTGCGCTCGGCGCGCTCGCGCATCGTCTGCAAGCGCGCGCTCAGATGCTCACGCTCGCCCTCGTCGACGCGATCCGGCCGGCGCTCGCCCGGATCGACGTCGAGCGCATAGAAGGCGCGCGATCCGTCGCTCGAGCGGATGACCTTGCCCCAACCCGAGACGACCGCGTCCTCGTGCGTCGGCCCGCGGACCTCCGCCGCCTGCTGCGGCCGGCGCTCGCTCAGCACGATGGGGGCCGGGCGATCGTCCAGCAGGCGGGCGAACCACCGCCGCAACGCGGAGCCCGTCCGGCGCGCCGTGAGGTCGCGCGCGAGGGACACGCCCTCGAACGTCGCCCGCGGCGGGACACCCGCCACCTCCAGGACCGTCGGCGCGACGTCGACGGACGACACCAGGCGCTCGACCGCGACTCCGCGCGTCTGCCCCGGCGTGCGGATCACGAGGGGCACGCGCAATACCTCGTCGTACAGCGTGCGTCCGTGCCCCATGCCGCCGTGCTCCTCGAACTCCTCCCCGTGATCCGCCGTGACGACGAGCAGCGACGTCTCGAGCATGCCGCGCGCGTCGAGCGCCGCCGCGAGAGCCCGCAGCCCCTCGTCGATGGCCATCACTTCGGCATCGTACGCGTCCTGCATGTCGCGGAGTGCCTCCGGCGACGGGGGCGTGAGGTTGGCGAGGATGACGGCGCGATTGAGCGCTTCGATGTCGAGTGGCGCACGCGCCCCGCGCACGCGCTCAAGCAGCGCCGGCGGAGGCGCGTACGGCGTGTGCGGCTCCATGTAGTGGAGGTACAAGAAAACGGGCACGGCGCCGCGGGAAGCACGGACCTCGTCGAGCCAGCGCAGGCCTTCGGCCGTGATCTCGGCGGCACGCTTGGCGGGACGCATGAGCCGATCGGCCGCGCCGCCGAGCTGGAGAAAGGCGCGATACGCATCGAACCCCTGATCGAAGCCGGCGCGGCGCGAAAGCAACCCGTTGGCCGAGAACCCGCCCGTCGCATAGCCCGCGTCGCGCAGCGCCTCCGCCAGCGTCTGCTCGTCTGCGGCCAGCACCGACTGGAACTCGGTGATGCCGTGCTGGGACTGGTAGCGCGAGGTGAAGAGCGACGCCACGGACGGGTTCGTCCAGGGGGCCTGCGCGTAGGCGCGCGTGAAGACGTGCGATCGTTTCGCCAGGTCGTCGAGAAACGGGGTCAGACCGCGGCGGTTGCCGTACGATCCCAACCGATCCGCGCGCAGCGTGTCGACCACCACCAGCACCACGTTGGGGGAGCGAGACTCTTCTGCCCCGGTGGGACGCGGCGCCAGGAGCACGAGCGCGGCGCAGACGATCACTCGCTGCCACCGGGTCATGCGCATCGCGCGCTCCCCATACCGGCCGCCCGTCTGCCCCACAACTCCAGGGGCTCTGGCGGGGGTGTCGATTCGGGGCGTGCCCGTTCGACTAGTCGCCGGAGGAACAGACCCGCATGCCCAACTATGTCGATGGATTCGTCCTGCCCGTTCCCAAGAAGAACGTCGCCGCCTACCGGCGGATCGCACGCGCCGTGGGAAAGATATGGCGCGCACACGGCGCACTGGCCTACGTCGAGTGCGTGGCCGACGACGTGAAGCCGGGGAAACACACGTCCTTCCCCCAGAGCGTGAAGCTCAAGCCGAACGAGGTCGTCTGGTTCTCGTACGTGGTGTTCAAGTCGCGGCGTCACCGCGACCGCGTCAATGCCACCGCAATGAAAGACCCGCGCATGGCCCGGCTGATGAACCCCCAGGCGATGCCGTTCGACGGCAAGCGTCTCATCTTCGGCGGGTTCAAGGTCGCCGTCGACCTCTGAACCCCGGGGCAACGTCGTCGCGGCCGCTATCTGGCCACTGCCGCTTCGACCGCCATGACCAGCGCCCGCATCCCGCCGCCTCCGGCGTGCATCGCTCCGGCCTCGCTCGCCGCCGGCGTGCCCTTCCAGCGGAGGATGCCGGCGACGGATATGCTTCGGCCTCGGTACTGGACGCGTCCCCGCAGCTTGGCGGTACCGCGGAGCAGCGTGCCGTTGCGTTTGAGCTTGGCCTTGTTCCGGTAGTCCCGCACGTCCATCGTGACGCCGTCGAAACACGCTTCGACGGCCGTCACGATATCGTCGAGGTTCTGCGGCTCGAACAGAATCGTCTGCCCGTCTTGCGTCCACGTGCCGACTTCGTCCGGGGACGCGCTGGTACAGGCGCTTCCACTGTTCGGCGACCGATAGGTGCCCTCGGCCGCGATCTCCACGATGCCGGTCTGAACGGGGCCTCGCTCCTGGGCACAGCGTCCGGCGAGGCAGGCGACGGCCTTGGGCCGCCCGACCAGGTTCCACGTCCCGACCTGGGCGTCCGCGCACGGCACCCCCGTCCCACACAGAAACGCCAGCCAGAGCCACCGTCCCGCGGGCTGCATTCGTGTGGGCACTACACCGATCGGGCGCTCGCCAACAAGCCTCATCGAAGGCCGAGGCGCACCAGCGGAACGGGGCGGCGGAGGTAGCCGTCCCGGAGCCCGCGCACCGACGCCAGGAACTGTGCGAGCCGCCCCTCGCGGTAGGCCGCCCACACGTCACGCGGTACCCCGACCAGCGCTTCATAGGGGGCGAGCACCGCCCACGCGACGGCCCGCCCTACCCGCCCGCCCGGAAGGTGCGCGACGCCGGGATGCCGTTCGACCACCGCATGGTGCACCGCGTCCCGCCACCCCCATCGCCCGAGCGTCATCCACCCCTCGCGGCCCCACGTGACCGCGAGGAGCTCCAGCGGCAGCTCGCGCGCGCACGCGCGCAGGAACAGCCGCTTCTCGGTCGTCGTGGCGTGCGCGCGCAGCAGACGGATGAGGTTGCGCGCCCCGAGATAGGCGCGCACCGGGTTCCACGGCGGCGGCTCGGCGCCCGGGAGCGTCGGCGCGTGCGCGCGTCGGGCAGGCGCCGCGGCGACGTCGCGCACGGTGCTGCGGGAGCGGCGGTGGTAGACGCGCGAGTGTGGCTCGAGCAGCAGCCGATATCCGTACTTCCGCGCCCGCAAGCACCAGTCGACGTCCTCGTGATACGCGAAGTACTCCTCGTCGAAGAGCCCCACGGTCCGTAGCGCGTCCGCGCGGATCAGCACGCTGCACCCGACCGCGACCTGGATCTCCTGGCGCCGCTCGAACCGCCCGGCCGGCAGCGCGTTCGCGCCCTCCAGCTGCACGACGTGGCGGCGCCCGAAGTGCACCTCCGAGTACGCGACGTCGAGCAGCTCCGGACGGTCGAGCCGGAAGATCGTGCTCGACACCACCGCCACGTCGGGCTCGGTCGCGTCCAGCAGCGGCAGCAAGAAGTCGGGCGCGACCTCGGTGTCGTTGTTGAGCAGCAGCACGCCCTCGGCGCCGGCGTCGAGCGCCGCACGAATGCCCGCGTTGTTGCCGCCCGCATACCCGCGGTTCTCCGGCACCGCCAGCACCTCCACCTGCGGGAAGCGCGCCCGGATCGCATCGACCGATCCGTCGCGCGAGCCGTTGTCCACCACCATCACCCGCGCGCCGCCGAGCGCGGCGCGCGCGAGGCTCGCGAGGCAGGCGAGCGTGTCGTCTCGCAGGTTCCAGTTGAGCACGACGATCGTGACCGCGGCCGGGTTCACTTGAGCCCCAGGCGCTCGAGCGGCAACGGGCGGTCGTAGTAGCCGTCCGCGAGCCCGAGGAGCAGCTCGTCCACCTGTGCCGTGGCCCCCTCGGCCCGCGCTCGGCGCACGTCGGCCGGCAGGGACACCAGCAGATGTCTCGGCGCGCGCAGCACGGCCCGCACGCGCGTCCAGGCCGTGGGCCCGCCGCTGGGCCCGCCGCCGGACTCGGCCGCTTCGCTCTCGAGGCAGTAGAGTGCCAGCGCACGCCGGTAGGTGAGGAGGCCGAGCTTCAGCTCCTCCTCCCGGTCGAGGACGACCGCGAGCAGCTCGAGCGGCACGTTGTACAGACTGGACAGCGCGAAGTACGCCTTGCGCCTCCACGAGCCGTGCCGGCGCACGAAGCGCACCGAGTTGCGTGCGCCGAGGTACGTCCGGACGGGGTTCCACGAGAGCGGGATCGGGTTGGGGAGTTGCGGGCGTGCCACCCGCGCGCGTTTGCGCGGAGGACGCACGAGGTCGGTCGTGCTGCTCGAGCCGCGATGCCAGACCCGCGCGTACGGCTGGTAGTAGATGACGCGCCACGCCTTGCGGGCTCGGAAACACCAGTCGACCTCCTCGTGGTACGCGAAGTACGCTTCGTCGAGGAGCCCCACCCGGGCGAGCGCGCTCGCGCGCAGCAGCAAGCACGAGCCGAGCCCGGCGCTGATCGTGCGGATGCGGTCGAACCCCTCGCCGGGGAGTGCGTTGACGCCGCGGCGGCGCACGATGCCGTGGCCGAAGTAGATCTCGAGCCACGCGCAGTCGAGCACCTCGCGCGAATCGGCGCGGAACACGGCCCCCGAGACGGCCGCGGCCCAGCGCCGCCGGTTCAGCACCGCGAGCATCGGCGGCAGGAAGTCCGGGGCGACCTCCGTGTCGTTGTTGAGCAGCAGCACGGCGCCGGCGCCGGCCGCGAGCGCCTCGCGCATCCCCGCGTTGCACCCGCCGGCGAAACCGCGATTCTCCGGGAGCGCCAGTACGCGCACGTCGGGATGGCGCGCACGCACGGCGGCGACGGTGTTGTCGCGCGAGCCGTTGTCGACGACGAGGATGGTCGCCCCGCCGAGATCCGCGCGCGCGAGGCTCGCGAGGCACGCGAGCGTCTCGTCCCGGCGGTTCCAGTTGAGCACGACGATCCACACGTCGCGCCCCGTGAGCGGCGGCCCGGACGGCCGCCAGAAGCGGAGACGGGACCAGAGAGTCGCGTCGAGGCGCTGCAATCGACGAATCCTACCGCAGAGTCCATGCGCAGTGCACGCAGTTGCCGCTTCTCGGCGCTCCCTGTTATGGACGGGGCCGCATGGACCGTCGCTACTGGCACCTCGTGGTGCAGCTGGCGTTGAAGGATTTCAAGATCCGCTACACGCATTCGGCCCTCGGCTACGCGTGGTCCGTGCTGAACCCGCTCATCTTCTCGCTCGTCTACTTCCTCGTCTTCTCGGTGTTCATCCGCTTCGACGTCCCCTTCTACGCCGCGTATCTGCTGCTCGGCATCGTGCTGTGGACGTTCTTCGCGGATGGCTCGACGCACGGCGTGGGCTCGCTGCTCGCCCGCGCAAGCCTGGTGACGAAGGTGGCGTTTCCACGGCAGGTGATCGTGTACGCCGCGGTGCTGAACGCCCTCATGACCTTCGCGATCAGCCTCGTCGTGCTGGCCGTGATCCTGCTCGCGAGCGGCACCCCAGTGCACCGGCCGGTGCTGGCGTTTCCGATCCTGCTCGCGAACCTGGTCGCGCTCACGCTCGGCGTGTCGCTGTTGCTCTCGCCGCTCCACGTCCGCTACCGCGACGTGGGGTATCTCTGGGGCGTGGCCGTACAGCTCGGCTTCTGGCTGACCCCGGTCATCTACCGCGAGAACGTCGTCCCCGACGGCTGGCGCTGGCTGCTCAAATACAACCCCATGGCGCGCATCATCGAGCACAGCCGCCAGGTGGTCATTCTCGGCCTCTGGCCCGACTGGGCGGCGGTGGGACGCACGTCGCTCCTGGTGGCGCTCGTGCTGCTCGTCGGCGCGGCGACCTTCCAGCGGCTGCAGCCGCGCCTCGTCGAGCACTACTAGACATGAACGCCATCGAGGTCGCGGGCGTCTCCAAGACCTACCGCATTCCTCACGAGCGGCAGACCACGCTCGTCGAGCGGCTCGTCGCGGGCTTTCGGCCCGTGCCGGTCGAGCTGCTGGCGGCGCTGCAGGACGTCACGCTGACGGTCCCGCGCGGGAGCTTCGTCGGCGTCATCGGCGCCAACGGCTCGGGCAAGTCGACGTTGCTGAAGGTCGTGGCGGGACTGCTCGTCCCCGATGCCGGCACGGTGCGGGTGCACGGCTCCGTGGCGCCGCTGCTCGAGCTCGGGCTCGGCTTCCAGCTCGAGCTCACGGTACGCGAGAACGTGGAGCTGTACGGCACGATCCTCGGCTATCCGCGTCGCGAGCTCGCGCGCCGCGTCGACGAGGCCATCGCCTTCGCCGAGCTCGACCGCTTCCGCGACGCGAAGCTGAAGAGTCTGTCGTCGGGCATGACCGCCCGCCTCGCCTTCGCCACGGCGCTCCGCGCGGACGCCGACATCCTGCTCCTCGACGAGGTGCTCGCCGTCGGTGACGCGCATTTCCAGCAGAAATGCCTCGCCGTGTTCGACCTGCTCCGCCGCCAGGAGAAGACGATCGTGCTCGTCAGCCACGACCTGCACACGGTGCAGCGCCTGTGCGACCGGGCCTACTGGCTCGACCAAGGCCGCGTCACGGCCGAAGGGCCCGCGCGCGAGGTCGTCGGCACGTACCTCGCCGTCGCGAGCGGCTACACGCCGCAGGCGGCGGACGCCGCGCCGGGCGATGCCTGCGCCGTGCGGGCGGGCGACGGCCGGCTTCGCTACGCCGGAGGCCGGCTCGAGGACGAGAGCGGCCAGCCCATCACACGCGTTCGGGCCGGCAGCCGCATCGTGCTGCGCTTGGCCGTCGAGGCCGCCGCGCCGAGTGACACCGCCGCGTTCGGCTTCGTGGTCTGGCGCGGCGGGCAGGTCGTGTACGCGACGAACAGCCTGATCCTCGGCACGCCGCCCGTGTCGTTTTCCGCGGGCGGGCGGGCCGAGCTGACCATCCCGTTCACCGCGGCGCTCACCGACGGCGTGTACTTCATCAGCGTCGCCATCGCCGACCGATCCGGTGGCCCGATCCACGACTGGGTGAACAGCCTGGCGACGTTCGTGGTGGAGGGCAGCGGAGCCAGTGAGGGCGTGGCCGACCTCGGGGCCACCTTCGCCTGTCGCGACACGACGGCGGGGGCTCCACTCGACGTCGCCGTCGCCCGAGGCCAGCGGTGAGCGACCGGCCGATGCCGCGCGTGGCGGTCCAGATCCTCACCTGGAACCGCGTCGACGAGGTCGTACCGTGCCTCGAGAGCTTCGCGTGCATCGACTATCCGAACTTCGAGGTGATCGTCCTCGACAACGGCTCGGAAGACGAGACCGTCCCGACGATCCGGTCGCAGTTTCCATGGGCGACGCTGATCGAGAACGGTGAGAATCTCGGCTTCTGCAAGGGCAACAACGTCGGCCTCGAGCACGTGCTGGCGCGCGGTTTCGACTACGTGCTGCTGCTGAACAGCGACACCAAGGTGCTGCCGAACCTGCTGCACGAGCTGGTCGCGACCATGGCGCAGGACCCGCGCATCGCCATCGTGGGCGCGAAGAACCTGCTCCTGGAGGATCCCACGTACATGTGGGGCCAGTACGGCAAGGTCACCTGGGGGCCCATGCTGGTCACCACCATCGGGCGCTTCGCACCCGACCGGCAGCTCCGCGAGCCCCCGCGCGACGTCGACTGGGTGATCGCCAACGGATGTCTCGTCCGCTGCGACGCACTGCGGAGGGTCGGGCTCTTCGACGAGGACCTGTGGCAGTGCAACGAGGACGTCGACTGGTCGTACCGCGCGCGCGCCGCCGGGTATCGCGTGGTCTACGCCGACCGCGCCGCCATCCTGCACAAGGGCGGATCGAGCGCGGACCTCAGCCACAAGAAGGTCTTCTCGTACGGCTACTTCATCGGCCGCAACGCCTTCATGTTCGCGCGCAAGCACGGCAACCCGCTGCAGCGGGCGAAGCTCTTCGTCATGGTCTGGATCGGCGTGCTCGGGCGCATCGCGTTCTTCTCCCTCGACGCCACCAAGCACGCCATCCTCGGCCAGCGCGCCTTCGTGCGCGGCATGCACGACGGTCTCCGCGGCACGCTGCGCCCCGAGCTCATCACCATCACCTGGGGCGAGCCCAAGCCGCGCGTGTTCCGCCAGGGCCTCTGGGGACGCGTGAAGCGCTGGCTCGGAGTATAGGGCGCCGCCATGCGCGACGACGTCAAGACGTTCATCGAGCTCTGCGTGCGGGCCTTCGAGCCCATCGGGCCGGTGCTCGAGATCGGATCGCGGCAGACCATCGGGCAGGAGGGCTACGCCGACCTCCGCACGCTCTTCCCGGGCCGGGCATACGTCGGCTGCGACGTGGCGCCCGGACCGGGCGTCGACCGCATCGACGACGCGTGCGCGCTCGGCGCCGCGGATGCCAGCGTCGGGACCGTCGTGGCCGCGGACAGCCTGGAGCACATCGCCGCCCCATGGCGCGCGACCGCCGAGATGCATCGCGTGCTGGCGCCCGGCGGCCTCTGCGTGGTCACCGTCCCGTTCATCTTCCCGATCCATCACCCGCCCGACTACATGCGCTTCACGCCGGAGGGGCTCGCCGAGCTGCTGCGTCCGTTCGGGCACGTAGCGGCGTTCTCACTGGGCTGTGCCCAGTGGCCCCACACCGCGTGTGCGGTCGCCGTCCGTGCGGGCGGCGCCGACCGCACCGGGTTCGCAGAGCGCGTGGCACGGCTGCGCGCCGCGTGGGACGCCGCCGGCCGGTTCGACACGCTGCTGCCCGCGGAACCGCTCACCAGCGTCGTGCGTCTCGACACGGGCGACGTGCAGCTCGACCGCATCGATCACGAGCGCACCGTCGCCTACACGCTGGACTGTCCGGCGGACGGCTGCTGCCGGGTCACGCTGAAGGTCGACGCGGCGGGAGACCCGGCGGGCCGCCAGGTGCGGTGCGTCGTCACCGATGCGCCCGATCCGGAGCGCATCCTGCGTGACGTGTCCGTGCTGGTACGGCCGCCGGTCCGTGGGCGGTGGGTCGCGTTTCCGTTCGAGCCGCTCGCGGACTCGGGGGGGCGGCGCCTCGTCTTTCGCTTCAGCGCGCCGGCCGGCGCATCAGGCACACGGATCTCGGTTCACACCGCCCGAGTCGGCGGCGCGCTCTCGTTCGAGGGCTTCGTCCGCCGGCGGACGTGATCGTCCAGCGCCACGCGCCAGTGACGCATGCGGTCGAGACCGGCGCGGCGGAGCGCCGCGTTGTCGAGCACCGAATAGAACGGCCGGCGCACGGGCTGCGGAAACGCCGCCACGGTCGTGGCCTCGAGCGGCGTCGTGAGCCCGGCGGCGGCGAAGATCGCGCGCGCGAACTCGTACCACGAGCACTGCTCCTGTGCCGTGGCGTGAAAGAGCCCGGGCGCGCCCTCCGCGGACAACACGCGGATCTGCTCCGCGAGATCGGCGGTGGACGTCGGCGTCAGCACCTCGTCGGCGACGACGCGCACGACCGATTGCTCGCGCGCCGCCCGGAACATCGCGTCCACGAAGTTGCCGCCCTTGGCGCGACAGGGCCACAGCCCGTAGAGCCCCGACGAGCGCACGACCTGGTGCGTGCCGCCCGCGCTCAGCACCGCGTGCTCGCCCGCGAGCTTCGAGATGCCGTAGACGTTCACCGGGTTGGGACGGTCGTCCTCGACGTAGGGCGCCCGCTTGGCCCCGTCGAACACGTAGTCGGTGCTGACCTGCACCAGCCGCGTCCCCAGGGCGGTGCAGGTGCGCGCCAGGTGGCGCGGCCCGACCGCGTTCACCGTGAACGCCATGGCCTCCTCGGTCTCGCAGCGCGGCACGTTGTGGAAGGCCGCGGTATTCACGACCACGTCGGGCCGCAACGCCCCGAGGACGTCCCGCACCTGCGCGGCGTCGGTGATCTCGAGCTGGTCGTGTCCGAGCGCGAGGACGGTATCCGCGGCGAAGGCCTCGACCAGGTCGTGGCCCAGGGCTCCGGTCGCCCCGACGACGACCACGCGTCTCAGAACACGCTCCCGATGCGGCGGAGCGTCTCTTCCATCTCTTGCAGCAGCGTCATCCAGCCGATGTTGTAGTGACGCGGGTGGAAGAGATCGTCGTGGCCGTCCTGCTGGATCGCCTTCACCATGTGCTCGACCGATTCCTTCACCCCCACCAGCGGGCGAAAGCCGAGCTCGACCTCGATGCGCTTGCCGCTCACGCGATACGAACGGGTCTTGTACGTCGAGTAGTCGACGTCGATCTCGACCTTCCGCAGCGGCTTCATGGCCTCGCGCACCCAGTGCGCCAGCTCCAGCACGCGGTAGTTCTTCTCGACCACGTTGAAGACGCGGCCGCGGACCTTGTCGGCCGGCGCCTCGACGCAGGCGATGTAGACGCGGGCGACGTCGCGCACGTCCACGAGCGGCCGCCACATCTCGCCGCCCGCGTGCACGGTGAGCACGCCCTTGGTGAGCGCGTCGCGTACGAAGGTGTTGACGACCAGGTCGTAGCGCATGCGCGGACTCCACCCGTACACAGTGCCCTGCCGCAGGATGACGGGGGCGAACGAGGCGTCCGCCATCCCGAGGAGGCTGCGCTCGGCGTCGTAGTTCGACACCGCGTAGGCGGCGCGCGGCTGCACTTCCGACTCTTCGTCGCGCACGAAGTCGGGCGCGTAGAAGCCGAGGTCGTAGATGGAGCAGGTGGACGCGAACACGAACCGCGAGATGCCCCGCGCCTTGCACGCCTTGGCGACGATCTCGGTGCCGGTGGCGTTGATCTCCTGGTTGGCCTTGGGATTGAACTCGGCGGTGGGATCGTTCGAGAGTCCGGCCAGGTGGATGACGGCGTTGCAGCCGTCGAGCACGGCGGGATCGAAATCCCGGATGTCGCCCTGCACGAGGTCGATCTTGTCGGCAACGTCCGCGAGCCCGTGGTCACCGAAGTAGAGCTTGTCGAACACGCGCACGGCTTCGCCCTTGTCGAGGAGCTGCCGCACCGCGACACAGCCGATGTATCCGGCGCCGCCCGTGACCAGGATCATGCCCGGGAACTATAGCCCGAGTGGCCGGCTGATCTCGAACGCCCGGGAGGCCGTCAGGGCGCGGGTCATTGCCGACAGGGTGCGCGGGCGGTGGGGTCCTTTCGTCGCGGGCACCGCTTCGCCGCAGGTTGGCCGCTGCCACGGGCGGAGGCCTCTGCGCTGGACTCCGCGAGGCCCGCGACGAAAGGACCCCACCGCCCACGCCACACATCGACGGCAATCGCTGCGCATGACGACCTTCCTTCCGGTTGATCCCGGCCGACCGTTCGCGCGATAACCCTAGGCGCGACCATGCGCGAGGCGACGTCCAACAACTTCGGTGGCGGCGTGGCGGGCTATCGGGAGTTTTTGCTGCGCACGGACGGGGCGGCGGATCCGCTGCGGTTCCAGCTCGCGGGGCGCGAGCGGTTCTTCACGGAGTTCGAGGCCAATCGACCGCGCGCCCGCTTCGTGGCGGACCGGGACGTCTTTCTCCGCAACCTGCGCCGGTCGCAGCCGGAGGCCGGGCTCGATCGCAGGATGCTGTGGCTCCTCGCGACGGCGAAGCTCAACCAGTCCGAGCGGTTCGGCGTCGGGTTGGGCGAGGTCTACGGGAAGGAGCAGGACAAGTTCGACACGGAGCCCGAACGCCTCTACGTGCAGCTGCAGGAGCACTATCACTCCCGCATCCTGGCCGACGTCATCTCCATGTTCGGGCTGCCGTTCCCGACGATCCCCCCGCGCCTGGCGCTGCGCGCCACCATTCGGCTGTTCGTGGCACTGCCCCATGAATGGACGCTCCCGCTGGTCGGCGCCTCCGAGGTCGTGGGGTGCATCCTGTTCCGCGCGCTGCGGGATGAAGGTGTGCGTCTGTTCGCCGACGATCCGCCCGTCGCCGAGCGCATCGGGCAGCTGTACGATCAGATCCTGGCCGACGAGGTCGGGCACGTCGGCTTCATCGCGGCGAAGCTCTCGCCGCGCTGGCGGGTGCTCACGCACTTCCTCGCGCGGGAGATCGCGTGGCGCAGCATCGTCGGGAGCGTGCCCGAGCTCGTCGTGCTGTTCGGGACCGCGGAGCTACGCCGCCTGCTGCGCCAACCGTTCGACGTGCGCCACGAGGTGGAGACCTTCGCGGGACGGGCGTACGCCGCGGCGGCGCTCTAGCCAGGGGCTCGCATGTTGCGTTCCGCTGCCGAGCTCCCCGGGTTGGTCGTGTTCACGGCGCGGTCGTTTCCCGACGAGCGGGGGTTCGTGCTGCAGTCGTGGGTGAAGGAGACGCTGGAGCAGGCGAGAATTCCCTCGCACTTCGCGCAGGCCATCCAGACGTATTCGCATCGCGGCGTGATGCGCGGGCTGCACTTTCAATGGGCGCCGATGATGGGGAAGCTCGTCCGCTGTCTGCACGGGGCCGTCCTCGACGTCGTGGTCGACGTGCGACACGGATCGCCGACCCTCGGCGATCATGCGGCGGTCGAGCTGTCGGGCTCGAACCATCAGGTGATCTGGGTCCCGCCCGGCTTCGCCCACGGCACCTTCGCGCACGAGGACGACACGATCGTCCTCTACGAGTGCAGCGTGCAGCACGGGCTCGGCGGCGAAGGCGGCATCCGCTGGAACGACCCGGCGTTGGGCATCGCATGGCCCGACGTGCCGCCGATCGTGTCGGAGAAGGACCGCGTCGCGCCGACGCTCGCCGAGTGGCTGGCCGATCCGCGCTCCCGCGCCTTTCACGTATGAGAACCGATACGTCGACGCGGTAGCGCCTCCTCGGGCGTGCCACGCTTGCCGCGCCGGCTCCGCCGGCCGCGGCACTGCGCCCGCGCGTACTGCCAACGCCGCATGCTCGCATCCGCCCCGACCCAAGACGAAGTCTTGGGTCGGCGTCTATCGTAGGCCGAGCGCGGCGAACGGCACCGCGCGGCCAAGCAGACCATCGCGATACCCGCGGATGAGATGGCGCACGCGCCGTGCCTCGCCGGCACGCCCCTCACGGAAGTAGGCGAGTGGGAGGCTGCCGCCGATCGTCACCGCGAGGCGCGCCCACTCGGTGAGGCGCGCGTGCTTGCGCGCGAACAACACGGTGTTGCGAGCGCAGAGATAGCGGACGGCGCGCCCGCCCCCGCCATTTGCGTTGCCCGCGAGGCTCCCGCCGCCACGGTGGACGGCGCGGGCCGACGGCGCGAACACCACGCGATAGCCGCGCGCGCGCGCGGACGTACACCAGTCGACGTCCTCGTGGTAGGCGAAAAACCGCTCGTCGAGCAGTCCGACGTCCTCGAGCGCCGGGCGCGCGAGCAACACCGCGCAGCCGGACACCCAGTCGGCGTCGCGCCGCTCGTCGAAACGCCCGTCGTCCGGCTCGCCGTGGCCGACGCGCTCGACGAGCGCCGCCCGATACGTGAGGCGTCCGTAGGCCATCCAGACCCGCCGTGGATCGGCCGCCGAGAGTACCTTCGCGCCGACGGCACCGAGGCGCGGGCCGACCTCGCCGGCGACCGTCACCAGGATGTCGAGGCACGCCGGGTCGACGACCGCGTCGTTGTTGACCAGCACCACGTAGTCGGCGCCGTGGGCCAGCGCGCGGCGGATGGCGACGTTGTTGCCCCCCGTGTAGCCGACGTTCTGCGGCAACCGGATGATCTCGGCCGCGGGCGCCGCGGCCGCGATCGCCGCGTCCGTCGGTACGCCGGTGCCGTTGTCGACGACGAACAGCGGACGCGCGGGAAAGCCGGACGCGGTGATGCTGCGGAGACACGCCAGCGTGTCGGCTTCGACACCCCAGTGCAGCACCACGACGGCCGTTGTGGCGGCGCTCAGCCCGGGCTTCCGTAGGTCGCGGAGAACACGGTCTCCGGTCGGCTGCTCATGTCGCGCAACGCCAGCACCCACTTCGCCGTGGACCCTTCGTGCGACGTGGCATTGGTGGCGAGCACCGGCCCCGGGAACGTCACGGTCACCGTGAAGTCCTTGCCGTAGTGCTGGAGCACCGAGTCGGGCAGCTCGATCGGCTTCGGCTGCCGCAGCGTGGCCGTCCAGTCGGTGCTGCCCGGTTGCGTTCCGGGGACGCGCTGCACGGTCACGTTCCTGAAGACCGACGCCGACTTCAACGTGGCCATGTCGGCGGTCTGCATCTTGAAGGTCCCATAGCCGGCCGCATCGAGCCGGGCACTGCGCACGACGACCGAGGGGCTCGACAGCCGCTCGGCGACCGTGCCCAGGGTGGCGTTCTTGTCGAGGTGGTAGCGGAGCCTGAGCGTGCCCCCACCGTTCGGGTCGAGGCGCACGTCGAGGATACAGCCGCTCACGGCCAGCGCCACCGCCGCGGCCACCGCCAGCGGCCACCGCGGGCGTGCTCCCGGTCGGAGTTCCCCCTCCATGCGACGCCTCATCTAGTCGCGGTTCGCTCGGCAGTCAACGCGGGCGCCATACCGTGACCACGTAGTCGGCGACCCGTGGCACCCGCCACGCGATGCGATCGAGCACCCAGAGCAGCTTCATGGCGGCCGGCTTCGGCAGCCGTTCGAGGACACGGCCCCAGCCGGGGAATGCCCACCCGATCGAGACCCCGCGTGCCCCGTCGAGGACGAAGTACGGGGCGCAGAGGTGCGCCACGTCCGGGTACGTGCATTCGAACGTGTGCTCGTTCGGCACGGGGCTGTCCCAGAAGAGGTGGCGACGAGTCCACCGCGCGCCGAGCGCGCGCGCCACGCCGTAGACCAGGCGAGCGGCACGCACCGTGGCGCCGCCGTAGTTGACGAACCCGATCACGAGGCGCCCGTCGTGGCGGAGCACGCGCGCCATCTCCGCGATCGCACGTCCTGGGTCGGCCACGTGGTCGAGCGCCGATTCGCAGAGCACGCGATCGAACGTGCCGTTCGTGAACGGGAGCGTCTCGCCGATGCCGCACACCTGTGTCACGCGCGTGCCCAGGGCCGCGCTCTTCTCGGCGGCGCGTTGCAGCATGCCCGCCGACGGCTCGACTGCGAACACGGCGAGCCCGCGCAGGTTCAGCTGGCTGGTGTTGCTGCCCTCGGCCGAGCCCACCTCGAGCACGGGGCCGCGGGCCCCCGCGGCCGTGATCTCGACGGCGACCGACGCCTGGCGGTCGAGGATGAACGCGTTGTCCAGGCCGCGCGGCCAGACGTCGCGCATGTAGTCGGGATCCCAGTCGTGCTGGAAGGCGATCTGCTGGTCGGCCACGCGGGCGTACGATAGCCTCCGGTCGGCCGAGGCGCCATGAGCTTCAAGCAGTATCTCAAGATCGAGATCGCCAAGGGATTGGATGAAACCTACGTGCTCGAGGGGTGGGCCAAGGACCATCCCGGGCGCGCCTACTACGACGTCCACCTGTCGACGATCGAGCGACACGAGACCGC
>Ga0187893_10005327_pt1 | contig 23230 bp, 21 predicted proteins | sample MA1701074metaG_FD_139574 | JGI IMG/M metagenome (GOLD analysis project Ga0187893, IMG submission 139574) | White microbial mat communities from a basaltic lava cave in the Kipuka Kanohina Cave System on the Island of Hawaii, USA - MA170107-4 metaG ...
AGTGCAAGCCTTTCCCCAAACAAAGCATGCTGACGTTTGCCATACACTACATTCCTTTGCTTGTTCATTACATCATCATACTCAAGCAAACGCTTACGAATACCAAAGTTGTTTTCTTCTACTTTCTTTTGTGCCCGCTGAATGCTGTTGCTGATCATGCTGTGCTGTATCACATCGCCTTCCTTATAGCCCAGCTTATCCATCATAGAAGCGATTCGTTCACTGCCAAACATTCTCATGAGATCGTCTTCCAATGATACATAGAACTGCGAACTACCGGGATCACCTTGTCGTCCTGCACGACCACGCAACTGCCTGTCCACACGGCGGCTTTCATGTCTTTCGGTACCAATGATAGCCAAACCACCGGCTTCTTTTACACCAGGCCCCAGTTTAATATCCGTACCACGACCCGCCATGTTTGTTGCGATAGTAACAGCTCCCGGCAAACCAGCTTCAGCTACTATTTGCGCTTCACGGGCATGTTGTTTTGCATTCAATACATTGTGAGGAATTTTTTTCTGCTGCAGCATTCGGCCCAGCAATTCACTTACTTCAACAGAAGTAGTACCCACCAGCACCGGCCTTCCGGCATTGCGCAATGCTTCTATTTCATCAATAGATGCCTTATATTTTTCCCGCTTGGTTTTATATACCAGGTCTTGTTTATCCTGGCGCACCATCGGAAGGTTAGTAGGAATGGTTACCACATCCAGTTTATAAATGCTCCACAGCTCTGCAGCTTCTGTTTCGGCAGTACCCGTCATACCGGCCAGCTTGTGGTACATACGAAAATAATTCTGCAATGTGATGGTTGCATAAGTCTGCGTAGCTGCTTCGATCTTTACATTCTCTTTGGCTTCCAATGCCTGGTGCAAACCATCGCTATAACGACGGCCTTCCATGATACGGCCCGTTTGTTCATCCACAATTTTGATAGCACCATCAATGATCACATACTCTACATCTTTTTCAAAGAGTGTATAAGCTTTTAATAGTTGCTGTACGGTATGAATGCGGTCAGCTTTTTGTGCGTAGTCATTCAGTAAACTTTCTTTTTGCTGCAATTTTTCTTCAGATGCTGCTTCGCTTTTTTCCACTTCGGCAAGCTTTACACCAATATCAGGCAACACAAAGAATTCCGGGTCTTCACCTGATCGTGTGATCATGTTCAAACCTTTATCTGTAAAATCAACCGAGTTATTTTTTTCATCAATATGGAAAAGCAATTCTGAATCTACGAAGTGCATGTTGCGCTGCTGATCCTGCAGGTAATAGTTTTCTGCTTTCTGCATTTTTACCTTATTACCCGGTTCGCTTAAAAATTTGATCAGCGGGCCATACTTTGGTAATCCACGAAAAGCACGGAACAAGTAAAGACCGCCAGTCTTGGGATCATCTTCACCTTTTTCAAATGATTTTTTGGCTTCATTCAGGCAACTGCGAACAATGCGTTCTTGTTCCTGCACTACCTGTTGTATCCTGGGTTTGTGAACATGGAATTGCTGATCGTCACCTCGTGCAACGGGGCCTGAAATGATCAATGGAGTTCTTGCATCATCAATCAATACAGAGTCCACTTCATCCACCATAGCAAAATGATGTTTGTGCTGCACCATTTCTGATGCAGTATGCACCATGTTATCGCGGAGATAATCAAAACCAAACTCGTTATTGGTGCCGTAGGTGATATCGGCGAGGTAAGCTCTTCTTCTTTCTTCAGAGTTAGGCTGGTGTTTATCAATACAATCCACTTTCAATCCAAGCCATTCAAAGATGGGGCCGTTCCATTCCTGGTCACGACGGGCCAGGTAATCATTCACTGTAACAATATGAACACCTTCGCCCGGTAATGCATTTAAGTAAGCTGGCAACGTTGATACCAATGTTTTACCTTCACCCGTTGCCATTTCCGAAATCTTTCCTGAATGCAACACAGCACCACCGATCAACTGCACATCATAATGCAACATGTTCCAGGTAATTTGACCGCCACCTGCTGTCCATGTGTTTTTATAAATGGCTTTTTCACCGTCAATACTGATATAATCGTTCTTTACACTTAGGTCACGGTCGAGTTGTGTAGCAGTTGAAGCAACTTCTGTGTTTTCTTTAAAGCGCCGGGCTGTTTCTTTTATTACCGCAAATGCTTCAGGTAGAATTTCCTGTAATACTTCTTCAATTTTTTTGTCCCGGTCTTTTTTCAGTTTATCCACTTCCTGGTAAATGGCGTCTTTGCCCACCAGGTCACTGAAAGGAAGTTCTTCGGCTTCTTTATTTTTTGCAGCAATGGCTTCATCCGTTGATGCGAGGTGTGCCTGGATTCGCTGGCGAAATTCCTGTGTTTTATTGCGAAGCTGATCATTGCTTAGGGAAGCATAAGCGGCAAAATGTTCATTTACTTTCTGCACGATGGGCAGAATTTTTTTTACATCTTTATCCGATTTATTGCCGCCAAATAGTTTGGAAATAAAACCAATCATAATAAGTTATTGTAGGTATCTGTATAATTTCAAATAATAAGAAGTAATCAGGTCAAAAAGGGTGCTATATCTTTTAACAGGCCATTTTGACAGCTCCGTTGCCGGAAGGGGAGCAAAGATAATGCAATTGCCGGTGCAGCGACTGCTGGTTGAATGGTCTGCCGGTTGAATAATTGGTTAAAAAAATGCGGGTCAAGGGTTTACTTTTGCGCATATACAACAATTGCGTATTAAAATTCATCCTCCTTAAAGCCAGCGATTTTAATCTGAAAATTTTCAAATGAAACATCAACCGGTTTTTTTTACTTTTTCAAAAAATATATTGGCTTTTGGAATTTGCATCGTTTACATGCTTGCAAGCTGCGCAAGCAATGAAGTGGGCAATAGTAAAGATGTAAATCCTGATGCAATTTACTTTGACTATCACATAAGCGGTGATGAGGAAAGCGGTTACATTACGGTAAAAGCGCAATATCGTTTTGGAGGGCCAAATGGTACTACCCTTGTGTTAAATGAACCGGCCAATGTTAAACTGGATGGAGAACCCCTGCAGGCAGACAGCTCGAAAATGAACGGCGCCTGGTATGAACTGTTGATTCCCGCAAAAGAATTTTCAGGCCATCATTCCATTGTTTTTACAGATCATAATAATAAAGAATACAAAGAGGAATTTGATTTTACCGTTATTTCATTAAAAAAAGAAATACCGCCGGTTCTAAGCAGGGATACTCTTGTGTTTGAACTCGAAAGAGTACAACCCGGCGACAGGATCAAATTGTTGTTGACCGATACCGCTTATTATAGCCGGGGCATTGACAGGGTAGATACGGTACAAAACGGCCGGATCATGATCAGCAAGCAAGATCTTGATAACGTTAAAAACGGGCCTGTTGCAATCGAGTTTTATAAAGAAGAAGAAAGAGAGCTGAAAGAAACCACCGCTGAAGGCGGAAAGATCAATATTTCTTATGGATTGAAACGGGTGTTTGAGCTGAAGGATTGACAATCTGAACCACCAAGTTTCTTTTTCTCCAGCTATGGAATTTAACCTGCCAGTCTGTACTTTTGCGGCCAAAATACCCCACCCCTAAAGGGAGTGAAGCACTGCTATAAGACTGTAGCCTTGATAAGTTCATCAGAATTACTTCAGTACAAGAGTGCGACGCAAGGGACGATGATTAAAGAACAGGAAGCTGGTCAAAAACAATTGACCACAAACCAGAAACAATAAACTAATCTATGGCCGGTCAGTTAAAAGAGGTTCGTAACAGGATAAAATCAGTACAAAGCACACAGCAGATCACCAAAGCCATGAAAATGGTTAGCGCCGCCAAATTGCGCCGGGCGCAGGATGCCATTATTCAAATGCGTCCTTATGCTAAAAAATTGCAGGAGCTTTTGAGTAATATCGTAAGCAGCAGTGACGGCGACGTAGGGTCAACCCTCGCTGTTGACCGTCCTGTAGAAAAAGTTTTGCTCATTGTACTGACCAGCGACCGCGGATTGGCTGGGGCTTTTAATGCTAATCTTATCAAACTGGCAAAAGCGACTATTGCTGAAAAATATGCGCAACAACATAGTAAGGGTAACGTGACGATTTGGAGCATGGGTAAAAAAGGATACGAGCATTTTGTCAAGAACAATTATAAAACAGACGCTACTTATAAAGATGTTTTCCTGCACCTGACTTTTGAGAATGTACAAAAAGCGTCGCAGGCTGCAATGAAGGCTTTCGCAGAAAAGCAGTTTGATGTAGTGGAGATTATTTACAGCCAGTTTAAAAATGCAGCTACACAGCGATTTGAGGTAGAAAGATTTTTACCGATTCCCAAAGCGGCCAAAAAAGAAGGTGATAAAAAGGCAGATTTTATTTTCGATCCTTCAAAAGAAGAGTTGATAGCCGAACTGATGCCCAAGATCCTCAATACACAATTATACAAGGCAGTGCTTGATTCCAATGCCTCAGAACATGGCGCAAGAATGACAGCAATGGATAAAGCCAGCGAGAATGCCAATGAAATGTTGCGGACTCTCAAGATTTCTTATAACAGGGCAAGACAAGCAGCCATTACAACAGAGCTGACGGAGATAGTAAGTGGAGCAGCGGCGTTACAGGGATAAAACCCTCTGTCTTCCGCCTGGGCGGAAGAACTTAGGTTGAAAATGTTTTCCCCATTTTGAATATTTCTAATTGGAAATTGTTGATAACTGCGTTTTTATCTGCAACCGCATGAATGTATTTTCGTCGCCTTGGTATTATTGTTGAGAATAATTGTAAATTTTATTAACTGCCTGATCGTAATGGGACAGAGTTTAAGGTCAGGTGCTAAAAGCTCCGCCGCTGCGGATTTGGGGTTATATGGAAATAACTAATCTGATACCACATATTGAAGCCTTGATCTTTGCAAGCGATAAACCTTTGACCAGTTTGGATATCACTGATCTGCTGAATAATGCTTTTGGTTTTATGGAAGATAAAATTTCATTAGACCAGGTAGAAGCTTCTATGGAAGGTATTACTGAAAAATACAGTTCAGAGTTTTATCCTTTTGAATTGCGGCAAAGCGGTGGCGGCTGGCAATTTCTTACCAAAAAAGATTATCATAAGACCATTGCACAACTTAACGGTGATAAATTTCTGAAACGTTTATCAGCTGCATCACTGGAAACACTTGCTATTATTGCTTACAAGCAACCAGTAACAAAAGGTGAGATAGAAGCTATACGTGGCGTAAGCTCCGATTATGCTGTTCAGAAATTATTGGAAAAAGAATTGATCATTATCAGTGGCCGCAATGAAAAGCTGCCCGGGCATCCATTGGTGTATTCTACTTCAAGAAACTTTATGGATTATTTCGGAATCAATTCGGCTGATGATCTTCCAAAAATAAAAGAAGTGCTGGCTGAACAGGCAGTGCAGCCCACTGTTATTAAAGATGTGGATATAATACCTGAAGAGCCAAAACAGGATAACCAGGATGATGAGGTGTTGTTATCGGTAACCGAAGATGGAGAACTGGTAGATAAGTCAGAAGATAGCATGAATGATTCCTGATCCCGTTTAAAAATACTTTGCGGAAAGCGGGTCGCTGTTTGGTACGGCGACCCGCCTTTTTTATCTTCGCCGGCCTATGGCTGAGCAGCAACTTACTTCGCAACAACTGATACAGGTAGCAGAACAATTTGGCACACCGGTTTATGTTTATCATGCAGAAAAAATAGCGGCGCAATACAAGAAGCTAACCACTGCTTTTAATGGCAGCAATGTGGTTTTCTTTTATGCCTGCAAGGCGCTGACCAATATCAATGTCTTAAAGTTTATCCGTTCACTTGGCGCCAGCATTGACTGCAGCTCGATCAATGAAGTGAAACTGGCATTGTATGCGGGCTTTGATGCGAAAAACATTTTATATACATCCAATGGAATTGCCTTTGATGAAATAGCAGAAGCCAAAGAGCTGGGAGTAAATATTAATATTGACAGCTTATCCAATCTTGAAAAGTTTGGTCAGCAATACGGCCATAGTTATCCCGTAGGTCTTCGGCTTCGTCCCAATATCATGGCGGGTGGCAATCTGAAAATATCTACCGGTCATGATAAAAGTAAATTCGGCATACCTGTAGATCAATTGGATAAAATACTGTCTGTAGTTAAGCAATACAATCTTTGCATAAATGATCTGCATATTCATACCGGCAGCGAAATAAAAGATGTGGATGTGTTTGTAAAAGGCATTGAAGTGTTGTTTGACATCATTCCTCATTTTAAAGAATTAAAATCAATTGATTTGGGCGGCGGTTTTAAAGTGCCATATATGCCCGGCGATTCAGAAACGGATATTGATCTGCTGGCTAAAAAAGTAAAAGAAGCGTTTGATAGCCATCCGCAGGCAAAGGGCTTGCAGATATGGTTTGAGCCTGGTAAATATTTGGTGAGTGAATGCGGTTATTTTGTAGCGCAGGTAAATGTGATGAAGGAAACGGCAGCAACAACTTTTGTAAGCATTAACAGCGGATTTAATCACCTGATACGTCCTATGTTTTATGATTCGTATCATCGTATTGAAAACATCAGCAATCCTGGTGGCAGCGAAAAAGTTTATTCAGTAGTTGGAAATATTTGCGAAACCGATACGTTTGCCTGGGACAGAAAACTCAATGAAGTAACAGAAGGCGATTATCTTGTTTTTTATAATGCCGGCGCTTACGGTTTTGAAATGTCTTCCAATTTTAATTCCCGTTATAAACCTGCTGAAGTAATGATCAAAGACGGCAAACCTCATTTGATTCGGAGAAGAGATGTGTTTGATGATTTGTTGAAAAACCAGGTGAAGCCAGACTAATCAGCATTCAAGATGGTATCAAATACGGAAGACGGAACTCTGGTGCGTCATTTCATAATAACGGAACAGAGTTCGGTGTCCTTTAAAACACCTTTTTATTCATCTTCTTCCTCATCATTCATTCTTTTCCTTCGGTGTTTGCGAATACTGAATCGTCGTTGCTCTGGTTTTTTCTTTGCCGGACTCATCATTTTCCAAACGATATAAATGATCAATATGCCAACTATAAGAATAAGAGGAATGGAAGGAAGATTCATTATTCCGGTTTTACATAAATAGTGATGGTTGTTTTGGAAGTAACGGGTACTGTACCACCCATAGCTTCGGTAGTGCCGCCCGATTCGGTTATAATGTTTTTTTGTTTGATGATACCAGTTGTTCTGTCAAGAATAATTTTACCGATGTGTTCGCTGTTCAGGGTAGTAATAGTCTCTCTGCCCATCATCATTGCTTTGTTGACGGTGTTGGATTTGCCTTTGAAATCAACAACGATAAGCGAATCCGTTATATCTGTTACTGTGTAGCTCGTACTAAATTTTCCATTTGCATTTTGCAAAGAATCTACCCAGCTTTCTCCTTTGATAATTTCTGTGGCAGGTAATATTTTAAAAAAACTTGGTTCTCCTTTGTTCGGCGGATATACAACATCGGTGATATCTTTCAGCATCGTAAATACAATTGCCAGCCGCTCATCGGTTTGAATGCTATCAGTTTTTTCAGGTTTAATCGCCAGTGCTTTTCCATAAGGATCAATGACCATCTCAAATTTTTTAGATAAAATATTTTTTACCGGGTCTCCTAATGGTCCTTGCATGTCCTGGGTTTTATCGGAATCGAAAGAACGTTTCTGCCCCATACCGTCAAAATTGAAACCGATCTTTTTTATTTCATGATGCAATGTGGTATTGCCGGCGTCAGCATTTAAAACTTTATAAAAATGAACAACGGCTGCGTCTGCCGTGAAATCAATAGCCTGGTTCATCGCCTGCTGGGTCACCGATGATTTCATTTCCATTTGAATGTTTAGCGTTTTGCCTTTCTCAAACTGAAGCTTGCCAGTTACAGGTTGTCCCTCTGTTATTTTTCCCAATAGAAATAAAACGATCAGTCCCGCCAACTGCTTTGTCATACGTTGCAATGATATTAACTGTAAAGATTAAACTTAATTGAAGGTAAAAGGATTTATTGAAAAAATGACTTACTGGCAATTGCTGCATTCGTTAATATTTGAATTGAACTTCCTACATTTAGTAATAAAAAATGACGTTCATTCTGAATCGCATGATGATATTTACAGATAAAAAAAACTTGCTTACAGCTTTATTATAAGTAAATCAATGAATACAAACGGTACATTGTTTATCCGCTTAATGAAACATCCGCTTAAATTCCGGATGTTTTTATTGTTGAAACTGCCAAGTGCATTTTTTTGTGGGGTAAGAGTAAGGGATATTGATGAAAAACATTGCGTCGTTACAGTTCCCTACAAATGGCTTTCACAGAACCCTTTTCGATCTACTTATTTTGCCTGTTTGTCAATGGCGGCGGAAATGAGCACCGGTGCATTGGCAATGGCTCATGTTTATAAAAGAACACCACCTGTTTCGATGTTGGTGGTAAAAGTAGAATCAGAATATTTTAAAAAGGCAACAGGGCGCACCACTTTTGTTTGCAATGATGGTGAAGCGATGCTGAATACAATCGAAGAAAGTATAACAAGCGGTGAAGGAAAAATTTTTCGTGCTACATCTATTGGCACGAATAAAGACGGAGAAACTGTAGCGGAGTTTTATATCACATGGTCATTTAAAGCTAAGAAGCAAAGAGAAAAAGAGTAAAAAGAGATGAGAGAAAGTAAAACATACTGGATTTATTTATTAGCAAATTAGCATATTATCAAATTATCAAATTGGCTTTATGAAAATAGCATTTCATGGTGCTGCGAGAACTGTTACCGGTTCCAAGCATTTACTGACATTAAAGAATGGAAAAAAGATATTGCTGGATTGTGGTATGTTCCAGGGCATGGGAAAAGAAACGGATGCTTACAATCGTGACTTTGGATTTGAGCCACACGAAGTAAATGTGATGATCCTTTCGCATGCACACATTGATCACAGTGGTTTAATTCCAAAACTGGTGAAAGATGGTTTTGCCGGAAATATTTATTGCACATCAGCGACAAAAGAGTTGACAAAAATATTGTTGGAGGATTCAGGAGAGATACAGGAAAACGATGTTCAATTCAGTAATAAAAGAAGATTAGCCAATAACCTGCCGCTGCTTCAACCGCTTTACACAGTTGAAGATGCAAAAAATACTTTCAGCCGTTTTATTGAAGTGCAGTACGGCGCATGGCAAAAGGTGACGGATGGAGTAGAGGTGATGTTCACCGATGCAGGTCATATCATTGGCAGTGCTTGTGTTCATCTGCGCATTAATGAAAACGGCACAACAAGGCAACTCACTTTCAGCGGCGATGTGGGTCGTTATCGTGATATCATTTTAAAATCGCCGGAAGTTTTTCCACAGTCAGATTTTATTTTGCTTGAATCAACTTATGGCAACAGCCTGCACGATGATGTGGTAAATACGCCTGATCATTTGCTTGAATGGATCAATAAAGCTTGTATTCAGAAAAAAGGAAAACTCATCATGCCTGCCTTCAGCGTAGGCCGCACACAGGAAATATTGTTTTCATTAAATCAACTCGAGTTAGAAAATCGTTTACCGCAGTTAGATTATTTCCTGGATAGTCCTTTAAGTCTTGAAGCAACTCAATTAATAAAAAACTATCCAAACTTTTTTAACCGGTATATTCAGCAAATTCTAAAAAAAGATTCAGATCCTTTTTCTTTTAAAGGATTAAAATATATCAAAACTGTTGAGCAATCGAAGTTGCTTAATTTCCGAAACGAACCTTGCGTCATTATTTCTGCAAGCGGTATGGCGGAAGCGGGTCGTGTAAAACATCATATCAGCAATAATATTGAAAATAGCCGCAACATTATTTTGATGACAGGTTATTGTGAGCCCAATTCATTAGGTGGCCGTTTAATGGCCGGTGCTAAAGATGTTTCCATCTTTGGTGTGCAGCATGAAGTGCATGCAGAAATTGGAGCCATTCGCAGCATGAGTGCTCATGGAGATTATGAAGACCTAAGTCAATGGCTGGCCTGCCAGGATTCGGGACAGGTGAAAAAAATATTTCTTGTGCATGGCGAGTATGATGTTCAGCAGGCATTCAAACAACGCCTGGTTAGAAAGGGATTTTTGGATATTGAAATTCCCGAGCGGCATTATGAGATTGGATTGGGGTGACGATTTTTACAACAAACCTTCATCAGCAAAACTATAATACCCATCTTCACTTACGATGATGTGGTCAGCTACACGAATATCAAAATACTTAGCCGCTTCTTTGATCTTAGTGGTCAATATTTCGTCGGCCCTGCTTGGTTTTAAACTGCCAGAAGGATGATTGTGTGAAAGAATAAGGCTTACGGCATCTTGTTCCAACGCCCTTTTTAAAATTACCCGCGGATCGGCTATTGTTCCTGTTATGCCGCCTTCACTTACAATTTCAAAATGATTCACTTTATTCGCTCTGTTAAGAAAAATAACGGCAAATACTTCGTGGCGATAATCTTTTAATGCGGAGCGCAGATAACTGGCAATTTCATTGCTGGTACCAATAACAGCTTTTTCAAGCGAAGCTGACGCATGTCTTCTCCGGCCAAGTTCCAATGCAGCAGCAATGGTAATGGCTTTGGCTTCTCCAATCCCTTTGACCTTCGTCAATTCTTTTACCGTTAATTTGCCAAGTTCATTCAGGTTGTCTTTTCCTAATTTGAGAATCGCTTTTCCAAGGTCAACCGCTGTTTTATCTTTTGTTCCATTATGGATCAGTATGGCCAGCAATTCAGAATCGCTGAGGTTTTCTGCACCTTTCAGTAGTAGTTTTTCCCTGGGTCTGTCGTCTTTTGCCCATTGCTTGATAGAGTGTTTGTTCTCTTGCATTCAACAATTTTAACCAATATTTTTGGTCTTGCAATACAACATTATGGGGTAGTGCAACCAAAACAAAGCAGATTTCCAATCCTATTTTTGAAAAAACTAAAAATTCGTCTATGAAAGCTAAGAGATTTACTTCTGTCGGCGCCCTGCATCCAATTCTCTTCTTTGCCGTAATGTACGTAGTGGTGCTTTTCCTTTCTATTTTCATTTGTTCTTCTCTGTTTTACAGTCTTAATGGCGATGTTACGGAAGACATAGTAACTCAGAAATCAGAGGCGGTTAAAGAGCAGCAATCAGGTTTTCCTGTGCAGGTTTCCACTGCTGCAGTTGTTCGCTAAAAGCATTTTTGCCAGCTGAATATTTTTGGTGCATGACTGTGCTGATTGCGGTGATAGTAATATCTTCGCCGCTCCAAAGAAGAGGCTCCGCCCCGGAGTTGCTCCAGCCCTTTGGTCACATTATTTAGTCATGCAATCTGCCAAAATTTTTGCCGGTACAAGCTCTGAAATACTGACCAATGAAATCTGCAAGAGATACGGAACCAAGCCTGGCAAAATAAACATACAGCGCTTTAGTGATGGTGAGATTTGCCCCGTTTTTTTAGAAAGTATCCGCGGTGACTTTGTTTTTTTGGTTCAAAGCACCAATTCTCCCGCCGACAATATAATGGAACTGCTGCTCATGATTGATGCAGCCAGAAGAGCCTCAGCTTATAAAGTAATAGCCGTATTGCCCTATTATGGTTATGCCCGGCAAGACCGGAAGGACAAACCCCGTGTGGCCATTGGCAGTAAGTTAATCGCCAATATGTTAGTAGCAGCCGGAGCCGACCGGGTCATCACGATGGACTTGCATGCACCGCAGATCCAGGGCTATTTTGATATACCGGTTGACCACCTTGACAGCCACGCAGTTTTTATTCCTTACATAGAGAATCTGAAACTTGAAAACCTTACCTTTGCCGCCCCCGACGTGGGTTCTACCAACCGGGTCAGGGAAATTGCCAACTATTTCAGCGCCGAAATGGTAATATGCGATAAACACCGCAAACGGGCCAATGAAATAGCCAGCATGGTGGTGATAGGAGATGTGACGGGGAAAGATATTGTGATCATAGATGATATCTGCGACACCGGCGGTACGTTGGCAAAAAGTGCAGCTCTTTTAAAAGAAAAAGGGGCCAGGAGTGTAAGGGCATTGATCACACATCCTGTGCTGAGCGGAAAGGCTTACGAAAATATTCAAAACAGTGTGCTGGAAGAATTAGTGGTCTGTGATACCATACCGGTGAAAAAAGGCATTTCAAAGATTAAAATCATTTCGGTGGCTGAATTATTTGCTGTGGCTATCCGCAACGCATTTGAAAATAAAAGTATCACCAGCCTTTTTGTTCATTCGCAAAGACGTCAATCATTGTAGAGGCAGGGCGTGCCCCATCCATGAATTATGGATATAAAAATCATAACGTAATTTTTTAAACAACATAAACAAAATGAAAACAATTACAATCAAAGGACAACTGAGGACCGGATTCGGGAAAACCGCCACCCGGGCGATCCGCTCTCAGGAACAAGTGCCGGGTGTAATTTACGGGGGTGCACAGGAGATCAATTTTTCGGCTCCTGCTGCGGAGTTCAAACCTTTAGTATATACACCCAGCTTTCAGTTGGCAGAAGTAGATGTAGATGGTAAAATCTACAAATGTATTTTAAAGGATCTCCAGTTTGACAAGGTAACTGACAGCCTGATACACGTAGATCTTTTGGAACTGGTAGAAGATAAAAAAGTGATCGCTACTATTCCTTTGAAATTTACCGGCGCATCCAAAGGCGTAAAAGACGGCGGTAAATTTATTTCAAAGATCAAATCATTGAAAGTAAAAACTTATCCAAAGTATTTGAAGGAGCAGATCGAAGTTCCCGTTGATAACCTGGAACTGAATGGAAACATTCGTGTGGAAGATGTAAAAGTTGAGAACTATGAAATACTCAACTCTCCCCGTATTCCTATCGCTTCGGTAGTATTGACAAGACAGTTGAAACAGGAAGAAGCTGCTGCACCCACCGCCGCTGCTCCTGCTACTGCCGCACCTGCCGCTGCTGCGCCGGCTGCAAAAGCTGCTGCACCCAAGAAATAAATTTTCTGAAAAACTATACCAAAACCCGTATCAGGCGATGCGGGTTTTTTGTTAGAACTGAGATGATGTGGCCAAATAATTTTGACGAATCATGAAGTTTCTGATCGCTGGTTTGGGAAATCCGGGCAATGAGTTTGCTCATACCCGTCATAATATCGGCTTTGATGTGGTGCATGCTTTTGTTACCAAACATGGCGGCGCCTTCAGGGTTGACCGCCTGGCTTATGTGGCTGAAGTAAAATGGAAGGGAAAACAATTTATTTGTATATGCCCCAGCACTTATATGAACCTAAGCGGAAAGGCTGTGAAATATTGGATGGACAAGGAAAAAATAAGTCATGACCATATCTTAGTTATTATGGACGAACTGGCATTGCCACTGGAAAGGCTAAGACTCCGGCCCAATGGCAGTGATGGGGGACATAATGGTCTCAAAAGTGTGCAGGAAGTTTTGGGCAGCACTGAATATCCTCGCCTGAGGTTCGGCATCGGCAATAATTATCCGAAAGGCCATCAGTCAGACTATGTGCTGGGCAAGTGGAAAAAAGAGGAAGAGCCTTTGGTCAAGCTGAAAATAGAAAAGGCCGTAGAGGTAATTGAAAACTTCGCCAGTCAAGGGGTTCACTTTGCCATGAACCAGGTAAATAATAATAAATTTGAATTATGATAAATGGTATTGATTACTTATTTTAGCAGCCCGTCCCTAAAAATGATTTAAACTCCACTTACTCTATTGATTAGGTGAATATATGGGATCAACAGTCCTTGGAGTAGTATCCGATGTATTTTAACAACAACTATCCTGATTATGAAGATCTTTTGTGTAGGCCGTAATTATGCAGCTCATGCTGAAGAGCTGGGGAATGATATTCCCGAGGAACCGGTAATTTTTATGAAACCAAAAAGTGCATTATTACAGCCGCATGCACCTTTTTATTATCCTGAGTTCACCAACGAGCTGCATTATGAATGTGAGCTGGTGCTTCGTGTCAGCAAGAATGGAAAATATATCCAGGAGAAATTTGCCAGTAAATATTATGACGCTGTTACAACCGGAATTGATTTTACCGCAAGGGATATACAAAACGAATTAAAGGAAAAAGGCCTGCCCTGGGAAAAAGCTAAGGCATGGGATAATTCGGCCGTTATTGGGAAATGGGTGCCCTTTACAGAAATCAAAAACAAAAAAGAACTCAATTTCGGCCTATATAAAAATAAAGAACTGGCGCAGCAGGGTAATTCAGCCAGTATGATCTATAACTTTGACAGCATAGTAGCCTATATTTCCAATTTCTTTTCAGTGAATATCGGCGATGTGATCTTTACAGGTACACCGGCGGGTGTGGGAGAGGCAGTGGTAGGCGACGAGTTTGAAGGTTTTCTTGAAGATGTCAGCATGTTTACACTGGATATAAAATAAATCAAAACTTTTTTTCTTTATCAAATTGCACAAACCAATTGCTTACATATATCCCGCCAACGGCGGGATTTTTTATGTAAGGAACAGATCAGCGCAAACTTGCGAAATATACTTTTAGTATATACCTTTGGTACAAACCTTCAAAAATGAAAAATCTTTCTTTAAAAATGGATGATCTAATATTTGAGGAAACTGAAAAAATTACAACAAAAATCAATAAAAACAGGAACCGGTACATTAATGAGGCCGTTCAATTTTATAATCTTCTTCAAAAAAGAAAAATACTCTCCCGCCAACTACAGAAAGAATCAAAAATGGTTCAGGAAGAATCAATGAAAGTGCTTGCTGAATTTGAAAAACTTCAGGATGAAGATTAAGCAATTTGAGGTATGGATAGCCGATCTAAATCCAAGGTTTGGCACAGAGACGGGAAAAACCAGGCCGGTCGTGATAATCCAAACAGACCTGCTTAATAAGTTTCATCCTTCCACGATTATTTGTCCTATAACAACAAACGTTAAACCCGGGTCTGACATCTTAAGAGTGCATTTGAGTAAAGGAATGGCAAAAATGAAAGAAGATTGCGATATTATGATCGATCAGATCAGAACAATAGACAATAAACGTTTAATAAAAAGAATAGGAGAGCTTCCTCAGGATCAAATAGATCTTATTAAAGCAAACCTTTTGATAATCCTGGACGTTTAATCATTTTAATTGCTTTAATGCGATAACATCCGGCGATGCCTCATAATTAATATCCTGGTTGTTTTATTCTTCCATTAAAACCTAAAACCCATTCCCCTTAAATTTGCTTTATCCTAATCAAAGGATAAACCTTTTCAATGATTGATATTAACGTATTGCTGAAAGCATACAAGGCCATGAGCCTTGTAATGAAAATGGCAGAAACCTATGAAAACAACCGTTCCATTTGTAAATATGTTCATTCTACTTCAAGAGGACATGAAGCTATTCAGTTAGCTACGGCTTATCAATTGCAGCCGCAGGATTTTGTAAGCCCTTATTACCGCGATGAAAGTTTAATACTCGGTTTAGGTTTTACTCCTTATGAACAAATGCTTCAACTGCTGGCGAAAGGACAAGATATTTTTACCGGCGGCCGTGAATATTATTCTCATCCTAATTATAAGGGTAACGATAAGCCAACGATCATTCATCAAAGCAGCGCTACCGGTATGCAGGTGATTCCCACTACCGGCATTGCACAGGGAATACGATATTGGGAAAGGCTTGATGCATCGAAATTAAAATGCGGAGTAAACGGCGAACTGCCAATTGTATTATGCTCTCTTGGTGATGCCAGCATTACCGAAGGAGAAGTAAGTGAAGCATTTCAATTTGCAGTGTTAAAACAATTACCCATTATTTATTTGGTGCAGGATAACAATTGGGGCATCAGTGTGTCGGCGCAGGAATCAAGAGCCATGAATGCTTTTGAATTTGTTGCGGGTTTTAAAAGCATGAGTCGCATACAAGTGGATGGCAGTGACTTTGAAGCTTCTTATGAAGTGATGAAGCATGTTTGTAATACTGTGCGCAAAGAAAGAAAGCCCTGGCTGGTGCATGCACAAGTTCCTTTGCTGGGACATCATACCAGCGGTGTAAGAAAAGAATTTTACCGGTCGAATGAAGATTGGGAAAGACACAAAGCTCACTGCCCTAATTTAAAACTCAGGAATAAATTAAAAGAAAAAGATATTACCGAAACAGAATTGCAGGAAATAGAAAAAGAAGCCGCTGATAAAATCGCTGCTGATTTTGCAAAAGCAGTTGCATCGCCCGAACCAGATCCTGCTGCTGCAATGGATCATGTATTTGTTCCCACAACAATATTAGAAGAAAAAGGAAACAGAACTCCTGCCAATGGCGAAAAAGTGATCATGGTAGATGCTGCTTTGTTTGCCATTCGTGAATTGATGGAAGATCATCCTGAAACCATTTTGTATGGACAGGATGTTGGCAAAAGATTAGGCGGTGTATTTCGTGAAGCAGCTACACTGGCAGAGCAGTTTGGAGATGAACGTGTATTCAATACTGCTATCCAGGAAGCTTATATTATCGGGTCTACAATTGGATTAAATGCTGTTGGAATAAAACCCATTGTTGAAGTGCAGTTTGCTGATTATATCTATCCTGGAATAAATCAACTGGTGAGTGAAGTATCAAAGAGCTGCTATTTGAGTTGCGGTAAGTTTCCTGTTTCCATGATACTCCGTGTTCCCATCGGCGCTTATGGCGGTGGCGGCCCTTATCATAGTGGCAGCGTAGAAACAACTTTGCTTTCCATTAAAGGAATTAAAATAGCTTATCCCTCCAATGCGGCGGATATGAAAGGATTGATGAAAGCTGCTTTTTATGATGGCAATCCCGTGATCATGCTTGAACACAAAGGTCTTTACTGGAGCAAAGTGCCGGGAACGGAAGAAGCAAAAACAATCGAGCCTGCCCGTGATTATATTTTGCCGTTTGGCAAAGCCAATATTGTTTTTCATGCGGCAGAGGATGCTATCGAAAATGGTGAAAGCTGTGTGGTGATTACCTATGGCATGGGAGTGTATTGGGCAAAAGCCGCTGCAAAAAAAATGAATCAGCAGATAGAAGTGGTTGACTTGAGAACTTTATTTCCCTTAGATGAAGAACTGATATTCGAACGGGTGAAATTGCATGGCAAATGTTTGATTGTTACAGAAGAACAACAGAATAATTCTTTTGCTGAAGCTTTAGCCGGCAGAATTACCAAACATTGTTTTCAATGGCTTGATGCACCCGTTGAAGTGATAGGTGCATTAAATGTACCGGCGATACCAATGAATATTCATCTTGAAAAAGCCGTATTGCCGGATGCCGATAAAGTTTTAGCAGCGCTGCAAAATTTACTATCCGCATAAACAAAGTTTGTTTAGCATTCACACCTGGCGATAAGATTGATACAATAAGACCATTTTTTGAGAAAAATAAAAGTTTGTTTTTTCCATAAATCCACTAAGGGGAATAGTATAAACCTGTCTTTTGTTTGATGCCAGCCATGTTTTTTTATCCCTGAATAATCTTTCTTTATCCTGTTGTTCTAATTACTTAATTGTGCCGTATTTTTAGCCAATGCTATTGCTTGGTATAGATTTAGGCACTTCGTCCGTTAAGGCATCAGTAGTAGATGCCAGCACACAACAATGTATTGCTTCAGCCCAATTTCCCGAAACTGAATCGGCAATTACTTCGCTGCAGCCCGGATGGGCAGAGCAGTCGCCGGAAATGTGGTGGCAGCATGTGCAGTCGGCCATTTTAAAACTGCATGCATTAAAGAGATATGATCCGCAGGATATAGGCGCTATTGGTATCGCTTACCAGATGCATGGACTGGTGATCGTTGACCAAACGCAACAAGTTTTGCGTGACAGCATAATCTGGTGCGACAGCCGTGCGGTGGAAATAGGACATAAAGCTTTTGATAAAATTGGTAAAGCAAAAAGCCTGCAGCGCCTGCTAAACTCGCCGGGAAATTTTACTGCATCCAAACTGGCATGGGTAAAACAAAACGAGCCTTCAGTTTATGAAAAGGTCAGTAAGCTGATGCTGCCGGGTGATTTTATTGCTATGAAAATGACAGGCAAAGCTACTACCAGTGTAGCTGCTTTGTCAGAAGGTGTGTTTTGGGATTTTAAGGAAAATGAATTATCGAAAGATGTATTCGGCTGTTACGGGTTGGAAACATCTTTTATTCCGGCTATTAAAAATGTTTTTGCAGAGCATGGAAGAATTTCAAATGAAGTGGCTGCTGCATTATCATTGAAACAAAATATTCCTGTTACTTACAAAGCCGGTGATCAGCCCAACAATGCGCTTTCATTAAATGTATTGAATCCCGGTGAAGTAGCTGCTACTGCAGGAACAAGCGGTGTTATTTATGCTGTAAGCGATCAATTGGTTTATGATAATGAATCAAGGGTAAATAGTTTTGCTCACGTTAATTATACCGATACTGAAAAGAGAATTGGCGTTTTGCTCAACATAAACGGAACAGGTATTTTAAACCGCTGGATCAAAAACATAACCGGCGATCACTTAAGTTATCAGCAGATCAATGCTACCGCTGCTGCGATAAAACCAGGCAGCGAAGGACTAATGATACTTCCATTTGGCAATGGCGCTGAAAGAATGCTGAATAATAAAACAGTGGATGCTCACATTCAGCATATCAATTTTAATGTCCACAGTCCATCTCATTTATACCGTGCAACGCAGGAAGGAATTGCTTTTGCTTTTCGATATGGATTAGACATCATGCGAAGCAATGGAATTCATCCTGACATTATACGGGCAGGTAAGGCCAATATGTTTTTAAGTGATGTATTTCTCGAATCATTTGTAAATGCTACCGGCGTTGCCGTTGAATTATACAATTGTGATGGCAGCGTAGGCGCAGCTATTGGTGCAGGTCTTGGCGCCGGTATTTATAGTTCAGCAAAAGAAGCATTCAGTTATTTTAAACCCATAGAAACAAAAGAACCGCAGCATACAGCGTTGTACAATGAACTGTATGAGAAATGGAAAAACGTTTTACTAAAACAAATCAATTAATAATGATAATCCCTACTGTATGTGGGGGCCATTTGTTCAAAACAATAAAAACTACGCAAATGAAAGTTGTAACTGGTGAAAAAGAGTTTTTTAAAGGCATACCGCAAATAAAATTTGAAGGAACAGGTTCGGATAATCCTCTTGCTTTTCAATGGTACGATGAGAACAGGCAGGTAGCTGGTAAAACAATGAAAGAGTGGCTGCGTTTTGCCTGTGCTTACTGGCACTCCTTCTGCGGCAACGGCGCCGATCCCTTTGGAGAACCTACGCATTTATTTCCCTGGAATGAAAAAGCTGATGCAGTAGAAAGAGCAAAAGATAAAGCCGATGCAGCTTTTGAATTCATTACTAAATTGGGTTTGCCATATTATTGTTTTCATGATTTGGATGTAGTGGATTATACCAACGATGTTGTAAACAATGAACAAAGATTAGATACACTTTCCAATTATCTTTTGGAAAAGCAAAAAGCAAGCGGCGTGAAGCTTCTTTGGGGCACAGCCAATCTTTTTTCAAACAGAAGATATATGAATGGCGCTGCTACCAATCCCGATTTTCATGTATTGTCGCATGGCGGTGCGCAGGTAAAAGCTGCATTGGATGCAACGATTAAACTGAACGGAGAGAACTATGTATTCTGGGGTGGGAGAGAAGGTTATATGAGTTTGCTCAATACCAATATGAAGAGAGAGAAAGAGCATTTTGCACAATTTCTTCATACTGCAAAAGATTATGCAAGAAAGAATGGTTTTAAAGGAACATTCTTTATTGAACCAAAACCATGTGAGCCCAGCAAACATCAATACGACTATGACAGTGAAACCGTAATTGGATTTTTACGTCAATACGATCTGCTGAATGATTTTAAATTAAATGTGGAAGTAAATCATGCTACTCTCGCCGGTCATACTTTTCAGCATGAACTGCAGGTAGCTGCTGACAATGGAATGCTGGGAAGCATTGATGCCAACCGCGGCGATTATCAAAACGGATGGGATACAGATCAGTTTCCCAATAACATTAATGAACTGGCAGAAGCTATGCTGGTGATAATAGAAGCCGACGGCTTTAAAGGCGGTGGTATCAACTTTGATGCAAAGATCAGGCGCAACAGTACCGATCCTGCTGATCTTTTCCATGCACATATCGGCGGCATGGATACATTTGCCCGTGCATTGATCATTGCTGATAACATTTTGCAAAAATCGGATTACAAAAAAATACGCAAAGACCGGTATGCTTCTTTTGACAGCGGTAAAGGAAAAGAATTTGAAAGCGGCAAGCTTTCATTGGAAGACCTTCGCAGTTATGCTATTGAAAACGGCGAGCCGAAAACAGCAAGCGGCAAACAGGAGTACCTGGAAAATATAGTCAACCGTTTTATTTAATAATCTTTTGAAACTTTTTTCTTAAAGAACTAAACCCCTCTCTCGTCATTGTGAAGTGAGAGAGGGGTTTTGGTGAGTGTAAAGAGGAACTTTTATTTTAAAAATTTTTATCGCTGTATGGAAGGTTTACAAATTTCAGACATCATTGTATTTGCTATTTATTTTGTGATCGTGTCCGCTTATGGCTATTGGATCTATCACAAAAAAAAGAAAGAGAACATCTCTGCTTCGCATGATTATTTCTTAGCAGAAGGTTCACTTACATGGTGGGCCATCGGTGCATCACTCATCGCTTCCAATATTTCTGCCGAACAGTTTATCGGTATGAGTGGCGAAGGATTTTTTGTAGGTATAGCAGTAGCTGCCTACGAATGGATCGCAGCACTTGCCCTGATCATTATCGCAGTATGGTTTATTCCTGTGTACCTGAAGAACAAGATCTACACCATGCCACAGTTTTTAAAAACAAGGTACAATGAAACGGTAGCATTGATCATGGCTGTGTTTTGGTTGTTCCTGTATGTGTTTGTAAACCTTACTTCCATTTTATACCTGGGCGCTGTTGCTATCAATGGATTGGTGGGTGGTGAATACCTGCACACCATTATGATCGCACTGGCCGTATTTGCTGTGATCATTACGCTGGGTGGTATGAAAGTAATTGGTTATACTGATGTAATACAAGTGGCCGTTTTGATCATTGGCGGTTTGGCTACTACCTATATGGCATTAACATTGGTGGGTGAAAAATTTGGTTTGGGCAGCGATGCCATTGCTGGATTTAAAGCGCTGCTCAAAGATGCACCTGATCATTTTCACATGATACTTGATAAGCCTGCAACCAACAGCGCTACCATCAACACACCGGAAAATTTACAGATACAAAAATATGTGGTGTTGCCAGGCATCATCATGTACTTTGCCGGTCAATGGATCGTGAACCTGAACTACTGGGGTTGCAATCAATATATCACCCAACGTGCATTGGGCGCCGATCTGCAAACAGCACGTAAAGGAATTTTGTTTGCCGGCTTTTTGAAATTGATGATGCCGGTTATTGTTATGCTTCCCGGTATCGCCGCTTATGTATTATATAAAAACGGGCACCTGCCCCAATTAGCGGGTGGAAGTAAAGACGGAGCCTACTCCGCCATACTTGGCTTTCTGCCCACGGGGCTTAAAGGTTTATCTGTAGCGGCATTAACAGCGGCCATTGTTGCGTCGCTGGCAGGCAAGGCCAATAGCATCTCTACCATTTTCACTTTAGACATCTATACAAAATATGTAAAGAAAGATGCGGATGAAAAAAAGATGGTGTGGATAGGAAGGGCTACTGTTATCGGCGCCATGTTTATAGCGCTGCTCTTTACCTGGAAAGATCTGCTGGGCATTGGCGGCGAAGGCGGCTTCACCTTTATTCAAAAATATACCGGTTTCATCAGCCCTGGTGTATTCGCCATGTTTATATTAGGAATGTTCTGGAAACGAACTACCGGCACAGCAGCTATTGCAGGGTTAATAACCGGTTTCGCTTTATCCATCTTCTTTAACAACTATGCGGTATCGGTATTTGGCCAGGAAACATGGTTGTACACAGCATTTCAATACCAGAAAGAAGTAAACGGAGTGGTGGAAACATTTTGTGAGATACCCTTCCTTATTAATATGGGATGGTCGTTTTTCTTTACCGTATTGGTAATGGTAGCATTGAGCCTGGCCGGCCCGAAAGTGAACCCCAAAGCATTTGCTTTGGATAAAGAAATGTTCAAACTAAAACCCGGCATTATTATCATGATCGTGGCGACGCTGCTTATACTTGGGGCTTTGTATGCGAAGTTTTGGTAAGAGTTTATTGCGCCGGGGAGATAGCTATGGCTACACAGTAAAGCACAAATTCTGGTGCAGACCCGGCTACGAAGTGAAGATTTTTGTAGCCGGCTGTATTACTACTATGATCGTCTGTTGTGTCACTCACTTGTACGTTCGGTAATTCTATTGAGCATTATGAAAGTGTACTGCTTATTTCAACATTCCCTTATTCATGCTGTTGGTGAAAAGAAACACCAACAGCGGCGTAAAAAGAAGACTAAACTTAATGAATAAGTCAACTAGAAATGGCCTATTGTTTATTGGAGCAAGTGTTTTCTGTTTGTTGATAGGGCTTAGTGTGAATGGATCTACTGTCAGGGAAGAGAACATTAAATATCTTTTTATATCTGCAGGGCTAAGTGTTTTTGGTTTATACTGGGGATTAAGCTGGAAAAATCCTTCGTACGGTGGTGGTGTAGTGCATAAGTATACAGCAATCATTATCGGCATTTTTTCTGGTATTTGTTTCATTTATTTATTAATACAAATGCTCCGATCTTAACCACGAAATTTCATATTGAACAAACAAAGTGATGGCACGGTTTCAAACCGTGCCATCACTTATAAATTCACTATTGATTCATTGACTCATCCAACGCCATGGTTCGTGTCTCACGAACCATTTCATTGCAATACGGATTTCGGTTCGTGAGACACGAACCGAGGCATCGGGTCTGTAGTAGAATGCTGATTGAGAATCAGAAATGCTATCCTTTAAGAAACTTTCCGGGAATAGGATTTTTTTTAAGAAACTCTGCAGCTTTTTTATCCAACGCCATGGTTCGTGTCTCACGAACCATTTCATTGCAATACGGATTTCGGTTCGTGAGACACGAACCATGGCATCGGATTTAGGAGCTATGCGTATTTGCCACCCTTGCTCAGTTTTGTAAAAAGAAAAACCTAACAGTGTGCTTTCTGATGGATAGCTTACCTTGCTTTTTGACCGGTTTACTTTCAGCTTTAGTTTG
>Ga0187893_10005328_pt1 | contig 23221 bp, 25 predicted proteins | sample MA1701074metaG_FD_139574 | JGI IMG/M metagenome (GOLD analysis project Ga0187893, IMG submission 139574) | White microbial mat communities from a basaltic lava cave in the Kipuka Kanohina Cave System on the Island of Hawaii, USA - MA170107-4 metaG ...
CGCTGAGATCACCGAGGCCGACGGCCGCAAGATCTGCGCCGAGCGTTACACCATTTCTCCCAAGACCCGCCAGGCGCGACGCTCGCTGACTACCGCCAAGCGGCACAAGCAACGGACGGACCGGAGCAGTAAGGAGTCGACCGAGGCCGCTCCGGCGACTCAAGTTCACATGCTGTGACCGGTTTCACGCTGCGTGAACAAGGGCGCAAGTTGTGTGCTGGATGTGCGCCGTATATGGCGCACATCCAGCACACAACTCCTCCATGTCCGAAACCCGCTAGCCGGCCAGGGGCCAGGGCCGTCCGGATCACCCGTGCGGGCTCGGGGGTCCGAGGGCGAAGCCCTCCCTGGAGGCCTGGTGCCTGAGCGCTTGAGGCTGCGAACGAGTCACCGACGGCCTAGCGCAAGTTTTCCTCCCCGAATACGCAGGAATTCTGCGCTTTGCTCGGGCACCACTGGTTTAGACTTTCACGTTTCTCCGTATCCGGAGGAATGCTCTCATTTGTTAGTTTCGTGAGCCCTACCCGCCGCCGTACCTGTCCCAGCATTGGGTGCCTTTCTGGACGAGCCGCTGCTCCCCTCACAATGCGACGCCCTCGCCCGGCCCGAACTCTCGCCGGGCGGCTCGTTGGGCCTCCAGACCTCCTGATAGCACGATAATTAATGCGATGTCGGCAGTCGAACTCCTCCTTCGCCAGGGTCACACAAAGACGTCGCGTCAACGCCGTGTTGCCTTCTCGACGGTTGCCCGCACACTCACCTGACCGCAACTTTCCTTCGTATGCGGAGGAAAGTTGCAGCTTAACGAACCGGTCCTGCGGCTCGAATGCGCGAGTCACAACCCTCACCCGGCAAACGGGGGATTGAAACGAGAGCGCGAGAATGCGAACGCGGCTGGGCAATTTGTCCCGTTCCTCACCTCACCAACCAAGGAACCGGCCGGCAGTCGCAGCGTTGGCAGCCGTACCGGTGTCCCAACCTCGCCCGCCAACCAGGAAAGACCGAACCCATTTATTGCTTGACAAGACACTTTGATCAGGCTATTATACGAACATAAGTTCTAGTAAGCTTCGGGGGGGGGTGAGGTTGGTGGGGGAGCTGCGGTCGGCGGTCGACGCGTTGGCTGGCCTGGATCCTGATGAGCTTGACGGCGGGGTGTTGGGTGAGCTGATCACCGAGATGATGCGCGAGCGGGACCGGCTCGACGCGCTGTGCCATCGGTTTGTTGCCGCGCATGACCGGCGGCAGGTGTGGAAGGCTGAGGGGGCGCGGTCGGAGAAGCAGTGGTTGGGCCAGCATTGCCGGTTGTCGGCGGGTGAGGCCGCGGGGCGGGCGGCCACAGCACGGCGGCTGAATGCATTGCCTCAGACGTTGGAGGCGGCGGCGCAGGGCGTGGTCAGCGTCGGGCAGGCGCGGGTGGCGGCCCAGGCGGTGCGTGACCTGCCGGCCGAAGCGTTGGGCGGGTTGGACGAGTTGGTCGTGCGCAGCGGGCCGGACAGCGACGCCAGCCAACTGCGGGACAGCGTGGAGGACTATGCGCACCGGGTGGCGCCCGACAGCCTGGCCGAGCGTGAACAGCGGGCGTTCCAGCGGCGGCGGCTTACGGTGCGCCGCGGTGGGGACGGCGCCGGGCTAGACGGGTTCCTCGACGTTTTGGGTGCTGAGACGGTGTTGTCCGCGCTGGCGCCGTTGGCCGCGCCGCGGAGCGCTGAGGATGACCGGACGTTTGAGCAGCGTATGGCGGATGCGTTGGTGGAGCTGGCCCGGCGCAGCCTGGATGGCGGTGATCTGCCCGATGTGGGTGGCGCCAAGCCGCATGTCACCGTTGTCGTGCGGCTGGAGACCCTGCTCGGCCAGGACGACACGGCCCCGGCGACGTTGGACCGGCTCGGGGCGCTGTCGGGCGAGGCCGCCCGGCGGCTGTGCTGTGACGCCGGTATCAGCCGGGTCGTGATCGCGGGTGGGTCGCAGATCCTCGACGCCGGCCGCGAGACTCGCGTGGTCTCCCCCGCCCAACGCCGCGCGCTAGCGGTCCGCGACCGCGGCTGCATCGGCTGCCACGCCCCCGTCGCGTGGTGCGAGGCGCATCACGTGATCCATTGGATCGACCACGGCCCGACCGACCTCGACAATCTCGTGCTCCTCTGTCCCGGCTGTCATCGTGACGTGCACCACGGCCGCGGCCAACCCGCCCGCCAACCCGACGGACACTGGACCCTAGCACGGCGCCAATGAACGGCCTCGACGCGCGGAGAGATCTTGGGAGCAACTTCCAAGCCATGTTTCACGAACTCCTGCCAGTCAATGTCTTGTCTACCCGGGGGCGCGCACCCCGGTCCTTCGAGGCGCGGGAGACACTTCCACAGGCGGTGAGACATCGCGGGACTCACGTACTCGGGTCGCTGCCGGCGCCTGGCCGGACGACCTCAACTGGCGCTCGAACGCTCGTGGCACCCGGCTGGGGGAAGTGCCCGGCCAGCTTGCGGACGTCGACGGTTCGGGCCGATGGCCATCGCGGAAACCAGCTCATCGAAGGTACGAGCGTAGTTGGTGAGCAGCCGGTCCTGGTCCTCGTCCAGCGCGGCCTCGGTGATCTCCTCGACGACGTCGAGCCTGGCCGTCACCATCTGCCCGAGCGTGGGCGAGCCTGGTGTCTGGTGGCGTATCAGGCTGTGGCCGAAGACAGTGGCCGGCTCGACCACCCCGAGGGTCATCGCCAGCGCTCCGGCGCGAACCGTGGCGCAATAGATTGGGAAGCCGCTTCCGGCGGCTTGCTCGGTGGGGCGCAGCGGATCGGGGTCGACGGGCGGGTAGCGCAGCGCTGGCAGGAACGCGTTCCAGTCAGGCAGCGCCCGCAGCTCCGGTCGCTCGGCGCCGCCGGCCTCTCGCTCTGTGGCCGGCGGTCGATGTCATGGCCGTCGGCGGTCCCCACCCCGATGGCGCATGGCCGGGACCAGCTCATCAGAGGCACGAGCGTGGGTGAACGATGGCACGGCCGCGCCGGCTCGGGCGGGACCAGGGCGAGCTTGCCGGCCGAGTGCAGCGGCATCAGCGCCTCGCGGAAGTGCTCCCAGGCGAGGTCGGTGGCCTCGTCCGGCAGGTGCTCTAGGCACACGTTGCTACCCATCGGGCGGCGGCCAGGTCCTTGGTCGGCGGGTAGAAGTAGCTCGCGTCCACCTCGACGACGCAGAACTGGTCGGCGTAGAACCGCAACCGCTCCTCCGCAGACATCGACCGTTTTGGGTACCAGTCGGTTCTCGTTCGGTCTCCTTGACAAGGGTCGGGTCGGTCCAGGCAGCGGCGCACCCTGCGCGCATCAGCCACAGGACGGTTGGACTGGGCGGATGAAGCTGCCGGACGAGGTCGACGTGGTCGTTGTGGGCTCGGGTGGGGCTGGCCTCACGGCTGCGCTCGCTGCCGCGGTGGCGGTGCAGGTGTCATCCTGCTCGAGGCCTCCGGCCGGTGGGGACCGCCCTGTCAGGCGCGCAGGTGTGGGTGCCGAACAATCACCGAATGGCCGATATTGGCGAAACGGATAGCTTCTCTGACGCGTTCACGTACTGCTTGGGCCAGTCCCCGGGGCCGAGATCCCGAGCTGATCGAAGCCTTCCTCAACGCGGCGCCCGAGATGGCCAGCTTTGTCGAGACGCATTCACCCCTGCGCTTCTCGGCTTGCCGGATTCCTTGGCCGAGACGCCTGGCGGCAAGACCGCTGGTCGCCACTTGGAGCCGGAGGCCCGTTGCGCTCGGAGAGGTCGGCGCGGCAGAGGATCTGGTATGGCCCGCGCCATACCCGATGGTGCTCACGAACGAGGAGATCACGAACCTTGATCTCATCGGGGTTAGAGCGTTCCCGATGGACCTGATCGAAGGCCTTGTCGTGGGGTTGCTTCGCGGCTGCCAGTCCGCCGGTGTCGCGCTGGTCAAGGACTGCTCCCGTTGAGCCCGGTGCTCCAGCTTGCCGTTGATGGGCTGCTCGCGGCCTTGGCGCAAGGCTGCTCGGGGGAAGCCGAGGCCGCCGCCTGCATGGCGGGCTCGCGGCTGGACGGGCGACGACGTGCTGGCCGACGAGCTGGACGGGATGCTCGCCCCCTCGCCCGCGTCACCCCCGACAGCGCCCGCGCTCGAGCCGGTGCCGGTGGACCTCGCGGCGCTCGCGTTCCACCTCGACCAGAGCGAGGCATCCACCGACACGCATCATCTGCACCTGCTCACCGGGCAGATCGAGCCGGCCAGCCCGCCGCGCCGGGGCCGTGGCGCGGTCGCGGACGTCTTGCGGATCGAGCCGCAAGGCTCGCACGAGGTGTACTGGGACATGAAGGAGTTCACGGCCACGGTCGCCGAGCGCAGCTTGCACCAGCTCCTCGACGTCGCCCTCGGCGGCCGGGGCGCCTTCCGCCGGTTCCGCGAGGTGCTGTCCGCCTATCCCGGCCCGCCACCAAAGGCTACAGCCCCGCCACAAACCGCCCGTAGCCCGCGGGCACGGGTGCCGGCATTTTGCTGCACTGTGCAGACTAATGCCGGCCTAACTCTGCACAATGCCGCCGATTGAAGCGCTCCGAGCGCGAGCCGTTTCGGCGGGTCGCGGCGGCGAAGGGGGATCAACCGGGTCTCGTTCACGGTGGAGCGCGCCGGTGAGCAAGAGCGTTGAGCCTCCAGCGGGGGACCGAGGAGGCGGCTCTTGGGGTGATGGCCGCCAGGTGAAGGTTCGCCTCGTCACGCCGCTGCGGCTCAAGATCGGAGTCGGCTTCTGACCCGCCCACCGGAGCTGTCCGAGCTGGACCACGCGAGCCTCTCACGACAGTGTGCTATCGTGTGGCCATGCGCTTGCACATTACCGTCGAAGACGAGGTTGTCGCCGAGCTCGACCGTAGGGCGGGACGACGGGGACGCAGTGCCTACATCAGCGAGCTTCTGCGCAGAGCGTTCGAGGACGAGCGCCGGTGGGAGGACATCGAAGCGGCGCTCGGCAGCGTTCCCGACACCGGGCATGACTGGGACGACGACCCAGCGGCGTGGGTGCGCGCACAACGCGCCAGCGACGCCACCCGCACCGGGTAGCCGTGGCAGCCATCCTGCTGGATACAACGGTGTTGATCGACGCGCTCCGCGGGCGCGCAGCCGCCGAGCGTGTCCGCGGTCTCAGACGGGCCGGCGACCTGCCCTTCGTGTGCGCGATTAACGTCGAGGAGATCTGGCGTGGCCTGCGGCCAGGTGAGGAGCCGTCAGCCGTCCGGCTGCTGCGCGGCTTGCGCATCGCGCCACTCGGTCGCCGGCAGGGGGAACTCGCGGGCCAATGGCGGCGAGAGTTTTCTACTCAAGGCATTACGTTGCATCAGGCCGACTGCCTGATCGCGGCAGCGGCCATCAGCATTGACGCGCGCCTGGCCACAGGCAACCCCCGGCACTTCCCGATGGCGGACCTGTGTGTCGAGCATTGGCCCGTCGGGGAATAGCCCTCCGATAACCGTCCGCTGTATGGAGGGGTTCGCATCCGTCCAACGCAGCGGCGGGGTCTGCCATGCCCGTGGATAGGCGGGGCGGTAGCAAGGCCAATCACACCATGCCGCCCGGGAATCTCGTCTCGAAGTCCAGTAAGCCGACCCACGTAGGTCGGAGACCGATCCTGACCATCTTGGTGACCGGGTCGTCCAGGCCGGACAGATACTCCGCCGCCGCCTCAGGGCCATGTACCGATGCGCCGCCAGCGCGTACTCGGTCACGACACCGGCATGCTCGGTGAGAGCCACATCGCCGCGCGGGGTCAGCACCGACGGCGGCAACTCGTCGGTGTCTATCACCACGGCCACGCGCGGGTGCCGCCGCCATGCGCGCAGCCGCGCCGCTGGGTGGCGGATGTGCGGCGCCGCGAGAAACGTCGCCATCACCAACTCCTCCCCCGTCCAGTGAAACCAGGTAGGTACGACGCGGGGAGTTCCGTCACTCGCCAGGTACGCGACACGCGCGGGAACCGCCAGGCCGAGCAACCGCTGGGCGCCAACGGTCTCGAGCAGCCTCAGGTCGCCTTGGGGGAGCCGGTGGGGAGCCTGCTCAGTCGCATCAGCCATCGGATGTCCTTTCGGTGAGGCGCACGGCCATCGGTTGAGACGAGCGAACGCCGGCAAAGTCATCGCCCCCAACGGTCCGTTTCGGCGATGACCTCGCGGGGCGTGGTGTGTCGAGCGACGTCGAGTGCGACCCAGCGAGGGTGGGGTGGTTGGGGCGCTGTCCACCATCACTCGCCCATGGGCGGTGGCATGGCCTCCCGGTATGTGGTGAGCAGTACCTGCCGCTCCGTGCCGGGCACCCGATCCTTGGTGACTGGGTCGAAGTCGGACTTGACGTACTGCGTCTCGACTTGGTGGTCCTCGGCGGCCAGGAACGCGGCCAAGCTCAGGGTCTTCGGCCCTCCCGTGATATCCACCACCAGTTCATCAGGCCCCAGCCCCCGGTCGAGGAGCTCATCCAGCGCCCGCCTAGTGGCTCGGCGGCACCCCTCCCAGTCGTCCAAGTCGACTCGCTCGATCGTCACGGCTACACGGCTGCGGCGCTTGAACTCTTCGATCCCTGAGAGCTCGGCGGTCTCACTTGTCACCAAAAGCCCGACGACCTCGGGCTCAAGCCGATCAACGACCAGGTCGAGGAGGCTGCCCCGCTCTACTCCTTTCAATCCAACGGTAAACAAGACTCCGCGGCGTCGCTCCTGGAACTCCCCCTCCCGCCCCCCACCGCGGCGCCGCCGTGATCGCCGAAGCCCCAGCAACAGCCACACAAGCACCACGACCGCCGAGACGGCGATGTTGCCCACCGGGCTCAACAGCGACGACACTCCAGTCAACGCAAGGGTTAACGCGATACCCACAATCAACAAATCATTGATGTCGAAGCGCGTACCCATGGCGCGGAACATCGCGTTCACGCCATCTCAGCTCCTTCCGATCTCGCGAACGTGTAGAGGCGTGATCCGGATGACGAAGATTTGTCTTAACCGGAATCCACCGATTGCGGCGCTCCGCTAACTAACCGGTAGACAACTCCAGACGCTGAGCTCAGGAGTTCACTCCCGAAGACGCCGTCGGTTAGAGTCTCCGGGAGTTGGCATAACTGCAGGGTGATTACCGGAATCACCTCGGTGAGCGCTTGTGAACCGGGTTGCGCGGTCACCGTGCGTGGGCTTTGGGAAGGGTAAGGGGCCACCGCGTTTCCCTCGAGGTCGATCCAAGATCTTGAGAACGGAGTACATGGTGGCCAACACTAAACCGGATGCCACCGCACCGGCGGCTATAGCCCAGGTTTCCTCCGTATACGGAGGAAAGTTGCAGTTGAGCGGTCGACGCAGGCTCCCGAGGATGTCCGGGCGGCCAGCATCGACCTGGCGATCCTTAAGTGGACCAACGTGTTGATGTTCATCTACGTAAGTGCTGGTCTATACTCGGTTCATGCAAGCCGTGCTGGAGGCCCTTGTCGAGCCGCGGCGTCGGGAGATCCTGAGGCTGGTGCGAGATCGGGAAATGCTGGCGGGGGCGATTGCCGCGCGTTTTCCTGAGGTGTCTCGCCCGACGGTGTCGCAGCACCTGCGGGTGTTGCGGGAGGCGGGGCTGCTGCACGAGCGTCGGGAGGGCACGCGGCGGCTGTATCGGACTCGTGCCGAGGGCCTCAGCGATGTGCGGGGCTGGCTGGACGAGTTCTGGGACGCGCGGCTTCAGACCCTGAAGGTCGAGGCCGAGCGCGAGCAGGGGAGGCGAGATGGCGGGTAACACACCGAGACCCGTCGTCAAGGAGGTTCACATCAACGCCCCGCCTGAGGTGGTGTTCGAGTTCTTCGTCGATGCGGAGAAGCTCACCCGTTGGCTGGCCATCGAGGCCACACTCGATCCTCGTCCCGGTGGCGCCTGTCTCCAGGTGCACGCGGGCGACGACCGACGGGAGTGCGGGCCCTGCCATATGCGGGGAGAGTTTCTCGAGGTCGACCCGCCGAACCGCGTGGTCTTCACCTGGGGTTTCACCGAGCCAGAGATTGGGGTGCCGCCTGGGTCGAGCACCGTAGAGGTGACGCTGCGGCCCGTGGGTTCGGGCACCCTGGTCCGCCTCGTACACCGAGACCTGCCGCCCGCGGAGGTCGAGGACCACACCAGAGGCTGGGCCGAGATGCTCGACCGGCTGGCGTACACGATTACCACCCGCACTGATATCGATCGTGGGAGGGAGGCAAGCGTGGGAACAGTTCATCATGAAGTTTGGATAAATGCGGAGAGAAGTACTGTATTCCAGGCCATCACCAGCAGGAGCGGCCTGGACGCCTGGTGGGGTAAAGCCGTGAACGCCGAACCGAAAGCCGGATACGTGGTTGAGTTCGACCACGGGCTTGGTGATATGTTGCGAATGAGGATCACCGACCTGGTAGCCAACGAGCGGCTGGCCTGGAAATGCGTTTCGGATTACAGCGATCACAAGAATCCCGCTTCTGAATGGCTCGGGCATCGGCTTTTCTTCGATCTGGAGGACGGCGGGCCTACCGGGTTCGCCCCTATCGACAGCAATTTGGCTGGCGATCATGTCACTATTTTGCACTTCCGGCATGCAGGCTGGTCGAGCGAATCGCGGTGGTACGCGTTCTGTAACTATGCATGGGGCGTCGCGCTGGCCGGCCTCGCGAGCTATTGTGAGGGAAAAAGTTAACCTATTATCCGGCCCCGCTCCGCATGACTTGACGGTCGAGCGGGATATGGCCGCCTCGCCCTTGGCGCTCTACCTCGCTTGGACCGAGCAGTTCGATGCCTGGTTCGCGGCGCCCGGTACTGTGCTGATGCGTAGTGAGGTCAACGAGCCCTACTTCTTCGAGACGCAGTTCGAGAGCTGCCGAGACGGTCGTCACCGTCGACCTCACGGCGATCGACTAGGGGACGCGCCTGCGCTTCACCCAGACCGGGTTTCCCAGCGAAGAACACCGGGACCGTGCCGCGGAGGCGTGGCCGACGGTGCTCGCCCACCTCGACGAGGTCTTGACCGCCCAGTAGGCAGTGGGCGGCGGCAGCGCGGTCGGCGCCTATGCGACGTCCAACAGGGCCGCGAGCTGGGCGGCGTTGCGGACGCCGTAGTCGCGGTAGCAGTTGTTGAACAGGACGTGAGTCTCGCGGGCGTTGGTGGCGAGGTCTTCGATGCGCGGCGCCCACGCCTCGAGCTCCTGGGGAGAGTAGAGGTAGCGGAAGCGCTCGGCGGGGGTGATGCCCTTGCGTTCCCAGTTCTCCTCGTTGTGGCCGTGCAGGCGGGGGACGGCGAGTGGCGCGGTGACGGCGAGCACGGGCGGGACGGAGGTGGGGAAGCCTTGGGGCTCGTCGACGCACGTGTGGGCGAGGCGGTGGCGCTCGAGCAGGTCGAGGGTGCGCGCGCGGTCGGGTTCGGCGAGCCAGCTGGCGTGGCGGAACTCGACGGCGAGGTCGTAGTCGGGGAGGCGCTCCGCGAGCTCGTGGAGGATTGCTCGGCTGCGCCGGCTCGGGCGGAACCAGGGCGGGAACTGGAAGAAGACGGCGCCGAGCTTGCCGGCCGAATGCAGGGGCATCAGCGCCTGGCGAAAGTGCTCCCAGGCCAGGTCCACGGCCTCAACGGGCAGGTGGTCCAGGTACACGTTGGGTTTGCCGCCGTCCGGCAGCGCCTCGGCGACGTCGGGCCACACGGCCTCGCGTTTGACCCCGTGACCGGTGAACAGCCCGAACGCCTTGATATCGAAGAGGAACTCGTCGGGCGTCCGCGCCAACCAGCGGGCGGCGTAGAAGCGCAACCGCTCCTCGGCCGACATCGAGCGTTTCGGGTACCAGTCGGTCTCCTTGGTCAGCGTGGGATCCGTCCACGAGGCGGTACCGATGCGGATCCTGTGCTTCATGCCATTCCTCAGGTCCGCGCCGACGGGTCGAGGTAGGAGGAGGCTTGCAGGGTGAAGAGCTCGGCGTACCGGCCACCGAGCTCCATCAGCTCGGCGTGGGTGCCCTGCTCGGCGAGCTGGCCGCCGGCGAGGACATAGATGCGGTCCGCGGAGCGGACGGTGGAGAAACGGTGGGAGATGAGCAGGACGGTGCGGCCGGCGAAGAGGGTGCGGATGCGGTCGAACAGCTCGTGCTCGGCGCGGGCGTCGAGGGCGGCGGTCGGCTCGTCCAGGATGACGAACGGGGCATCGCGGAAGAACGCGCGGGCCAGCGCGACGCGTTGCCACTGGCCGACCGACAGGTCGGTGCCGCCTTCGAACTCTGGGCCGAGCATCGTGTCGTAGCCGTCAGGCAGCGCCGCCACGAAGTCGTCGGCGCCGGCCTTGGCCGCCGAGGCCACGATCCCCGCGCGGTCGGTGACCAGGTCGCAGTCGCCGATCGCGATGTTGTCGGCGGCGGACAGGTGGTACTGGGAGAAATCTTGGAACAGCACGGCGATCGAGCGGCGCAGCTCGTCCGGGTCGACCTCGAGGGTGTCGACGCCGTCCCACAGGATCCGCCCAGATTGGGGCCGGTAGAGGCGGCACAGGAGCTTGGCCAGGGTCGTCTTGCCTGACCCGTTCTCGCCGACGAGCGCGATCACGTGGCCGGCCTCGAGCTCGAGCGACACGCCGTTCAACGCGGGCCGGTCGCCCGACGGGTACGTGAAGGTCACGTCCTCGACCGTCAAGCGCTCGAATCGCGCGGGCGCTGGCCGGCGGTCGCCGGCCGGAACCGTCGCCTCGGCGGTGCGGACGAAGGTGGTGTAGTCCTCGACGAAGGGCGCCGCCTCGAACAGCAGGTCGGTGCCCCCCGAGGCGGCGCCCAGCCGTGAGGAGAGCAGCAGCACGGCCCCGGCGGCCGCCCCGGCGTCGGCCAAGCTGATGCGCCCGGTCACGGCCATCATCAGCAGTATGGTCAGGCCGGCGCCGATGATGAGCGCGCTCAGGATGCCGCCGAGAAGCCCGACACGAAGGAGCGACTGGTACCTCGCCCGCATCTCGCCGAGCCGCTCGTTGCTGCGCTGTTGCCAGCGGCCTCGCAGGAACCCGGCGAGCCCGAAGGCGCGGACCTCCTTCGCGCCGGACCGGCTGGTGAGAAGATGCATCAGATAGCCACGCTCGCGCTCGGCCGGAGTGAGCCGCGAGTACAGGCCGAACAGCAGCTTGCCGCGGCGCACCCCCGCGATCCACAGCGGCACGGCGGCCGAGAGCGTGAGCGGTACGAGCAAGGGTTGCAACGCGAACAGCCCCAAGGACACGCCGACGATCCCCAGCAACGCGCTTCCGATCGCGGAGACCCCCTGTACCAGCTGCATCGGCCGGTAAGAGGAGCTCATCGTCGCGAGCTGCAAGCGGTTGTGGAAGGACGGCGTCTCGAACGCCTCCAGCTCCACGGCGCAGGTCACATCGAGGATCCGCCCCTGCGCATGTTGGGTGACGCGCTCGGTCAACAATGCGTTCCGCGCAAAGGCGACCGAGTTCGCCAATGAGACGATCGCGCTGAGAGCCAACAAGATCGCGACCTCCCGCAGCAAGACAGGCACCGCCACGGCTCCCGGGGAGGCGAGCGCGGACAGCAGGTTCCGTCCCGCCAAGATCGGGAGGACCAGGCCCAGCCCTCCGATCGCTTGGAGCGCGGTGACGAGGAGGAACTCCCCCCGCGCGGCGGCCCAGACCAATCGCAGCGCCTGCGCCATGATGGTGGGCAACTGCCGGAGCCGCACGTGATCATCGCTGTTGTGCACGTCGTAGATCGTGACCCGCTTGGTGTCGCTTTCAGACGCGTCGCTGCTGCTCATTGGCGCAGTGTCCCCTCCCTAAGGTCCCCCTTGCAGTCTATTTTTCCGCTTGCGCCTTTGCGATAATTGGTGTGTCGGGACCGCGCGCTACAGGTCTTGCTCGACGCCCTTCGCGATCAAGAAGCCGCGCGCCCGCTCGGCGCGGGGAAAGCGGCCGACGAGCGCCCAGAAGGCGGGGCTGTGGTTCGGCTCGACCAGGTGGGCCAGCTCGTGGACGATGACGTAGTCGAGCACCCAACCGGGATAGCTGGCGAGCGCCGTCGAGATGCGGACGGTCGCCGCGCCCGGCGTGCATGATCCCCACCGCGTGCGCTGGTTGGAGACCCACCGGATACCCAATGGGTGCGGAAGGCCGTACTGGGTCGCGAGCGCCCGTGCCCGCGCGGCCAGGTCGATTGGGGTGGCCTGTGCCCGGCGCTCGAACCGGCGGGTCATCTCCGCGACCCAGCGGTCCTCGTCCGCGCGGGTCATCGTCGCGGGGATTGAGACCCGGAGCTTCTCGCCGACCTGCCTCGCCTCGACGGTCTTCTGGCGCCGGGCGCTGCGTATCACTTCTACATCCATACGACTGGGAACGGTACCGCTGGAGGCGGGAGAAGTGGGGGAACGGCGGTACAATATCGACGTCGATCGATATAACGTCTGGGAGGGTGGGATGGCACGCGCGCAGGACGATCTCCGTGAGCAGGTCCGAGAGCGGTACGCCGCCGCGGCGACTGGCTGTGGCGACGTAGCCAGCGACTGCCGCGGTCCCGGCGGAGCGCAGGACTTCGGCGCGGCGCTCTACGGTGCCCTTGAGCGTGAGGAGCTTCCCGAGGCGGCGGTGCTCGCGAGCCTCGGCTGCGGCAACCCGCTGGCTGTCGCCGAGCTGTCCGCTGGCGAGACGGTTTTCGCTCATCGCTCGGCGGGCGGGGGCATCGACGTGCTGCTCAGCGCGAGGCGGGTCGGGCCGACCGGCAAGGCATACGGCTTGGACATGACCGAAGAGATGCTCCAGCTCGCGCGCCGCAATGCCGCCGAGCCGGGGGCGACCAACGTCGAGTTCTTCAAGGGCCAGATCGAGGACGTGCCCCTTCCGGACGGCAGCGTCGACGTGGTCATCTCCAACTGCGTCGTGAACCTGTCGACCGACAAGCCGGCGGTGATTGCCGAGGTCTTCCGCGTGCTCCGCCCGGGCGGGCGCATGAGTATCAGCGACGTCGTTGCCGAGGACCACCTCACGCCCGGCGACCGCGCCGAGCGTGGCAGCTACGTCGGCTGCATCGCTGGCGCGCTCTCCAAGGCCGAGTACGAGGTCGGGCTGCGGGCCGCCGGGTTCCACGACGTGGAGGTGGAGTTCACCCACCAGGTGGCCGACGGCATGCATGGCGCGATCGTCCGGGCCCGCAAACCCGCCGACGGCGACGAGGTAGGCGCCACCGAGGTGTAGGCGTCCTCATCGTGCAGACTTCTGCCGGTATATCGGCATTACTCTGCACAGTGCAGGAAAGTCTGGCGTCAAGGGACAGCGCGACGCGTACTCCGCGTCCTGAGTTGGTAGCGTCAGGGCGTGACGACGAGACTGCGCCCCCGCAACGATCTTGCGCAGTATGACGACCTGGCGGGGGAGTGGTGGAAGCCGGACGGCGAGTTCGCCGGGCTGCACTGGCTCGCCGAGGCGCGGGCGCGGTTGATCCCACCGCCGGCGTGTGAGGGCGCGGTGCTCGTGGACCTCGCCTGCGGGGGCGGGCTGATGGCGCAATACGTTCGCGGCTACCAGCACGTTGGCGTGGACCTGTCGCCGACGGCGATCGAGATCGCCGCGGCGCATGGCATCCAGGCCGTGCGTGGCGACGTGACCGCGGTGCCCTTGGCCGACGAGGTCGCCGACGTCGTCCTGGCGGGCGAGATCTTCGAGCACGTGTGGGACCTCGACGGCACCGTATCCGAGGTCGGGCGCCTGCTGCGTCCTGGCGGGACGCTGGTGTGCGACACGATCAATGCGACGTGGTGGGCGCGGTTTTCGCTGGTCACCGTGGGTGAGCGGTTACCTGGCGCCCCGCCGCGCTACTGCCATGATCCAGCCCTGTTCGTCCGACCGGACCGACTCCAGGCGCTGTGCCGGCGGCACGGGATCGACCTCCACGTCAGCGGGCTGCGATTCTCGGTGCCGGAGTACCTCGCCTTCCTGGTACGCCGGCACCGCCCGGTGCGCATGCTGCCGACGCGCTCGCTGGCGGCGGTCTATCAGGGGATAGGCATCAAGCGGTGAGGGCGGCGATCACCGGGCTCGGCGTGGCGTACCCGGGCGTCCTCCGCCAGGACGCGTTGTGGGAGGGCTTCTTCTCCGAGTACTACGAGGGGAGTCCCCTCGCCGAGCGCCTGTGGTTCCGGTCGGGGGTGCGCACGAGGCACGGCGTCGTCGACCCGCGGGACGAGGACCTGTCGAGGTGGGGGACCGCCGCCCGCATGCGACGCTTCATGGCCGAGGCCGTGCCGCTGGGCAAGGCCTCGCTGTCGAGTTGCCTTGCCGACGCCGGGCTGAAACCCCAGGACGTCGACCTGCTCGCCATCGTGAGCTGCACCGGCTATGCCACTCCTGGCTTGGACATCCTGCTCGCCCGAGACCTGGGGATGCGCCCCGATGTGCAGCGCCTCACGGTGGGGCACATGGGCTGCTATGCGGCGCTTCCCGGCCTGGTCACCGTCACGGACGCCGCGGTGGCGCGGGGCAAGGTCGCGGTGTTGCTGTGCCTCGAGCTCACCAGCCTCCATATCCAACCAGCGACGACCGACGTCGACCAGATCGTCTCGCACGCGCTGTTCTCCGACGCGGCCGCGGCGCTCGTCCTCACCGCCGGCGGGTCTAATGGCCAGGGTTCGGCACGCATGCGTGCCGAACCCTGGCCATTAGAGGTTGTCGACGTCGTCGCTCGCACCGACGCGCCCCATGCTGAGCTGATGACGTGGGACGTGACCGACATGGGCTTTCGCATGGGGCTGTCCCCCGACGTCCCCCGGGTGCTCGACCAGCATGTCGCCGAGGTCGTTGGCGACCTGCTGACCGCTCACGGGTTGGTCGTGGACGACGTCGCCGGTTGGGCGATCCATCCCGGCGGGCCACGGATCGTCGATGTCGTCGCGCGCCAGCTCGGGCTGACCCGGGCCGCGGTGGCGGCCTCGCGTGAGGTGCTACGGGACCACGGCAACTGCTCGTCCGCCACCGTGCTGCTGATTCTGGATCGCTTGCGTACTGGCCTGCGTGGCGGCGACCCGGTCGTGTGCGTGGCCTTCGGTCCCGGCCTCACGATCTACGCGGCGCTGTTGCGGGCGGTCGAGCCGTGACGCCGTGCCCTCGCTGCGGCGAGTCCGTGCCCTCCGCCCCCCGTCCCAACTTCTGCACGGTTTGCGGGTATGACCTGCGGAAGCCTGGCTTTGGGAACGCGGCGACCCCAATGCCCCCACCGGTCGTCCGGCTGACGGCATGCCCGCACTGCGGAGCCACCAACGCGGCGAGCCGGACAGTATGTGGCCGCTGCCGGTCGGCGCTCGACTCTGGTGCGCCGCCCAGTGCGGTGCCTCAACCCGCCCCCGAGGTCACCCAGGCAGAGCCTGAATCCTGGTGGCTGTTGCTGGTCGTTACCGTGACCGCGGGGTTGCTGACCGTGGTCGTGGTGCTCGTGCTACTCGGCGCTCGAGGCGCGGGGATCCTCCCGTCCCCGGCGCCGGCGACCGGCTCCGCCCCATTGGAGGTGAGATCCGTCAACGCCTCGTCGACGCTGCCGCCAGCCGGCCGGGTTACCTACGAGGCCGCCAACCTGCTCGACGGCAATCCGTCGACGGCCTGGAACGAGGGCGCGCGGGGCGCCGTGGGGGAGTGGGTCGAGCTCAACCTGCGCGAGGAGGCGAGGATCACCCGCCTGCTGGTCTGGAATGGCTACCAGAAGGGTGCGCAGTTCACGCAGAACGGGCGTGTGAGGCGCTTGCTGATCGACGCGGGCGGCCGCCGCTTCACGGTCGAGCTTCTCAGCGTCACCGGGTCTCAGGCAGTGGACTTTCCACAGCCGGTCAACACCCGCAGGATCCGTCTCACAGTCGACGCGATCTTCCCAGGAGACCGGTACCCCGACACGGCGCTCAGCGAGATCGAGGTCTACGGCCGCGCGTATCAGCCGCCCACGTAGGTGACCAGCGTGATCTCATCGCCGCGGCGCACGTCGGCGCCCGGCTGTGGGGCTTGGTCCTCGACGCGCCCAAGCCGGCCGAAGTCGAGGGGACCGAAGCTGCGGCGGGGTTGACCGGAGACGGTGACGGGAAACCCTTCGGCCTCCAGCGCGGCTTTGGCCTCGGTGACCGGCATGCCGCGCACATCGGGCATCCTGACGGTCAGCGGGCCGCCCGACACGACGACCTCGACCGTCGTGCCCTTGTCGACCGTCGTGCCGCCGCCGATCGACTGCCTGACGACCTCGCCCTCGTCTGGCATGTCGTCGCTGTACTCCCGCGTGAAGGAGCCTTCTAGCCCTGCCTCGGCGAGCAGCTCCTCGGCCTCGTCCTGGTCGGTTCCAGAGAGATCGGGGACCTCGACCGGCTCCTTGCCCAGCGAGATGTGGATCGCGACCTCGGACCCCGTGCCTTCGCGGATGGGCGCGCCGGGATCAGGAAGCTGGGCGTCGACGGTCCCCTCCGCAGCCGTGTCGCTGTAGCCCTCCTCGCGCGTGACCGTGAACCCATGCCGTGAGAGCGCCTCACGCGCCTCGTCCTCGGCCAGACCGAGGACCCGCGGCATCTCGACCACCGCGGGTCCCGAGGACACCACGATCGTGACCGTCTCACCTCGGCGCAGCCGGGTGCCGGGCGGCGGCTCGTGCGAGACCACGCTGCCCTCGGGAACCCGGAGGGAGGGTTGCGAGCCGGCCTCGACGAACAGGAGACCGAGCCGGTCAAGGGTGCCGGCCGCCTGCTGAAGCGTCATGCCCGCGAGCGCGGGCACCGTCCGCACCGGGCCGGCCACTCGATTCCAGACCGTGTAGAGGCCGATGCCGAAGGCGAGCACCAAGAGCAGCGCCAGGACGCGCGCGGTCGCGCCGGACGGGCGCCAAGAAGGCAGCCGCCCCACCTCGACCGGCATCGCGGGCCAGCGATCCGGCCCGGTCGCCGGGATCACGAGCGTGTGGTTGCCGCCGACGTCGACTGGCTCGGCGCCGGCAGGGACGGCGGACCGCAGCGCGGCGGCGAGCGCGAGCAGATCGGGGAAGCGCAGGCTCGCGTCCAGGGCGGTGGCCCGGAGAACCACCTCGTCGAGGGCGGCGGGGATGTGGGGGGCGAACCGGCTGGGCGGCGGGATCGGCTCTTTGACGTGGCGCGCCACCACCGCCATGGCCGTGTCCGCCGGGAGAGGTTTACGCCCGGTGAGCAGCTCGAACAGGAGCACGCCCACCGCGTACTGGTCGGAGGCAGGGCTCGACTGGCGGCCCTGGATCAGCTCCGGGGCCAGGTAGTGGACGCTGCCGATCAGCGTGCCGGTGGTCGTCTGGGACGTGGCGCTGATCGCGTGGGCGATCCCGAAGTCCGCGACCTTCGGGAGCCCACCTTCCCCGATCAGCACGTTCTCGGGCTTGATGTCGCGATGCACGACCCCGCGGGTATGCGCGCGCGTGAGCGCGTCGCAGACCGGCAGCACGACCGCGAGCGCCTCGGCGGGTGACAGGCGGCCCCGCTGGTGGAGCACCTCGCGAAGGGACGGCCCGTCGATCAGCTCCATCACCATGTAGGGCAGCGGCGTCCCCCCCGCGCCGTTCGGGAGTGCATCGATGCCCTGGTCATACACGGCGACGATATGGGGATGGACGAGGGCCGCGGCGTGGCGCGCCTCGTGGTAGAACCGGCCGCGGATCTCCGAGTCGTCGGCGAGATGCTCGTGGATCACCTTCACGGCAACGTCACGCTCGAGTGCGGTATCCCATGCTCGGTAGATCGTCGCCATCCCACCGGAGCCGATCCGAGACCCGAGCCGGTACCTTCCCCCGAGCAAGGCCTCACTCGGCCCCGACCTCGTCCGACTCATGATGAGATCAAGTATAGAGGGCAGAGCATCAAGACTCACAGCAGGCACAGCGTTCAACGCGCTGACCTACATAAACGCGAGAGCGCCTGCGGAGAAGCTTCTTCCGAGCCCGCGTGGTGGGCCGCGGACTGGACACCTCGCTCACATATGTTGAAGGGTCAAGCATCGCCAGCTTTGCATGCGCAAGCTCATGCCGGCTGGCGTCGCTTACCCGGATGAGGAGGAGAACCGGGCAAACCGGGCATCGTGCGATTCCTTAGCCCTTCACAGTGCAGGACGGCCCGCGGTCACTGCTGCTCTGGAGAGGAAATCCGGCAAACCGGGTGATACACAGCCGATTCTCCTGTCAGCACGGCGGGTGTTCCACCCGGCCCGCCCGCATGGTCGGCCCTCGGGAGAAACGTTCACGTTACCTGTCCCCGGCGCACCCCACGCGAGGCGCAATGTAATCGTCAGGGACCACCGGCCCCCGCCGGTATCGTGGGCGTCGTGACGGATGAGTTTCCACAGGAGCTGGCCTCGCTCGGGTTCGTGCTCGTGCAACGGGACCGGCGGGGAGTCACGCAGTTTGCCCGCAAACCCAACCGGTACCTGACCGAGTGGGTGCACGACTACGGTGACGAGCTGCTGTTCACCTGGGAGTTCGACCTCGGCACGTTCTGCGAGGACAGCGGGTGGCAGATCGGCGCGGCCGAGACCAGCTTCCAGATCCTCTACCCCCAATACGACGTGCGCATCGGCCGTGACCTCGAGGCCGTCGCCATCGAGGTCGGGCGGTTGGAGAAGCAGCTGTCCAACCTGGACCTCGCCGACCCGGCGCTGTAGTGCCGCGATGAGTCCCGCCTCCCAGCATCCCGACGTGGTCGTGATCGGTGGGGGCATCATCGGGCTCGCGGTCTCGTGGCGCGCCGCTCAGGCGGGTATGGCGGTGACGCTGTGCGATCCCCGGCCGGGAGGGGGCGCCTCTTGGGCCGCGGCGGGGATGCTCGCGCCGGTCACCGAGGTGCACTACGGCGAAGAGGCGCTGCTCCAGCTTAACCTTGAGGCGAAGGACCAGTGGGGCTCGTTCGCGGGGGAGCTGGCCGACGTGTCGGGCCGTGACCCCGGCTATCGTGAGTGCGGCACCGTGTTCGTCGCCCGCGACGCCGACGACCGCGCGGCGCTCGACGAGCTACTGCGGTTCCAACGCGAGCTCGGCCTGGACGTCGAGCCCTTGCGCAGCCGCGAGCTTCGCGCGCTCGAGCCGAGCCTGGCGCCCAGCGTGCGCGGTGGCTTCCTCGCACCCGCCGACCACCAGGTCGACAACCGCGCCTGCCTCCTCGCGCTGAAGGCGGCGTGCGGCCAGGCGGGAGTCGAGACCCGACCGGCTCGGGTCGCCAGCCTGCTCGCGAGCGGGGAGCGCGTGACCGGGGTACGGCTCGAGGGAGGCGGCGAGATCATGGCGGGGTCCGTCGTGCTCTCGGCCGGTTGCTGGTCCGCGCAGCTCGCTGGCGTGGATCAGCGATCGTTGCCGCCGGTCCGGCCGGTGAAAGGCCAGCTCCTGCACCTGCGGGGGCCAGCGCCGCTCGCCACGCGGAACGTGCGAGGGCTGGACTGCTACATCGTGAGCCGCCCCGACGGGCGGGTCGTGGTCGGCGCGACCGTCGAGGAGCAGGGCTTCGACGTGACGCCGACGGCCGGTGCGGTCGGAGATCTGCTCCTCCACGCGCGTGAGCTGCTACCCGAGATCGCTGAGCTTGACTTCGTCGAGGTCGCCGTGGGCTTGCGACCTGGAACACCGGACAACGCGCCGCTGATCGGGCCCGCGCCTGGGCTCGAAGGATTGGTGCTCGCGACCGGCCACTACCGCAACGGGGTGCTCCTCACGCCGATCACGGCCGACCTCGTCGTCGAGCTGCTCGACACCGGGAAGCTGCCCGACCAGGCAGCCCCCTTCGCTCCGGACCGCTTCACATGATCGTCACGAATGGTGTGGAGCGGCCGGTCCCACGGGGCGGGACCGTCGCCGATCTCGTCGCCGACCTCGGCCACGATCCCGCCCGCCCCGGGGTGGCGGTCGCGGTGAACGGAGCGGTGGTCCCGCGCGGGATGTGGGAACACCAGAGGTTGGAGGACGGCGATCGCGTCGAGGTGCTTGGCGCCGTGCAAGGGGGTTGACCATGCAAGGAGATCCTTTCGTCATCGCGGGTGAGGACATCGGTCCGCGGCTGATCATGGGCACGGGGGGAACCCCCAGCCTCGACCGGCTGGAGCGGGCGCTCGAGGCGTCGGGCGCCACGATCGCGACAGTGGCCATGCGCCGCGTCGACCCGACCGCCCAAGGCTCGGTCCTCGACGTGCTCGACCGCTGCAAGGTCCGCCCGCTGCCCAACACGGCGGGCTGCTTCACGGCCAAGGACGCGGTGCAGACCGCCCGGCTCGCGCGGGACGCCTTGGACACCAACTGGGTCAAGCTCGAGGTCATCGCCGACGACAGGACGCTGCTACCCGACCCCGTCGGGCTGCTCGACGCCGCCGAGCAGCTCTACGACGAGGGCTTCATCGTGCTCGCCTACACCAACGACGACCCCGTGCTCGCCCGAAGGCTCACGAGTGTCGGCTGCGCCGCGGTGATGCCGCTCGGCTCGCCGATCGGGAGCGGCGCTGGCATCCGTAACCCATACAACCTGCGGATCATCGTCGAAGAGGCCACCGTCCCGATCATCCTGGACGCCGGCATCGGGACCGCGAGCGACGCGGCGATCGCGATGGAGCTGGGCTGTGACGGGGTCCTCCTCACCAGTGCCGTGACCCGCGCCAGGGATCCCGAGCGTATGGCCGAGGCGATGCGCCTCGCCGTGCTGGCCGGCCGCCTCGCCGCCCGGGCGGGACGTATCCCCCGCCGCCTCTACGCCGAGGCCTCCACCTCGTTCGAAGGCCTCGCCGAGCCCGTGGCGTGATTGTGTGCTGGATCCACGCCATATGTGGCGCGGATCCAGCACGACCCACCCACCACACCCAAAGGAGCCCGGCCTGACGGGCGGGCCCGACACACGGACGCGGTACGCTTCGCCCATGACCGGCAAGCCGCGGCACGAAGCTCGTCTTCTTGATTTCAGGGCGTTGGTGGGCAGGCTTCGCGTGGCCGCCGGTCTCCTCGCGGTCTGCGCCGTTGTGGGCATCATCGTGGACGGGCTGCGGTCGGGGCTCACGTTCGCGGTCATGGTCCGATGGGTGGGGATCTTCGCCGTGGCGATGCTCGTCGTGGCGGCCGGGCTCGTGGCGATCCACGCGTTCCGCGGCGCCGAGCGCGCTCAGCGTCGCGGCGAGTCGCTCTCTGGACCGGACGTGGGCCTGATCCCACCGCGCCGCCCTCGCGAGTGAGCCGGCTCCACCTGTGGCGCAAGCTCGCCGCCTCACGGCTCTACCTCTGCGTGGACCGGCGAGCCGAGCAAGGCGATCTCGAGCGGCTGCTCGACGCAGCGTGTCGCGCGGGAGTCGACCTCATCCAGCTGCGCGACAAGCACGCGACCAGGGACGAGCAGCGGCGAGCGTCCGAGGTGTTTCGGACGGTCGCCCAGCGTTACGGCGCCCTCTTCGTGATGAACGACGACCCCGAGCTGGCGGTCGAGGTCGGCGCCGACGGCGTGCACGTCGGACAGGAGGACCTGCCGCCGGGGGAGGCTCGCCTGGTAGTCGGCGGGGATCTGCTCGTCGGCCGGTCCACGCACGACCTCGCTCAGATCGACCGGGCGCTGACCGAGGATTGTGACTACTTCACGGTCGGGCCCGTGCACGCGACGCCGACGAAGGAGGGCCGGCCGGGCATCGGCCCGGGCCCCGTGCGGCACGCGGCGCAGGTGGCCGGGGACCGCCCGTGGTTCGTCAGCGGCGCGATGTCGGGATCTACGGCGCCCGACGTGCTGGCCGCGGGCGCGTGCAGGCTCGTCGTCGTCCGGGCGATCACCACCGCCGCCGATCCCGCCGCGGTCGTGCGGGAGCTCCGCGCGCTGTTGTGAGGCGTCCCACCCTGATCCTCGTAGCGGTGATGGCCGTCGTGACCGCCTGTACCTCCTCGCCCGCGGGCAGCCCCGCGGATCCAGACCGCGCGGTCACGGTCGGGGTGGGGTCGACGGACGAGCAGCGCGTGCTCGCCGCGCTCACGATCACCGCACTGAGCCGCGCCGGGATCCCGGTCGACCAGCCGCGAACCGAGCTGGGCGGCACGCAAGGCCTGCGCCAGGAAGCTCGCCGGGGCACGATCGACCTTTACTGGGACTATACGGGGGCCGCCTGGTCGCTCGGCCTCGGCCAGCAGAACCCACCCGCGGACCCGCGTGAGTCCTACGAGCGGGTCGCCGAGGAGGATGCCGCCGCGGGGCTCATCTGGCTGTCGCCATCAGCGGTCAACGCGACGCTGGCGTTGTTCGTCCGGCCCGCCGACCGGCCCGAGGACGGGACCATGACCGAGCTCGCCCGTGAGCTGTCCGCGGGCGGCCGGACGCTCTGCGCGGACACGGATTTCATCGACCGCCCCGCGGGCTACGCGGCGCTCGCCGACGAGTACTCGATCGGGGCGCGGATCCCGCTGCGGCGGGCCACCGAGTCGCAGGCGATCACCGCCGTCGCCAGCGGTGCCTGCTTCGCCGGCCTCGCGACCGCCACGTCCGGTGATGCGCGCCGTGCGGCGCTGGTCCCGATCGCCGACGACCAGCGGGTGTTCCCGGCGTTCATCGCCGCACCGGTCATCCGCGCGGAGGTGCTCGAACGGCAGCCCGAGATCGCCCAGATCCTCGCGCTCCTCACCCAAGCGCTGACCACCGACCGCCTCGCGGAGCTGAACGCGCGGCTCATCGGCGGCACCGACCCCGCGATGATCGCCGAGAACTTCTTGGGCCCCGTGGGTTGACGCCTCGAACGAACGTATGTATGGTGGCGGTGTTCGAACGTAAGTTCGTACACCGCCCGATGCGGGAGCGGTCGGAGCGCGTGGGGAAGGCGCGTTCCGGCCGCCGCTTCCTTCTCTCTCGCCCCGCCACGCAGGGGATTGAAAGTGACGAGGCGATACCGAGAGCCAATCGACGTACATGGAGGTAATGCAGAACCCGCGATATTCCACTGGCGTGGCCGCACCTACCTCGTTGTCGCCATCCTCGGCCACTGGCGCGAGGACGCAGCGTACTGGACGGCTGGCGGCATCGAGATCCCCCAGCGCGACCTCTGGCGTGTCGAGGCCGTCGGCACAAGTGGCGCCGGCGTCTACGAGCTGGTCCGCGAGTCGGGGCGCTGGCTCCTCGACCGAGTCTGGGACTAAGGCGCGTTATGTGGGTTTGATTGTGAGGATTATGCAGTCTGGGTCAGTCCGGTCAGCAGGAGGGTGTGGGCGGCGATCGTGGCTGCGGTGCGAGTCAGCAACCCCCAGAAGGTGCGGGCGCC
>Ga0187893_10005329_pt1 | contig 23215 bp, 12 predicted proteins | sample MA1701074metaG_FD_139574 | JGI IMG/M metagenome (GOLD analysis project Ga0187893, IMG submission 139574) | White microbial mat communities from a basaltic lava cave in the Kipuka Kanohina Cave System on the Island of Hawaii, USA - MA170107-4 metaG ...
GAGGAGTTGGAGGCGTTGCGGACGAGCGTCCATCGCGGGGCCCCCTATGGCCAGGCGAACTGGCAGGAGCGGATGGCGGCGCGTTTAGGACTTGAGTCTTCCCTCCGCCCTCGTGGACGCCCGAGGAAATCAAATTAACACTCCCGACCCCTTTTTACAGTGGACGAAATTCCGTCGCGCCCGGTCAACGCCACCATCGCCCCAGCCTACTTACCGGACGTTCGTACTTCGCGTTTGATGGAAGCGCCGGAGTTGCAAGCGCCGTTCGGCGAGGATATCCTAGGTAACTTCCGCGGTGGTTCGGTGCGCTCGATAGCGGACCCGCCAAGCGATTCCTCGGCCTGAAGCAGCCGAGCGGGAAGGCGGATTCTACCGGCGCACCAGCGCGGATGGGGGAGGGGATTGTGCGCACATTCGTTTACGTTGTTGTTATCGGTGTTTCTGCATCCTTTGCTGTGGCCCAAAACAACCAGCCGCCTTCGGTGCCGCAGATCATCGAACCGCGGATGCCTGGAAAAATCGTCTACGCGGGTGACGTGCACCTGGCAACGTCCGTTTTCGCCGACCCGAACGTCAACGACACCCACGCATGCTCCGACTGGGAAATCTGGTCGTTTACCGCCGGTGAGCGGGTCTGGGCCGCGCTCTGTGCGATGGGTACGGCCGCCCGAAATGCCCGACTGAGCGACGGCGCGTTCGAGAACTCGCTCGCCGGACAATCGGAATTGGCCTTCGGTCAGGTCTTCCTGCTCCGCGTGCGGCACAAGGATTCCAGCGGCGACGCGGCAACCGAATGGAGTCCCTTCGCGTCGCGCTCGTTCCAGACGGGAGCCGAGTCGTTGGACGCCCCGCTGGCCGTACAGGATATTCTTCCCGGCGCTCGTTGGACCGACGGTGACGATCTGGACGTCATTCTTCCGGTTCGGAACGGATCACGCATGCGCTTGGAGTCGCCCACGGGTGCGACGTTGGTTGAGTTTCTGGAAAACGACGGTGTCACGAACCTAATCACCAATCCCCCGGCGCTTCCCGTCGCCGTTGCCGTTCGAGTTCGCATTGACGCGGGAACAATCGAAGGCGACCTGACTCTGCCCGCCTCGACCGTTCGTTTCAACGACTCGTCGGGTCGCAGAACCACCGTGTACTTACCCGGGGTGACGCTGGCCCCGGCGGCCACAGCGTTGCTCTGGATCGAACGCAATGGGAGTGCCTACATCGCGCTGCCGGAACAAACCCAGCCTGAATTCTCATCCTTGATTCGGGCCAACCCCGTTCCGTGGATCGCGCTGCAAAAAGGCTACGTTGTCGAACCCGTCGCCGGCGGATTTCAATTGCCGGTGAGTATCGCGTTCGTGGCGCATCCGGGACTCGATCCGGATTCGCCGTTGTTCTACGTCGGCGAGCAATACGGCGCGATCAAGGTGGTGACGCGCGATGGCACCACGAGCGATTACGAAACCGGGCTGCTCGATTTCACTCCCTCGGGTCGCATTCCCGGCGATGGCGAAGAGGGCCTGGCCGCATTGGTCGTCGAGCCTACAACCGGCGATCTGTTCGCTACGACGTTGGCCGTCTCCGTTGCCAACCCCCCGGACCCCATTCCTACCGTCGTACGCCTTTCCAGCACCGACGGCGGGCGAACTTCGTCGTCGCTCAGCGTAGTGTTTCAAGCCGAAGCGCCCATGGTCGGGCCGCACCAAGTATCCAACGTTTCGATCGGCCCGGACGGATTTCTGTACGTTCACGTGGGCGACTCGTTCAACGAATCGGACGCCCAAGACCTCGATTCGGTGTACGGCAAGATTCTGCGAATGAACCTCGACGGCACCCCGGCAAATACGAACCCGTTCTTCAACGACGCCGACGGCATCGGCCCGCGAGATTTTGTATTCGCCTCCGGCTTGCGCAATCCCTTCGGAGGGGCCTGGCGCGCCGCCGATCAATCACTCTACGAATTGGAAAGCGGCCCGGATGTCGATCGTCTGGCCAAAGTCGTTGCCGGACGCGACTACGGCTGGTCCGGCGGAATCGGCGGCGACCTTCAAATGCAAAACTTCGCCGTGTACAACTGGACGCCGTATGTTGAACCCTTGAACCTTGCATTCATTCAAGAACAAACCTTCGCCGGCAGCGGGTTTCCCACGAAGCAATGGGGTCACGCGTTCGTTACCGAATCGGGTCCGACCTGGGCCACTGGGACGAACATGAGCGGAAAACGAATCTCCGAGCTGACCCTCGGTGACGAAGAGGACATCCTCCGCGGGCCGATTCCATTTGTGGCCTACAACGGGTCGGGCAAGGCCACCGTCGCGGCGGTCGCCGCGGGTGTCGACGGCCTCTACTTTTCCGATCTCTACAAAGATACGAATACTGTCTCGCCGACCGACGTCGGGGCAAACGTTTTTCGCGTTCGTTTCGTCGGCGCCGTCGATTTCACCGCGGATTATTCGGAAGGGGCGGCCCCGTCGTGCGTCCGATTCACCGATACCTCCACCCTTCCCGGCGTCGTGGACTGGCTGTGGGATTTCGGCGACGGCACCTTCAGTTCCGAGCAAAACCCATTGCACGTCTACCAGACCAATGGCCGGTTTAGCGTACGCTTGCTCGTGGTCAGTCCCGCCGGTTTCGCCGTCGAACAGAAAAACCAGTTCGTTTCCGTCGGGTCGCTGGGCCGCCTAGCGATGATTGCGAACTCTCCGTTATCGACGTTTGATGCGGCCGTTTTTCTGCGGCTGCTGTCACGCGGATACGACGTGGACCTGATGGAAGATGATGTGGCCCTTCGGCCCTCCGGGGTGGATCTGGCGAAAGAATTCGATCTGATCGTATTGTCTTCGACGGCCGCCCCCGGCAACATCATGGGCGAGTTTCGCGATCTCCCCGTGCCGATCCTGTTCTGGGATTCCGCGCTCCTGTCGGTGGCCTCCGAACCGCTGACCGCGATGGGATCGGTGATGCTGCTTCAGTCCAGCATCAACGTTCTTGCCGTGGATCACCCGGTGACCAGCGGACTGACGCCTGGGGTTCTGGCCGTCGCTTCAGCGCCGACGGTTTTCAATTACGGTACAGGCGCGGTGGGCACGGGGGTGCAGGTATTGGCCCAGGCGGCCGGCGATCCACAACGATTCGCCGTGCTCGCCATCGAGGAGGGCGGCGCGCTGTTGAATGAGCGCACGGCTCCCGCGCGGCGCGTTTTTCTTCCCTTCGAGTCCTCGGCCTCGGTCGGACTGACTGCCGAGGGCATTCAACTGCTGGACCAGGCCGTCGATTGGGCGATTCGACCCAGCGTCAGCCCGCAGGGCGATTCCGACAGCGACGGTGACGTGGACCTGCTGGATTTGGGGCTCCAGATCGCCGCCCTTTCCGGCCCCGACGTTGCCGCGCAGCAAGGTCCCTGCGGCGACGGCGATCTCGACGGCGACGGCGACGTTGATCTGTTCGATTTCTCGGTGCTTCAAAACAACTACTCGCCGGTCATTGAATAGGCGGTGTTTGCTGCGGGACGGGAAAACGGATCGCACTCAAGGAGTACCACGCCCGCCCACGGGGATCGCGAGTCCTTTCGTCGCCGACCCAGTTGCCGAAATGCACCGCCCGCCTACCGGTGCAAGTCCATGAATCGCGTCGTGGTCGAAGCCCGCAAAAACGGATTCCCATTGGAAATCGCCGATGCCCGGATCGCGGCAACCGCCATCCAATACCGACTGCCAATCGTCACGCACAATGCCTCCGCGTTCCGGGGCGTGGCGGGCCTCGAACTTATCACCATCCCGAACTCTTCCTGAAACTCCTTCAAACACGTTGCGAGAGCGGCACTGGGGGAACGCTCAGTCCCTTTCACGGACAAAACGGCAACGCGCTCATCGCGCACGTCGTGTGGTCCCCCAAATAGGATCCGCCGCGCAGGAAGCAATCGCTTTCCGACATTCCACCGGATACGGAATACTTATCGCGGCAGCAACTCTGAGGTCCGGAAAGCTCACAAGCTCCGGGGTCACAGAAGTGCGGGCATTGAGGACTCGCCGGGTCGTTGTACGCGAAGAGCACCGCGAGCACACCGGAAACATCCTCGAGATCGCAGCAATACCCGTTTACACATTGGGGATCAAATGTGGCGGGCATGCAATCGGAATCGGATGTGCAGGTCCTCCAGCATCCACCATCGAAAAGAGCGCCCGCAACGGACAATCCCCAGCTTGCAAGCGTGGTACAGGGCACAGGTTCCTCATAGGCGTCAAGGACCTTAAGAACGTCGGCGATCTCCACCTGGCAGTACGGCGGTTCGAAGTCCATGAACAGTATGCACGGTCCGCAGCCGGGTGGGCCCACACAGTTTCCCATGCCGTCGCATCTGCCGATCGGCGTCTTCGGGTCTCCATCGATGCACGGCCTCCCCTGCGGATAGTTTTCGACGATGCAAGCGCCCGCGCCGCCATCGGCCGTCGGATCGCAAACGCCGTGGCTGCAAAGCGGGTCGGCTCCGGGCGGACACACCGGCGGCACTCCGGCCTCGCACTGATCCGTGGCCGGGTTGCACGTTTGCGTGCCCTCGCAGAATTGAGCGTTGCCGCACAGCGGGGCAGTTACCGAGGCCGCGGGCTGACCGATCAAGACCTGTAGTTCGATCGGCGGAGCGGAAGAATCGTAGACCACCGTGAAGGTGTTCGGTCCTCCGGAAGGCACGATCGACACCTGGCTGGTTCCGGGTGCCAATACTTTGAAACGAAACTTGGTGACGAGGAGTCCGTCGGGCCCGGGCGTGGCCATGGCCGGCCCGGGTGGGTCAAAAAGTTGGCTCCACGCCTGGTAAAGCAACGTACCGTCGTTTAACGGCAATCCGGTGTAGGAGCAGAAACTTGCGTCACAACAAAATAGCCCGAAACAGGAAAGGGACTCATTGCAAAACGTTTCCGGCCGGCACTGGGAATCGTCCCAGCACGCTTGGTTCAGATTGCAGATGCCGGGAGCCTGACATTGCATGTGATTGGGGCAAAGCTGCTCGCTCCAGAAAGAACCCGGTGTGGAGCCGGGCGCGAAGCGGTCGTTGTTCAATCTGTCCACCTCGCGGTCGTCCGGGAAAAAACTGACCAACCACGGATACGGAGAGTCCGCGTCGTCGCGGAGCCCGACGAGCTCCAACGCGGCCGGGTCCCAATTCAGAACAACGGAAAGCGCCGAAACGGCATCGGGCGTGCCATCCACCGAGATGGCGTGCAGGCTGATGTTGACGATCTCGCCCACGCACGCCGTTTGGGACGAAGGTCTGAGTTGCAGATCGACAGTTCCTCCTCGGACAAGGCCCGCGAGACTCAGCCCAATCGCCAAAAGCAAGAATCGAGAATCAAATGTCGGTAACCCTTTTTGCATGGTCATTGCTCCCATCGGGGCTTTGCACCCCTAAAAACAACGCAGCGTGGGGGAGTCTCGACGAAGCCGATTGCCCGGTCATGCCGCGTGGCATGACAACAACAACGAACCCTCGGTTCGCGGCGCGTCAAAAGCATTTGCTGGAAAGTCTGTCGGGATTGCGTTCCTCCTCAGCAATCTCCTGTTCCGGTCAAAAGTGGTGAACCGGCCGGCACGATCGGGGGATTTCGCGCCGCGGGCAGGTCCTCGAACTTTCGCCATTCACCATTCATTGTTCGCAATTCTTCTACGGGCAAAGCGGCAGCGCGCTCATCGAACAGGTCGTGTTGTCTCCAAAGTACGTTCCATTGAGTAGGAAACAATCACTTTCACTCGTGCCCCAGTTGTTGCCCGATGGGGCCTGGTAGAACTGGTCGCGGCAGCAGCTTTCCGGCGCCGGCAATTCGCACGCCCCCGGCGGGCAGGAGTGCGGACAAGTCGGCGTCAAGGAGTAATCCTCAATGTTGTCGAGGACTTCGAGCACTTCCGAGATGTCGCACACGTCGCAGCAGAAACCGCTTACACAATTTCGCCCAAGGACCCCCGTGCAGTCCTCATCGTACGTACATTCAACAGGGCAGCCGCCGTCGTACACCCAGGATCCCGGCGAGATTCCCACTTCGGTCGGCGTAATGCAGGGCGGGTTTTCCGCGTACGCATTGAGCACATCGAGCGCGTCGCCGATTTCCACGATGCAAAAATACGCCGCGGAATCGGTGTACAATCGGCACGGTCCGCAACCCGGGACCGGGCAGATGCAAAAGCCGGTGCTTTCGTCGCACGGGAAGCCGGAACAATCGTCATCGACGTCGCAATGAATCGTGTTGATATCGACGAAAACGCAGCCGCCGGAGGGCTCGTCGCAGTATTCGAGGGTACACTCCAGGAAGTCGCTGCAATTGCGCGGGTCGGAAATGCATGCGCCGTCTCGACAGCGGTCGTTGTCCGTACAATTGAGCCCGTCATTGCACGCATTGGTATCGTCGTTGCCGTGATTGCAAGCACCGCCAATGCAGACGTCGTCCGTGCAGTCGTTTTCGTCGTTGATGCATACGGTTCCGTCCGGCCAGGCGGAGTGGGTACAAAGCCCGTCGAAGCAGACGTCTTTCGTGCAGGAATTCCCATCGTCTGAGCAGGGCCCGTATCGCCAATGGGCGCGGCATCCGCTGGTCGCCTCGCACGTGTCGGGGGCGTCGCATTCCGTGTCGGAAGGATCGCCGCAGGCCGTGCCCGCCGGAACCGGAGCATATACGCATAATCCGTTGGTACACGGTTCGACGGTGCAATCGTTGCCGTCGTCGCAGTCGGCATCACTCGTACACTCGCCGTTGCAGACCGTGGGCGATTCACAGCATCCGGTGCTGCTCGCCCCAAGGCCCGTGGACACGGAACCCTCGTCTATCGCGTCAACGACGCCGTCGCCGTTGAAGTCCGCGTGGGGCGCCGGCGTCGAACATGTCGTGTCCCCGGTACCGTAATTCGTTCCCACCAAGCCCGTCACTGTAAGAGCATCCGCGCCGTCGATCGAACAACTCCCATCCACGTTTCCTTGCGTCAACCCGTTGCCACCGAATAACGGATCGCCCGCAAAAACCGTGAACAAAGTGTCGGTACCCGGGGAGAAGGGCGTAAAATCCGTGGAAACGGTCGTGTGCAGCGGATCGAACGCGCTGACACAGGTGTAGACACCTGCCGGCACTTGAATGACCGCATGGGCCCGTCCGGCAAACTGTTTCGGTCCTCCAAAGGTCATCTCGGTGCAAACTCGAGTCGATTCCGGTGGAGTACACTGCGTCCAAAGATCGAAGCAAATGCATCGTACAAGAGCGTCGGGGATGACGAACGGCGATAAGTTCACGGTGGCGTCGAGATATTGGATGCATCCGCCGATCGGAAACGCCGTACAGGTGCCTCCTTGGCACACGTTGATGATGCAATCCAACCCGTCATCCGTACAAGGTTGAAAATCGGGTTTGCTGACCACAATGCACGCGCCAGCCCCGAAGTTGGCACTCGGATCGCAGACGCCGTTGGCACATTCGGTCGAGCCCGGGCACACGGGAGGCGGTCCGGGTTGACACGAACCGTTGACGCACGCTTCCAGGCCGTTGCACATCTGCCCGTCCTGGCATTCCGAATCGGAACAGCACGTAATTCCACAGGTGTCGGTTTCCTCGCAGCACTTCTGCCCCTGCGCGCACAGCGGCATGCCAGGAAGGCAGGTACCGGCGTCGCAGGTCTCGACTCCGTTGCAAAAGAGTCCGTCGTCGCATTGTGCGTCGATTTCCGGGTGCGGCGCGAGGATAACGCCTTGAGACGGCATTGCCCCTGGTCCGGCACAACACAGGGGAGAGTTGGGAACCGTGCCGTCGTAGACTTCCGTCATCGAGTTCGGCCCGCCGACGGGAACCACGCTGATGTGCCAGGTTCCGGGCAAAGCCAGCTCAAACTCGAACTTCATCACCAGCAGCCCGGTCGGTCCCGGCGTGGCCACCGGAAACGGACCGGGCGGCAGGCGCCCGTACGCGTCGTAACGAAAATCGCCGTCGTTGAGGTTGTTGTTCAGGCCGTCCCCGGCGGAGTCGTTCGGAAAGAAACTCAAGAACCAAGGGTAAGGAGAATCGGCGTCATCGACTTGCCCGATGAAACTCAGCCCCGGAGAATCGTAGTGAAAGATGAAGGTTAACGATGACAGGATGTCCGGCGTCGCGTCGTCCGAAATCGCGTGGAGCGTGACCAAGATGCGATCTCCGACACAGGCCGTTTGCGAAGGCGGCTGGAGCTGGACATTCACGGGGCCCCCTTGGGAGAGGACGGCCTCCGCGGACGCAAACAAAACGAATGCCGCGATGCGATTCATCGTTGGTCCTCCTTCGAACGGTTTGCCTTTCTGCAAGAAACCATGGTTCATGGTCCTTTTCTCGGGGAGAGGCACGATCGTACCGCCGATGCCGCCGTGGATCAAGACTTCATTTCAATTATTAGAATCCGCTATTTCCTCTGCCGATTCCGCGGTGATCACCGAACTTGCTCTCCCCCCCGGACGTAGTACACTTCAGGAGCCTTTTCGAGGCTCGGCGACCTCAAACGAAATGCGATCGGAAGCAACCCGATTCGGAACGGATGGACGATGCAGATGAAATCCTACAATTTCCGCCGCCTACACTGCGGATCGATCTTTCTGGCCGCGGCGCTGGCCCTTTCTCCGGCAGTTCCTTGCCTTCAGGCCGAACATCCTCCTGGTCTCTTGCCCGCCAACGTCGAAAAGGCCGATCAACTCCGCCGCGACCTTCGCGAAATGATTGCTCTGGCCCGCGACCGCGTGTTTCCCGCCCTGGTCAACATCCGGGTCATTACCGTCTGGTACTCCGAGGGCAAGGACAACAAGGGTCAGGCCACCGGAAGCGGAACGATCATTTCAAAGGCCGGGCACGTGCTGACCAATTACCATGTCGCCCAAAACGGAAAGAAATTCAAATGCACCCTGGCCGACAAGCAGGAACTCTCCGCCGTCCTGGTCGGCGAGGACCCGCTCACCGATCTGGCCGTCCTCAAGATCGATTTGAGCGAACTGAAGGACCCGGCCATGGAATTGCCGGTCGCGAAGTTCGGGGATTCCGACGCGTTGGAAATCGGCGACTCGGTCATGGCCATGGGCAGCCCGTGGGCGTTGTCTCGCTCGGTGACCTTGGGCATCGTGTCCAATACGGAAAGGGTGCTCTCGTTCTCCGACGGCGAGGACGATGCCCCGGAAATGCGTTTCGACGAGGACCAGCGCACCGGCATTTTCAACCAATGGATTCAGCACGACGCGGCCATCAGTCCCGGCAATAGCGGGGGTCCCCTGGTGAATCTCAAGGGCGAGTTGGTCGGCGTCAACGCTCGCGGATCATTTTTCGGCGGCGACATGGGCTTCGCGATTCCCGGCAACGTCGCCCGACAGGTGGCCGAAAAGCTCATCGAGCACAAAGAGGTTCCGCGAAGCTGGCTGGGTCTTTCGCTGAAGCCGATCAAGAAATCCGGACACAAGGAGGGCGTGCTGGTCAATTCCATCGACAAGAGCGGCCCCGCCGAAAAAGCCGGACTCCAAGCGGGCGATGTCATCACCCGCGTCAACGAACAACCGATTACGGTTTGGTTCCCCGAGGAAGTCCCCCCGTTGCTGAGGTTGCTCGCCGACTTCCCCGCCGGATCGTCGATCAAAGTTGCGTACCGCCGTGGCGAGCAGTCCGGCGAAGCGGCCGTCCTTACCGAGAACCTCAAAAAGGACAAAGGGGACGAGGCCGCCTTTCGCGCCTGGGGAATGGCCGTGATGGAAATCACGGAAAACATGGCCCGCGAGCGAAAACTGGATTCGACTCAGGGAGTGCTGGTCCAGAGCGTGCGAACCGGCAGCTCCGCGGAACAGGCCGAACCTCCGCTAAATTCCGGCGACGTCGTTCGCGCCATCGACGGACGCCCGATCAACGACTTGCCGTCGATGATTACGTTCTACGAAGGCGTCATGAAGCTGGAAAAACTTCCCGAGTATCTGCTGGTGGAATTCGACCGCCGCGGCACGAACCAGCTCACCCTGCTCAAACCCAAACCCGAAAAGGACCCCGATCCGACAAGGGAAATCTCCAAGGCGTGGATCGGGGTCGCCGTCCAACCCGTCGTGGCCAAGCTCGCCAACCAATTGGGCAAACCGGATTCGCTGGGTTTTCGCATCACTCGGGTCTATCCGCGAACGCTCGCCGCGGAATGCGATCTCAAGGTCGGTGACATCGTCGTGGCACTCAACGACGAACGCCTCAAACCCAAGGGGATGCAGGACGCGGGGATGTTCCAACGCCAGGTACGCAAGCTCGAGCTCAACGCGCCCGCTTCCCTGATCCTGTTTCGCGGCGGTGAGGAGCGCAAGGTACCCGTGCGCCTCGAACCCACCCGGATGACCCAGGAGGAAGCCCGCCGCGACCGCAACCGCGATTTTGAAATCCTCGTTCGCGAAGTGACTTTTTTCGATCGCGACGAGAATCGCTGGGACGAGGCCGTCGCCGGCGTCATGGTCGAACGCGTCGAGCGCGCCGGCTGGGCCGATCTCGGCGGAGTGCAGTCGGGCGACTTGATCCAGCGCATCGACGAGCGGATCATCGGCGGCCTCGACGACTACCGCGCCGCGATCGAGCAGATCACCAAGGCGCAGCCCAAGAGGGTCGTTTTTGTCGTGTTGCGCGGGGTGCGCACCCATTTTCAATATGTGGAACCAGATTGGAATCCGAGCGCCTCGGAAAAGATTGAAAGCCAAACCAAGGAGAAATAACGCCATGCACGTACGTCTACCGATCGGGCGCCACCGCAGCCGCCTGGCGGCTTTTGTGGCCGCGGTTTTCGCGGCGACACTCACCGCTCGCGCCGCGGCGCCCGATGTTCAAAAGCTCATCAAGGAGAAGTCCCCCGCGCTGGTGACGATCAAGTTCGTCCTGAAGGTCTCCATGCCCATGATGGGCGGAGAGGAACAGGAAAGTGAAACTGAGATTACCGGTGTCGTCGTGGATCCCAAAGGCGTCGTCCTCTGTTCCAATACCCAGTTGGCGGGTTTCGTCGGCCTGATGAAAAAAATCATGGGCCCCATGGGCGGGCAGATCACCGCGACGCCGACCGACTTGAAAGTCCTGATCGGCGACGACGCCGAAGGCAAAGACGCGGAACTGGTCGCACGGGATACCGAGCTCGATCTCGCCTGGGTCAGAATCAAGGAACCCGGCGACAAACCGCTCGAACATCTCGATCTGAAAAAATCGGCGACCGCGGAGGTGGGCCAGCCGATCGTGGTCGTGCGCCGATTGGGAAAATATTTCGCCCGCAACGCCGTGATCTCCGAATCGCGCATCGGCGGTTCGACGTCCAAACCGCGGCAACTCTTCGTCCCCGGTTCTGCCATAGGAATGACGCTTGGGTTGCCCGTGTTCGCGGCCGACGGGGACTTTCTCGGCGTCATGATCTCCCAGGTGCCCGAGTCCGAGGACGGCGAGTTCAACCCGATGGCCATGATGGGCATGATTTCGGAAATGCAGGACTCGATGACCGGATTGATTCTGCCCGCCTCCGAAGTCGCCAAGGCCACGGCGCGGGCGCTGGAAAGCGCGGGCAAGAAATAGACTTCGGCAAAATGCCCGCGCGAGTCGGCGGGAAATTCTCAAACGACTGCTCGAACGTATCGGCCTGCAACAACGGCTGAACCACGCGCCTGAACCAGCGTTGCCGGAACCCAGAAGGGGTGCGGTAGCACCCGTTCTCCAAGCCGCGGGAGCGGCGACCGTATACCCAAGCCGCGGTAGTGGCGCCCCCGCCGGGGCCAGCGACGAGCGCCCCGGCCGAGGCTCCCCTGCGTCGCCCCGTGGCTCCGTCGCATCTCACGGTCGCGGCTCTGTACCTTGAAACGACGCTGATCCATCCACCAACGGATACACCTGTTCAAGCGACGAAACGGTCTCTGCGCTCGACACGCATTCCTCGTCCGGCACGGCGAATCGGTAGAGCTTCGGCCCGTCAGACTCCAACCGATACATGAACGGCTTTCCGGATACTGCATCACGCAAATGGTGCCGGGCGTGGGCAGGCACAGCTTCCTCAATCGAATCGGGCCACCGACCTGTGCTCGCGAGATGTTCAACCAGATGCCCCACAAGGTGGGCCACGGATCTCAACGCCACGCACCGCAAGCGGAGCTCAAAGCCCTCAGTCGGCCGCCAGAAGAAGTATCGCACGCGCTCCCATTCTGGCGTCGAGCGAAGCGAATCGGAGAGTGTCCTCGACGCGGACCGAAGTTCGGGCAGGGATAGTTCATCCCACGTCGCAGCGGATTGGACGAATCGATCCATCACCGTCCGGGACGCCGACACCGAAAAAGATTCCACTCTATTTTGTGCGCCAAAACCGTACAGGGTTGCAAGTCCATCCGCGAATCGATCGAGGCGATCATAATCGATGTACGTAGTTTTCTTCCCCGGGCGCGCCACAATGGCCGCTTCGATGAATTGGCTCGCGCCGACGCGCTCGTTGATCATCAGCAGGCCGTACCGTCCAATCGGTGCATCAGCGCTCAACCAAATCTGATAGGCCGAGGGGCTTTCGGATTCCCAGCGACGACTACTTAGAACTATGAGCAAGGTTCGATACAAGGCAATTCGAACCGCGAGTCCGGCCCCTTTGGATGAAACGTCCGACCCGTCAAATAGCGACAGGCCAATACTCCCGGCGGCATCCAGACTGCTCGTCGCAGCTTCGTCGTGCCCTGCATCGAATGCGAGAATGGCCCGAGCCAGAAACGCCGCGGCCACGAACTGCGGGAGCCTGTCATCTGAAGGCAGATTGTCCCGGATCGCCTCGTTCAAACCGAAACGAACGATAGAGAATTCATATCGAGACCGACGAAGCCGAGCTGAAAGGCTGGACAACGCCTCCCCTTCGCGCTTCACCCACTCCCGAAGCTCGGGACTGTTCCGGGAATCCATGACGGCTACGCCATCCGGTGCGGGAGGCATCGAAGCCGAAAGTTCGCGAAAAGTATCCGCCAAACCGGTATCGACGGGCTTGGCGAAATGACGGATCGAGCCGGAAGCGGCGCCCGCTTCGCGCTCCGCCTGCAAGTGATTGTCCAGCCGCTGGTAGTTGCTCAATTCCTCCACCAGAAAACGTTGCGTTCCCCGCACCAGGTCCATCCTGGCCTCGATCGTCGCTTCAGCCGTCTTCGCCTGGCCGTACATGTAGGTGATCACCACCGAAAACGTCAGCAACACGATGAGCGCTGTCGCCCCCGCCCCCACGGCCCAGCGATACTGCCGGGCAAGCCGCCCGGCGACGTACAACGCACTGTCCCGCCGGGCGTCGATGACCTCGCCGCGAAGGAAATGTTCCAGGTCGTCGGCCAGCGCCGAGGCACTTTGGTAACGGCGCTCGCGTTCCTTGGAAAGCGATCGAAGGAGGATCGTCTCCAAGTCGCATTCCACCTCTCGATTGACGGCCCGCGGCGGCAGCGGTGGCGTGTTCAAAATATGCCGGGTGAGCGAATCGCGCGTTTCATCCTCCACCGGATACGGGAAACACCCCGTGACCAGCTCGTACAGGATGACCCCAAGGGCGTACACGTCGGTGCGCACGTCGATCAACGTGGGGTCGCGGCGGACCTGTTCCGGCGAGGCGTAGAACCAAGTCCCAGCGAAATCTCCGACCGTGGTGACCTGCCGCGAATGCTCTGAACCGCCATCCACCAGCCGAGCCAGGCCGAAATCCAGGAGGTGCGGTTCGCCGCCTCCATCCACGAGAATGTTCGTCGGTTTCAAATCGCGGTGGATGACTCCGCGCTGATGAGCGTAGGCCACGCCGCGGCAGACCTTTTCGAAAAGCGCGACGATCTCCCGGGTGGAGAGCGCCTCCGAGTCGCAATACTCATCCAGCGGACGGCCTTCGACGAACTCCATTGCGAAGTAGCGATGGCCCTCGGACTGGCCGGATTCGTAAATCGCGACGATCGACGGGTGCTGCAACCGCGAGGCCAGGCGAACTTCATTGTCAAAGCGGATGCGCTCCGCGGCACTGGACAGCGGCCCGCCGCGGATCACTTTCAACGCGACGAGCCGACCGGTGCTGATTTGCTCGGCCTTGTAGACCACGCCCTGGCTTCCGCCGCCGATCTCCTTCAAGATGCGGAAGCCTTTGACACGAATGACTCCTTCGCCTGTATCCGCGTCGAGTTCGCTCGGCTCAGCAAAGTCGGATTGATCTACGACAATGGGGGCCGCGCCGTCGAAGGTGTGGTTCAGAAATTCGAGATCGTCAAAAAATCTGCGCAGCTCCTCCGCGCTGCTCGGATACGCCGTGAGGTATTCATCGATCGATGGCCGTTCACCCGCTTCAACCCGCGAAAGGTAGCTTTCGACCGCGGCCTCGAAGGTACCGTCAACTGCCGACGGAGCGGCTACGGCTGAGGGAGCTGGGCCCGCAGTGCTTCCGCGGCTCTCGAAATCCGATGACATGTGGCGCTCTTGGTGAGACCGAGCTGGTTGGCAACATCCGTCAACGGCCGCCGCTCCAACGAAAAAAGGGTGATCACCTGCCGGTGAATCGGAGATAACCTGGCGAGGGCGCTGTGCACCGCGGAACGGTTCTCCTGCCGACCGACCACGCTCGACGGCGAAGGTTCCCGGCTGCTCAAGGAGTCCTCCGGAATCCCCGGCGAGGAGGATTTCGACCGCGTGATTCGCAAGGCACCATTCCGAGACAACCGATCCCGCGCTGCGTTGCCGATGATCCGTCGAGCGAGCGTACTCATCCAGCGCAGAAACGCCTTGTCGTTCGTGTAATTAAAGGTCTCTGCTTGAGTCAGGGCCTCCGCGACAACATCGTGAAAAAGGTCTTCCTCCGTCGTCCTCTTCAGTACGGCCCGCCCCGATCGCCTGGATATGAGCCGCCGAATCGCTCGATCGTGTGTCGATAAAAGCGATCGAACGGCACTGACCCCATTGCTGGGAGTATTCGGGTCGTACAAGATCATCCTTATACATTTATACCCTCTTCAACTCCAAGAGTCACCAGGAGACTTGGACCATCGAGTGAGGGAAGGCGCCTGGCCGAGCCCGCAGCACGAAGCGCGTTGGGCGAAGTCGAACTGAAGTCGCGTGGACCTCCTCCCTTTCGAACGAGGCGAATCAAACATCATCATGCGATACTTCAAAATCGTTCGGACTAATCGGTTGATGCCCTACCTTGCGCGTTTCCTAGTTGCTCGAAAGATGGAAGGTGGGCGTAAAGAACTTCGCGCAATTCCCCGTTTCGAACCGGCTTGGCGACGTGGAAAGTGCATCCGGCCTCCGCGGACCTGATCCGGTCGGCCGGTTCGGAGTTCCCGGAGACGGCAATGATGGGCCGGGTCCAGCCGCGCTCGCGGAGTGCTCGCGTTGCGGCGAGTCCATCCATCACCGGCATCTGCACATCCATCAGGATAACGTCAAAGGGTTGCCCGGATTGCAGCGACGCGGCGACCGCCTCCACGGCCTCTTTTCCGTTTCCAACTTCGACCACTCGCACGCCGGTATCCTGGAGAAAAAGTATTAGGGTCTTGCGGATCTGTTCGCAATCGTCGGCGATCAGGATTCGAATTTCCGGTTGCGCGAAATCCAATTGTGTGATTTCCACGTCGCAAAAAAGTTCATCCGAATCGCCCGCGACTGTGTCGCGATGATCCAAACAGGCCGCGTGCATGCCAAACAGAATGTCGCTCAGTGGGCTGTCGATTCCCTCTTCTCGTTTGGCGGGCTTGACATAGGCCCGTGTCCGTTCCGCAACTTCGGTCATCATCCCGTTCATCTTGTGGATTCCCCTCAATCAAAAACCCGTCGCCGGAAACTTTCTGCCGGGCGGCACCTCCCGGCACCGCGGACCGCAAAGGCCCGCGGACGGCGAATTCCCTAACCACAAAGGACGGCCCGGTTGGTCGGCGAGGTTTTGTGCAGCAAGCAAGAATTCCTTCCGCCGGCCGCCGGCACGACACAACCGAGCCCATCTCCCGTATCGCAAACTTTTCGCAACGCCCGCAAAGTAGCTTGTCCAAGGCACGCATCCGGAGTTTCATTCCAAGAAACTCCTCGCGCGCAAAACCTCACCATCTCTAATGGGAAAAAAGGGTCGTTTATTGACGCAAAATCTTGGAAAAATTTTGCAAGACATTCAGATTTCTTGAGAATGTTCCCGAGGCTTACAGATTTGCAACTTCGATTTACAAATAGCGACGTCTCGAGGCCAATGTACCGACGAGTCTACGAGTGCCCAATCAAAGGATTCTAAGACTATTCCGATCGCAAAGCGCGCACGATCGGAGTCTTGAGAGTGGGAATCAGCGCGAGCGTTCCCGAAAGCATTCCAGAGAGGAAGACGGCCGAAAGGATCGCGGCGATCGGTCCCGTCGGGAATTGCGCGTACTTTTGAAATAGGTGCGGTGCGATGGCGGCGAGCGCGGGAAAAAAACCGGCGGCCAGGCCGGCCAGGACAAGCCAAAAGTTTTCCAGGAGAATGACAGCACCGATCGCGGGGCGCGAGAACCCCACGGCCTGCATGAGAGCGAGCTCGGCACGGCGCTCCCACACGTTGCGGAGCATAACGGCGGTAAGCCCCAACGTGCCGAGAATCAGTCCCAATCCGCCAAGCAATTGAAACGTGGAGAGATAGGTGTTTTGCACGGCGGCATAGGCCGTCAGTCGGTCGGAGACGGGCGCCGCGTCGAAACCGTAACTCGCGAGTGATTTTTCAAGAAATGCGGAGACGGCAGCGGCGCCGGTCGTCGTGGTTTCGATCAAAAAGAAGGAATAGCCGCTGTGCGAAGGAAACAGCCTTTTGAAATTCTTCTCCGAAACGATCAATTCGCTTTGCAGCGCGCTGCCTTTCAAGAGGGCGACAAAACGGAGTCGGGCTTCGCGGCCTTGCTCGTCGGTAATTGAGATTTGTTTGCCCACTCCGGAGTGCAACTGCCAACGGACGGCACTCTCGTCGCCGATGGCGGGAATCGCCGAGGGAGTGGACTCATCCTCCAGGAGCCGCCACGGATTCGCCTTGTCCTCGGGCGATTGGGCGAGCGTGCGGCTGAACGCGAATCCGCCGCGCTCGATCATCGACTTTGGCGCGCCCAGGACGCGCGGCCTTTGGGGAGTGTAGAGGCTGAGGCAGCTCGTCTCGTCGCCTTCAGACAAACGAAATGACGTCACCGAAAAATCCGGCGTTGTTTCCGAATGCGCTTTGGGCACGTTGACCACTTCCCGACCGTCCGCGGAATTCAGGTCCGCGAGGATCGGTACGGAGGATTGAGCGAAGACGGTATAGCCGCCCGTGCCGGAGCTCTTGCCGACGGGTTGCCGATGGGGGTCGATGCGGAAGGCTTGCAATGCGACGATCAAAAACGTGGCCGACGCGATCAGGGCCACGGTGAGGCGGCTGCGGCCCGGTTGACGGGAAGCATTCCGCGCGGAGAGGCGGGCGAGAGCGCAAACATTTTCCGGTTCGATGGAGCGCGGAGAGGGTCGGCTCAGCATCCAACCGGCAAAGGCAACGGCGGATACGAGCAGGAGCGCGCCGCTTAGAAAGAATAGCAACGTGGCGGATTCTGATTCGGCCGAAAGAGACCAAAGAATGGTGAGGATGGACCCCATGAACGCGACGATTGCGATGATGAGTTGGGTGTTTCCCGCCGCTCCCGGCGCTCCGGGATTGCACTCCGCGGAGGGCCGCCGATTCGAAGGGGCGAATCCGCCGCCTTGAAGCAGGGAACGGACGCTGAGTCCGGCCAACCCGCGCAGGCTAACGGCGATGGAAAGCATCGCGACGATGAAGCTCCCGGCGCAACCGATCGCGGCGCTGAGCGGACTTCCCGCCAAAATCAAAGTGGATGTCTGCACAGCTCCCGACCACCAGGTCCGCAAGCCGGTGAGCATCAACCAGGCGTATCCGAATGCGCCCGACAGGCCGATCACCCCGCCGATCGATGCGAGCAATGCGCCTTCGGCCAGAAAAAGTCCGGTGACACGGCGCGGAGTCAACCCAAGTGCGAGCAGAAGCCCGGCCTGCGCGGAGCGTCGCTCGATCGAGAGCTGAAAGAGAAGCGCGACCAGCATGGCCGCGGAAAGGATAAGGAAAAAGCTGAAGCCGAGAAAAAGCCCGCCGAAATCGGTGGTGCCGGAAGAGGCGGCGAGAGCCTGCTCGCGGACCGGTTGAAAACGCAAACCCATTTCCGCGGGATCCAGGCGCCTTTGCAGTTCGATGGCGAAGGTCGAAGCGGTTGGCGCGGAAGGAGGTCGGTCAACGACAGGAATTCGCAAGGAAGTCAAGCGGCCGAAACGAGCGGCGTCATTCGCCCACAAGAGTTGCCCCATTTCGTGTCGCACAAACGCTTTGGGTGTGGCACGGTGTTTTTTCCAATACTCCTCGTCACGCGGCGTGATTCGTTTGAGATCGATGGGGAACGGGGCATCCCAATCCGCGATGTTCTCGACATCGGTGACCCCGGGATAGGCCGGCGTCAAGGTCGGATCGGCTGCGAACCCGGAGATCGGCGCAACGCCTCTCAGAACGAATCTCGCGCGTTGAACTTCGAGGCGGCCGAATTCGCGGGTTTCGTAATAGGCGATCTCCATGGAATCGCCGGGTTTGGCGTTCAGTTCTTTGGCTACCCATTCGTTTAGAATGATCTCGGGAGCCGGATTTCGCCTCTTCTTATCGGTGTCCTCATCGAAAAGCAGTTGCCGCCAGGGCAGCTCCTCGATCGCCGAGACGGTCGAGTATGGGATCGACGATCTTGCAGCGGCCTGAACACCTTGAATTTCGGGCGGAGTCTCACCGGACCGGATTACCGTTATCTCGTTGGCCAGGTAGGTGAGCACACCGTTCGGCTGGGCGCCGATGGCGAGCGCCGCGGCACGTGCCTTTTCTTCGACCGCGGGTTCGAGGAGCATACGGTCGCTTTCGAGCACAAACCCTTGGGCGGAGTCCCCCCGAATGGTCAACCCGAAATCGGTGAGTTCAGCGGCATCGTCCAGCCGCGTTTGCAGCGCGTGGGCCGGGGGCGATGGTCCCGCACGGTTCTTGCGTAGTGCCACAAGTATGGCATTGGTGCGTGCGGGAAGTTGAATCGTCCGTTGAAGCGTGGGCAACGGGACCCATGCAGTCTTGGGCGCTTGATGCGCGGGCGTCACGCTGAATCCTCCCGGGCCGGAAGATGACACGACCTTCTCCACGGTCAACCGAAGGGTGAGTGTGGCACGGTCTCTGCGTCCGAGCAGCGTTTCCGAGGAGACGGTATTTTGCGAGGGCAGGCGAAGGAGGACGTCGTCGCCCGGCTTGGCACCGAGCTCGCGAGCAAGTGCATCGTTGAGGATCACGGTCCGCGAAGGCTCCCGCGGTGCGGCGCGGGCTTCGCCCATCGGCAAAGCGATTTCCGCCCGCGACTCGGCGGAAAGGCCCCAGAACCGATCGTCCACGCCGAAGACGTTCATGCGGTCGACGCGGGCCGAGGTGTCGGCGTGGACGACGCTGCCGGTCAGCATGATCAGGGGAACGGCGTGAATCGCTTCGTCGCTGCCCGCGACTTCCTCCGCGAGGGCTTCGCGAAAGAACCGCTGGGCCACGAGGGCGTGCTCGACCGGACCGAGTCGCTGCAAGGCCGCGGCGCGCAAGCTCGCGCGCATGGAATCGCCGACGAACAGTGCGCCGGTTAGGACCGACGTTCCCACGGCCACGCCCAACACCACGGCGGCGTTGGTTCGCCAATGATGGACCAGACTTCGAGCCACCAGGCGCGAGGAGGTCAGGTCAGACCCGACTGGAGTAACGGCGGTCCCTTTGTCGTTCATGGCTCAACCAGCTTGCCTTCGGCCAGTTCGAATCGACGAGCGGCGCGGCGGGCGAGTGTCTCGCTGTGAGTCACCAGAAGGAGGGCAACGCCGTCGGTTCGAACCAGGTCGGTCAACAAACCCGCGATGGTCTCGGCGGACGCGCGGTCCAGATTTCCGGTCGGCTCATCGGCCAGAACCAAGGCGGGATGGTTGATGAGCGCCCGGGCGATGGCGGTGCGCTGCCGTTCTCCGCCGGAAAGTTCCGCGGGGCGATGGTCGAGCCGCGCAGTCAGCCCCACGCGATCGAGCAATTCGCGAGCTCGGAGTGCCGTGCCGGCCGCCCCGTTCACCAGCGTGGGAAGGAGCACGTTTTCCAGCACGGAACATTGCGGCAGCAAATGGTGCTCTTGAAAAACAAAGCCGATACGACGATTGCGAAACGCGGCGAGCTCGCGATTCGACAGGAGGAACGGATTCTGGCCGTCGATCGTGACGCATCCCGACGTGGGAGGTTCCAGGGTCCCAAGAATGTTGAGCAAGGTGCTCTTTCCGCAGCCGGATGGACCCATGATCGCCGCGGACTCGACGGCACGGAGTGTCAAGTGGATGTCACGAAGGACCACCAAGGGGCCTGACCGCGTCGGGTAGGACTTGGCGACGGCTTCGACGCGAATCATAGGGGCTCCCGGCAGTGGCGGGGGTAACTCGATCCGTGGCAGGACCGCCTGCCCCAGGAAATCACGGCCACGGACCCCGCGCGCCGCGGAACATCGTATGTCTCGCGGCCGGTTCCGTCAGCCCCGGACAATCGCAGATGGGAGTCGTTCACAAATCTGCTCGCACCGGCAGACTCCACTGCCGCGGGCGTCGTCCACAAAGCTCACGTCCTCTTGAATTGCCGATTGAGATCGGCCTTGGTCAGACGCAGCATGGTCGGCCGGCCGTGCGGGCAACTGCTGGGTTTCTCGACGAGGTGCCGCTGGGCCATGAGGGACTCAATCTCGCCGAGCGTGAGCGGATCGCCGGCCTTGACCGCGGCCTTGCAGGCCATCATGTCCAAAACGCGGTGGATTACCGTTTCGGTTTCGGGGGCGGCTTGGGGTTGGTCAAGAAAATCGATGAGATCGCGCATGAAGGGCAGCACCTGTGTATCCTTCAGCAGCGACGGGAAGGTGTGCACGGCCACCATGCCCGCTCCGAACGGCGTAATCTCAACGCCCAGGCGCTGCATAAGCGGCGCATGGCTTTCCAGAGCGGCCGCCTGGCGGGCGGTGACCTTGATGGTCTCGGGCAACAGCAAACGCTGCGGTTCCAGGTTTCCGTGAGCCAGACGGCGTTTCAACTGATCGTAGATCACCCGTTCGTGCAGGGCGTGCTGATCGACAATGACGATCCCCTCGTCGGTCTCAGCCACGAGGTAAAGATTGTGCATCTGGATCGCGCGGAAGCGGGGCAACGATGCTCCTTCATGGCGTGAACCAGAAGTTGGGTACCGATCCCCTAGAGTTGCGGCGGACGGGCCATTGTCCAGCGCCGCTGTGTTTCCAGGCGGCTCGCCCGCAATTCCCACGGGACTGCCCGGCCGCCAGGGGTGCGACGACCCATCGAAGGCCGACCGATTCTCGGCGTGCCCATACAGTTTCCGCCACGAATCAAGAGGATCAGCGCCCATTCCTCGCGGCGGATCCGGTAACGGGTTCTCGAATCGCGCAGCTGAGTCACGGGCCGACGCGAACGGCGAAGTGTCGGACGGTGGCATCGCGACTTCGCCGTAGGCGGGCGGCGACCCGGCGGCGAGCGGGGCGGTCGCCTTGAGCGACTCCGCGAACTCCAATCGAAGCCGGTCCTGATCCTCTTCGTTGACCGCGGCGCGCGCTCCCGCGGTTCGCAGCGCCGGAGCCAGGTCGGCGTGTTGAAACGCCTCGCGCAATGCACTTAGCACCTGCGAGTGAATCAGATTGGAATCGGCCCAGCGAACCTCGATCTTCGTGGGGTGAACGTTCACATCGATCTGAGCGGGATCGACGGTCAAGAAGAGGAAAACCACGGCGTGTCGGTTCGGCTCCATCAGTCCGCGGTAGGCCTCGCGTACGGCGTGTTGAATGAAGCGATCGCGGACGTAGCGGCCGTTGACAAAGATGTACTGCCACTGCGGCGTGGCCCGGGAATGCGCGGGCAGAGCGGCGTAGGCTTCGAGGGCCAGTCCGGCTTCCTCGCGCCGGACCTGCAACAAGGCCGCGGAAAGCTCCGGGCCGAAGAACTTCGCAATTCGGTCCGTGCGAACATCGGTCGCGGGCAGCGAATAGGTCATCCTGCGATTGTTGGTGAGCTCAAACGACACGGCCGGATAGGCCAAGCCAAACCGAGTGAACTGCTCGTTGACGTGGCCGACCTCGGTCGAGACGGCCCGCAGAAATTTTCGGCGTGCGGGCACGTTGAAAAACAGATCGCGGACTTCCACGGTCGTGCCGGGCGGGCTCCCTGCGGCTTGAGCCGAGGCGAGCTCCTCGCCGCTCACGCAAATCTCGAATGCCTCTTCTGAATCGCGGGTTCGCGAAACCATGCGCAACTTCGACACCGCGGAAATGCTGGCCAGGGCCTCGCCGCGAAAGCCCAGCGTGGAAATGGCGAACAGGTCTTCTTCGGCAACGATTTTGCTCGTGGCGTGCGGGGCGACGGCCAGGCGCAACTCCTCGGGCGACATTCCAACGCCGTCATCGGTGATGCGGAGGAGCTGTGCGCCGCCCTCCTCGATGGTCACGCCGACGCGCGTGGCCCCGGCATCGAGTGAGTTTTCCACGAGTTCCTTGACGACGCTAGCCGGTCTTTCGACGACTTCGCCCGCGGCGATCTTGCGGACTAGAAGGTCGGGCAGCACGCGGATTCGGGATGGTGGAAGTATCAGTGTGTTCATCGTCGGTTGCCTCCCAGAGTATACTTGCGGATTCAAGGCGGTCCAAGAATTGAAAAGGTCACGCGGTATCCAGGTTGTGAAATGATGCGACATGAACTTTGATCAAGCCGTAATGGGTTGATGCTTCCCTTTCCCTGGTCGCTCGGCATTCGGTTTCGAGAGGAACGGGCGGCACGGTCTCGCGGCTTGTAGCCGTCTCGTCGTGGGTCAGGTTTGACCCAGCGAGGCCGTGCGGATTGCGGCGAAGGACCAACCACCCAGCGCCATTGAGCGTGCGCCACGGCCCGACGTCGCCGATCGATTTCGCGCACGACTCGCACGCAACATGTGAATCGGATTGCAGGAGCGCGTCACGGCCACGCGACGCCAGACCGTGCCATGCAACGTGGTTCCGGTTCGGCGATCCTGGATCGCTCTCGCGGGCGGCCCGCTGTGATTCGTGAAAATCGGTCAAAAAGTCTCTCGTGTTCTTTCGTGCCTTTTTTCGTTTCACCTTTTCTGACGGCACGAGCACAAGCACGTCGAAAAAAGGCAGAGA
>Ga0187893_10005330_pt1 | contig 23211 bp, 20 predicted proteins | sample MA1701074metaG_FD_139574 | JGI IMG/M metagenome (GOLD analysis project Ga0187893, IMG submission 139574) | White microbial mat communities from a basaltic lava cave in the Kipuka Kanohina Cave System on the Island of Hawaii, USA - MA170107-4 metaG ...
CTCGAGCGCGCCCGCGCGCACCTGCCAGAAGGCGAACGCGAACATCCCGTCGAACCGCGGAACCGCACGCTCCGGCCCCCAGCGCGCCAGCGCGCGGAGCACCACCTCGGTGTCCCCGGTGCTGGCGAACCGTTCCCCCTCGGCTTCCAATTCACCGCGCAGCGCGGCGTAGTTGTAGACCTCGCCGTTGTAGACGAGCGCGTGCGTCCCCTCCCCCGTGACCATCGGCTGGTGCGCGGTGGCGCCCAGGTCGAGAATGGCGAGGCGCACATGGCCGAAGGCGACGGGACCCTGCGCCCAGAGGCCGCGGTCGTCCGGCCCGCGGTGGCGGATCGCCTCGAGCATCGGCTCCAGCGGCGCGACCTCCCCGCGCCGTCCATCCCGCTCGAAAACCCCGGCCAGTCCGCACACGCCGCCTAGGTTGTCCCAGGGTGCCCGGGCGTGCAATCAGGAAGATGCGGCCGGCGAAGTATCATGGCCCGCATGCGCACCGCGCTCACGATCGCGGGCTCCGATCCGTCCGGCGGCGCGGGGATCCAGGGCGATCTCAAGACTTTCCATGCGCACGGCGTCTACGGCATGGCGGTGCTCACCGCGCTCACCGCGCAAAACACCCGCGGCGTCACCGGGGTCCACGACGTGCCCGCCCCGTTCGTGCGCGCGCAGCTGGAAGCGGTCCTCGACGACTTGCCGGTGCACGCGGCGAAGACCGGCATGGTCTCGGTGGTCCCGACCATCGAGGCGATCGCCGAGGTGCTGGCGCGCCGCCGCCTCCCGTTCCTCGTCGTCGATCCGGTCATGGTCGCCACCTCCGGCGACGCGCTCCTGCGGGAAGACGCGGTGGAGGCGCTCCGCGAGCGGCTCTTTCCCCTGGCGACGCTGCTCACCCCCAACCTGCCCGAAGCGGAGCGGCTCTGCGGATTCGCCGTCGACGGCGTGGACGCGATGCGCCGCGCCGCCCGCGCCCTCGGGCCGGCGGCGGTGCTCCTCAAGGGGGGCCACCTCGAGGGCCAGGAGGTGGTCGACCTGCTCTGGGACGGGCGGGCGTTCCACGCGTTTTCAGCGCCACGCATCGCCACCCCCCACAGCCACGGCACCGGTTGCGCGCTCTCCGCCGCCGTCGTGGCGCATCTCGCGCGGGGCGCCTCCCTCGTCGAAGCGGTGGCGGCCGCACGGGAATTCGTGCGGCGCGGCCTGCAGCACGCCGTCGCCCTCGGCAAGGGGTGCAACCCCTTGAACCACCTCGCATGAAGATCGCGTTCGTCGGGTGCGGGGCGGCCGGCCGGCCCCTGGGAATCGCCTGGAAACGGGCGGGGCACTCCCTGGGCGCGGTGGTCTGCCGCCGCTCCGCCGCCGATGCGGTCCGCGCGATGGGCGGGGGGGGGGCGGGGGGGGACCTGGGCGAGGCGGACGTCGTCGTCTTCGCCACCCCCGACGACGCCCTCGAATCGGTCGCCCGCGCGCATCGGCTCCGCGCCGATCAGGTCGCGATCCACCTGAGCGGCGCGCACCCGTCCACGCTCCTTGCGCCCACCGGCGCGCGGACCGCCGGGCTCCATCCGCTCCGCGCCTTCGCCCAACTCGAGGCGTCCCTGCGCGGGCTGCCCGGCACCTTCTGCTTCGTGGAGGGCGCGGCGGTGGAGGTGGCGGAGCGGTTGGCGCGTGACTCGGGGTGCGTGCCGGTGCGCATCGAAACCGGTCGCAAGCTGCTCTACCACGCCGGCGCCACGGTCGCTTCCAACTACCTGATCACCCTCCTCGATTGGGGCGCCCGCCTGCTGGCGCGCGCCGGGGTGCCGCGGGAGCGCGGGGAGGAGGCGCTCTTGGCGTTGATGCGCGGCGCCCTGGACAACGCGCAGGCGCTCGGCGCGCCGCGCGCGCTCACCGGTCCCGCGGCCCGAGGGGACGCGGCGCTCGTGGAGAAGCATCTCGAGGCGCTCGAAGGCGAGGAGCGCGCGCTCTATCGGGCGCTCCTCGGCGCCACGCTTTCTCTCGCGAAGGGGAAGGGGGCGCTCGGCGCGGCCGCGGAGCGGGCGCTGCGGAAGCTGGCGGAGGGACCCTAGCCCCGCCCCCCTACCCGTACATCGCGTCGATCTCGCGCGCGTACCGCTCGGCGATGAGGTTGCGGCGCATCTTGAGCGTCTGCGTCAAGAGCCCGTTCTCGGGGGTGAACGGCTCCTGCACGAGGGCGTAGCGGCTCACGCCTTCGTGGACGGGGCGTCCCGCGGCGGAGCCGGTGCGCAGGCGCAGCAAGTCGCGCAGCTTCGCCGCGAGGTCAGGCTCGCCCGCCCGCTCTTCCCGCGGGACGAGGAGCGCGCCGAGGCCCTTGCGGTCCTGGCCCACGAGCATCACCTGGCGGAGCAGCGGGCTCTCGAGCAGCGCGTTTTCGATCGGCTCGGGTTCGACGTTCTCGCCGCCGGAGAGCACGATCGTCTCCTTGCTGCGGCCGACGAAGACGAGATCGCCCTTCGGGGTGAGGGTGCCGAGGTCGCCGGTGTCGAACCAGCCGTCGGGGGAGAGCGCCGCGCGGGTGAGCTCTTCGTCCCGGTAGTAGCCGCGCATCACCTGGGGTCCGCGCACCAGGAAGGTCCCGGAGGGGCCGACTTTGACCTCGGTCTCGTCCACCGGGCGTCCGATGGTGCCCAAGACGTTGTCCTCGGGGCGGCGGATGGAGACCACCGGGGCCGTCTCGGTGAGGCCGTAGCCGATGAGCAGGGGGACCCCGGCGATCGCGAAGAATTCGTCCACGTGCATGGGGAGCAGGCCGCCGCCGCTGATCGCGGCCTTGAGGCGGCCGCCGGTGGCCGCGGCGATCTTGCGATAGAAGAGCTTGCGCCCGAGGAGATCGAGGGGCCAGCCGAGGGGGTTGCCGCGGCGGCGCATGCGCGAGGAGGCGTAGCAGGCGCGGTAGAGCGCGCGCACCAGCGGCCCGCGCTTGCCCACGGCGGCGAGGGCGCCTTCGCGTACCGATTCCCAGATGCGCGGCACCGAGGCGAAGAACTGCGGGCGGTGCTCGCGCAGATCGTCGCGCAGGCGCCGCTTGTCGCTGTAGACCGTCGTGCAGCCGATGCTGAAGGCGCACAGCTCCACCGTCTGCTCGAAGGTGTGCCAGGGCGGCAGGAGGGAGACCCAGAGATCGCCCGCGCGGATGTCCACGAGGGGCGGGAGCACGCGCATGTTGTGCGCGATGTTTCTGTGCTCGAGGACCACGCCCTTCGGCCGCCCGGTGGTGCCGGAAGTGTAGAGGAGGATCGCGATGTCGTCGGGACGGCTCGGGCAGGCCGAAGCGACCAGGGACGCGCCATCCTCCCCCGCCGGCGCGGGGAAACCCTCCCCTTCCATGGGGATCACCGTGAGTCCCGCGGGAAGGCGCGCGGCGGCCTTCGCGCTCCCCGCGAAAACGATGCGCGCTTCGGCGTGGCGCAGGAGGTAGTCGAGGTCGGCCTCCGAGGTCTCTTCGCCCCGCGGTACGGCGACGCCGCCGGCGGCGAGGATCCCAGCGAAGGCGTGGAACCAGCGCGGGCTGTTCTCCGCGACAAGGCCCACGCGATCGCCCGGAGCCACGCCCAGCCGTCGCAGCGCGAGCGCCACTCCATGGATCGCCCGCGCCGCCTCTCGGAACGTCCAGCGCTCTCCGCGCAGGATCTGCATCGTGCGATCGGCGTGGGCGACGAAGGCCGGGAAGAGCCGCGCCCCGATCGTATCCGCGCCGGTTTGGTCCATGGGTCACGTGGTTATACTGCCCTTATACTTCCCGATTGTCTCCGGAGGATTCCATGAGCGTGACCACCCTCACCGACGCGAATTTCGACGACGAGGTGATCCAGGCCGAGGTGCCGGTCCTGGTCGATTTCTATGCGACGTGGTGCGGGCCCTGCAAGGCGCTGAGCCCCATCGTCGAGAAGCTCGCGGGGGAGTTCGAGGGCAAGCTCAAGGTGGGCAAGCTCAACATCGACGATTCGCCCCAGGCGCCGAGCCAGTTCTCGGTGCGCGCGGTGCCGACGCTCCTCTTCTTCCACAAGGGGCAGGTGGTGGACACCGCCGTGGGCTTCAAGTCGGAGAACGATTTGCGCTCCCGCATCCAGAAGGTCGTGGCTTGATCCCCTCCCCATGAAGCGCCGGGCCGGAAGCGCCGCGGCGGTCGCGGCCCTTCTCCTCCTCGCCGCGGGCCCGACCGCGGCAGAAGACGGCTTTCAGGCGATGCGCGCCCGCATGCAGCAGGCGCGCGACCGCGTCTATCCCTCCCTCGTCCACATCCTCAACGTCGAGGAGGTCTTCGCCGGAGGGCGGCGGCGCAGGCAGGTCGCCACGGGGAGCGGCTTTTTCTACGACGCCCGCGGCCACATCGTCACCAATTTCCACGTGGCCGGCAGGGCGGAGCGGCTCTTCGTCACCCTCGCCTCGCGCACCAAGATCCCCGCCACGCTGGTCGCGGGGGATGTCTACACCGACCTCGCCGTCCTGCGGGTCGATCCGAAGCTGGCGTTCCCCGAGGGCAACCCCCCTTTCGCCGCCCTGGGGGATTCCGGGCGGCTCGCGGAAGGGGACTTCGTGATGGCGATGGGCTCGCCCCTCTCGCTCTCGCGGACCATCTCCTTCGGCATCGTCTCCTGCCGCGACCGGGCGCTGGGCGCCTTGCGCCTCGCCGGGCACGAGACCGGGATCTTCAACACCTGGATCCAGACCGACGCCGCGATCAACCCCGGGAACAGCGGCGGGCCGCTGGTCGATCTCGAAGGCGAGGTCATCGGCGTGAACACCCGCGCGGGGTTCGGCTACGACAACATCGGGTTCGCCATCCCGAGCAACGTGGTGCGCGAGGTGGTGGAGGAGCTCCTGGCCCGGGGCAAGGTGGTGCGCGGCTATCTGGGCTTCACGCTCCAGCAGATGGACGAGTTCGAGGACTCCGCGCTGGCCGCCGGCGCGCCGGGAGTGCTCGTGGCCGCGGTGGCGGAGAACTCGCCGGCCGCGCGCGCGGGCTTCCGCCCCGGCGACATCCTCGCCTCGCTCCAGGGGGAGCCGTTCGAAGCGCGATTCGAGGAGGAGCTTCCCGCGCTCTACCGGCGGATCGCCGCGCTTCCCGTGGGCGGCCCCGCGCGGCTCGGCGTCGTCACCGGCGCCGCCCCGCGCACGGTGGAGGAGCGCGAGGTGGTGCCGGAGGAGCTGGGCCGCCACCTCGGCCGCGACGCGGAGGTGAGGGAGTGGGGGCTCACCGTGCGTGCCATCACGAAGCGGATGGCCCAGGCGCTCGGGCTCCCCGACACGGCGGGGGTGGTCGTGACCGGCGCGCGCGGCGCCGGACCTGCCGGCGGCGGCCGGCTGCTGCGGGACGACGTGATCGTGGCGATGCAGGGCGAGGCGGTGAAGGATCTCGAGGCCTTCGAAGCGCTCGCGGCGAAGCTGGTGGGCGAGCGCGCCAACCCCATCCGGATCGCTCTGCGCCGCGGCACCATGCTCGACGTCACCGTTCTGCGGCCCACCTACGAGGCGCTGCCCGACGACGAGGAGCCCCTCCCCGTCGACGAGGGGGAGTGAGCATGCGGATTCCCGCCACGCTCCTCCTGTTCCTCCTTGTCGCCCCCGCTGGCGCGGAGGAGATGGAGGCGCGCCTCTGGATGGTGCGCGTCTCCCGCGAGGAGCAGCGGGGGGCCGGGGCCGCCGAGGTGTTTCTCGCACCCGCGCTCCCCGCCGGTCCCGGCGGCCTGCTGCTCTGCGCCGGGTTCGCCCTCGACGCGCCGCGGGAGAACGCGACTCTGGAGGCGGTCGCCATCGCGCCGGACGGCACCGAGCATGAGGCACACTTCGTCGGCGGGCACCACGAGGAGCCCTGCACCTTCTTCCGCGTGAGGGGCGAAGCGGCCAAGACCTGGGCGCCGGTGGAGTTGAAGGGCGCCGTGCCCGCGGCGGGCGCCCGCGTCCTCATCGTTGGCCGCCACGGCACCAACCTCGGTTTCGCCCTGCGCCGCAAGCGCACGCGGGTCGAAGCGGCGGTCTTCCACCAGGTGCCGGTCTACGCGATGGAGGGGCTCGACGAGACCTGGCTCGGGTGCATGGCGCTCACGGCCGATGGCCGGCTCATCGGATTCGTGACCACCATGGACTCGCTGGAGGAGGAGGGGGGGTTCGTGGTCGGGCTCGGCGAGACGACGACCATCGTCGTCGCCGCCGAAGGCTACGCCGAGATGGCGCTCCATCCCGGCCCCCCCGAGACGAGAGCGTGGCTCGGCATCAACCTCTCGCCCCTCGACGAGGACCGCGAGCGCTTTTTCGGGGTCGAGGAGGATCTGGCCGGGGCGCTCGTGACGGGCATCGCCGAGGAGTCCCCCGCCGCGATGGCAGGGGTGCGGCTCTGGGATGTGCTGCAGCGCATCGGCGACGTGGAGGTCATCTTGGAGAAGCCCGCGGACCGCGACCTGTTCCTCGCGCGGGTGCAGCGGCTTCCCCTGGGCAAGCCGCTCCCCTGCCGCGTCCTCCGGTTCCGCGAAGGGCCCCCCGGCTCCTACACCCGCGCCGTCTTGGAACTCGAGATGACGCTGGAGGCGCGCCCGGTCGACTTCGCCGACGCCCCCGAAGGCGACGTGCCCGAGCTGGGACTCAAGCTCAAGGCCGCGACGCAGGACTGGTTGGCCGCTCGCGCCCTCGCTGCGGAGACCCGCGGCGTCGTCGTCACGCGGGTGCGGGAGGGGTCGCCCGCCGAACTCGCCGGCGTGCTGCCGGACGATCTTGTTCTGCAGGCGGACGGCGCCCCCGTCGCGGATCTCGACGCGCTCAAGACGGCGACCGCCGCCGCTCGGGCGGCGGGCCGCGCCAAGGTGGTGCTCTTCGTCCGGCGCGGCGCCGACACGGCGTTCCTCTCCCTCCGCCCCAATTGGTGAGGCGCATGACTTCGGCGGACAAGCAAGAGGGCTACCGGCGTGTGGAGGAGGGGATCGGCGCCTACCTCGAGGAGTGCACAAAAGGCGTGGACGCGATGGCGACCCTCGTCGCGTTCCTCAAGGAGCAGCTCGGCCACATCCTCTGGGTCGGGTTCTACCTCGCGGAGGAAGACGGCAGCTTGCGCGTCGGTCCGTACCAGGGTCCCCCCGCGACCCCCCTGCTCCCCGCGGGCAAAGGCGTCTGCGGCGCGGCGTTCCGCAGCGGCGAAACCCTTATCGTCCCCGACGTGCACGCCTTCCCGGGCCACATCGCCTGCGACTGCCGCAGCAAGAGCGAGATCGTCCTGCCGTTCCGGTCCAAGGGGCGCTTGGTGGGGGTGCTGGATGTCGACTCGGCCCTGCCGGCGGCCTTCGACGAAACCGATCGCCTGCACCTCGAAGGGCTCCTTCGGCGGATTTCAGGACCCAGGGGCTGATTCCGGCGTCCTCCGTGGAGGACACAGTCTGGGGCCAGCCGCAGGATCGCTTTACAGGGCCCGCATCAATAGAACCGGGGGCCGAGCGTTGCGCTCGACCCCCGGAGTTTTCACGACGCCTAAGCGGGTGGGTGTGTGGGGATTGGGTACGGTACGGAAGAGGGAACTCGGCGTCGTGTTGAAATCGGCATCGGCGACACGAGGTCGGTCATGCTGTCGTGCCGGTGCCGTTGGGCTCTGTTCATTTTTCAATCTCGAAGTTCGCTGCGGTCACCCGTGTATACGCACACGCCGTACCGAAGATTCGTAAAAAACCGGGTTGGGGAAAATAACGGGTGAAACGGGGGGGCGGGGGGGCTGCCCAGCCTGCAGGGCGGACCCTAGGAGGCTTGCTTGGAGCTGCGCCCCAGGAGTTGGCTGGTCTCCAGCGCCTCCTTCGGGGAAAACGCCAGGCGGAGTGTGCCCGTTTCGCCATTGGCGTTCTCGCAGCGGTAGAGGAGGGTGCGGATCGCCCCGTCCTTCTCGGCGAGATCCTCCGGTGGGCCGAACTTCCTGAGGATCTCCCTGGCGTTCATGCCGGTCTGGAGGCTCTGGTAGCAGGCGTAGGGGAGGACCGGCTGCTTGCCCCGCCCGAGGGGGTCGGCCTGCCCCTTCCAGACCGAGCAGCCGGCCAGGAAGAGGAGCAGGGTGGCTGCGGTTATGCTGCGCTGCACCCGGCCCAGGATAGCCTCTCCTTCGTGCCCGCAGCAACGTCCTTCAAGGGCAAGCAGCTCTATCCCTTCCAAAAAAGCGCGATCGAAGCCATCGACGCGGGGCGGTCCGTCATCGTGGCGGCCCCCACTGGGGCGGGCAAGACGTTGGTGGCGGACTACGCCATCGAGCACGCCTTCCTCGAGGGGCGACGCATCGTCTACACCGCCCCGGTCAAGGCCCTCTCCAACCAGAAGTTCCGCGACTTCCGTGAAGAGCACGGCGACGCCGTCGGGATCATGACCGGCGACGTCACGATCAACCCGGATGCCCCGCTGCTCATCATGACGACCGAGGTGTTTCGGAACACGATCTTCGAGGACCCCCGGCGCCTCGCCGAGGTCTCCTTCGCGATCTTCGACGAGGTGCACTACATCGATGACGAGGAGCGCGGAACCGTCTGGGAGGAGTCGATCCTCTACGCGCCCGCCCACATCCGCATCATCGCGCTCTCCGCCACGATCCCGAACGTGGAACAGCTGGCGGGCTGGATCCGCAAGACACGCGACATCGAGATCGACGTGGTGATCGAGCAGCAGCGCCCGGTCCCCCTGCACCACTACCTCTATCTCGACGAGGCGGGGCCCAAGGAACTGCGCCAGCTCAAGGGGCTGCTCCACAAGCCGCCCTCGCGCCGCCGGTTCCGCGAGGGGGGCTACCCCCGCCACCCCTTGGGCTACGTCTGCCGCGAGAACTGGCTCCCCGCGCTCTACTTCGCCTTCTCGCGCATCGACTGCGAACGGCTCTGCGAGCGGGAGGCGCAGCGCAACCTGCTCACGTCGGAGGAGCGGCGCACCATGCTCGCGCTCTTCGACGATCTCGCGCTGCGCTACGAGGTGGACGGACAGCCCGGCACCGAAAGGCTGCGCTCCCTCGCGGGGCAGGGCACCCTCTACCACCACGCCGGACTCCTCCCCATCCACAAAGAGATCGTGGAGCGCCTCTTCACCACCGGCGCCATCAAGCTGCTCTTCACCACCGAGACCTTCGCGCTGGGGGTGAACATGCCGGCGCGCTGCGTCATCTTCGACAGCCTCAAGAAGTTCGACGGCGTCGACTTCACCTGGCTCAAGACGCGGGACTACATGCAGATGGCGGGGCGCGCCGGTCGCCAGGGCATCGACGACGAGGGGCTCGTGCTGAGCAGGCTGGATTTGCGCGAAGCGCACTGGATGCCGCTCCAGCGCATCCTCGAGGGGGAGGCGGAGCCGGTCACGAGCCGCTTCAACCTCTCCTACTCCACCCTCCTCAGCCTCTACACGCGGCTCGGGACGAACGTGGCCAGCGCCTACGACCGCAGTTTCGCCCACTACCAGCAGGGAAAGCGGGCGCGCGCCGAGTCCTCCCCCCGCAACCGGATCCTCTCCCGGCGCATCCGGGTCCTCAAGGAGGCGGGCTACATCGACGAGAACGGGCTCACGCCGCGCGGCGACTTGGCGCGCCGCATCAACGGCTACGAGATCCAGATCACCGAATTGTTCCACGCCGGCGTGCTGGAGCGCGCGAGCGTGCTGGAGTTGGCGCCGCTCTTCGTCGCCATCGTCTACGAGGCGCGGAAGGGGGACAACTCCGAGGCCGCCTCCCTGCAGCGGCAGGAGAAGGAGGCGATCGGGCGCGTGCGCGAGTGGCGCCGACGCGAACGGCAGCTCGACCTGAAGGAGCTGACCAAAGCGCCGGATTTCGGCCTCACCTCGGTGGTCCTGGCTTGGGCGAAGGGGGCCGGGTTCGACGACTTGGGCCGGCTCACTTCCGCGTCCCAGGGCGATTTGGTCCGCACCTTCCGCATGGCCTTGCAGCTCATGCGCCAACTCCGGCGCGTGCTCGAGCGCGACGATCCGCTCCGCGCCAAGCTCCTCGACGCCTCCGCCCTCATGGACCGGGACGTCGTGGACGCGCGCCGCCAGCTCGAACTCGGCTGACGCGCACCACGGCCGTGCACCGGTTGCTACACTGGCGGTGATGGCCCGAACGCCCGACCCGAAAAAGCGCCAGGAGCGAGGGCCGGACGCCTCTGCGGAGGACAGGGACCCCGGTTCGGACACCTCCCCCGACGCGCGACTCGTGAACGCCATGGAGAGCGATCCCGCGTTCTTCAAGGATCCGCTCATCGGCACCACCCTCGGCAAGTGCAACATCGAGAAGTACCTCGGCGAGGGCAAAACGGCGATCGTCTACCGCGCCCACTACCAGCCGCTCAAACGCACCGTCGCGGTGAAGGTGCTGCAGTCCGCGATGACCGCGATCCCTGCGGTGCTCCGGGTCTTCCAGCAGGAAGGGCGCGCCGTCGCCGCCATCGACCACGAGAACGTCTTGAAGATCTACGACGTCGGCGAGGACCGCGGCTACCACTACATGGTGCTCGAGCTGCTGCGCGGGAAAAACCTGCTCGAGATCATCGAGGCCGGGGAAGGGGGGAGGCTTCCGGTGGAGGAGGCGCTTCACTACACCAAGCAGGCCGCGAAGGGGCTCGGGGCCGCGCACAGGAAAAACCTCGTCCACCGCGACATCAAGCCGCAGAACCTGGTCGTCGAACCGGGCGGCACGCTCAAGATCGTCGACTTCGGCCTCGCGGCGGAGTCGGAAGGGGCATTCTCCGGCGGGCGCCTCGGCACGCCGCACTACATGTCCACCGAGCAGTGCCGCGGGGAGCACGCCTCCAACGCTTCCGACATCTACTCCTTGGGCATCACGCTTTTCCACATGCTCGTCGGGCATCCGCCGTTTTCCGGGCTGCAGAGCAAGGAAGAGATCATCGAGGAGCATCTGAAGGCGAAGAAGCTCGAGCCGGAGAAGCTCCGGCCCGATCTCCCGCGCCCGGTGGCCGATCTCGTGCGCCGCATGACGCGCGCCGACGCCGCGCTGCGCCCCCTGGCGCCGGAGGTCTTCGATCTCATCGACAAGATCGAGGCGGGGAAGGCGGGCCGGGGCGACGACATGCGGCGCGGCGGGCGCGCGGGCCGGGGCGCACGCAAGCCGGGAGCCCCTCCGGTGGGGCTCATCGTCGGCGGCGGCATCCTCGTCCTGGTGGTCGTGGTGCTCCTCATGACGATGGGAAAGTCCCCGCCGGCCGAGACCGCGGGCACCGGCGAAGCCGAGGACCTCGCGCCCCCCCCCGCCAAGCCGGCCCGCTCCGATCCCAAGGGGCCCCCCGCCAAGCCGGGAACCCTCGACGAGCAGCTCCAGGAACTTTTCGCGCAGGCGGAGCAGGAGGAGAAGACCGGGAACAACAAGGAGGCGCAATTCCTCTACAACCAGGTGCTCCTCAAGGCGCCGGAGGGTTCGGTCTGGGCCCGGCGCGCCAAGGCCGCGGCGGTGGCGCTCAAGGATCTGATCAACGCCGGGGCGGAGCCGCGCGCGAAAAAGGTCTACATCAGCGTGGGCGACAGCGCCCGCGCCGGCGAGGAGTTCGCCGGCAAGCGGCCCGAGTGGAACCGGCGACTCGCGCTCATGGAGAGCGCCGCGGTGCGGGCCGAGATGGAGGCGTATCTGCCGCGCATGCGGGCCGAATCGCCCGAGCGGCTCGACGTGGAGGCGGCGCTCCAGCGCCTCGGCTACATCGAGGGGCTCCTCGAGATGGCGAGCATGCGCGGGCACACCTTGAGCGCCGGCAAGGAGCGCTGGTCGCGCTACGACATCCAGGCGTCGGGCGATCTCGCGGTGGTCGGCGCCGACGCGGCGGGCGTGCGCGTGGCCGACACCTCCGAGGAGGAGCCGCAGCCGACCACGCTCCCGTGGGCCACCCTGGCCCCGCGTACGGTGATCCGCCTCCTCGACGCGTTGCGCAGCGAGCAGAGCCCGCGGGAAAACCTCTGGCTCGGGTTCTATTGCACCCTGGTGGGCAACGAGCTGGCCGAGACCTACTTCAGCAACGCGCTCGTGCTGGAGGACGGCGCCCCGTTCCGGGCCGAGATCGCCGCGGCCCGGGCGCCCTGACCCGGCTCGTCCGCCCCGGCCGAGGTTGCGCGGCCGTCCCCGAGCGCTACAATGCCACGTCGCCTCGCGGGCGTAGCTCAGTGGTAGAGCACAACCTTGCCAAGGTTGGGGTCGTGAGTTCGAGCCTCATCGCCCGCTCCATCGGGGCCCCCTCCCTCCCGGGGGGGGCCCCCGCGCCTTTCCGGCGGCGTCACTTCTTCCGTGTGTAGGTGGTCTCGACGACCATCGTGTTGGGCTCGCCGATGGCCAGGTCATGGATCTCGATGACCAGCTTGTCCTTGCCGAGGATCCGCAGGACGTACTTGACGAGCTTGTCGTGCTCCCCGGTCATCGGCTCGTCCATTTCGCCGTAGAGGGTGAGCACCGTTCCGGTGCGGTCGCGCAGGCCTTCCGCCGTGTAGAGCGCCGTGCCCATGCTGTCCACGTAGCTTTGGACGAACTTCTTCTTGAAGTTGTCGTAGCCGAGCGTCCCGAACTGCTTGACGGGCATGTTCATCATGGCGATGGCGCTCTCCATGGAGAGCCACTTGCCCTCGACGAGCCAGCGTGTCTCCGCCGTGCCCTTCGACTCCATGGCCGGGGTGCCGGGTCCGCCCATGTACATCTTCATGCTGGTGTCCCAAGTGCCGACGAATTGCGCGAGCCATTGGTGCGGCTCGCCCGGCGTGCAGGCCGCCTGCCAGCGCTTCATCATTTCTGCCATCTCCTCCGGCGAGGGCTGTTGCGCCCCTTCGCCTTCGCCGCCGGCGTTCAGCCGCAGGGCACCGAGGAGGGTCGCACTCGCGATGAGGGCGAGGGTGAGGAGCGGTCGTGCGCGCATGGTTCCTTCCTTCCGCATGGGGAATCCGTAAACCGCCACAGCGTAACGCGGCCGACGAGAATCGGGGGAGAGGGGGCGGGGAGAGGAGTCAGCGAACGACGCCCGCGCGGCTCAGTAGCCCTCGCCCGGGTCGCCTTCGCGGATGCGATCTTCGCCCTGGTCGAGGCCGAAGAGCGCGCAGGCGGGACCGTCGAGGGGGGTTGCGAACCGGCAGGCGAGGAGGAGGGGCTCCTCGACGCCCAGGGACTGGTTCGCTACGCGGATGGGCGTCGCGGCGCGGCTGAGCGCGCCGCCGAAGAACTGCAGGTTCAGCCCCTGTTTGAAGTAGGTCATGATCCGACGGCAGTACTCCACGAGGCCGATGCTCCTCCCCGCCGGGGCGAAGCGCGCATCGGTGATCTTGAGAAGGATGCCCGAACGCGAGAGGTCGACCGCCTTCGCTTCGAATTGCGCCCCGCGCCCTTGCACCAGGACCGCGACGTCTACGCGACTGCGGTAGCCGTCGCGCTTCCCCGTGAAGTGACGTCGCAACTCGGCCTCGTTCTCAAGACCGGAGTTCTTGTCCCCGGAGGGCTTTTTCGGCCGTCGTGTCCCCATGCGTCGCATCCCGGCTACCCCACCGCGATCGTCCCGCGGCCCGGAGCGCCCATGCACTTCATTGGTACTCCCCGGACCGGGCGCGGCCAGCGACCCCTGGAAAGGGAGTTTGCTTCCGTACCGATCCGCGACGGTCTCAGCCCGGTGCGAGCCCCAGATCGAGGAGCGTCACCTCGAGGAGCGAGGCGACGACGAGCTGGGCGCCGGGGAACTGGTGGGTGGAGGTGAGCGCGTGGGGCACGGCGAGAACGCGCATGCCCGCGGCGTGCGCCGCGGCGACCCCCGGCCCGCTGTCCTCGATCGCCCAGCTGGAGCCGGCGTCGGCGCCCAGATCTTCCAGGGCCATCCGGTAGAGCGCGGGAGAGGGTTTGGCGGGGCCGTGGTCTCTTGTGCGGACCGTTCCGAAAAACCGCTTCAACCCGAGCCGTTCCAGGTGCCGCAGCACCCACCCCGAACTCGAGCCCGAGGCGACGCCGAGGGGGAGGCCCGCCGCCGCCGCGCTCTCGAGCAGGGCCAGCGCCCCCGGAGCGGGTATCAGGCCTTCGAGCCGGTCGTCGAGAAGACGCCGCACGAGCGGCTCCACCACGCTCCGCGCGCCCAAGCCGAGCTGCTCCGCCTCCGCCCAGGGGTCGTAGCGCGCCCCCCCCTCCATCCCACCGATCGCCGTGGACCAGCGCGCGACGGAGAGTTCGTGGCCGCGCTCGCGGAAGAACGCCTCCCAGGCGCCGTGTACGGCGGCCTCCGTAGGCGCCAGCGTCCCGTCGAAATCGAAGATGAGGGCCGCCCTCATCGCCCCTCCGCGCGCCCCTCCAGTTCCTGCAGCCGGTCGTCCAGCTTGCGCACCCGCTCCTCCAGCTTCTCTACCTGCGTGCGCAGGGCGACCGTCCCCTCGCCCTCGGCGCCCTTGCGCAGGCGCACGATGAGCCTCTCGATGCGCGGCCCGTCCTGCGCCGGGTGGTGCGCCTTGAGCGCGCCCAGCGCGGGGATGGCGGAAGCGGCGCCGAGATCCGCCAGCATCGCCGCGGCCTTGAGCCGCGTCCGGGGGCGGGGATCGCGGGTCAGCTCCACGAGGCGGTCCACGCAGCGATCGCGCGCCGCGCGCTCCGCCCAGCGGCCCGCCCGGGCGAACCCCTCGAGGGCGGCGGGGCGCGAGGGCTCGGGCTCCTCGCCGTAGCCCACCCGGGAAGCGAGGATTTCCGCGGCGCGGGGATCGCGGAGGTTTCCGAGCCCCAACAGCGCCCCGGCGCGGGTAAGCCCGTGGATCCCCTCCTCGCGCGCCGCCCGCTCGAGCAATTCGAGATCGGCGGGGTCGCGCTGCGCCCCGAGGGCTTCGAGTGCCGCCGCGCGCGCGCCGGGAGGTTGCGCCTTGCCCAGAAAGGCGCGCAAGGCGTCGCGCACCTTGCCGTCGCGGACTCCACCGCACGCGCGCGCCACCGCCGCCTTGGCCCGCGGGTCCTTCTCCTCGGCGAGCATGCGGGCCAGCGGCGCCGCTGCCGCCGGATCCTTCGACTTGCCCAGGTCGCCGGCCACCGCGGCGCGCACGCCGTAAAACGGCTCCTTCGCCATCGCCTCCGCGACGGCGGCGACGTTGCCCCGGCCCCCCTTCCGCAGCATCTCCCGGGCGGCATGGATCCGCCCGCGCAGATCCTCCGCCGAGGCGAGGGTGCGCTTGAGCAGATCGTCCCCGGGATGGAACTCCAGGCTGAAGAGCCAGTCGCCGTCCGGGTCGAACCGGACCTGGCGCGGCGCGCCGGTGGTGCGGAGCGTCGCCGAGGCGCGCGCGCCCTCCAGCCGGATCGGCGCGCGGTGCCAGCCCGCGTCGTCCTCCCACGCCACGACCAATTCGAGATGGAAGAGGCCGATGCCCTTCTCTTTGTCCGCCTGGGTCTGTTCCACGACAAGCGTCGCCTCCCCTCGCGCCGCGTCGTGGCGGTAGGAGGCCTTGAGCTTGGGGAACCCGGGGCTGTAGATCCACTCGTCGAAGAAACGGGTCAGGTTGAGGCCGGAGTGCTTTTCCAGCATGCGGCGGAAGTCGTCGGTCTCCACCACCTGCCGGGTGAAGGTGGCGAGGTAGTCGCGGGTGGCCGCCCAGAACGCGTCGTCCCCCACGCGCCGGCGCAGCATATGGATGCGCCACGCGCCGCCGGGGTAGAGGTGACGGTCGAAGAGATCCCAGCTCGCGCTGTAGGTGCGGGTGACGATGGGCCGGACATAGCGCTGGTCCGCCTCCTCGATGTAGGACTCCGCGTTGCAATGCAGGTCCCAGTCCCGCTCGTCCTTGCCCAGCGTCTCCTCGTACCAGACCTGTTCGATGTAGACGGCCCAGGATTCCTTGAGCCAGGAGTGCTCGAAGTGGCGGCAGACCACGGCGTCGCCGAAGAAGCTGTGCGCCATCTCGTGGATGTTGACGCTGTCGACGCGCCGCACCCACTCCGACGCCAGCGGCTGGTCGAGGAGGAAGAGGTCATCCCAGGTGACGAGGGAGATGTTCTCCATGGCGCCGCCGATCTCCGGGAGCGCGATCTGGAAATACTTGGGGAACGGGAAGGGCTGGCCGAGCCGCTTCGTGAGCCAACGCAGCATCGCGGGGGTGCGGCCGAAGCTGCGCTCGAGATGATCCGCCGTCCAGGTCTCCGGCGCGAAGTAGGCCACCGGGATCCCCTCCACCTCCCCGGCGTCGCGTTTCACGAAGCGGCCGACCGCGAGGCAGCAGAGGTAGCTCGGGCAGGGGAAGTCGAGGCGCCAGTGCGCGGTCTTGCGTCCTCCGTCGGCGTCCGTCTCGGAGACCAGGGCGCCGTTGGCAAGAATGGTCATCTCCCGCGGGGCGGTGAGGTGGAAGTCGAAGGTGGTGCGCACCGCCGGGTAGTCGACGCAGGGGAGCCAGTAGCGTGCGCGCTCGGTTTCGTGATCGGTGGCCACGAAGAGCGGGCGGTTCGGGGCGCGCTCGTCCGGGCGGCTGAAGACCATCCCCGTGATCGGATCCGCGATCGCGTAGCGCACCTCGACGCGGCGCTCCTCCCCGGCGGCGAACGGCTCCTCCCAGGTGATGTCGATCCCCGCGCCGTCGTAGCGCCAACGGAGGGCGCGCGCTTCCGGGCAAGCCACCGAGGCGATGGCGAGATCCACGGCGTCGAAGCGGAGCGCGCGGGCGCCCGCGCGGTTGGCGCGCACCGTCGTGACGACGCTCCCTTCGGCGCGCGCGGCCGGCGGATCGAACGCGAGGGTGACCGCGATATGGTGCGGTTCGAGGGCGAGGTCGGGGGCGTAGCTCGGCTCGGCGCCGGGCAGCGCGAACCCCTCCCCCGCCCCGGCACAGCAGCCCAAGGCGTGCGTCGTCATGCGGGGATTCTACGATCCCAGGAAGCCGCGAAGCGCATCCCCGACGACGTAGGCGAGGAACGCGGCGAGTCCGCCCACGAGGAGCGTTTCGAGACCCGCGGCGAGCATCGGCTCCCCCAACGTCCGCCCCTTGAGCAGTCCCACCGCCAGAAATGCCACTCCCGCAGCGGCGGCGCTGGCCAGAAAGAGGCCCGAGGTGAGGGGCGCGCCCGCAGCGAAGAGGAGCGGGAGCAGGGGAAGCATGCCGATCAGCACGAAGCCGAGAAAGGTGGCCAGACCCGCGCGGAACGGGGGCGGGGATTCCAGGCGATGACCCAGCTCCTCGGTGAGCATCGTGTCCACCCAGCGGCGCCGGTCCTTCGTGATGACGTCGACCACCTCTTCGAGGGTCACCCCGGAAAACCCCTTGGCGGCGAAGATCTGGCGGATCTCCTCCCGTTCGCCTTCGGGGACGCGCTCCACGTGCGCCTCTTCCGCGCGCCGCGCGCGTTCGACGACCTGCGCCTCGGAGCGTGCCTTCAGGTAGTTGCCGGCGGCCATGCTGAACCCGTCTGCCAAGAGGTTCGCGCAGCCGAGCACCAGGGCGACGCCGCCCGAGAGTTGCGCGCCCGCGACGCTCGCCACGACGGCGAAGGTGGTGACGGTGCCGTCCACCGCACCCAGGACGTAGTCGCCCAGATGGCTGTGCTCGGTGGCCGCCGCCAAGCGCGCGGAAACGGCGGCGGGCGTGTGCTGGTCGTGGTGCGGGGGGTGGTCGGAGGAAGCCATGCGCCCATGGTTCCCCGAGCCCACCGCCTGTGCAACCGGGCATTTCCCGTAATCCTGGCACGCAGCCCCCGGGGCGCGGCACCGCACTGCATACGGGCGCGTACCGTGGGGTAGGGACAAGAGGATGCCCGCAACCAGCTCCTTCGAGAACGTGACGGGGGGGCATCTCCCCTCCAACAAGCGAGGGGGTGCCCATCGCTTCTACTGCCTGCGCTGCTTCGCCACGCTTCCCCGGCTTCATGAGCGCTGCGTGGCGTGTGGGTTTCTCAGCCGCCCCTTTGACCGGCGGACTTTCTGGAATCGGGCACCCAAACTGCGCGCCTTCGAGGGGGCCGTGAAGGGGGCCATCGCGATTTTCACCATAGCGCTTTGCTGGTTCGTCCTCTCGAAGGGCGTGCACAACCGGATTGCGGGCTATTCGATTGCGGCACCCGTCCTACTGGGAGCGTTTCATTGGACGTGCGCCGGACTGATCACCCGCCATGGGGCGGGGTTCCGCGCGCTCAGAGTTTGGATCGTCACATTGGCTGCGTGCGCCGCGACTCTGTGGATCGCATGGCACGCCGGCGCGCACCTCCCCACGGGGGAGCGCCTCAGCGAGACGACGCTGCGCAATGCGGAGATGTGCCTCCTGCTCGGGGCGATGGGGGGCGTCGTGATCTCCCGCAAATTCCAGCGGTGGAAGGCTCGGCTCGTGGACGGGGAAACTCTCGATCTTTAGGTCACAGGCTCGCTTCTGCCCACTCAAGGCGCCGTGGACGCGAGCCGCTGCCGGGCCTCGGCGGACGCCAGGGGGTCGAAGAGGCGCAGACCGGGGGCGGGGCTCGCCGTCGCCGCGCGCGACCAGGCCTCGCGCGCCTCCGGCCCGCGGCCCTGCCTCCAGCGCAGGTCTCCGAGGAAGAGGTGCACGAAGGCGCCCGGCGCATGCGCCTCCGCATCGAGAAGCGCGCGTTCCGCGCGGGGGAGGTCGCGCAGGGGCCAGGGGACGTTTGTGAAGAACCGCCCCTCGAGCCGGAGCGGGCCCGCCCCGTCGTGGAGGCGGTCGGCGGCCACCGCCTTGTCCACGGCGTCGCGGATTTTTCCGGGAAGGCCCTGCACGAGGGCGTTCATGCCGCCCTCGGCGATCGCCTGGATCGTGAGGTTCAGGCCTAGGGCGAGGTGGCCCTCCACGCGGGTCGGATCGAGGCGCGTCGCCGACTCCGCGAAGGCCGCCCCTTCCCGCGCGAGGGAGAGGAGCGTCGCGCGCCGCTCCGCCGGAATCTCCTCGCCGGCCACGAGGAGCGTCTCGATGCGCGGATCGGCCTCCCCGACCTCGAGTTCCCAAAGCATCATGCGCCGCAGGGCGGCCCGAAAGAGCGCCTTGGCCGCGCGATCCTGCAGCGGGTAGCTCTGGGGGTGGGCGCGCGCAGCGGACGAGGCGTCGGCGGCCACCCGATCGAGGTCCCCAAGGGACTGCGCGGCTTCCGCCTGCAGGTCGAGCTGTCGAGCCAGCGTCTCCGGCGAGGCGCGCGCGGGCTCCCGGAGTTGCGTCGGGCCCAGCACCTCTTCCGCGGGGGGCGACTTCGTGGCGCAAGCAGCCAGAAGGAGCGGCGCAAGCGCGCGGCGCATCACGGGCGGAGGATACCGCAACCCACGAGGCGCGCCCGCCACGGCGCGAAGGCCGCCTCCGCTTCGGGCGCCTCGCCCAAGAGCAGACGCAGAAACGTCGCTTCGGCGCCGGCGTCCAGGGTGCGCCGGATGAGGAGGCCGAACCCGGGGGCGCGTTCGGCGAGGCTTCCGGTGGCGGGATCGGCCAGGGATGCGAGCCCCGCGCGGGCGCCCCCTCCCCCGCCCCCGACCCCCAGTTTCTTCATGGCGAGGCGGTGGCAGAAGGACTTGAGGGCCCCTTCGTCGCGGAGTTCCACGTTCCCGCGCGCCGCCATGAGGTCGAAGGCGAGGAGCAATTCGTGGGCTGCCTCCACCGCGCGATCGTGCGCGTCCGGGCCGCTGGGCGTCATCGAGCGCAGGAAGCCGAAGAGGAGCGGCTCGACCTCGTCGAGGAGCGCGGCCTGCGTGGTGGAGTCGCCGGCGGCGTAGGCGCGCAGAGCGGAGGGCAGCGCGTCCATGGGTGCGGCGCAAACGGTATCATGCGCCGCCACATGACGCCCGGCGGCGCAGTGCCCTTCCGGGAAGCGCTCCGCGCCTTCGTGCGGATCGGGCTCATGAGCTTCGGCGGTCCGGCGGGGCAGATCGCCGTCATGCATCGCGTTCTCGTGGAGGAGAAGCGTTGGCTCTCCGAGGAGCGCTTCCTGCACGCGCTCAACTACTGCATGCTCCTCCCGGGCCCGGAGGCGCAGCAGCTCGCCACCTACACCGGCTGGCTCTTGCACCGCACCCTCGGGGGGCTGGTCGCGGGCATCCTCTTCATCCTGCCGGGGTTTCTCTCCATCCTGGCCCTGAGCATGCTCTACGCGGGCTGGCGCGATCTCACCGTCGTCGAGGGGCTCTTCTTCGGGCTCAAGCCGGCGGTCCTCGCCGTGATGGTCGAGGCGCTCCTGCGGATCGGCCGCAGAGCGCTGCGCACCCGCGGACGCCTCGCCATCGCCGCGGCGGCCTTCCTGGCCATCTTCCTGTTCGAAGTGCCGTTTCCGCTCATCGTGCTCGGCGCGGGGATGGCCGGCCTGCTCCCGTCGCGGGGCGCGGCGCCCCTCGGGGAGCCGCCGCGCGCCCGCCCTTCCTGGAGGCGCGCGCTCCTGGTCGCGGCCCTAGGGCTCGTGCTCTGGCTCGCTCCCGTGGCGTTGCTCGTCGCGTTCCGCGGCGAAGGAAGCGTCTTCACGCAGCAGGCGATCTTCTTCTCCAAGGCGGCGGTCGTCACCTTTGGTGGCGCCTACGCGGTTCTCTCCTACGTCGCGCAGCAGGCGGTGGAGGTCTTCGGATGGCTCGATCCGAGGGAGATGCTCGACGGGCTCGGGATGGCGGAGACGACCCCCGGCCCGCTCATCCAGGTGGTGCAGTTCGTCGGGTTCCTCGGCGCCTATCGGCGCCCCGAAGGGCTGGATCCCATGACCGCGGGCCTCTGCGCCTCGCTGCTCGTCACCTGGGTGACCTTTGCGCCGAGTTTTCTCTGGATCTTTCTGGGCGCCCCCTACGTGGAGGCGCTCCGCGGCAACCGCGCCCTCTCCGGCGCGCTCAGCGCGATCACCGCGGCGGTGGTGGGAGTGATCCTCAATCTCGCCGTCTGGTTCGCGCTCCACACGCTCTTCGCCGAGGTGGGCGAGCTGCACGGCTTCGGGGCGCGCCTCCTCCTGCCGCAATGGAGCACCCTCGACCCCTTCTCCCTCCTCATCGCCGCCGGCGCCTGCTGCCTGCTCTTCCTCCTCAGACTCGGCATGCTCAAAACCCTCGCCCTCTCCGCCACCGCCGGTGTGCTCGTGCACGTGATTTGCCTTGCAACGCCCTGACGGGCGCAACCTATTGGTCAGACAAGAGTTATGGCGTCGAGGTGCGCCGTGGATGCCGCAGTTCCGGGGGGGGGCCGAGCGGCGCATCACCACCATGCGTAGGCGACGATGAGCAGAAACGCGAGGCCGTACGAGGCGCGCTCGACGAACCGGTCGACGGTGTAGGCGAGCCCTTCCGAGGCTTCGTGGAACGGGAGGAGCGCCGCCGGCGCGCGCCGCCCGGCGAGGACCTGCGGGAGTAGCGCGGGCAGAACAAGGATGCGCGCCGCCACGGCGAATGCCGGGAGCACGATCAGATAGACGAGCACGGCCACGAGGATCAGGTAGGGCACGAAAAAAACCCCGTCGAACCTGCTGTGCGTGGTGAGGAACGAAATCGTGTGCTGCTTGCAGGTCTGCCAGCGGACCTCGCTCGTGTAGCGCTCGCGCCCGATCACGTGCTGCGACTCCGTGCCCACCGCAGTGCAGAACGGGTGCTTGCAGAGATCCGCACCGGACGGGAGTGCACCCTCGTCGGTCCAATGGACCGCGACCCAGAACGGTTTGTAGGCGATGTCGACCGCCCGCGACGCCATGGCGCTCAGGTAGGGGATCTGCAGGAGGCCGAGCGTCAGGATGATCGCACCTGCGAGGAGCAGCGCGCGAAAGCCGGCGGAAGTGGAGACGAGTTTTTCCGGGAGCGGTCGCTGGGGCCGTTCCGCGGCCGGCGGCGATGCGGGAGGGGGTGTGGGGGAGGGGGTCGGGGGCGCGTCGAGCAGGGGCCGCAGTTCCGCTTCGAAGGAGCGGTCGAGTTCGAGGACCTTGTGGAAGTCCGCGCGGGCGCCTGCCTGGTCGCCCGCCTCGCGGCGGGCATAGCCCCGATTCGACCATGCCAGCGGGGTGCGGGGTTCGATCTCGATGCTGCGCGTCAGATCCGCAATTGCATCCTTCGGTCTCCCCAGCCTGCGCCGCGTCCACCCGCGATTGAGCCACGCCGTAGCGTCCTTGGGGTCGATTTCAAGAAGCTTCGCGTAGTCCGTTTCCGCCGCTGCGTAGTTCCCCTGCTCGCCGAGCAGGAGCCCGCGGGCGTGGAGCGTGGAGACGAGATCGGGCTTCAGGCGCAGCGCCTCGTCGAAGGCAGCAAGCGCCCCGGCCCCGTCGCCCATCGCCTTCTTGAGTTTCCCGAGATCGTTCCGGATGTAGGGCGACTCGGGCGCGAGCCCGGCGGCCTTCGTCAGGGCGGCGAGCGCCTCCTCCGTCCGGTCGAGGCTCCAGCGGCAGTCTCCACAACCGAACCACGCCTCGGCGTGGTCGGGGACTGCGGCGAGGGCTCGCTCGAACCAGTGGAGCGCCGTACGCCACGCGCTGGCGCGGAAGTTCGCCCAGCCACGTTCGCAACACGCGTCAGCGAACGCGGCGGGCGGCCCCTCCCGCCGGAGCGTCTCGAGATTCTTTGCGAGTTCGAGGAAGGGAGCCACGCGATCCGCTGCGGACGCATCCAACGCGACTCCCCTCTCGTAGGCTTCGCGAGCGCGATCGAAGTCGCCCGCATCGAGGCGCCGGTCCCCGAGCAGAAGCCAGACATCCCCCTCCTCGGGCTGTCGCTCGAGGTAGCGCTCGAAATCCTCGGCCGCGTCCGCGTGTTCGCCGGCCTTTCCGCGGCAGACCCCGCGGTTGTAGTACGCGTTGACGAGGCCCGCTTCGAGGCGCAGGGCGTCGCCGAATGCCGCGACCGCCTCCTCCCAGCGCCCCAGACCCATCAGTGCGCGCGCATGGTTGAAGCGCCCCGTCGCGTGGGAAGGACTCGCCTTGATGAAACGCTCCAGGTCCGCCAGCGCCTCCTGGAACTTCCCCGCGTCCACCGCCGCGACTGCGCGCGCCAAGACCTCCGCACCGGATTCGTCCGCACCGCTCATTCAGCCCCCCAACCTCACCCACGCCGGGGACACGGGATTTGCAATGCGAAGCTTGGGCGTGCGTAAGCGACGACTCCAAAACAGGTTACGTCGTCAGGGTGCGCCATTGCTGGCGCACGGGGAGGGCGTCACTCTGGCTTGAGATGCCCGCGCCTGGGCCGCCAACGCCCCCCCTTGCGCGAGTTATTCACGAGTCTCGCGGTTCTGGGCGGTCCATCCGGCCGATCTCTGCGTCGCTCCTCCTCGCAGGCTCCTCTGGAGCCAGCTTCGTCGTCGCTCCTTGATCTCGTCCGGCTCTCCTCGCCCAGAACACATCCC
>Ga0187893_10005331_pt1 | contig 23204 bp, 16 predicted proteins | sample MA1701074metaG_FD_139574 | JGI IMG/M metagenome (GOLD analysis project Ga0187893, IMG submission 139574) | White microbial mat communities from a basaltic lava cave in the Kipuka Kanohina Cave System on the Island of Hawaii, USA - MA170107-4 metaG ...
CTCCCCGTCGATGTGAACTCTTGGGAGAGATCAGCCTGTTATCCCCGGAGTACCTTTTATCTCTTGAGCGACGGCCCTTCCACACGGAATCCGCCGGATCACTAAGCCCGACTTTCGTCTCTGTTCGACGTATTGGTCTCACAGTCAAGCGCCCTTATACCTTTGCGCTCATAGTGCGGTTGCCAATCGCACCGAGGGCACCTTTGGAGTCCTCCGTTACTCTTTAGGAGGAGGCCGCCCCAGCCAAACTGCCCACCTAGCACTGTTCCCCGCCCGGATTACGGGACGAGGTTAGGACTCAAGCGAGATAAGAGTGGTATTTCACCGATGGCTCCACGGGGGCTGACGCCCTCGCTTCAACGCCTCCCACTTATCCTACACATACCACGCCTAAGCTCAATACTAGGCTGCAGTAAAGGTTCACGGGGTCTTTCCGTCTACCCGCGGGTAAGCGGCATTTGCACCGCTACTGCAGTTTCGCCGAGTCCGACGTCGAGACACCGATCAGCTCGTTACGCCATTCATGCGGGTCGGAACTTACCCGACAAGGAATTTCGCTACCTTAGGACCGTCATAGTTACGGCCGCCATTCACCGGGGCTTCGGTTCAGAGCTTCACCTTGCGGTTGACCCCTCGCCTTAACCTTCCGGCATCGGGCAGGCGTCAGTCTCCATACGTCATCTTCACGACTTAGCGGAGACCTGTGTTTTTGGTAAACAGTCAGCTGACCCATTTCTCTGCGGCCCCCGAGTGCTTCGGACGCGAAGTCCTACACCCTCGAGGGCGCTCCTTATCCCGAAGTTACGGAGCTATGTTGCCGAGTTCCTTGACGTCGGATCGCTCGTGCGCCTTAGGATATTCACCCCACCTACCTGTGTCGGTTTGCGGTACGGACACTCCAATAACCATGTCCCGCGAAGCTTTTCTCGGAAGTACAGCATCAGCGACTTTGACGCGCATTCGGTCTCGGCATCACTCTCGGGGTTCATGTGTCGCGGATTTTCCTACGACACCCCCTACAGGTTTGCACGCACACTTCAAGCCGTGCGATCGCTTAGCTCCCTCCACCCCTCCTCGGGCATTGGGCTACGGAGTGGTACGGGAATGTTCGCCCGTTGTCCATCGACTACGCCTTTCGGCCTCGCCTTAGGGTCCGACTAACCCTGGGCTGACTTACATTGCCCAGGAAACCTTAGGTTTACGGCGAAATGGATTCCCACCATTTTTAGCGCTACTCGTGCCTGGATTATCACTTCGACATCGTCCAGACGTCCTTACGGTCGTCCTTCAGCCTAGCGTCGAACGCTCCCCTACCGGTACGGCCGGCCCGCAGGCCCGCCGCATCCCGTGGCTTCGGTGTATAGCTTGAGTCCCGTTCATCCTCGGCGCGCGAGTGCTCGACGGGTAAGCTATTACGCACTTTTTAAATGATGGCTGCTTCTAAGCCAACATCCCCGCTGTCTTCGCACTCGCACTTCCTTATGCACTTAGCTATACTTCGGGACCTTAGCCGTCGGTCTCCGTTGTTTCGGTCTCGACTCTGGAGCTTATCCCCCAGAGACTCACTCCCGGGATGGGATTCGCGGTATTCGGAGTTTGATTGGGCAAGGTAGGCGGGTAGCCCCCTCAACCCATTCCGTAGCTCTACCCCCGCGAAGCAACTCCCGAGGCTGCCCCTAAAGGCATTTCGGGGAGAACCAGCTATCTACGGGCTTGATTAGTCTTTTGCTCCTAACCACAGTTCATCAGATGTGTTTTCAACCACAAGCCGTTCGGGCCTCCACGGATTCTTACATCCGCTTCACCCTGACCATGGTTAGATCGCCCGTTTTCGGGTCTACCACCTGCGACTTGAACGCGCTATTGGCACTCGCTTTCGCTTCGGCTTCGGGCCTTGAGACCCTTAACCTTGCCGCAGACGGTAACTCCCAGGCCCATTATGCAAAAGGTACGCGGTCAGGCATTGCCCGAAGGCCATAGCCCTCCCACGGTTCGTAAGCACGCGGTTTCAGGTACTGTTTCACTCCCCTAACAGGGGTACTTTTCACCATTTTCGCTCGCGCTACTGGTTCGCTATCGGTCGCCAAGGAATATTTAGCCTTGCGGGGTGGTCCCCGCGGATTCAGTCCGGGTTTCACGTGTCCAGACTTACTCGGGTGTCCTCCAGGAGAGCGTTGCCGTTTGCCTACAGGGCTATCACCTGCTATGGCCGAGCTTTCCAGAACGTTCGGCTGGACAACGCTTTGGTAACTCCCCGGGCCGTCCGAAATCGGCCCTGGAGGATCCCACAACACCGCCTACGCAACGCTTTCGGGCTTACACGTAGACGGTTTAGGCTGTTCCCCTTTCGCTCGCCGCTACTGAGGGAATCGAGGTTTCTTTCTTTTCCTGAGGGTACTGAGATGTTTCAGTTCCCCTCGTTCACTGCCGTCGCCTATGGATTCAGCGATCGGATGCGAGAGCATGACCCCTCGCCGGTTTCCCGATTCGGAGATCCCCGGATCACTGCCTGCTTAGCGGCTTCCCGGGGCTTATCGCAGCTAGCCACGTCCTTCTTCGCTTCTTGGCGCCAAGGCATCCCCCGCGTGCTCTTCGTAGCTTGACCACTTTTTTTCGAGTGGTCCTGATGGGTCCTTCACCGAGGGCACTCGGGGGTTGCATCCCCCCGAATATCCTCACTGCACTGCATCTGCCTCTATTCACTTTTCACAGAACGGTCCGGGGGGGCACGAGGCCACCCCGGCATGATTTGAAGAGACGACTCCCAGACGTCCCGGTTTTCTACGATTTCGGGTGCTCCCTCTCGAGAGCTCCGAATCCAAGGATATCCCCTTAGAAAGGAGGTGATCCAGCCGCAGGTTCTCCTACGGCTACCTTGTTACGACTTAGTCCCAATCACCAGTCTCACCGTCGGCGCCTCCCTCCTTGCGGTTGGGTCAGCGACTTCGGGTGCTACCAGCTTTCGTGGCTTGACGGGCGGTGTGTACAAGGCTCAGGAACATATTCACCGCGGCGTGCTGATCCGCGATTACTACCGATTCCGGCTTCATGTGGGCGAATTGCAGCCCACAATCCGAACTAGGGCCGGCTTTCTGGGATTTGCTCCACCTTGCGGTCTTGCATCCCTTTGTACCGGCCATTGTAGGACGTTTGCGGCCCTGGCCATAAAGGCCATGATGACTTGACGTCATCCCCACCTTCCTCCGGCTTGACGCCGGCAGTCCCCCTAGAGTCCCCGGCATGACCCGTTGGCAACTAAGGGTAAGGGTTTCGCTCGTTACGGGACTTAACCCAACATCTCACGACACGAGCTGACGACAGCCATGCAACACCTGTGCACGCTCCGTGGCAAAGCCACGGTCCTTCACCTTTCAGATCCGTACCACGTGCATGTCAAGGCCAGGTAAGGTTCTTCGCGTTGCTTCGAATTAAGCAACATCCTCCACCGGTTGTGTGAGCCCCCGTCAATTCCTTTGAGTTTCAGCCTTGCGACCGTACTCCCCAGGCGGAGGACTTATCACTTTAGCTACGGCTGTGACATTGTAGAAATCTGCCACAGCCAAGTCCTCATCGTTTAGGGCCAAGACTACCGGGGTATCTAATCCCGTTTGCTCCCCTGGCTTTCGCGCCTCAGCGTCAGTTGCGGGCCAGAGAGTCGCTTTCGCCACCGGCGTTCCTCCAGATATCTACGCATTTCACCGCTACACCTGGAATTCCACTCTCCCCTACCGCACTCTAGCCAACCAGTATCGAATGCAATTCCTCGGTTAAGCCGAGGGATTTCACACCCGACTTGATCAGCCGCCTACGCGCCCTTTAAGCCCAGTGATTCCGAGCAACGCTTGCCACCTTCGTCTTACCGCGGCTGCTGGCACGAAGTTAGCCGTGACTTCCTTTGGGGCCTTTGTCAACTGCGAGTGGACCCGCAGCTTTCTTAACCCCTGACAGGGCTTTACAACCCGAAGGCCTTCATCGCCCACGCGGCGTCGCATGGTCACGCTTGCGCGCATTGCCAATGATTCGCGACTGCAGCCTCCCGTAGGAGTCTGGGCAGTGTCTCAGTCCCAGTGAGGCGGACCACCCTCTCAGGCCCGCTACCCATCGTCGCCTTGGTGAGCCGTTACCTCACCAACTAGCTAATGGGCCCTGAGCCCGTCCCGAAGCGGAGTCACCTTTTACGCGGCAGGCCATGTGGCCCGCCGGGACTATCGGGCATTACCCACCGTTTCCAGTGGCTATTCCCGTCTTCGGGGTTGGTTACCCAGGTATTACTCTCCCGTTCGCCGCTTGAGTGCCCCGAAGGGCACTTCCGCTCGACTTGCATGTCTAAGCCACGCCGCCAGCGTTCGCTCTGAGCCAGGATCAAACCCTTCATGAGTTGATCCAGATCCCGCCCATCCCGAAGGACAGGCGGAGGTCGTTTGCTGTTTTACAAACCTAATTATGGGGGCCTTGCGGCCTTCCCAAACCGGCTCGTACTGAGAGTCGTCTTCTGATTTCAAAGATCCGGCCGCCTCGGCGGTCGGCCATCCGGAACGCGTATACGTACCGCATGGCCCCCGTCTTGGCAAGTCCCGGGCGACCTCTGCTGCCGCTGTGCGGCGGCGGCGGTCGTTGCCCCCGGGTGCAGCCCTGTATTCTACACGTTTTCGCTGCGCGTCAAGAACTGGAAGGAGGGCCTTCCCCCCCACTTTCCGAGCGTTTTCCTAGAATCCCCTCATGGAGCCGCTCCGCCGCAGCGAGGCCCGCGCCCTCGATCGCATCGCCATCGAGGAGCTGGGCATCCCCGGCCTCGTTCTCATGGAAAACGCTGCCCGTGGGGTGGCCGCCGCGGCACGGGAAATGCTCGACGGGCCGGGAAAACCGGTCGTCGTGAGCTGCGGGCCGGGCAACAACGGCGGGGACGGGTTCGCCGCGGCACGCCATCTGGCCGCGTCCGGGGTCGACGTCCGCGTCCACCTTGCCGCGCCCGCCGAGGCGCACGACCCTGCGTCCGATTCGGGCCGGAACCTGGCCATCCTGCGTGCCCTGGGAGTTCCGCGGACGGAGGAGGCGGACTTCCAGCGCTCCTGTCTGGTGATCGATGCGCTCTTCGGGACCGGCTTGACGCGCCCCCTCGAGGGGGCTTGGGCCGCCCTGGTGGCCCGCATCAACGGCGCCGGCGTGCCCGTCCTGGCGATCGACATCCCCTCGGGGCTCGACGCCGACACCGGCGCGGTGCTGGGCGTTGCCGTGCGAGCGACGGTCACGGCCACGATGGCCGCCCCCAAGGCCGGGTTCACCCTCGGGGAGGGCCCCACCCACGTGGGAAGGGTCGTCGTCGTGGGGCTAGGCTTCCCAGCCTCGGTCGTCGCCCGCTCGCGCCTCAGCGCTGAATCCGCACCGTCGTCCCGACAGGCACCCAGCTGAAGAGCCTCTCGACATCCTCCTGGTGCATGCGCACGCATCCCGAGGACTCCTCGCGGCCGATCGAAGAGGGGTCCTTCGTGCCGTGGATGCCGAACCCGCGAAACTGTTCCGTGTCGCGGAAGCCGAGCCAGCGCGATCCGAGGATGTTGCCGGGATCCCCGTAGGGGATCTTCACGCCGGGCCTCGGGTACCAGTCGGGGTTGATCATCTTGTCCTCGATCACGAAGGTAGCCTCGGGGGTGAGCCCCGCGCGCCCCAGGCCTACGGCGAACTCGCGCACGTAGGCGCCCCCTTGCAAAAAGTAGAGGCGGAATTCGCGCTTGGTCACCACCACGGAGGCCTCCCCCAGGGGCACCTTGATGACCGCGCCGGCCTGCAGGTCCTGGGGGCGCTTGATCCCGTTGATCTCGCAGATGAGCCCCGGCTCGACCCGGGTCCCGCGCTCACGGAACAGCTTCTTGCAGAGCTGGTCGAGGGTGTCGCCCCGGCGCACCGTGTGGGAGAAGTCCGCCCCTTCCACGTGCCGCGGGCTGAAGAGCACTTCGTCCGCGAGTTCCGCAAGCGCCTTGCGGAGGGAGGCGCGCTCCTCGGCGGCGACCGACTCCTCGAAGAGTGCCGGGGTCAGCAGCAGACGCGCTTCCTGGGCCAGTTGCAGACCCTCCGCGCCACGGCCGGCGGCGCGGAACGCGCGCAACTTCTCGCGTCCGCGTTCGAGGGGGACCAGCACGGCATCGGGCGAGCCCGACGCCTCGCCCAGGATGCGATCCCCCAGCGCCTGCGCGGCGCCGCGGTCCCCGCGGGCGACGGCATCGCGCCAGTCGTCGAGGAGCGTGCGACCCCGGGGGGGCGCGGGGGGGGACTCGGCGACGCCCGCAGCGGCCCCACCCTTCTCCCCTGGGGTACTCGGCTCCATCCCAAGGGGGGGGATGTCGCGCTCGCGGCTCGACTCGTCACGAAACCACGCGCCGTAGGCGAGATAGGCGCCCAGACCCGCGAGGATCCAGAAGATCCAGGATTTCATCGTTCCTCCCGTTGCCGGAAGGGTACGGGCCGCGTGGGACAGGAACGGCGGACGGACCGATCGAAGAATCCTCCACCGCAATGCCGTGCGGACGGTAGTTTTTGATCCCTTTCGCCAGGTGGGCGCCCCGCCGACCCCCTTCGTCGTCCCCGCCTCAACAGGGCCTGACGTCGCGGATCGAACGGATGGCTCCCGGTTCGAGGGTTATCGGATCAGAAAACGTGGTTCGTCCATCACGAACATGGCAGAGGATCTTATTTCAATGTGCGAAGGCGGGTGCGAAGCCGCCCGCGTGCAACGATACCATTCCTCTTCGGCGGCGGCGCGGGGTTTCCTGAACGAGCTCAGGCGCGCAAGGTCCAACCGCGCTGCGCCAACGCCTCCGCCACGGCGCCCCGCAACCCCTCCACCTCCGCGCCGTCGAGGGTGCGGTCCATGGCGCCGAAGGTCACCGTGAAGGCGAGGCTCTTTTTTCCTTGCGCGAGGGAGCTTCCCTCGTAGACATCGAAGAGGGAGAGGGAACGGACGAGGCCGGGAGCGGCCCCCCGCAGCACGTCCTCGACGAGCGCGGCCGGGGTGCGCCGGTCCACCACCACCGCCACGTCGTAGGGGACCGGCGGGTAGCGGCTGATGGGCACGAGGGTGAGCGGTGCGCTGCCTGCGCGCCCGAGCGCTTCGAGATCCAACTCCGCGGCCGCAGCGCCGCCCTCCATGCCGTGGGCCGCCGCGACCCCCGGATGGAGTTCGCCGAACCAGCCCAACCCTGCCTCGCCACGCACGAGACGGGCGGACCGCCCAGGATGCAGCCATGCCGGGCCGACCGCCTGCTCGACGGCGACTCCCTCGGGGCGCAGAGAGTGCAGCAAGATCTCGACGACGCCCTTCATCTCCAGCGCCAGGTCGACGGCTTTCCGACGGCTGAGGAAAAGACCCAGGGCCTCGCGTTCGTGCGGGAGCCCCGGCCCCTCCGCCGCCGCGAAGACGGGCGCCGCGAGATAGAGCGCGACCTCGGGGCGGTACTTCAAGCTCTCCTGGCCCGCCTTGAGGAGCGCCGGCAGGAGGCTCGGCGTCAAGAGATCGAGGCCGCGTTGCGCCGCGTTGGCTACCGCGAGCGTGCCCGGGGCGACCGCGGCCTTCGCGCACGCCTCGGCGGTGGTGAACGGATAGGCGTAAATCTCGGTCATGCCGGCGGGACCCGAGAGCGCGCTCCGGACGCGTCGGCGCAACGCCCGCTCCGGTTCCTCCGGAGTCGGCTCCAGGGTGCCCCGGGGCGCGATCGGCTCGATCTTGTCGTAGCCGTGGATGCGCCCCACCTCCTCGACGAGATCCTCGGGGATCGAGACGTCGCCGCCGGCGCGCCAGGAAGGCACCGTCACCTTGAGGCTGCGGCGGGTCCGCTGCACGGCGAATCCGAGGCGCTCGAGGATGGAATCGACCCGATCCGCTGCGATCTCGATCCCCAGGCGGGACGGGATGAAATCGGGCGGGAGGGTGATGCGGCGGGGGCGCGGGGACGGCGCGCGGACATCGCGCGGCGCGCCCAGGGGGTGCGCCGCAGGGCAGACGCGGCGGAGCAGGGAGAGGAAGCGATGGGCGGCCTGGGGGATGCCCTCCGGGTCGAGCCCCTTTTCGAAACGGCTGGCCGATTCCGTGCGCAGCCCGAGCACCTTGGATGCGGCGCGGATGGAGGTCATCTCGAAATTGGCCACCTCGAGCACGATCTCCGACGTGTCCGCCACCACCTCGGAATTCTGCAGGCCCATCACCCCGGCGACGGCGAGAGCGCGCTCCGGATCGGCGATGACGCAGCAGCCGGGCGGCAGCGGCCGCTCGGTCCCGTCCAGCGTCACCACGCGCTCGCCGCTGCGCGCCTCGCGCACGACGATCTTGTTCCCGGCGACCTGCCGCCGGTCGAAGGCGTGGAGCGGCTGCCCGCAATCGAGCATCACGAAATTCGTCAGGTCGACCAGGTTGTTGATCGACCGCTGCCCCACCGCCTCGAGACGGCGGCGCAGCCAATCGGGCGACGGCTCCACCCGCACGCCGCCGATCGCCCACCCCAGGTAACGCGGGCAGAGCTTGCGCGCGCGGATGGAGACATCGATCCCGGGCGCTCCGGCATCGAGACCCTCCCCGGCGCCCTCGTCGAGGGGCCGGAGTTCCCGCTCCAGGATCGCGGCGAGTTCGCGCGCCACCCCGCGATGGCCCCAAAGATCGGGACGCGTCGCGATGGCGGTGTTGTTGATCGTGAGCACCGCGTCGGCGCCGAGATGGGCGGCCACGGGGTCCCCCACCGGCGCGGTGTCGTCGAGGACCAGGATCCCGTCGTGGTCGTCGCCGAGGGCCAGCTCCCGGGCGCTGAGCACCATCCCCGCGCTCTCCACGCCGCGGATCTTGCGGCGCGTGAGGAGGAGTCCCCCGGGCAGCGTCGTCCCTTCCGGCGCGAAGCAGATCTTCTGCCCGGCCGCGACGTTGGGAGCGCCACAGACCACCTCCGCCTCCCCGCCCCCGGTCGCGAGTTTCACCAAGCGGAGCCGGTCGGCGTTGGGATGCGGCCGCACCGAGACCACCCGCGCGACGGTCACCCCGGGCCAGCCTCCCCCGGCGGTCTCCACCGACTCCACCTCCGCGGCGTGGAGCGTGAGCTGCTCCCCCGCCTGCTCCGCGGTCACGCCGCGAAGGTCGACGTGCTCGCCGAGCCACGCATGGGAGAGCCGCATCAGAACTGCTCCAGGAAGCGGAGATCGCCGCCATGGAACCAGCGGATGTCGTCGATCCCGTAGCGCATCATCGCGAGGCGATCGATGCCGAGGCCGAACGCATAGCCGGAATAGCGCGCCGGATCGATGCCGCCCGCCTCGAGCACCTTGGGGTGGACCATCCCCATGCCGCAGAGTTCCATCCAGCGCCCGTCCTCGCGGCGGATGTCGCACTCGAAGGAGGGCTCGGTGAAGGGGAAGAACCCCGGCCGGAATCGGGTCGTCACCGCGCGACGGAGGATCGAGCCGAGGATGGCGCGCATGGAATGGAAGAGATGGCCCGGCGTGATGTCTGCGTCGATGACGAGGCCCTCGAGCTGGTTGAAGACGCACTCGTGGGTGGCGTCCACCGCCTCGTTGCGGAAACAGCGCCCGGGGAGGATGGCGCGGAGCGGCGCCCCGAACCGGCGCATCGCCCGGATCTGCACCGGGGAGGTGTGGGTGCGGAGGAGATTGCCGTCACTGAGCCAGAAGGTGTCCCAGGCGTCCCGGGAGGGGTGCCAGGGGGGGATATTCAATGCGTCGAAGTTGTGGAACTCATCTTCGACCCAGGGTCCCTCCACGACGCGGTAGCCCATGCCGCGGAACAGGGTGTCCAACTCCTCCTCCACCTGGGTGAGCGGATGCAGGTGCCCTCGACGCGGACGCCGACCAGGCAGGCTCAGGTCGAGCCACTCCGCGTCGGCGCGTTGCGCGGCGGCCGAAGCCTCCCAGGCCCGCGCGCGCTCCTCCAAGGCAGCCTCGATCGCCCCCTTGACCGCGTGGATGCGTTGGCCCTCCGCGGCCCGCCGCTCTTGCGGAATCGCTCCCAGGCCCGCCAGCGCCGCGGCGAGGTCGCTCTTGCGGCCCAGATAGGCCAGGCGCAAGGAGGCGAGCCGCTCGGCGTCCGGCGCCGCGGCGATGGCCGCGAGCGCTTCCCGTAAGACCAGGTCGAGGGCGGGGTTCATGCGCGTGGACCTTGCAGGCTCGGCTTGAAAAAAAGCCTATCCGAACCGAGGCCCAAGATCCGTCCGCGAAGGGCGTGGGGCTTCTGCGGGGTCGCACCCCATGGGGCGGAGCCTAGAGGGCCGCCTTGGCCATTTCCACGAAGCGGTCGAATGCCTCGGGGTCGCGATAGGCGATGCCCGCCAGCTCCTTCCGGTTCAGGTCGACGCCCGCCTTCTTGAGGCCGTGCACGAAGCGGCTGTAGGAAACGCCCTTCTCCTGGACGGCGGCGTTGATGCGCGTGATCCAGAGGGAGCGGTACTCACGCTTCTTGAGATGGCGGCCGACGTAGGCGTAGGCGCCCCCGCGCAGGATCGCTTCTTTGGCGAGCTTGATGTGGCGGCGGCGCGCCCCGCGCTGCCCCTTGACCTGCTTGAGGACGCGCTTGAGGCGACGGCGCTTGGCGACTCCGGGCTTGATGCGCACGGGCTAGGCCTCCCCGAGAAGGCGCAGGTAGGTTCTGCGCTCGCCGGCGCTCACCAAGCCGGGACGCCTCAGGTTGCGCTTCCGCTTGCGCGAGCGCCCCGAAAGGAGGTGGCGACGGAATGCCTTGTTGCGCCGCACCTTGCCGTTCTTGGTGGCCTTGAAGCGCTTGAGGACCGACTTGCTGGGTTTCTGCTTGGGCATGGCTGGACCCCTCGACCGGGGCCGGGGGAAGCCCGATAGGATAGCCGCGTTCGGGGAGGGTTCAAGCCTTGTGGGGGCCGATTCCCAGCGGGCCCCGATTCCGGTAAGGTAGCCCCCATGGCTGCGGAACATCGCATCATCGGGGGCGGGCTGCTTATCGTCGGCGTTCTGGTCGTCGTCGCCCTCCTCCTCCTCTTCAACAGGCCCGGGATGGCCCCGGAGGAGGCCGCGGACGAGATCTTGAAGAAAGTCCAGCCGAAATTCCAGGCCGCCGAGCAGGCGGGCGAATACCTCGTGATGCGGAATGAGGCGAAGCGCGCCCTGGAGCTGCTCGACGCCGCCGGCCCCAACCTGGTGCTGAAGGTCGTCCAGACCCTCGCCACCGGGGATCCCAAGGCCGCGGTCGTCCAGCGGCTCCTTGAAGCCGGCGCGTACGCCAAGGCGGCGGATGACCTCTTCGCGTTCGACGACCGGTGGTACGCCCCCGCCCCCCACCGCGCCCTCACCCTGGTCAAGCAGGCCGCGGAAGGCTCCGCCTTGAGAAACCTCCGCACCATCCGCGAGACCGCCCGTGACCTCGCCAAGGCGCTCGATGACGCACGCAAGGGATCGGGCCAGGCGATCGAGCCGCCCAGCGCGAGCGCCCCCTCCGGGCGAGGCCTCCCCGGCCCGATCCTTGAGCTCCTGGCCGCCGACGCCGAGCTCTACCGCTCTTTCGCGCTCCCCGTCCGCGCTCTCAAGGCCGCTCTCGGCGCGGCGGATCCCGGCGGCGAGGCGACCTCCGCTCGCGGGCGCTGGAACCGCGATCTGGCGGCGAGCGGCCTGCCCCGCGGCCTCCGGGAGCTGGACGTCCTGGTCCGCTCGCTTCGGGACGGATCCAACGCCCTCGTACAGGCGAAGAAGGCACTCGGCGAGCACCCCGAGGCGCGTGCCGCCGCCGCCCTCTATCTCAAGCGGGCCGGCGACAGCGTGGCCAGCGGGCTTGCCGCCGACGCGCGTGCCGCGCTCCACGACGCCGACGCCCTGGCGCGCTTCCTGGCGGCGGAGGCGGACCTCCTCCAGCCCACGCTGGTCAACGCCAAGGAGTTCGGGGAGTTCCTCACCCCCGATGCCGCCGAGCCGGACCGGGCCAAGTTCGCCGGCTGACCGGCGGGTGGGCCGGCTATTTCCGCGTCACGATCATGTGCATCCGCCGCCCTTCGACGTGCGGCATCTTCTCCACTTTCGCGACATCCTGCATCATCGCGGCGATCTTCTGGAGAAGCGTGGCCCCGAGATCCTGACGCGCCATCTCGCGACCGCGGAAGACGACGGTGAACTGCACCTTGTCGCCGTCTTCGAGGAAGCCGCGCGCCTGGTTGGTCTTGACCTCGAGATCGTGCTGCTCCGTCTTGGGATGGAGCCGCACCCCCTTGAGCTTGGTGGGATGGCCCTTCTTGGAGCCGCGCGTCTTCTTCTTCTGCTCGTACTTGTACTTGCCGAAGTCGAGGATGCGGCAGACCGGCGGCCGCGCGTCCGCGGCGACCTCGACCAGGTCGAGCTCCTGGTCGTGCGCCATCCGGAGTGCTTCCTGGACCGGGAAGACGCCGATCTGGCCTCCGGTGTCGGAGACGACCCGCACCTCACGGGCGCGGATCTGTTCGTTGATGCGAGGACCGCGCGACGAGGGCGCGGCGTGATGGGGACGTCGAATCGCTGTGCCTCCTTAGGAAGGGGAAAGTTGGGGTTCGCCGCGTCGCTTGTACACGCGCACAAGCTCCGCGAGCAGCGCCTCCACGGGCATCGGCCCGCGGTCGGCTCCGTCTCGCAACCGTACGGCGACGCTTCCCGACGCCTCCTCGCGGTCGCCCACGACGAGGAGGTAGGGGATGCGACGCAGCAGCGCGTCACGAATCTTGGAATTGATCTTCTCGCCGCGGCGGTCCACGTCGACCCTCAGGCCGGCGGCGCCGAGCCGGGCTGAGACCCCGTCGGCGTAGGAGAGGCTCTTGTCGGTGATGGGGAGCAGGATCGCCTGCACCGGCGCCAGCCAGACCGGCAGCTTCCCGGCATGGTGCTCGACCAGGACGCCGATCATGCGCTCCATCGATCCCACGATGGCGCGATGGATCATGACCGGACGGTGGCGCGCCCCGTCGGACCCGACGTACTCGAGGCCGAACCGTTCCGGCATCTGGAAGTCGAGTTGGATGGTCCCGCACTGCCAGCGGCGGCCGAGGCTGTCGGTGAGATCGACATCGATCTTGGGGCCGTAGAAGGCGCCCTCCCCCGGAGCGAGCACGAAGTCGCTCCCGCTCATCGCCTCGCGCAGCGCCGCCTCGGCACGGTCCCAGAGCCCCTCCTCCCCCATCCGGTCCGCCGGACGGGTGGAGAGCTTGAGGCGCACGTCCGAGAATCCGAGGGCCCCGTAGACGACCCGCAGCATGTCGAGGCAGTCGCGCACCTCCGCCTCGATCTGCTCGGGGGTGCAGTAGACATGGGCGTCATCCTGGGTGAAGCCGCGCACCCGAAAGAGGCCGTGGAGCACGCCGGAGAGCTCGTAGCGGTGGACCAGGCCGAACTCCGCGAGGCGCAGGGGCAGGTCGCGGTAGGAGTGGAGCCCGGAGCCGTAGACGATGCAGGCCCCCGGGCAGTTCATCGGTTTCACCGCGAAGGAGCGCTCCTCCTTCTGGATGAAGTACATGTTCTCCCGGTAGTGGTCGTAGTGCCCCGACCGGTGCCAGAGCTCGTCGGTCATGACCAGGGGGGTGCGGATCTCGCGATAGCCACGCGCGCGCAGCTGCTCGCGCACGAGCGCCTCCAGCTCCTGCCAGACGACGACGCCGCCGGGGTGCCAGAAGGGGAACCCCGGCGCCTCGTCGTGGAACGAGTAGAGGTCGAGCTCGGCGCCGATGCGCCGGTGGTCGCGCTGGCGCGCCTCGTCGAGGCGTGCGAGGTGCGCCTCCAGCTCCTTGAGGGTGGCGTAGGCGGTTCCGTGGATGCGCTGCATCGCGATCCCGGAGGCGTCCCCGCGCCAATGGGCGCCCGACGCCGAGAGCAGCTTGAACGCCGGGATCTCCCCGAAGGAGCCGACGTGGGGGCCGCGGCACATGTCGCTGAACGCATCCCCGTTGCGATAAAACGAGATGACATCGTCGGTGAGGGCGAGCTCCTCGAGATAGTCCGCCTTGAGGCGGTAGCCGAGACGCTGCAGCTCCCGCTTGGCCTCGGCCGGGGAGAATTCCACCCGCTCGAACGGGAGCCCCTGCTTCGCCAGCTCCCCCATGCGCGCCTCGATCGCGGCGAGGTCCTCGGGGGTGAAGGGGCGCTTCACGACGAAGTCGTAGTAGAAGCCCTCCTCGGTGGGCGGGCCGAAGCCGAGCTGGGCGTCGGGGAACAGGTCGAGCACCGCCGCCGCGCAGAGGTGGGCGGCGCTGTGCCGCAGGACCGCGATGGCCCTCGGCCCGTTCCGGGTGATGATCTCGATGCGCCCGTCGGTGGCGAGGCGCGACTCGAGGGCGGTCATCTCGCCGTTCCAGACGGCGCCGATGGCGGCTCGGGCCAGCCCGGGGCCGATCGCGCGGGCGACGTCCGCGCAGGTGGAGTGTTTTCTCGCCTCCACGACTTTCCCGTCGGGGAGGGTCACGCGCAAGACATCACTCATACGGAAAACACGACCGTCCCATTCTACGCCCCTTGGGGACGCCGGAGGAGGATTCCCAACTCCTCGAGTTGCGCGGGATCCACCGCCGCCGGGGAGTCGCTCATGAGATCCACCGCCTTGGCGGTCTTGGGGAAGGCGATCACCTCGCGGATGGAGTCCGCCCCGGTGAGCAGCATGGCCAAGCGGTCGAGCCCCCAGGCGAATCCGCCGTGGGGGGGCGCGCCGTAGGTGAGGGCGTCGAAGAGGAAGCTGAACCGGTGGCGCACTTCGGCCTCGTCGAGGCCCAGCACGCGGAACACCGACTCCTGCACCTCCCGGCGGTGGATACGGATTGAGCCGCTGCCCAACTCCACCCCGTCCAAGACGGCGTCGTAGGCCTGGCAGCGGACGCGCCCCGGGTCGCTCTCCAGGAAGGGGAGGTGGTGCGGGAAGGGGGCGGTGAAGGGGTGGCGCGTGCAGACCCAGGATCCCGCGGTCTCCCCGGGCTCGAAGAGGGGGAAGTCCACGACCAGGAGCGCCGCGTGGGCTGCGTCGGGAATGAGGCCGCGGGTCTGCCCCAGGTGGACCCGCACCGCTCCCAGGCTCTTGGCCACGACGGTGGCGCTCGCGTCGGCGGCGCAGAGAAGCAGATCCCCGGCGCTGGCGCCGAATGCGGATGCCATCGCATCCCCCGGGAAGAATTTGGCGAGGGGGCCCGACGCGCCTTCCGGCCCGAGCTTCAGCCAAGCCAGTCCCTTGGCGCCGAACTCCGCCGCGACCGGCGCGAGGGCCTCGATCTCGGCCCGGGAGAGGGATGCCCCGCCCGGGAGTTTCAATCCGCGCACGACGCCGCCCAGAGCCAGCGCGTCCCTAAAGACGCGGAACTGGCTTTCGCCGGCCAGCGCGGAGAGATCGACGATCTCGAGGCCGTAGCGCAGGTCGGGCTTGTCGCTGCCGTAGCGCGCCATCGCCTCGTCGTAGGTCAAGCGCGGCAGGGGCAGGGCCAGCTCCGACGGGCGCGCCGCGGCCTCGCGGAGGAGCAGCGCGATCAGCTCCTCCATGAGGGCGAGGATCTGCTCCTGATCGATGAAGGCCATCTCTACGTCGAGCTGGGTGAACTCCGGCTGGCGATGGGCGCGCAGATCCTCGTCCCGAAAGCAACGGGCGATCTGGTAGTAGCGATCGAACCCGGCGCACATGAGGATCTGTTTGTAGACCTGGGGCGACTGGGGGAGGGCGTAGAACGAGCCCTTGTGCACGCGGCTCGGCACGAGGTAGTCGCGCGCCCCTTCGGGGGTCGGCTTCGCCAGGATCGGAGTCTCGATCTCGATGAAGTCGCGCTCCTCGAAGAACCGGCGTATGGCCCGGTTCATCCGGTCGCGTAGCACGAACCGCTCCTGCATCTCGTGGCGGCGCAGGTCGAGGGGCCGGTGCTGGAGCCGCACCTCCGCGGAGACCTCCTCGCCGCCGGCGACGCCGAAGGGCGGGGTGGGCGACTCGGAAAGGATCTCCACCCTGCGGGCGACCAATTCCACCCCCCCGGTGGGCAGGCGGGCGTTGCGCGCCCCTTCGGGCCGCTCCCGCACCTCTCCCGCCACTTGGACGACGAATTCGGGGCGCACCGCAGCGGCCGTCGCGTGGGCGTCGGCCTGCTCCTCCTTCGAGATCCGCACCTGGGTGAGCCCGTAGCGGTCCCGCAAATCGAGGAAGAGGATGCCGCCCTGGTCGCGGCGCCGGTGGACCCAGCCCGCGAGCGTGACGCTTCGGCCCGCGTCGGAGGGACGCAGCGCGCCGCAGGTGTGGGTTCGATAGGCGGTCTCGTGCACGAAATGGATTCAACCGGCCGCCGGGTCGCAGGTTCGCAAGCCCCGCAGGATAGTCTCCGGCGGGCCGCTCCGCAAAGTGCGCCGCCTCACGAGGCGATGCTCTGGGCGCGACGGAGGACGTAGGGTGCGTCCACCACCACCCGCCCCCCCTTCTCCGGAGCTTCGAAAGCGACCTCTTCCAGGAGCCGCTCCAGGACCATGTGGAGCCTCCGCGCGCCGATGTCGCTCCCCTTCTGGTTGAGCTGGCGCGCCAGCGCGGCGATCTCCTCGAGTCCTTCGGGCTGGAAGGAGAGGTCGACTCCGTCGCCCTGCAGGAGCGCCTGGTACTGCCGCGTGAGCGCGTTCTCCGGCTCGCTGAGGATGCGCAGGAAGTGGTCGGCATCCAGGGCGTGCAAACTGACGCGAAGGGGGAAGCGCCCCTGGAGTTCGGGCATGAGGTCTTCCGGGCGGGCGGCGTGGAAGGCGCCGGCGGCGATGAAGAGGACGTGGCCGGTCTTGACCGGGCCGTAGCGGGTGGAGATGGTGCACCCCTCCACCAGGGGCAGGAGGTCGCGTTGCACCCCGCCGCGGGAGACATCGGGGCCGTGGGTCGTGCCCGTCCCCACCACCTTGTCCAATTCGTCGAGGAAGACGATGCCGGTCTCCTCGGCGCGACGGATCGCCTCGCGCACGAGGGAGTCGCGGTCCAACAGCGCCTCCCCTTCCTTCTGCTCCAGCGCGGTACGCGCGCGGGCGACGCTCATGGTGCGGGTGATGGTGCGGGGCGGCGCGACGCGGTCGAAGATGCCCTGCATGTCCATGCCCATCTGCTCCACCCCCATGGCGGAGAAGACCTCCATCGCGGACCCGCTGCGTTCGTCGAGGGCGACGCTCACCCGCTCCTGCTCGAGCTTCCCGGCGCGCAACTGCGCGCGGGCCTCCTCGCGCCGTTGCCGCCGCTCCGCCCGCTGCTCCTCGTCGAGGGCGAACGGCTCGCCTCCCACGAGCACGTCGAGGAGGCGCTCTTCGGCGGAGACCTTCGCCTTCTCCGCCACCCGCGCCATTTCTTCGGCGCGCACGAGTTGGACCGCGGTCTCGACGAGATCCCGGGCGATGGTGTCCACATCGCGCCCGAAGTAGCCCACCTCGGTGAACTTCGTGGCCTCGACCTTGAGGAAGGGGGCCTTGACCAGATCGGCCACGCGCCGCGCGATCTCGGTCTTCCCGACGCCGGTCGGTCCGGCGAGGATGAGATTCTTGGGCAGGATGTCGCGCGCGACCTCTTCCGGAAGGCACTGGCGCCGGATGCGGTTGCGCAGCGCCACCGCGATGGCGCGCTTGGCGGCGGCCTGTCCCACGATGTAGCGGTCCAGGTAGGCCACGACCTGGCGCGGCGTGAGTTCGTCCACTGCCGTGAGCCTACTCCCCCGACCCGTCCACACCCTCTTTTTGCCGTTCCAGGGCGCGGCGGCGCGACGTGGCCTCCTCCAGCTCCGCCCGGATCGCCTCGGTCTCGGCCCGCACGGCCTCGGCGCGTTCGCGCAGGCTGGCGATCTCCTTCTCCTGGGCCGCCAGCGCCGCCTGCAGCCCGAGCTTCTCCGCGGCGGCGGACTCCCGTTGCCGCCCCAGCCCCGCTGTCTCCGCCCGGAGCGCGTCATACTCCGCATAGAGCGCGTCGCGCCGTTGCGCCAGGGCGTAGAGATCGCGGGAGAGCCGTTCGGACTTCTCCTTCTCGGCGTGGTAGCGCCTCTCGAGCTCTTCGGCCCGGATGCGCTCGTTCTCCGCCTTGAACTTCAACACCTCGCGGTCGAGGAGCGAGAGGTTGCGCCCGCTGCAGCAGGCGAGGAGGAGGAGCAGCGCCGGGAAGGTGCGCATCGGCGTCCTCTAGCTTAGCCCGAATTATTCACGAGTCTCGCGGTTCCGGGCGGTCCATCCGGCCGATCTCTGCGTCGCTCCTCCTCGCAGGCGCCTTTGGAGCCAGCTTCGTCGTCGCTCCTTGATCTCGTCCGGCTCTCCTCGCCCAGAACACATCCCGTGGGTTCGTGACACCCGCGGTCTCGTTGAACGGCAGCGGGCCGCGCGGCCGACCACTCCCGTAGGTCGCGATCCTCATGAATGATGCGGGTTAGGCAATCGGCGCGACGCGGGCGGGGAATTCCGCGCCGCCGGGGTGCCCCTCCGCCCACCTTGAATTCCTGGCCCTGCGGGCGACAATTCCGGGCCCGATGGAACGTACCCTCCTCCTCGTCAAGCCCGACGGCGTGCAGCGCGGCCTCGCCGGGCGCATCCTTGCCCGGTTCGAGGAGAAGGGCCTCAAGATCGCGGCCCTCAAGGTGACGCGCATCACTCCCGATCTGGCGGCGCGCCACTATGCCCCGCACAAGGAGAAGCCCTTCTACAAGGGGCTCGTGGAGTACATGACGGCGGCGCCCGTCGTGGCGGCGGTCCTGGAGGGCCCGCGCGCCATTGAGATCACCCGCGCCCTCATGGGCGCCACCTTCGGATGGAAGGCCGCCCCCGGCACGATCCGGGGCGACTTCGGCTGTTCCAGCGCCTTCAACCTGGTCCACGGATCGGACTCGCCCGAGTCGGCTGCCAAGGAGATCGCGCTCTTCTTCCGCCCCGACGAAGTCGCGACCTATCCGCGCGCCCTCGAGCCCTGGCTCATCGCCAGCGACGACGCCTGATCCGCCTCCCCCTTCGCGATCTCCGGCGCGCCGTCGCCGAACTGGCGTCCCTGGTGGGGCTGTCCGTGGACAACCTCTACCAGTGCGACCCGCGGCGGTTCCTGCTCCGCCTCGGCCCCGACAAGATCCCCCTCCTCGTCGACGCGCATCCGGGCCGCGCCCGCATGCTCGTCACCGACGCCCCCCCAGCGGTCCCCCAGACCCCCCCGGTTCTCGGCGCGATCCTGCGCCGGGCGCTGCGGGGCGGGCGGGTGGTGCGGATCGACCTCCTCGGGAAAGACCGCATCTTCGTCCTCGATCTCGAGACCGCGGAGGGGCCCCGCAGGCTGCTCCTGGAGGCGCTGCCGCGCCATCCCAATCTGCTGCTCCTGGACGGCGAAGGCGTGGTCCTGCGCCTCCTGGACGGCGAGGCGGCAAAGCATCGCGGAACTCCGATCGGGTCCGTCTACCAGGCGCCCCCCGCTCCCAAGTTCGTCGAGGAGGCCTCCCTCCTGCCCGCCGACCTCTCGCGGGAGCCCTTCGCCGCCTGCTGCGCTTTGGACCGCCTCGCGCGCGAGGAAGAGGCGACCGCCGAGGAGGGGCGCGGGGAGGGTCTGCGCGCCAAGGAGGAGAAGCGGCTCCGCAGGGTGCGCGAGGCGGTGGCGGAGGACCTGAAGGGGCTCGTGGACCCGGAAACCGTGCGAGCGCAGGGGCGGCTCCTCCTCGAACGGTACGGCGAGTTGCGCATCGGCATGGAGCGGTTCGAGGGGATCGCTCTCGACGCGCGGCTGAGCCCCCAGGAGAACGTGGACCGGCTCTTCAAGCTGGCGCAAAAGTCGGAGCGGGCCAAGCCCATCCTCGAGGAGCGCTTGGCCGAGGTGGACCGCGCGATGGAAGGCCTGGCGGAGGCGGATCTTCCCCTGCAACCTCCCCCGGCGCGCAAGCCTGCGCCCCCCACGCGCATGGCCTACCGCGAGTTCACCAGCAAGGACGGGCTCGCCATCCTCGTGGGCAAGGGGGGGGCGGACAATGACGAGCTGACCCTACGCATCGCCCGCGCCGGAGACCTCTTCCTCCACGTGAGAGGCACCCCCGGAGCCCACGTGATCGTGCGCCTCGACAAGGGCCAGGAACTCCCCCAGGAGACCCTCCTGGACGCAGCGAGCCTGGCGCTGCACTACTCCAAGAGCAAGTTGGCCAAGACCGCGGACGTGACCTACACCTATCGGCGCAACGTCTCCAAGCCGCGGGGGGGCAAGCCTGGGCTGGTGCAGGTCAGGCAGGAAAAGGTCTTCCGCCTGCGCCGGGATCCGGAACGCCTCGCCCGGCTCCTGGCCACGGCCGGGGGGGCGGAGTGACGCGCCCGTGACAGCCCATGCCTAGGCTCGCGGGGATGCCGCGCCCCGTCCCGGTCCTCCTGCTCGCCCTCCTGTGCGGCTGCCACGGCGTTTTCGGGGCCCGCACCTCCAAGGAAGATAAGGATCTCAACAACTTCGCCGAGGCGAGGCAGCGGGCGGCCACCTATTACGACAGCAAGGACTACGCTCGTGCCGCGGCCCAATACAAGAAGGCACTGGAGTTCCGGCCCGACCACACCCCCACCCGATTGGGTCACGGCTATAGCCTGATGTACACCGATCAGCCGAGCTTGCTCCTCGAGGCGGAGAAGGAATTCAAGGGGATCGGCAAGCAGTCCAACCGGGACTTCGAATTGAAGCGGCTCTACGGCCTCGGGATCTCCTACCGCAATCTGGCCACGCATTACAATCGCCGCTCGCGCCGCTTCCGCGACGAGAGCAAGCTCCCCGAGGCGGAGCGCGACCAGGGGGCCGCGCGCACCTACGCCCGGGAGGGCGTGAAGGCGCTCGAGGAAGTCTCGAAGGACGACCGAGTCAGTTCGCTCAAGCCCGACGCCCACATTGGGATCGCCCACTGCGCGATCATCCTCGAGGAGTTCGACAACGCGATCCGCAACATCAAGACCTACGCCGACCTGGCCGCGCGGGCCCGCAAGTTCTGGGAGTCGCGCCAGCTCCGGCTCATCGTCGTCGACCCGCTGGCGGAGGGGGGCGTGCTCAAGCCTCCCGAGCAGCTCACCGAGGAGGAGAAGCGCATCTACGAGCGCCGCATCGCCCGGACCCTGGAGGAGGAGGTCGGGGCGCGCAGGGCGCTCGTGGAGACCTACCTCTGGCTGAGCCGGTTCGAGGATGCCATCGCGGAGTGCGGCACCATCGAGCAGCTCGACCCGAAGGAGGACGAGATCCTCTTCATCCGCGGGCGGGCTTACGGCTTTTTGGGCAACTACCGCGCCGCCCTCGAGGATCTGCGGGAGTACCGCCGGAGGCAAGACCTCACGCGGCTCACCGATCGCTTGGTCAACCTGAACATCCTCATCCAGACCTACGAGGATCGGCTCAAGGCCGCCGAGAACTCCTCGAGCTAGCGCCGCCAGACGTTGTTGGTCCGGAGCGGATCGAGAAAGACGCGCTCCGGATCCACCTCGATGCGCAGAGGCGCGCCCTCCCCGCGCCAGCGCAGTTCCCCGCCCCCTTCCCTCACCTCCACCTCGATGCGCACGATCCCCCCTGCCGTCTCCACCACGCAGGGCACGCGCCCGCCGCGCCAGAAGGGGTCTGGGCAGCGCACCCGGCCCGCCACGGACCCCTCCCGGACCTCCACCGCCTCCAGGACGAAGTCCGGCAGCCGCGTCGAGCGCGCGTAGAACTCCACGGCCCAGGCGGCCTCCTCCCCCCCGAGGAGCCGGGTGAACTCCTCGATGCCGGTCGGGAGGAAGGCGCGCTGCTCCGCCACCCGGCGCAACCCGGCGCGGAGCGGCGCCTCGCCGAGGAGCGCTTCGAGAGCGCGGAAGACCAGCGCGCCGCGGAAGTAGGGCACCCGCGGAGGGTCGAGGTAGGTCGCCTCCTCCAAGGAGGGTTCCCGCGCGACGAGCCCGCCCTCCTGCGCCGCCGCCTCGCGCAGGTCGATGCGCTCGAAGTAGGCGCGCACAGCATCGCGGAAAAGCAGGCGCTCCGCCTCTTCGCCGAGCATGCTGCCCGCCACGCGGATCCCGCTCCACTCGGCCAACCCTTCGCGGATCCAGGTGCCGCCCCCTCCCACAACCGAACTGGGGACGCGATGGCCCCACCAAAGATGCGCGCATTCGTGCGCCAGGAGGCGGAGACGGCGCGGGCGATCCAGCGCCTTCCACTCGTGACGCTGCAGGAGGAGGAAGGAGCCGGCGCAATAACTGGGGGCGAAGGTGCGACGCGGCTCCACGACGAGGGCGAGGCTTTTTCCGGGGGCCGGGCCGAACCACCCTTCGAGCAGCTCGAGGATCGCCGCGAGGTCGGCGAGGAGCTCCCCGCCCTCCTCCTCGAACCCGGCGGGGAGCCACGCCTCGAGGCTGCGGCCGCCGGCGGTCGTGCGCTGGACGACAAGCGGCCCGACGACGAGGGCGAGCAGCTGCGACGGCTGCTCGGTCCGGAAGATCGCCGCCCCGCCCTCCTCCCCGACCCGCAGGCCGGAGGCGATGGCGGCGTGCCCCGCGGGTGCCCGCACGCGGATCTCGGCGTCGAATAGCTCGTCCGCCATCATGGGGACCCACCAGCCCGAGAGATGGGTCTGGACGGCTCCCTGGTTGGCGTAGGCGAACGCGCCGGCCGGCGGGGACCAGAGATAGACCAATTCGAAGGTGGCCTCCTCCCCCGCGTCGAGTGGAGGATCGGGCGACAAGGTGAGCAGGGTGGGGGCGAGCCCTGCGGCGGGCAGCAGCCGTCGCACGAGCGCCTCCTGCTCCCCGGCCCCGAGTTTCGCCTCCACCGCGGCCCCGTCCCGCGTCACCTTCAGGTCCCGGACGCCGGTGGAAAAGAAGAACCGCAGGGGACCCTTCCGCTCCACCCGGAGGCGCAGGCGACAGCGCACCTGGAGTCCCGCGGTCTCCGCCTCCGCCTCGATCCGGTACTCCAGGATGTCGTAGCTGTGCATCCAGCGCAGGAGCGCCTGGGCAGCGACCCCGTCCAACGAGGCGAGCAGGAGGAGGGCGGGCAGCATGGCGGTCCGAACGCCGGGCGGGATGCGTTATATCCTATGCATGACGTTGCGGACCATGAGCGGCCTCCTCCTCCTTGCAGTCCTCGCGGGGGCGGGGGAGCCGCTCCGTCTCGAGCTGGCTGACGGCACGGTCCTGGTCGCCCGCCCCGTCTCCTGCGACGCCGAGGGCGTCGAGGTGGAGAAGGAGGGCACGGCGCGGCGCATCGCCTGGAAGGCGTTGCGGCCCGCCTCCGCCTTCGCGGCCCGAAAGGCGCTCGCGCC
>Ga0187893_10005332_pt1 | contig 23203 bp, 27 predicted proteins | sample MA1701074metaG_FD_139574 | JGI IMG/M metagenome (GOLD analysis project Ga0187893, IMG submission 139574) | White microbial mat communities from a basaltic lava cave in the Kipuka Kanohina Cave System on the Island of Hawaii, USA - MA170107-4 metaG ...
CGAAGGTTTCTGCATTCACAGGGTTTTCGTTATAAGCTGCATGATAAAACACTGCCCGGCAAACCCGATATTGTATTACCCAAATATAAAACCGTCATATTTATTCACGGTTGTTTCTGGCATGGGCATAAAAACTGCAAATATTTTGTTGTTCCGAAAACAAGAACGGAATGGTGGTTGAATAAAATCACCGGCAATCAGGCAAATGATAGTAAAGCCATCATTGCATTAAGGAAAGATGGCTGGAAGATTATTACACTATGGGAATGTAATCTAAAGCCCCTCAAGCTGCAAAAGACTCTCACTTCTTTATTGAAAAAAGTTTCCTGAGTTTATTCCTCATTTATTCAACGTGACTTAAAGGCCAATATACTTTAAGTCACATAAAATACTATTGCCTAATGGACATTAAAACCAAAATCGGTTTGCGGATTAAAGAACTGCGAAATGAAAAAAATCTTACACAAGAAGAGGTCGCATGGAAAGCAGAAGTTGATAGAACATTTATGAACCATGTCGAGAATGGAAAAAGAAATGCATCTGTTGATACTCTTACAAAAATTATCTGCAACGGATTAGAAACAAGTTTCAAAGAGTTTTTTAGTACGGATTTATTCAACGGAAAAAAGAAAAGCAAATGATCGCGACTGTGAAAGCACCATTATTAAGCACAAAGATTCATTCTATCTCTGATATACTTTGGAAAGTAGCCTTATTTGGGCCAGACAATTATAAGTCAGCCGTTATTAGTCATTATTTAAGAACAAAAAGTCGAAAATTAAAAAGGCCGGCTATTGAATTTGCAATTGATTTGATCGAAGGATACTTTGACGAAGAAATAACTAGTAAAGTAGCTGAGGATGCATTACAAGTTCTGATAAGGTTTGATGATGATGTCATGTTTCCAAAACCGGCTAATCCAAAATTTACTTTCATAGACTTGTTTGCCGGCATTGGAGGTTTTCGGATTGCAATGCAAAAACATCAGGGTGAATGTGTCTTTTCATCTGAGTGGGATAAGATGGCCCAAAGAACATACTATGCAAACTTTGGTGAAATTCCTTTTGGTGATATAACAAAGCCGGAAACTAAAGAGTGGATTCCGGATCATTTTGATGTTTTATGTGGCGGATTTCCTTGTCAGCCCTTTTCTATTGCTGGAGTTTCAAAGAAAAATAGTTTAGGCAGAAAGCATGGTTTTGAAGATGAAAAACAGGGAAATCTTTTCTTTCACATTGTAGAGATAATTGAAAAACACAGACCCAAAGCTTTCTTCTTGGAAAATGTAAAGAATCTTGTTTCACATGATAAAGGGAACACATTTAAAGTAATTAAAGAAACATTGCTTGACCTTGGTTATTCTTTTCATACTAAAGTATTAAATGGAAAACACTTTGTTCCTCAGCACAGGGAGAGAACTTTTATGGTGGGATTTGATTCAGAAGTCTTTAATTACAAAGAACAATTTGAGTTCCCTGAATTACCAAAGCCAAACAAAAAAATAAGAGATATTCTGGAAAAGAAAGTTGATCCTAAATATACACTTACTGATCATTTGTGGAAATATTTACAGGACTATGCAAAAAAACATAAGGAGAAAGGAAATGGATTTGGTTTCGGGCTTGTTAATATGGAAGGAATAACCAGAACAATCAGCGCCAGATATTATAAAGATGGATCTGAAATATTAATTCCTCAAAAAAATAATAATCCAAGGCGACTTTCAATCAGAGAATGTGCGAGACTACAAGGATATCCGGATCATTTTATTGTAGATGCTGTTTCAATGAATCAGGGATACAAGCAATTTGGAAATTCTGTGGTTGTTCCCTTAATCGAAGCGATTGGAGAAAAAATCGTTGACACCCTGGAAACAAAAAGAAGATGAATTTAAAAGCCTTATTGAAAATATTTTCTGACAAGGCATGTAAAAAAATATATGTCAAAAGACTATCTGCAAATGATAATTCTAAAAATCAGGTTTATTTGGGAGGCAGTTTTGACATCTTGAACATTCTCCCAATTAAAGAAGTTACTTCTGACAATGAAGGAGACTGGAAGAGAACGAGGTTTAAAACAAAACTCGATTTTTATTGGTTCAATGAAGAAGGGATATTATCTCTTGCTCCCGAGGCCCAACTTATACTTTATCCCAAATATCCGGAAGTAAGATTTTCTGGTTTTTTAAAAAAAGTAAAAGATGCTCCTTCTGATTTAATGACTAATCGTATAGAAGGAAGGTTACTTTTCTTTGGCATCACTGATGACGGCATAATATTAGGCCATGTAGTTGCTCCTGATTCGGAAGTCGCGAACGAATTTGTAAGACTAAATGACCTGGAAGATGTCGGCGTATTTAAGGAAATAACTATTTACGATGGTCATATTGAGCGGAATTCAAAGGAAAAGCTTCTTGCTGAATTAAAAAGAATTCACTTCCTTGGTTGGATTGATGCAAAAAGGTTAGATGCCAAAAGAAATGTTTTGCCATGCGTTTCTTCTAACTGTGGTGGTTATACTCTTGAGGCTGAACTGGGGATTACTCCTAATGGATATTCCGAGCCCGATTATTTGGGTTGGGAAGTGAAGCAGTTTTCGGTTAAAGATTTTACGAAATATGGCTCGGCAATTGTAACACTTATGACGCCTGAACCAACGCATGGATTTTATGTAGATGCTGGCGTAGAAAAATTTATTCGTAAGTATGGCTACAAAGATAAACTTGGTCGGGAGGCAAGATTAAATTTTGGAGGTATTTATAAGTATAACAAATTAACAGAAATAACAAATCTCAAATTAATAATTGAGGGCTTTGATTCTTCGTCTAATAAAATAACAAATACTGATGGTTATATTGGATTGATTGATACAAAAGATATTATGGCATCTTCATGGTCTTTTGTATCATTGTTGAAGCACTGGAATACAAAACATGCAAATGCTTGCTATGTTCCTTCTATGAGTAGGAAAGATGAATTACTTTACACTTTTAGTAAGCAACAATATAGTTATGGTAATAATATAATTCTCGGTAGCTCTACAGACTTTTCATTGTTTCTGAGCCAGATTGTAACAGGAAATATATACTATGATCCCGGGATAAAGTTAGAATTAGCTATAGAAGGAGGAAGATCACAAAAAATTAAAAGAAGAAGTCAATTTAGAATGAAGTCGGGTAATCTTAATTCACTATATAAGTTGAATGAGGTTGTAAACCTAAGAAGCACTATTTAATACCCATTTCTTTCATCCCTCCTGCCGAAAACTAACCGGCTGACTAAATCTTGTTTTACTTTTTGGTTTCCTACTGCAGCATCAGTCTTTCCCTTCTCTCTTCTGCGCCGCAACCGATCGCTATTCAGGTCATAACAACCGGTAATTGAGCCCAAAAATGACCTGTATTTTCAAAACATAAGTCAAAAAGCGCCATTTTTGACCATTAGCCGGATATGAGTCAAAACAGGTCATGATTAAGGCGCTTCCTCCTGACATAGATGTTGAAAGTAAGGCCGTGCTTCGCAAAGCAGCGCAGGCGCACAAATCACTTGCTGAACTCAAAGGAGTGGTCACCAGCATTCCCAATCAAAATATTCTCATCGAAACATTGACGCTGCGTGAAGCAAGAGAAAGTTCTGCCGTGGAGAATATCATCAGCACTTTTGCAGAAGTATATCAAAGCAATCTTTTCACCCAGCAATTTGCTTCGCCGGAGGCTAAAGAAGTGCATTTGTATGCAAAAGCTCTTAAAGCCGGCTTTCAATTGGTAAAGAAACAGAGACTGCTTACGGTTAATTATATTCTGCAGATACAGGAAATAGTGGAAGGCAACAGTGCCGGCTTCAGAAAGTTGCCCGGAACAAAGCTGCTGAATGATAAAACGGGAGAGGTTGTGTATGAACCGCCGCAAGATCATAATTCGATTGTGTCGTTGATGGCCAATCTTGAAAAATTTATGAATGATGATGCAATGATGGATGCTGATCCATTGGTGAAGATGGCTATCATTCATCACCAGTTTGAAAGCATTCATCCGTTTTACGATGGCAATGGAAGAACCGGACGAATCATCAATATACTTTACCTGATACAAAAAGAATTACTTGATCTTCCGGTATTGTACCTGAGCCGGTATATCATCCGGCATAAAAAAGATTATTACCGGTTGCTGCAAAAAGTAAGAGATAAAAACGAATGGGAAGAATGGAATCAGTGACAGAAAAATTTTCAGTAGAAGATTTTCTCAACCAAATTCTGCAAAGAAAAGACCTTTCCCCTACAGTTAAGTAATTTTAGTTATGAACCAAATAGAAATATATCAGACCAAGGATAAGCAAACGCATGTAGAAGTAAAATTTGAAGAAGAAACTCTTTGGCTTACTCAAGCCCAGATTGTTGAATTATTTCAAACAACCAAATCAAATATTAGTGAACATACCAAACACATATTTGAGGAAGGAGAATTGGATCTAAATCAAACCGTTCGGAAATTCCGAACAGTTCGGACTGAGGGCAAGAAACGGGTTTCCAGGGAGTTGGAACACTATAATTTAGATTTGATATTGTCCATTGGTTACCGGGTTAATTCGAAAAGAGGAACGCAATTCAGAATCTGGGCCACCCAGCGATTAAAAGATCATTTGTTAAAAGGCTATACCCTGAATGAAAAACGGCTCCAGCAGGTGGCGCAAAGCATGCAGCAACTGGAGCAGGCTGTAAAACTTATTCAGCAATCAGGCAATAAAGGTGAACTAAGTATGACTGAAGCAAAAGGCCTGCTTGACATTATTGCCAATTATACGCAGAGCTTTATTTTATTAAACCAGTTTGACAGCAACAACCTTCCGGATGAAAAACTGAATGAAAACATCACTTATGAAATTGAACGCAGCGAAGCGGTAAAAGCTATTACAGAACTGAAGAGGCAATTAATAAAAAAGAAAGAAGCGTCTGCACTGTTTGGCAACGAAAGAGATCATGGTTTTGAAAGTATATTAAACTCCGTTGTTCAGAGTTTTGGCGGCGAATATCTGTATAAGAGTATAGAAGAACAAGCGGCGCACCTGCTGTACTTTGTTATCAAAAACCATCCTTTTACTGATGGCAATAAAAGGATCGGCGCCTTCCTGTTTGTCTGGTTTTTGGAAAAAAATAAACACCGGTTCAAAAGATCAGGCGAACTGAAAATAAATGATAATGCTCTGGTGGCGCTGGCATTGCTTGTGGCGCAGAGCAATCCGGATGATAAAGAGATAATGATAAAACTTGTTATCAATCTTATCAGTGGATGATTTTTTTCATCAGGCTTGTTGTATAAAAACAGTAGCTTCATTTTTCATAACTACGGTACAATGAGAAACTCTTTTTATTCCTGTGCTTTAAGTCTTTGTTTGTGTTTTTGCACAGCCGCCAATCAGCCGGCGCCTGCTGAATGGATTTCTTTATTTGATGGCAAAACTCTCACCAACTGGAAAGTAGGCGACAATGCATCCACTTTTACTATTGAAAACGGAGCTATAGTGGCGCATGGTGATGTAGCGCATTTATTTTATGATGGACCGGTGGCACAACATAATTTTAAAAACTTTGAATTCAAAGCCGAAGTAATGACAACACCAGGATCCAATTCGGGAATTTATTTTCATACCGCTTACCAACAGGGAGGCTGGCCGCAAAAAGGATATGAAGTGCAGGTAAATAATACGCAAAGCGACTGGCGCCGTACGGGAAGTCTCTATGGCATACAGGATGTAAAAGAAGTGTATGTAAAAGACAATGAATGGTACACTGAGTATATAAAAGTAAAAGGCAAAAGAGTGATCGTAAAACTGAATGATAAAACCGTAGTGGATTATACCGAGCCTGATAATGTAAAACGGGAAACCGGTAATGAAGGCCGTGTATTATCAAGCGGTACATTCGCTCTGCAGGGACATGATCCTAATAGTAAAGTGTATTTCAAAAATATTATGGTGAAGATATTGCCGGATTAAGCAAGGCTATTGGCAGCCGCAAATCGGCTTTGCCGTATATGTTGATTCGGCAGGTTTCCATCAACTTAGTCAGGTGCAACTGCAAACACTGTATGGGATACCAAAATAAGTTAGCTGTTGCTATCACTAAAAAAAACAACGGAGTCCTAGACAAGACCCCGTTGAACCATTAAACCTTAATTAAACCTTAGTCAAAAATTTATAGTTCAGTTGCTATTTGGCTATTGTTTACATAATTGATCAGCGCCGCTACGTTTGGCAACCCAAGTTTGTGTAAAATATTATAGCGATGCACTTCCACTGTTTTTGCCGTTACGTTTATGTTTTTGGCTATCTCTTTAGAAGAAAATCCTTTCTTAAGATAGCTGATTATTTTTAATTCCTTTTCAGAAAGACTATCTAAACCAGTCGTTTCTTCTTTGCCTGATAAAGCCTGTTCAGTTAAAATGCTTTTGATTTCTTCGCAAACATATTTCCGGTTATTATGTACTTCCACAATGGCTTGAAGCATTTCTTCCTGCGGAGAATTTTTAGTTACATAACCGAAAGCTCCTAATTGAAACAGCTTTCTAACATAAACCGGCTTGTTGTGAAGCGATACAATAAGAACTTTTGTAGCCGGCGATTGCTTGCATATTTTTTCTGTTGCCTCAATGCCCGTCATGCCTTTCATGTTGATGTCCATCACCGCCACGTCAGGCTGCATGTCTTTTATCAGTTCTATCGCTTCTTCACCACTGCTGCAGGCAGCTAATACCTCAAACCTCGGATCGGCATTCAGCATCATCACCCATGATTCACGTACCAGGGTATGATCGTCGGTTATAAGCAGTTTAATTTTCTTCATAGTTTATTGGTTGAGAGCCCGGGTAATAGATTAACAGGCCTTACGCTTCCACAAAATCTTATTCGTTAATCCGTAGCAAAGATGGGCATATCTGCCACAACTGGCAATAGTTGAAAATGTTTAGTTTTTGTAGTTAAAAATCTACCTGAAACTATTGCCTGGCCGACTCACTCACTACCAGGCAAATGTTGTACTGGTACCCGTTTATTTTATGCCAGCCCCCTGTTCAATCCAGCATCGCACCAGTTCTCTTTCTTCAGGGGTCATATTGGTTTTATTGTTCTGCGGCATTGTTTTGGTCAGCACCACCCGTTGCAATATCAGTTCTTTTTTAGCTGCAATCTCCAGCGGTGTATCATATTTTACGCCGTTGGGCGGCGCAGTATAAACTTCGTCGGCAGGTCTTGATGAATGACAGCTTACACAACGCTGCTGAATAATTGTGTTGATCTCCGTAAAACTTACTTCCCTGCATTTGGCATTGGAAAATTGCGGAGTTGTAACATAAGCTGCCGCTAATAACAATATCACTGATGCGGGCATGATCCATATACTGATGAGTCCCTGCTCCCGCAGATTGAGCCAGTGTTTGATGCCGGCAGCGCCAATGCTGATAACAGCCAAAACGACCCACTGATATTGATTGCCAAATGTGCTGGGAAAATGATTGCTCACCATCACAAACAATACAGGAAAAGTAAAATAGTTGTTGTGTATGGAACGTTGCAATGCATTCTTGCCTTTTGTGGCATCAGGCAGTTCGCCTTTTTTAGCAGCATTCACCATGGCTTTTTGTGCAGGTATGATTACAAAAAATACATTGGCCACCATCAGGCTGCCGATCATAGCGCCAAAATGAATAAAAGCTGCACGGCCGCTGAATACGTGACTATAACTATAAGCAAAAGCAGTAAGCAATAAAATACCTGCTACTGCAAACAACAAAGGTTTTTTTATCAATGGGGACTTGCAAAGCAAGTCATATATCAGCCAGGCGATAATAAAAGAACCAATGCTGATACCAACGGCCTGAAGTGTTGTTAACTTCATCACATTCGGATCAATCATCATAGCCGATGCATTGAAATAATAAACAATAAACATCAGCGCAAAGCCCGATACCCATGTGAAGTATGCTTCGTATTTAAACCAATGCAGGTGTTTGGGAATAGCTTTCGGCGCTACTTTATATTTTTCTAAATAATAAAATCCACCGCCGTGCACAGCCCATAAATTACCGGCCAGTTCATCCCTCACATTCTCTGTACGATTTAAAGCATTTTCCAAAAAAACAAAATAGAAGGAAGCGCCGATCCAGGCAATGCCGAATGTAATATGCATTACTCTTACTACAATATTGAGCCATTCCATCAGGTGGCCTTCATAAGGAGTATCTTTTACTGTAAAATAAATGCTTGCGACAATCGCCAGTATGATGAAAACAATGGCAGCATAAATCCAGCCCTGTACCAACATTGTTTTATCATGCATTTGTTCATCGTCTTCATGACGTTTGCTGATAGCACGGATGCGATAGCTCATGATGATGAGCATAACGAGAATAACTGTGAATAGTATAAGCAGTATTAATGACATTTGTTTTGGGCCGCAGATTAAAAACAAGATCACCATGTGTTATGCTTATCTCCGGCGATTTAGTTTGTAAGTATGTAAGCTGACTACAATGTAAAAAATTGTTTTCTATTTTATTTAAATCCGCTGCACGAATTGCCATCAGCAAAACCAATTCGTGTAAATTAGCGTCCATTAGCGGAATAAATTCGTGTCCATTCGCGATACTCATTCGTGTTTATTAGCGTTTTAATATGCCTGAAACAGCCATCATAAGCAATCGTGTTATTACTCCTGCCGGTATAAAAGGGGCAGTTGTAATAATAAAGGGCGGGATCATTGCTGATGTGTTGGATAAATTGCCGGAAGGAGATTTCGAAATAATAGATGTTGGTGATAAAGTATTAATGCCCGGCATAGTTGATCCGCATGTGCATATCAACGAGCCGGGCAGAACCGGCTGGGAAGGTTTTGACACAGCAACAAAAGCAGCCATGGCCGGTGGCATTACAACATTGGTGGATATGCCGCTTAATTCATCACCCGTTACCACAACTGCGGAAGCGTTTGATAAAAAATTAGAAGCAACGAAAGGTCAGTTGCATTCTAACTGCGGATACTGGGGCGGTATCATACCTGGCAATGAAAAAGAAATTGAACCACTGATTGAAAAAGGAGTATTAGGCTTTAAAGCCTTTCTTACTCATTCCGGTATTGATGAGTTTCCGAATGTAACAGAAAATGATTTAAGAAAGGCAATGCATATTATAGCAAAACACGGTTTACCGTTATTGGTACATTGTGAACTTTCGGACAACCAAAAACCAAAAACTATAAACGATAAACAATCCTATCAAAACTATCTCTCATCCCGGCCAAAAGCATGGGAAGATAACGCTATCGCCTTAATGATCCGTTTGTGTGAAGAGTTCAACTGCCATGTACATATTGTTCATCTTTCCTCTGCTGATTCAATTGAACAAATAGCTGAAGCCAAACAAAAGGGTTTGCCGTTAACAGTAGAAACAGCGCAGCATTATTTATATTTTAACGCTGAAGAAATTAAAGATGGGCAAACCCAATTTAAATGTTCGCCGCCGATAAGGGAGAAAGGGAATAATGATCAATTGTGGCGGGCATTGAAAAGCGGTATCATTGATTTTGTAGCAACCGATCATTCACCAGCGCCACCGGCCATGAAAGAATTAGACAGCGGCGATTTTATGAAAGCATGGGGAGGCATTTCTTCCATCCAATTTGCATTGCCGGTTTTGTGGACGGCTGCAAAGAAAAAAAATTGTTCAATTGATGATATGGTTAAATGGCTCTGTGAAAAACCGGCTTTATTACCTGGTTTGCAAAATATAAAAGGGAAAATTCAAAAAGGATTTGATGCTGATTTGGTAGTTTGGGAGCCGGAGAAAAGTTTTGTTGTCACAGAAAGTAACATTCAGCATAAGCACAAGATCACTCCTTATTTGAATGAAGAACTATATGGGGTAATAGAACAAACTTATCTGAAAGGAGAGAAAGTGGTTGACAACGGAACATTTATTTTAAACAAAGGCAGTAATATTTTACGATGATCAATGAACTGAAAAGGGCGGAAAAAATTTTACAGCGTATCAACGACCTGGCTTCTGTCAGTGAAGATGAAGGATGTATTACCCGTACTTACGGTACTCCTGCTTTTATCGAAGGAAGAAATAAAGCAGAGCAATGGATGAAAGAAGCCGGGCTGCAAACCCGGATAGATAATATTGGGAATGTAAGAGGAAGGCTAATATCTGAAAATGCAAATGCCAAAACCTTTGTTATTGCGTCGCATATTGATACCATCATCAATGCCGGAAAATTTGACGGTCCGCTTGGTGTGACAATGGGACTTGATTTAATTGAAGAATTAATCCGAGCTAAAACCAAGTTAGCTTTTCATATTGAGCTGATCGGTTTTTGCGATGAAGAAGGTTGCCGTTTCCATACCACTTATCCTGGCAGTAAGGCAGTGGCAGGATCATTTGACAACTCAATTCTTGACGCAAAGGATGAAGCGGGTATTTCCCTGCAACAAGTAATAGAAATGAATGGAGGCGATGTAAATAAACTGGGTAAAGATGCGATTGCAAAACAGGATTGGTTGGGCTATTTTGAAATCCACATTGAACAGGGGCCTGTATTGTATGAAAGAAAAATTCCGGTGGCAATAGTGTCAGGCATAGCCGGTCAGTATCGTGCAGGAATTGTTTTTAATGGTGAAGCCGGTCATGCAGGCACTGTGCCGATGGATATGCGCAAAGATGCTCTTGCTTGTGCGGCTGAATTTATAATTGAAACAGAAAGAATAGCTCTTGCTAATAAAGAAAATATTGTGGCAACGATCGGGAAAACGCATATCATCAATGCGGCCAGCAATGTGATACCCGGCGAAGTAATTTGCAGCCTTGATTTGCGAAGCGCTGATGAAAAAAAACTCGCTGCAGTCTATGAAGAGATAAAAACAAAGGCCGAAAATATTTGCACGAAAAGAAATATTGTGCCCGAATGGAACCTGATTCAGCAACATAAACCGGTCACTTGCGATAAAGCAATGATCAGCTTAATGGAACGATCGGTTAAAGATGCAGGATATGAGGTCGTAAAACTGGTAAGCGGTGCAGGTCACGATGCAGTACCTGTTTCAGAAGTAGCACCTGTTGTTATGTTGTTTGTAAAATGTTTTAAAGGTATCAGCCATAACCCTGCTGAAAATGTGGAAGCGGAAGATATAGCTGCGGCCATCAAAGTTTCTGATAACTTTATTCAGCAATTGATAAAACACAAAGGCCACTAATAAACACGAATTAACACGAATGGTCCCGATGACAAAACCTGGCTAACAAAAACAAGCAGCACAAGTTTCGTGTCAATTTGTGTTCGTTCGTGGCTAAACGAACAACTATATGGAAATATCTGCTCTCACAAGAAGTGTCGTCAAACGTAATCATGCCATCATTGCTCCTGATGGTTATGTCAACAGTTGCATTCCCGGCTGGAACAACTGCACGGTAAATGTCATCATCAATGAAGCAATGGGTGCTAAGTTTTCACAAATCATCACCACACTGAACGCCAAAGGAGAAATAAAAGGAGAGACCAGCGCCGCACAAATATTTTTTTATGTGATAAAAGGAAAATGCCATGCTAATATAGGCGGCGGCGAAAAAGAATTAAGCAAGGGCCATTATGTATATGTGCCGGTAGATACACCGTATCAATTCAACAGTCATGAAGAGGGAACACAAATACTCAGCTTTCACAAAGTGTATGAGCCGCTTCCAGGTTATTCTGCTCATCCGCCCGTGATATTTGATAAAGCAGCAGGCGATGGTGACGCTTATCTAAGCGATCCGGCATTGCGGCTGCAGGTGTTGTTGCCCGACAGATCCAACTTTGATATGGCAGTAAATATTTTTACATACGATCCCGGTGGCCATCTTCCTTTTGTAGAAACGCATGTGATGGAACATGGCCTGTTATTTTTGCAGGGCCAGGGTATTTATATGCTCGATCATCAATGGTACCCGGTCAAAAAAGGTGACTCTATCTGGATGGCGCCTTATTGCCAGCAATGGTTCACCGCTATGGGCAAAGAACCTGCCGTATATATTTATTATAAAAATGTGAACCGGTTTCCTGCAGTTGCGTAGAGACAGGGGTGACCCCTGTCACTACAACCTAAATCCCTGCTTTATCATGCCATCGGCATCCCTATCTTTGCCCCGTTTTTATAAAATACGCTGATGGCCTTATTGGATTTTTTTAACCGCAGGAAAAAAAATGCTACCGATGAAATGTCATTCATTGACCATCTCGAGGAGTTGCGTTGGCATTTGATCCGCTCTGTGATTGCTATTGTGATTGGTGCTATTGTATTTTTTATATATGTCAGGGAAATTGTAGACAAAATACTGCTTGCTCCTGCTCATGATGATTTTATCACTTATGGATGGTTTTGCAAACTGAGCCATGCATTGGGCATGGGCGATTCACTTTGCATGAGTGGTGTAAAAGTTAGTTTTTTAAGCACTGAAATGACCGGTCAGTTTATCTCTTCATTTACCATTTCATTTGTTGGTGGATTTATAATCGCATTCCCTTATGTATTCTGGGAGTTTTGGCGTTTTGTAAAACCGGCTCTTTCTGACAAAGAAAAACAAAACACTGGCGGCGTCATCTTTTGGGTATCCCTGTTGTTTTTTACCGGCGTGGCATTCGGATATTTTATATTGACGCCTTTTATGGTCAATTTTTATTTCTCTTATTCTCTAAGCCCGCTGATAGAAATAAAACCTACTTTCTCTGATTATCTTGAAAATCTAATTTATACCACAGTGGGTATTGGCGTCTTATTTCAAATGCCGCTGCTGGTAATGGTGCTGGCTAAGATTGGGATTATAACAGGCGCCTTTTTAAGAAAGTACCGCCGGCATGCTTTCGTCATCATCATCATTGCGGCAGCTATCATCACACCATCTACTGATCCTTTCAGCCTTGCTGTGGTTACCATTCCTTTGTACGTCCTGTTTGAAGCAAGCATTATTCTTGCATCACGCATTAACCGCAGGCAGCAAAAAGATTTGCAGGAGTGGAGTTAATATTTGGTTGGAACACGGATAACACGGATGATGGGGTTTGCACAGATTTTATCTGGAATAATCAGGCTCTTTCTTGCTGCTTCGAGGCTTTGCAGTGGATTAAGAATTACACAAAACATTGACCCAGTATAACAAATCCGTGGTCATCCGTTCAATCCGCGTCATCCGCGTTCTCAATTCTAAATTTTGTGAAAACCCACTTATGTAATATAAGTATCTTCGCAAAAGCAATTTTCCCATTTCCTGTTCAAAATTTGTCGCTGTATGAATTCTCCATTTGATCTTAGCAAGCCCATCGCTATTGGCAGTGATCATGCCGGGTTTGACCTGAAAGAGGACCTGATTTCATTCCTCGAAGGAAAAGGACTTACCTATAAAGATTTTGGTACTCATTCTAAAGATTCTGTTGACTATCCCGACTTTGCTCATCCTGTAGCTTCGGCAATAGAGAAGGGCGAAGCTGCTTTTGGTATTTTGCTTTGCGGTTCGGCCAACGGTGTAGCCATCACTGCCAACAAGCATCAGCGGGTGAGGGCCGGCATTTGCTGGGGCGATGAAATTGCAAGCCTCGTTCGCCAGCATAATAATGCGAATGTCATTTGCATTCCTGCACGGTTTGTAAGGGAAGGCGATGCCGAAAAAATGGTAAGCACATTTATTACTACCGAATTTGAAGGTGGCCGACATGCCAATAGGGTAGGAAAAATTGCCTGCTCTGCCGTTTAAATATTTTAAGTACATAGATATTTTTGTGCCAGCACCAGTAACGCAGATGATCGTCCCTTGCGACGCTACCTTCATCTGTAGAATATATGGCATCAATTTTAGAATAAGGCCATTCATCATAAGATTTTCCAGCCTCAAACTTTTTTCTCTTAAGTTTGAGGCTATTTTTTTATAAAACTAAAAAACGATCATGCGAAAATTTTTGCTGCCGGCTTTGCTTGTTCTTTCTTTTTTTGCAACAGCCCAAAAGAAGAACAGTCCACAGTTTTTTGCTGCTACCATTACAGCCGATGATATGAAACGGCATTTGTATGTAATTGCAGGTCCCGAAATGGAAGGAAGGGATACGCCTTCACTGGGTTTGGAAAAAGCGGCTGACTATATTGAAGCGCATTTTAAATCGCTGGGATTAACACCTGGCAATAAGGACAGCTATCGTCAATTGTTTCCACTTTACAAAGATTCAATGACGGCCACTGGTTTGAATATTAATGGTACCGCTTATGAACTGACCAAAGATTTTCAGCCCAACGTAACGCTAAATCATACAGCCGAAATGCGTTTTTCAGAAGTGGTTTTTGCCGGTTATGGCATTGTAGATGGCAATTTGGATGCATATAAAGATCTGGATGTAGCAGGTAAGCTGGTGATGATATTGGATGGATCACCTGCTGGGTATAAATCATCGGTTACAGGTTTTGCATCGCCTGCCAATGCATTTGCCAAAATTGGTAAAGCAAAAGAAAAAGGCGCAGCAGCAGTGATAATGATCTATGGCAACTATCCCCGCAAAACATTTACCAGCGCATCATCCTACAGCCTGCATGGTTATAAAGAAAGTATGTATCCATTGAGCTTTTCTGCATCAGAAGCTATTGCAGAAAAAATAATCGGTGATGAAGGCAAGGGTATTTTGGAAAAAATGAAAGCGGCGCCGTTGTCTTCAAAAACTTACAAAGCTGATGTGGCGCTGAATTATTTTAAAAGCACCAGTACAGCTCATGCACCCAATGTATTGGGGCTGCTGGAAGGCACGGATAAAAAAGATGAGTATGTGATCATCACTTCGCATTATGATCATGTGGGCAAAAGAGCTGATGGCACTATTTATTACGGCGCCGATGATGATGGCAGCGGCACAACCGGGATACTTGAACTGGCTGAAGCATTTGCCAAAGCAAAAGCAGCCGGCAAAGGCCCAAGAAGGAGCATCATCTTTATGACGGTAAGCGGTGAAGAAAAAGGATTGTGGGGCAGCGAATACTATGTCAATCATCCAATATATCCTTTAGATAAAACAACTGTTGACCTTAACATTGATATGATCGGCCGCATTGGCGAAGAATACCTGAAGGATAAAGATTCGCTGAACTATGTATATGTGATCGGCGATGATAAGCTGAGCACCGATCTTACTCCCATTACTGAAGCCATCAACAGCAAGTATTCAAAAATGAAACTTGACAGGAAATACAATGATCCCAATGATAAAAACCGCTTTTACTATCGCAGCGATCATTACAATTTTGCAGAGAAGGGAATACCTGTTATTTTTTACTTCAATGGCGTGCATGCCGATTATCACCGCCCCACCGATACACCCGATAAGATCAATTATAAACTGATGGCAAAAAGAGGACAGTTTATATTTTATACTGCATGGGAAATGGCCAACCGGGATGAAATGCTGAAAAGGGATTTGAAGCTGGAGAAGCCGAAGGGGTTTTGAAACCGCTAAAAGATTTATATTATTACAGTCATAAATAATTATTATGAACGTAAATCAGCCGGAAGAAAATGTGGTTTCGGGTTTGTATGAAAATTATTCTGAAACACAAAAAGAGATATTGGCTATTGAAACAAGAAAAACAAGAAATAAGCTGATCACTATAGCTTGTATAATCTTTCTTTTTGATCTTATAGCTTTAGCCTTTGCTGATGCAGTTAATCTCCTCACATTTCTCTGGATATTGATTGTTCCGGTTGTTTTTCTCGGGCTTGCTTTTTTTGCCATCAAAGAGCCATTGGCAGCTATCATTATTGTTTCTGTGATAATCGTTGGCATTTGGATTTATTCAATTATAATTACAGGCGGCGCCGCAGCAATAAGCGGGTGGCTTGGCAAAGCAATTATCATTTATCTTTTAATTGCCGGTTTTCAGAGTGCAAAAGAAGCAACAAGGATAAGGAAAGAACTGCAGAGTGCGGTATAAAATACTTGAACATCTTTTAAAAACCTGGCAGGAAGCCGGGTTTTTTTGTTGATATAACTTCGTGAGATTCACTATTAGAATAACACAATCGGAATTCTACTTTTTCAAAACTTGCTATTAAAGTGTCTGTCTGATTAAACCCACTCTCTCCTTCCCTGTCTATTATTCCGTAACCACTTTTTGAAAACAAAAAATTTGAACCATGCAATCAAAACTATTTTTTAAATCAACTATTATAGCAAGTGCTATTTTAATGTTTATATTAGTAAGCCATTCAGCATCTGCACAGCGCAGAGATCGCATTGAAGATGTTCGTGACAGAAGAGAAGACGTTCGTGACCGTCGGGAAAATGTAAGAGACCGCAAAGAGGACCGCCGTGATCGTCGTGAAGATCGCAGGGATAAAAGAGAAGACGTAAGAGATGCCAAACATGATGGTGGCCGCCTTGATAAACTGGAAGACAGGAGAGACAAACGTGAGGATGTAAGAGATCGCCGTGAAGATGTAAGAGACAGAAAAGAAGATGTTCGTGATCGTAAAGAAAACAGGAGAGATCGTCGTGAAGACCGCAGAGACAGGAGACATTAATACAACTACTCTACATATAAAACCCCGATTTTTTTGATCGGGGTTTTTGCTTATTGTATTTTATTTTCTTTTGTAAAAAGGTATCAGGCCGAAGAGAAATCTTCAATTTTCAATGTTCAATGTCCAACTTTTGATTCCGACTTCTGACCTCCGGCTTCCGGCTTCCGGCATCGGTATCACCATCCCAACACCCATGCAAAGATCAGCGGCGCTACAATTGTTGCATCGCTTTCTACAATATACTTTGGCGTTTTTATATCCAGTTTGCCCCAGGTGATTTTTTCATTGGGCACTGCGCCGGAGTAAGATCCAAATGATGTTGTTGAATCGCTGATCTGGCAGAAATAACTCCAGAACGGTACATCATGCCATTCAAGATCCTGGTACATCATGGGCACAACACAAATTGGAAAATCACCGGCTATACCGCCACCAATCTGGAAGAAGCCAACGCCTTTGCCTGAAGAATTTTTTCTGTACCAATCAGCAAGCCACACCATGTACTCAATACCATTTTTAACAGTGCTTGCTTTTAACTCCCCTTTAATCACATAGCTGGCGAAAATATTTCCGGTAGTACTGTCTTCCCAACCGGGAACAACGATTGGAATATTTTTTTCTGCCGCAGCTACCACCCAGCTATCTTTTGGATCAATTTCATAATACTGTTCCAGATCCCCGCTTAAAATTGTTTTGTATAAAAATTCATGCGGAAAATAACGTTCGCCATTTGCTTCTGCAGTCTTCCATTGTTTTTCCAAATGTTTTTGCAATCTGCGAAATGCTTCTTCTTCCGGTATGCAGGTATCAGTTACACGGTTGTAATGATTTTCCAATAACTCCCATTCCTGTTCGGGTGTAAGATCCCTGTAGTTGGGAATGCGTTTGTACTTGGAATGTGCTACAAGATTCATCACATCTTCTTCAAGGTTGGCGCCGGTGCAACTGATGATATCAACCTTTCCCTGCCTTATCATTTCAGCAAGAGAAATTCCAAGTTCGCCGGTGCTCATAGCGCCGGCTAACGTAACCATCATTTTACCACCATCATTCAGGTGTGCTTCATAACCTTTGGCAGCATCTACCAGGGATGCAGCATTAAAGTGACGATAGTGATGTTGGATAAATTGTGAAACGGGTCCTTTACTCATGATCAAAAAATTTAAGGGCCGCCTTCAGATCACAATAGGGTGAGACATTGCGGAGTGCAAATGTACGGGTTTGAAGAAAAAAAAATCCCGCCATCGCTGGCGGGACCATTACTCATCCTGCTTCGTATTGTTATTTTTTTACTCTTTCTTTTTGAAGAATTTCACCTGCGCTGTTCAGTTTGACTTTGTATCTTTTATTTTTTTGATCAACTGTAATCGCATAATGTGTTCCATCATCATTGGTGATCTCTCTTATTTCAATCACTGATTCACCTCCAAACTGTTTTTCAATTGAACGCATAACAGTTAAAGGCAATTGATTGAAGAAAAGATTTCTCACAGAACCTGCAAATTCAGCGTTGGGTGTAAAGTAGGCAATAGTGCGATGATCGGCCCATACAAATGTTGCTTGTAAATAACCGTCTTCTGCTGTTGACCATTTTACATGTGAAGCGCCGGCAAATTGTTTTTTAAATGCTAATTCAACCGTGGGATTTTTTTCAGACCCGGGATTTGCAAAGATGCTGATGCCGGATACTGCCAGCATCATTGTTAAGATTAATGTCTTTTTCATAATTAAAGGTTTAAGGTTAATGTATTTAAGACAGGACGATAATGCTTTGTTTTTTTAAGGAACGGATTTTTATAAGGCTAAAGGTTTAATGGTTATTGGCTTTGCGTTTTGAAAGAGAATACAAAACCCCGTTTTCTTTAGCAGAAAGACGGGGCTTGTTTTTACCACACACCAAAACTAACTGCTTATGAGATTTATATTTTAGCTGACTTCTTGTAGACATTCCATGCGCCGCCGCTGGTTGATTTCATTACTGCTTTTGAATCTGCATTTTCCAAAGTGATGTAATAATTAGTGCCATCACTGTTAGATATTTCAAACAGATCGGAGATCCAGTAACCTGCATGATTTTTTTTCAGGCTTGTTTGAAGATTCAGAGGCAGGTCAAGTGAGCTGATGTTGCGTGTTACAGCCATCAATTCGCCATCCAATTGGTAGAAGGCATAAACATATTGCCCATTGTAAACGAAAGATGCTTTATAGAAAGTTGTGTTAGTTGTCCACTTTACATCTTTTGCGCCGGCAAACTCACGGCTGAAAGCATTCAATACTTTAGTGTCCACATTTGTGTCGCTGGCAAATGCAGTAAAACTGCTAATTGCGATGGCCAGCATTAAGAAAATCTTTTTCATGACTTTTGGTTATTTAATGATTAAGGTTTTGTTTTTAAAAATTGTCTCCCGATAATCATCGGGATGGTAAGTATGACGATGTAAAAATATAGCAGGTTACAGGCGATGACAAGCTAATTAGGATTAATGGGAATGGCTGTTAAACACTGTTAACAGAGGTTTCGTTTTATTAACCGTACATCCTTATTTTTTTGCCTTTTATAAGGGGTGTTTCCGCAATTGATACAATATTTTATTTTTCTTATTCCAAAAATATTTAGATATTTGTCTAAATATTTAACGAATCAATTGAGTAAACAGGACCAATAAAAAAATTTTAAACAGAGATGAATTCAATTTTTAAAGCACTGAATGATCCGACCCGAAGGGAAATACTGCAGCTCTTGCAGGAAAGAGATATGACGGCAGGCGAAATAGTTGAACGCTTTAAAATATCCGGCCCCAGCATATCACATCATCTTGATCTGCTGAAGCAGGCAAAGCTTGTGATAGCGGAAAAAGAAGGGCAATACATTTATTATTCACTCAATACAACAGTGGTGGATGAAATAGTGAAATGGTTATTACAATTTAAAACGAAAAAGAAGTAAATCTCCATTTGATCATAAATAATAAAAATATACAAATGACAAAATACTTTAAGTTCCTGGTTTGGTTTATTGGTCTTATACCAGTTATTTATCTTGGTATTACCTGGTCTTCACTTCCCGAAAAAGTGGCTATGCATTTTAATCTCGAAGGGCAGCCTGACAGGTATGGCAATAAATCGGAATTGTTCATCGTCATCGGCGTTCTTAGCCTGATGAGTGTAGGCATCTATTTTTTGCTAACCAATATTTATAAAATAGATCCCAAAAAACATGCGCCGGAAAATAAAGGCCGCCTTCAGCGTATGGGTTTTGCTGTTACTGTATTTATGTCGGCCCTTGCCTGTTATATTATTTACAGTACTGCAAAAGGAACTATTGAGTTTGGGATGCGTTATATTTTTGCCGGTGTTGGTTTGCTCTTTAGCCTGATGGGTAACTATATGCACACAATAAAGCCAAACTATTTTGCCGGCTTAAGATTACCCTGGACATTGAATAATGAAAATAACTGGCGCAAAACTCATTTGCTGGCAGGTAAGCTGTGGTTTGCCGGCGGATTATTACTGGCGATTTTATGTGTTTTACTGCCTGATAAAATTTCTCTCATTTTATTTTTTATTACTATGCTCGTATTAGTCATCATTCCTGTTGTTTATTCTTATCGTTTGTATAAAAAAAACCTGGAAGCGGGAAATAATACAGCGGCTTAAGTGGTGAATGGTCAATAGTGAATAGTGAATGTCCTGGATGTCAATCGCCCATCGCTTATTCAATGTCGTTTACTTAAGACATTTTTATTGAGCATTGATCCCGATAACTATCGGGAGAGCATTGAGAATTGAACATTTATTCCGGGAGAAATGTTCATTCCCTAAGTAAACGACATTGATTAACCACTCACCATTCACTCTATTCACTATCTTTAAGCGATGAACTACCTGGCCCATGCTTATCTCTCATTCAATGATCCGGAAATAATGCTGGGCAATATGATCAGCGATTTTGTAAAAGGCAAAAAGAAATTTGATTATCCCGACCGCATTCATGCAGGCATTACACTTCACCGGATGATCGATACGTTTACAGACGATCATCCGGCAACTAAAGAAGCAAAAGAATATTTTCGTCCGCATTACCGGCTATACAGCGGCGCTTTTATTGATGTGGTGTATGATCATTTTTTAGCTATTGATCGAAATGAATTTACCGATGCTTCGTTGCTTGCTTTTTCAAACCAGGTTTATCAATTGCTGGAAGAAAGAAAGCAATGGTTGCCTGTATATTTTGCAGGCATGTTTCCGTATATGAAAACCCAGAACTGGTTATTTAATTACAGAACGGTATGGGGAACAGAAAAAAGCTTTGCCGGCATCGTTCGCCGGGCTGCCTATCTCAACCAAAGCGAAACAGCCAATGATATTTTTAATAAGTACTACCAACCTTTACAAACCTGTTACCGTCATTTCTGGGCAGAAGTAAAGCCTTATGCCCATCGCCAGCTTGCGCTGTTGACTAAGGCTGGAGAACTATAAAACCCGATGGCCCAACAGTCTAATCTCTTATTTTTGCAAATACTTTTTTTCTGTAAAATGAGTTATTGGGTATGGAATGTTACCCAGAAAAGACAAATGAGTTTGTTATGAAACGAAATGTTTTTTTGCCGTCTCTTTTTTTATTGTTCGGTATTGCATCTATAGCCCAGTCCGGGCTTCCTGCCGTTGACAAATCACCGATGGACATGTGTTATTACCCGGCTCAATATCCAAGTTTAAAAACACAGGATAGAATTACAGAGCCTCTTACAGCAAGAGTGATTTACAGCCGCCCAAAGAAAGAAGGAAGAACAATATTTGGCGGCGTAGTGGAATATGGAAAACTCTGGCGGCTCGGCGCTAATGAAGCCACAGAAATTGAATTTTACAGACCTGTGATCATTGCCGGAAAAAAAATACCAAAAGGCCGCTATACTCTCTTTGCTATTGTAAATGAAAAATCCTGGACATTCATTATTAATAAAGAAACGGATGTTTGGGGATCTTTTAAATACAACCAGGCTAAAGATGTGGTGAGAGTGATAGCCCCTGTCCAGGTGCTGAATGAACCGGTAGAATCATTGGCGATGACTTTTGAAAAGCAAAACCAAAGTATCAACCTTGTAATAGCATGGGAAAATGTGAAAGTAGCAATGCCTGTTTCTTTATAATACGTAAATATGAAGCCAACTAATAAAACTCCGTTTCTTTTTGTATTAACATTTCTTTTGGCTATTGCCTGTAATGAAACACCTGAACAGCAGGAGCCGGCTGAACAAAAACCAAAGCCCGATACATCGGAGAAAAGACAATCCGAAATAATGATTAATCCATACGCCAGTGTTGATATTTCTCCAATGGATATGAGTTATTTCCCGGTTGATTATCCTAAACTGAAAATGGCTAATGCCAATATTGCGCCGCCTGTAATAAGACTGATCTATAGCAGACCTCATTTGCAGCGGCGGGCTTTATTCAATGGTATTTTAAAATATGAAGAGCCGTGGCGATTAGGCGCTAATGAATCATCTGAAATAACTTTTTACAGATCAGTTACCATACAAGGCAAAAAAATTCCTGCAGGCCGTTATATTATTTATGGTATTCCCCGCCAGGATAAATGGACTATTATTCTCAATTCTAATATTGATAGCTGGGGATTAAAACAGGATTCCAGCAAAGATATTGGCCGCTTTGATGTTCCTATCTCCACCAATGGTGTATCGCTTGAATACTTTACAATGGTATTTGAAAAAACAGATAGCGGAGCCGATCTCGTCATTGCGTGGGCTGATGTTGTTGCAAGATTGCCAATCAAGTTTTAGCCGGCGCATCGCAAATAGCTGACTTCTTCTCTAACAATTTTTTCTGATATCTTATCAATTCGTCAGACCAAGGTCAGACGAACGAATTAAAAAACTTCTTCGATCTTTACAGCATGTGTGGCATTGCCGGTATTATTCAATCTGATCCCAATCAGTACAGCATTCAACATTTAAAAAAAATGACTGATGCGCAGGCCCACCGCGGGCCTGATGGAGAAGGCTTTTGGCAAAATCATAATGGCAAAGTAAAACTGGGTCATCGCCGCCTTTCTATCATTGATCTTAGTAATGCCGCAGCGCAGCCGATGCATTATTGGCCTGTTCCCGGTGAAGGAGATCCTTATACCATTATTCACAATGGTGAAATATATAATTACATCGAATTAAGAAACGAGCTACAAAAAAAAGGGTATTCTTTTTTTACTCAATCTGACACGGAAGTTATTCTTGCTGCTTACGATCACTGGAAAGATGAATGTGTAGAACATTTTGACGGCATGTTTGCCTTTGCCATTTGGGATGAAAAAGAACAGGAACTATTTGCAGCAAGAGATCGGTTTGGCGAAAAACCATTTTTTTATTCTTTAACCAAAGGACAATTTCTGTTTGCATCAGAAATGAAAGCCTTATGGGCAGCCGGTATTCCACGAACCGTTAATCTTAAAATGTTATTTAATTATATAACGATTGGTTATACTGATAATCCCGAAAGACCTGAAGAAACCTTTTTTGAGAATATTTTTAAACTTCCTGCAGCTTCAAGACTTTATTATTCACCGGCAACCGGCGAACCGGATATTGAAAAATACTGGGACATTGATGCCAATA
>Ga0187893_10005333_pt1 | contig 23201 bp, 22 predicted proteins | sample MA1701074metaG_FD_139574 | JGI IMG/M metagenome (GOLD analysis project Ga0187893, IMG submission 139574) | White microbial mat communities from a basaltic lava cave in the Kipuka Kanohina Cave System on the Island of Hawaii, USA - MA170107-4 metaG ...
AAGGACGGACGGGGCAAGGAAGATCCGGGCGGGTTCGGCCGGCACGGCGCCAGGGCCTATCAGGCGGCGCTCGAAGCGGTCTTCGCGATTCCGATCGCCGGTGGGCTCGGCTACTGGGCGGACACGCGCTTCGATACCGGTCCCATCCTGCTCCTGGCCGGACTCGTGTTGGGCTTCGCCGCCTTCGTGGTGCGGATCATGCGCATGCGCGGTTTGATGGTGGGTACGAGCGAAGAGAGCGAGAGCGAGCGGGACGAGCGGTGACGAGGACGATCGAGGAGCGAGCGGTGCTGGGGTACAGCCTGGCGTTCTCGGCAGGCGGCGTGGCCGCCTCGTGGGCGCTCGTCTCCCCGCGCTTCGCTGGCAGCCTCGCGCTCGGCGCGGCGCTCGAGGCGATGAACTTTCGCGCCCTGTTCGGCTACTGGCGGCGCGCTCTGCTCGGAGGCGAGCGCGAGCGCTGGACCCGCTTCGCGAGCTTCGGCCTCAGGCTCGTGGTGCTCGCGGCCGCGATCTGGGCGGCGCTCGAGTACGGCGCGCATCCGGTGGGCCTCCTGCTCGGGCTCTCCGTGGTGGTGCCGGCCGTGGTGCTCGCCGCCTGGCGCGCGCGGCCCGCGCCCGATCCCACGGCGCCTGCGCTCGCGGCCGACGATCCGTCCTGGAACGCCTGGGATCCCTGGCTCGCTCGTGAGCGCGAGCTCGAAGACGACGAGGTCGAGCCGTGAATCTGTTCAGCTGGCTCGAGCACGCGACCCACGTGCCGTGGGTGATCTGGTCCGCGCTCTTCGCGAGCGCGCTGCTCCTCGTCTCGGGCCTGCTCGTGCGCGAGCGGCTCGCCGCGGCGCAGGGCGGCCTCGTGCCCGATCAAGGCTTCACGCTCCGCAACGTGCTCGAGCTGCTCGTGGAGATGCTCTCCGGGCTCGCCCAGCAGAACATGGGGCCCAACTGGCGCAAGTACTTCCCGCTCATCGGGACGCTCTTCTTCTTCATCCTGATCTCGAACCTGCTCGGCCTGATCCCCGGCTTCGCAGGCGCCACGAGCAGCGCAGACACGACGTGGGCGTGGGCCATCATCTCGTTCGTGGTTCACCAGTACGTGGGCATCAAGGAGCACGGCTGGAAGTACATCTATCACTTCCTGGGTCCGAGCCTGTTCGACGTGAAGGTGGGCGGCCGCAAGATCCACGTTCGCCTGCTCGCGCCTCTCTACATGATCATCGAGTCGATCAGCCACGTCTCGCGCGCGTTCACACTCGCGGTGCGGCTCCTCGCCAACATGTTCGCCGACCACACCGTGGTCGCCGTCTGGCTGCTGCTCGTGCCGGCCGTGGTGCCGGCCATCTTCATGGGCCTGGGCGTGATGGTCGCGTTCCTGCAGGCCTACGTGTTCGCACTGCTCTCGATGATCTACATCGGTCTCGCGCTCGAGGACGCCCACTGAGGCGCGCTCGGGTCCGGGCCTTCCACCAAACGAGGAGAAGATTCGATGTCGAAACTCACCAAGCTCGCGTTCTGGACGCTCGCGGTGTTGCTCGTGCCGCTGGCCGCGGCGGCCCAGGGCGCGGAGGCGAGGAGTGACTCGAGCTGGGGCTACGCACTCGGCGCCGGCCTCGCGATCGGGCTGGCCGGCCTCGGCTGCGGCATCGGCCAGGGCCTCACCGCCGGCAACACCACCGCCGGCATCGCGCGCAATCCCGGCGCCTCGGGCAACATGTTCACGAGCTTCATCCTGGGCATGGTGCTGATCGAGTCGATCGCGATCTACGGTCTCGTGATCGGCTTCATGCTGCAGGGGAAGATCGGCTAGCGCGAGGAGAGAAGCGTGGCGGAACCGGCTCCGGACTCCGTGTACCGGCCGACGGCTCCGCCACGCGCGCTCGCTCCCGATCCCGAGGCCGACGCGCACGCGAGCACGATCCTGCGCGACGGCTACGTCGTGCTGCGCGAGGTGCTCTCGCCCGAGGAGCTGGGAGCGATGCGAGCCGCGCTCGCCGACGACGGCGGCTGTCGCGTGCCGCGCCCGCGGCCCATGCACGGCGTATCGGCGATCTGGGCGCTCGACGAGTTCACGGAGGAGAACGGCGCCACGCAGCTGATCCCAGGCAGCCATCTCTGGAGCGACGACTCACCGCCCCCGCGGAGCGAGGACGCCGTCTCGATCACGATGCCCGCCGGCTCCGTCGTGGTGTTCGCCGGCACGCTCCTGCACCGTGGCGGCGCGAGCCGCGGCGGCGATACACGCCTCGGTGTCACCCCGCAGTACTGCCAGCCCTGGGATACGTGGACGGCGTCCACCCGAAGCGGCTGATCGACCCGGACTACGCGCGCCGGCGCCGGGCCGAACGGAGGTCGTAGCCGACCCAGCACCCGTGCTCGAAGCCGCAGCGCGGCGCGGAGGGCAGCTGTCGTGACTCCGTTCGCCTCACGCGAGGCAAGGCCTCGCGTGGGCTCACTGCGCGCTTCGCTTGCAGAGCGACCTCCCGGGCGAGAGCAGCGACGCGGGCCTCACCCCGTTGTTCATCCCGCGCCGCAGCCGAGCCCCCGCCCGGGAGCTCGCAGCCCGCCTCGGCCCCCGGTCCCGATGAAGGGGCGCTCGGCAGGTGAGCGTTGCGCGGAGCAACTCGCGTGCCACCCTGCGCGCGTGCGAGGCTGCGAGCGGAGCGATGGCGGGACGCGGGCTTGGCGCGCGCGGCCCCCGTGCGGTCGCGCGCGGCGTGAACGCGTGGCGGGCGCGCCCGCGTGACGCGCGGTTCACTCGTCGTCTTCGAGGGGCTCGACGGCTCGGGCAAGTCCACGCAGCTCCCGCGGCTCGCCGCGCGCCTCCGCGCGCGCGGGTACGAGGTGCTCGAGACGCGCGAGCCCCACGACTCGGCGCCCGGCCGGCGGATCCGGGAGCTCGCGCGGAGCCATGCCGCGGTCGCGCCCGAGGCCGAGCTCGCGCTCTTCCTGGAGCAGCGCCGGCTCCACGTCGCGGAGCGCATCGCGCCGGCGCTCGCGCGCGGCGAGGTCGTGCTCTCCGACCGCTACTTCCTCTCCACGGTCGCGTACCAGGGCGCGCGGGGCCTCGACCCCGCGGCGCTCCTCGCCGCGAACGAGGCCGAGTTCCCGCTCCCGGACCTGGCGCTCCTCCTCGAGCTGCCGCCCGCCGCCGGGCTCGCGCGCGTGGCCGCGCGGGGCGCCCCGAGCGAGCCGGCCTTCGAGCACGCCGGGTTCCTGGCGCGCGTCGCCGCGATCTTCGCCGCGCTCGAGCGCTCTTATCTCGAGCGGATCGACGCCGCGGGGACGCCCGAGGCGGTCGAGGCCCGCATCGCCGCGGCCGTCTCGCGGCGGCTCGGCTTGCTCTAGGCCGGTGGAGCGCAACAATCGCCCGACGCACCATGGGCCAGTCCGCCGCCCCGCTCGCAGAGGACCTCGCCGCCCGCTTCGGCGCGGTGCGCGCCGCGACCGAGCGGCTCGCCGAGCCGCTCTCGCCGGAGGACACGACGGCCCAGTCGATGCCGGACGCGAGCCCCGTGAAGTGGCACCTCGCGCACACGAGCTGGTTCTTCGAGACGTTCCTGCTCGAGTCCGTCCCCGGCTACCGCCCGCTCGAGCCCGCCTACCGCGTGCTCTTCAACTCCTACTACAACGCGGTAGGCGAGCAGCACCTCCGCCCCGAGCGCGGACTCGTGACGCGGCCGGGCCTGGCCGAGGTGCGCGCCTACCGCGCGCACGTCGATGCCGCGTGCCAGGCGCTCCTCGCGCGCGGCGCGCTCACGCCCGCGCAGTGCGCCGTCCTCGAGCTCGGTCTCCAGCACGAGCAGCAGCACCAGGAGCTGATCCTCACGGACCTGAAGCACCTGCTCGCGAAGAACCCGCTCCATCCGGTGTATCGCGCGCGGCCCCCTGCAAGCGAGAGCGCGCAGCGAGGGCGGAGCCCGAGCGGAGTCATGGGCTGGCAGGTGCAGCCGACCGGGCTCCGCGAGATCGGTCACGCGGGGGCGGGCTTCGCGTTCGACAACGAGGGCCCGCGTCACCGCGTCTTCGTGCACGCCTTCGCGCTGGCCTCGCGGCTCGTGACGAACGGCGAGTACCTCGCGTTCGTCGAGGCCGGCGGCTACCGGCGCCCCGAGCTCTGGCTCTCGGACGGCTTCGCGGCGGCCGGCGCGCAGGGCTGGCGCGCGCCGCTCTACTGGCTCGAGCGCGACGGCGTCTGGCAGGAGTTCACGCTCGCGGGGCTCCGCGAGCTCGTGCTCGACGAGCCGGTCGCGCACGTCTCGGCCTACGAGGCCGACGCGTACGCGCGTTTCGCGGGCGCCCGGCTCCCGACCGAGGCCGAGTGGGAGATCGTCGCCGCGGAGGCTCCGGTCGCCGGGAACTTCGTCGAGAGCGGGCGTCTCCAGCCCGCGCCACTGACTTCGCTCGACGGTCCAGCACAGCTCTTCGGCGACGTCTGGGAGTGGACGTCCTCCGCCTACGCGCCCTACCCCGGCTACCGACCGCCCGCCGGCGCGCTCGGCGAGTACAACGGCAAGTTCATGGCGAATCAGCTCGTGCTGCGGGGCGGCTCGTGCGCCACGCCGCGCTCGCACGTCCGTGCGAGCTACCGGAACTTCTTCCATCCCGACGCGCGCTGGCAGTGGAGCGGCATCCGCCTCGCGCGCGACGCGGCATAGACCGGAGGCTCCTTGCGAAGACTCCTCGCCCTCTCCCTCGTGCTGAACACCCTGGTGCTCGCGGCGCTCGTCTGGTTCGGCCTCGGGCCGGGCCGCATGACCCTGATGCGCTCCTTCCTGGAGGGGCACCAGGCGCGCCGCGTGAGCGCGTTCGAGGCCTTCCCCCTCGTGCCTGACGACGTGGTGTTCCTCGGCGACAGCATCACCGAGGGTGGGCCCTGGGAGGAGCTCTTCCCGGGCGTGCGCACGCGCAACCGCGGCATCGGCGGCGACACGAGCGAGGGCGTGCTGCGGCGCCTCGATCAGGTGACGCGCGCCGCGCCGAGCAAGGTCTTCGTGCTGATCGGCACGAACGATCTGTTCCGCGGCGCCGCCGAGGCGGAGGTCGTCTCCAACATCGAGGAGATCCTCGACCGTGTAAAGGAGGAATCGCCCGACACCGAGGTGTACCTCCAGAGCGTGCTGCCGCGCGCGGCGAGCGATCGCGCGTCCGTCGAGGCGCTGAACGCGCGGCTCGCCGAGGTGGCAGGCGAGCGGGGCGCCGCGTGGGTCGACCTCTACCCGAGCTTCCTCGACCCCGAGACGGGCGGGATCCGCGCGGAGCTCTCGAACGACGAGCTCCACCTGCTCGGGCCCGGCTATTCGCTCTGGAAGGAGCAGATCGAGGGGCTCGTGCGCGCGGGCGCCGAGCCGGAGCTCGAGCTGCCGGCCGAGGACGTGGACCTCGCGCCGCAGCATCCCGAGGCCGCGACGGACCAGGAGGGCTTCTAGCGATGGAGCTGAACGGGATCGCGCACATCCAGCTCACCGCGAACGACGCGGCCCGCTCGCTGCCGTTCTGGGAGAAGCTCTGCCAATTCTTCGAGATGAAGACGCTGATCAAGAACGAGACGATGGTCTACTGCATCGGGAGCCGCACCGGCGTGCTCGTGCGCGAGGCGCCCGCCGAGAAGCGCGGCGGGCGCTTCGACCAGGACCGGGTCGGCCTCCACCACTTCTGCTTCCGCGCGCGGGAGCGCGAGCAGGTGGACGAGGCGCACCGCTTCGTCGCCGAGCAGCTGCGCGCAAAGATCGTGCACCCGCCGCGCGAGGACGGCTTCGCGCCCGGCTACTACTCCGTGCTCTTCGAGGATCCCGACGGGATCCGCGTCGAGGTGAACTTCGTGCCCGGCCGCGGCCATCTCGACCGGCTCGAAGGCCGCTCGTAGAGCGGGGACGTTCTTCAAGACGTCAAATCGTTCGGGCCAGGTTTCGACGATTTGAAGAACGTCCCCGCTTCGGGGTGCCAGCGCGCGAGGAGGAGCACGCCGAGCGCGACGGAGAGCGCGGCCGGCGCGAGCCAGGCGAGCGGCGTGTGGCCGCTCCCCGTGTTGAAGCCCTCGATCGGGAGCGCCTCCTTCCACGCGAGCGCCGCGAACCCGGCGGCGCCGCCGAGCATCTGGAGCAGCACGCACGGGAGGATCGAGCCCGAGGCGAGGCGGAGCCCGCCGAGGAGCAGGCCCTCGAGGAACGCCTGCACGCCGAACGAGAGCACGCGGTAGGGGTCGAAGAGGCCGAAGCTCGCGCGCACCAGGCCGAAGAGCACCGCGGTGAGCGCGACGCCGCGCACCGGCCCGAGCGCCGCCGCCACGCCCTGCTGGATCACGCCGCGGAAGAAGAACTCCTCGAGCACGGGGCGGAGCAGCACGATGAAGAGCACGAGCTCGAGGGCGGCGAGCCCGAGGGCGGGGTCGCTCGCCGCGGCGTCCGCCGGCTCCACCGCGGGGAAGAGCCGCTGGATCCAGTTGTCGAGCTCGCTCGCGAGCAGGACGGCGGGCACGAGCAGCAGCACGGGCAGCAGGAGGCGCGGCGCGAAGCCGCGGAGCCCGATGCGGCGCTCGGCCGGCTTCGGGAGCGCCCGCGCGGCGAGCGTGCCCGCGCCGCCGAGCCCGAGCGCGCTCCCGAGCGCGAGGCCGAGCGTGCCGCCGGTCGCCGGCGTCGCGATCACCGCCACGAGCATCATCACGCTCCAAGCGAGCCCGGTGAGCGCGACCGCGCCGGCCGGGCTCGGCGCGGGCTCCCTCCCCGGCGCGGCCTCGCTCACGAGACCACCGCGGCGAGCGCGCGGCCGGTGTGGCTCGCGGCGACGCGCGCGACCTCAGCCGGAGTGCCCGCTGCGACCAGCTCTCCGCCCGCGGCGCCGCCCTCGGGCCCGAGGTCGATCACCCAGTCGGCGCTCGCGATCACGTCGAGGTGGTGCTCGACCACGACGACCGTGTTGCCGAGCTCGACCAGCCGGTGGAGCACGCCGAGCAGGTTCGCGACGTCCGCGAAGTGGAGGCCGGTGGTCGGCTCGTCGAGCAGATAGAGCGTACGGCCGGTCGCGCGCCGCGAGAGCTCGCGCGCGAGCTTGATGCGCTGCGCCTCGCCACCCGAGAGCGTGGTCGCCGGCTGGCCGAGCTGGAGATAGCCGAGCCCGACGGCAGCGAGCGTCTCGAGCGGGCGCCGGAGCGCAGGCATGTTCTCGAACAGCGTGAGCGACTCCTCGATGCTCGTCTCGAGCACCTCCGAGATGCTCTTGCCCTTGAAGCGCACCTCGAGCGTCTCGCGGTTGTAGCGCCGGCCGGCGCAGACCTCGCAGGGAACGAAGAGGTCGGGCAGGAAGCTCATCTCGACCCGGAGCACGCCGTCGCCGTCGCACGACTCGCAGCGCCCGCCCTTCACGTTGAAGGAGAAGCGGCCCGGCCCGTAGCCGCGCACGCGCGCCTCGGGCACCTGGCTCATGAGCCGGCGGATGCCGTCGAACGCACCGGTGTACGTCGCCGGGTTGCTGCGCGGCGTGCGCCCGATCGGCGCCTGGTCGATCTCGATCACCTTGTCGAGCTTCTCGGCGCCGAGCATGCGCTCGTGGCGGCCGGGCACGGCGAGCGCGCCGTGGAGCTTCCGCGCGAGGATGCGGTGGAGCGTGTCCGAGACGAGCGTGGACTTCCCAGAGCCCGAGACGCCGGTCACCACCGTGAAGCGCCCGAGCGGGAGCTCGACGGTCAGGTCCTTCAGGTTGTGCTCGCGGCAGCCGACGAGCACGAGCCGTTCGGCGTCCGCGCACGGGCGCGGCACGCGCGCCGCGCGCCGCCGCCGCCCCGCGAGCCACGCGCCCGTCTCCGAGCGCGGGTCGCGCGCGATCTCGGCGGGCGTGCCTGCCGCCACCACCTCGCCGCCGTGGACGCCCGCGCCCGGGCCCATGTCGATCACCCAGTCAGCGCGGCGGATCGTGGCCTCGTCGTGCTCGACGACGACCACCGTGTTCCGCGCGTCGCGAAGCCTTTCCAGGCTCGCGAGGAGGCGCTGGTTGTCGCGCGGGTGGAGGCCGATCGAGGGCTCGTCGAGGATGTAGAGCACGCCCATCAGCTGCGAGCCCACCTGCGTGGCGAGGCGGATGCGCTGCGCCTCGCCGCCGGAGAGGCTCGTCGCCGGCCGGTCGAGCGTCAGGTAGTCCACGCCCACGTCGGCGAGGAAGCGGAGCCGCTCGCGGATCTCGGCGAGCACGCGGTCCGCGACTGCGCGCTCCTTCGGGCCGAGCTCGAGCGCGTCGAGGAACGCGTGCGCCTCGCCGATCGTGAGGCGCGCGAGCGCAGGGAGCGCGAGCCCGCCGAGCTTCACGTGCCGCCCCGGGAGCGCGAGGCGCGTGCCCTCGCAGGCGGGGCACGGCCCCGGCCGCGCGTAGCGGAGCAGCTCCTCGGGCAGCACGTCGCCGTCCTCGCGGCGCCGCTCGAGCTCGCCGAGCACGCCGTCGAAGGTGCGTCTCACCTTCTGGAGGCCGCGCTTCCCGAACGCGAAGGCGATCTCGCGCGCGCCGGTGCCCGTGAGGATCTGCTCGCGGGCGCGCGCGGGCAGCTCGCGCCACGGCGTGTCGAGCGAGACGCCGAGCGCGTCGGCGACGCCGGCCAGCACCTGGCGGTAGTAGCGCGGCATGCCGCGCCCGCCCCACGGCGCGATGGCCTCGCCGAGCGGGCGGTCGGCGTCGGGCACGAGCCTCTCGGGGTCGAGCTCGGCCGAGCTGCCGAGGCCGTCGCAGCGCTCGCAGGCCCCGGCAGGGCTGTTGAAGGAGAAGAGCCGCGGCGCGAGCTCCGGGAACGAGACGCCGCAGTCCGCGCAGGCGTTCGACTGCGAGAAGAGCTCGCGGCCGCCGTCGCCCTCGACGAGCGCGAGGCCGTCCGCGAGGCGGAGCGCCGTCTCGAGCGACTCGACGATGCGCGCGCGCACGCTCTCGCGCACCTGGATCCGGTCCACCACCAGCTCGATGTCGTGCTTCCTCGACTTCGCGAGGCGGAGCTCGCTGCCGAGCTCGCGGAGCTCGCCGTCGATGCGCGCGCGCACGAAGCCCTGGCTCGCGAACTCGGCGAGCTCCTTCTTGTACTCGCCCTTCCGCCCGCGCACCACGGGCGCCAGCACCTCGACTCGCGCGCCCTCGCCGCGGCGGAGCACGCGCTCCGCCATCTGCTCGACGGTCTGGCTCGCGATCGGCTTCCCGCAGCCCCAGCAGAACGGCTGGCCGACCCGCGCGTAGAGGAGCCGCAGGTGGTCGAGGATCTCGGTGACGGTGCCGACGGTCGAGCGCGGGTTGCGCCCGCTCGTGCGTTGCTCGATCGCGATCGCCGGCGAGAGGCCGTCGATCGACTCGACCTCGGGCTTCGCGAGCTGCTCGAGGAACTGGCGCGCGTACGCGGAGAGCGACTCGACGTAGCGGCGTTGGCCCTCGGCGTAGAGCGTGTCGAACGCGAGCGAAGACTTGCCGCTGCCCGAGAGCCCGGTGATCACGACGAGTCGCTCGCGGGGGATGTCGACGTCCACGTCCTTCAGGTTGTGGACGCGCGCGCCGCGGATCGCGATGTGGCTCGGCCCCGCCGTGACGCCCCGGGCGCCCGGCGCGGCGCCTGCCATCAGAACCCCTCGCTGGGCGGGGGCGCGTTCACGTCGGCGCCGGCGAAGATGCCCTTCTTCTCCACGAAGGTCTGGGCGCGGAGCTTGTCGACGAACTTCGCGTACTCCTCGCCCATGCGCTCCTCGAAGAGGGCCTGCTGGAGGCGCGGCTTCGCCTTGTCGTACGGGAGCGGCACGAAGGCGCGGCGGTCCTCGACGAGCACCACGCCGCAGCCGAAGTCCGACTCGACGAGCTCGGAGAGGCCGCCCGGGCCGAGCCCCTCGACGGCGGGGCGCATCCAGCGCGCGAGCTCGCTCTCGTGCACCCAGCCCTGCGCGCCGCCCCGTTCGGGGTTCGTCTCGCTCACCTGGCGCGCCACGGCGTCGAAGGGCTCGCCAGCGACGACGCGGGCGCGTGCCTCCGTGACCACCGCGCAGGCCGTGGCACGCGCGCCGGGCTCCTCGCCCTTCGCCGTCACCACGATCAGGCGGAGGTCGAGCTCCTCCCCGCCCCGCGGCTGCTTCGCGAGCTGCTGGTCGTAGAGCGCGCGGATCTCCTCGTCCGAGACGCGCACGCCCGCCGCCACCACGTCGTTCAGCACCTTGGCGTGCTCGATCTCGCCGCGGATGCGCTCGCGGTAGGCGGCGTACGGCATCCCCTGCGCCTCGACGCTCTGCTGCAGCCTCTCCGGCGTGATGCCGTTCTCGCTCGCGATGCCGGCGATGGCCTGGTCCACCTCGGCGTCGCTCGCGGCGATCTCCGCGCGCTTCACCACCTGGCGGATCAGTGCGCGCTCGATCATCTGCTCGAGCACCTCGAAGTGGATGCGCTGCAGATCCTCGTTGCTCGCGCCGGCGGCGTGCGCGCGCGCCGCGGTGGGCGCGGCGGCCTCCATCACCTCGGAGAGGAGCACGATCTCGCCGCCGACCTGGGCCGCGATGCCGTCCGCGAGCTGCTCCGCGGCCACGGAGCCGGCCGCGAGCGCAAAGAGCAGGGCGAGGAGCGAGCGCATGGTCGGAGGACCTCTGGAAGCGCGGGAGGGTAACACCCGGCCCCGCGGGAGTCCCCCGGCGAGCTCAGAGCTCGTAGGCGCGCGCGCGCTCGTCGACGAGGCGCTGGATCGCTTCGCGCGCCTCGGGCAGCAGGGCGTCGAACTCGATGCCCATGCCGCACGGCAGGTTCGTGCGCTGCAGGTTGCCCGGCACGTTCGTGAGCACGACGCGGCCGGGTAGCGAGAACTCGCCGAGCGGGAGCGGCAGCACGACCTCGAGCGCGCCCCCGACCAGCGTGGGCCGCGTCGTCTCGAGGAAGCAGCCGCCCTCGGAGAGGCTGTAGACCCACGCGGGCTTCTCGCGCCCGCTGACCCGCACGCGCGCCGCGAGCTCGGTCGGCACACGCAGGTCGTGACGCACGGCGGTCTTCTCGGGGTTGCGGGGCGCCTGGATCGAGTGGAAGAGCGCGCGGTTCAGCACGAAGCGGAGCTCGCGCTCGTTGAAGGGCGTGAAGAGGCAGAGCCGCACCCCCCGCTCGCGGAGCCGCCGCTCGGCCTCGCGGCCGGGCCGGGCACCCACCGCCACGAAGCAGAGCCCGCCCGAGCCGGCGCCGCGCGCCAGCTGGTCGAGCTCGCCCGCGCGCGCCGGGAGCGCGAAGTCCGCCGGCAGCAGCACCGCGCGGAGCGGCTCGAGGGAGCGCCGGATCCGCTGGGCCGCCGCCCGCGGCTCGCCCTCGATCACCACCTCGTAGCCGAGCGCGCGCACCCGTGCGGCGAGGTCACCGCTCGCCCCGAAGCCGTAGAGCAGCACGTGTTCCGAGGGCCCCGGCGCCATGCGGGAGGGATCGGCCGGCCGGCCCTCACTCGTGAATCGCGAGGAGCCGCACGAGCGGCGCGTCCGGGTCGCCCCCGGCGCGCAGGTCGATCTCGCCGGCGAGGCACCAGCTGTCCTCGCCGGACGGGTCCGGCAGCACGTGCTGCACGCGCCAGCGGAGCGGCGCCACGCTCTCGAGCACGGTCTGGTCCGCGCGTCGCGCCGTGGGGTCGAAGCGGATGCGCTCGTTTGTTTCGAGGAACGGCGCGAGCGCTGCCGCGAAACGCGTGGCGTCCCAGGCGTCGTCCGGGTCCTGGCGCACCCAGCGCGCTGCCTCCTCGTAGTCGCCGGCGGCGAGCGCGCGCACGAGCGCCTGGAGCTCGGCTCGCACGCGCGCCTGGAGGGCGCGCGGCGTGAGCTTCTGGACTTCGTTCGGGCTCGGGCCTCCGCTCGGCTGCGCCTCGCTGCGCGCCGGGCTGCGCCCGGCTTGCGGCGCGGCTGGGGAGTCGCTCGCACGAGCCTCCCACTCTTGGAGCAAACTCGCGTCGGTGTGGCGCACGAGCTCGCGGAGGTAGGCGAGCACGTCGTGGAGGGCGTCCGTCTTGCTCGCGTCGGGCACCGAGCGGTCGAGCGCGCGCAGCACCTCGCCCAGGTAGCGGAGCAGGAGGCCCTCGCTCCGCTGGATGCCGAGGCGCCGCACGGCGTCGTCGAAGCTCTCGTAGCCCTCGAGCATCTCGCGCGCGACGCTCTTCGGATGGACGTCCTCCTCCGACACCCACGGGTGTCGGTCGGCGAAGATGCGGAAGGTCGCGCGGATGAACTCGGCCTCGGGCTCGGGCCAGCGGAGCGCGTCGAGCTTCGCGATGCGCTCCTCGTAGGGCACGCGCTCCGCCTTGAGCCGTGCCATCAGCTCGTCCTTCGCCTTCGTGAGCTGCGCGCGGAGGATCGGGACGGGATCCTCGACCGCGGCCTCCACCACCGAGAGCACCTGGAGCGCATAGTCGGGCGCCTCGCGATCGAGTGCGGCGATCGCCTCGACCAGCCAGAGCGAGACCGTCTGGTGGAGCGAGAAGTCGCGCTGGAGGTCGGGCGCGACGCTCGCGCGGTGGGCCGCCACCTGCACGATGCCCGCGGCGCGGAGCGCGCGGAAGCGGATCGCAGCGTCGCGGCGGAGGCGGCGCTTCCGCGCTGGGCTCTCGTGGCAGCGCTCGATCAGCTCGGCGAGCGCGCCGTAGCCGCCGCGGCGCCCGACGGCGTCGGGCTCGCGCTGGAGCAGCGTGAGGATCAGCCCGTGCGAGACGGCGAAGCTCGACACGAGGGTCTCGGGCGGCTTCCGGACGAGCTGCTCGAAGCTGTCGCGCGTCCACGACACGAAGCCGGGCGGCGGCGCGCGCCGCGGCGCCGGCTTCCCGCCGCGCGCCTGCTTCGCGGCGGCGGCCTTGTTCGCGGTGACGTGCTCGGGCGCCTGGCAGACGACGCTGCCGCGCTCGTCGAAACCCTTGCGCCCGGCGCGCCCGGCGATCTGCTTGAAGTCGCGCACGGAGAGGAGCCGCACGCGCTCGCCGTCGAACTTCGCGAGCCCCGAGAAGACGACGGTGCGGATCGGCACGTTCACGCCGACGCCGAGCGTGTCGGTGCCCGAGACGACGCGCAGCAGGCCCTGCTGCGCGAGCTGCTCCACCAGCAGGCGGTACTTCGGCAGGAGCCCCGCGTGGTGGAGACCCACGCCGTGCCCGATCATGCGCTTCATCTCCTTGCCGTTGGGCGTGTCGAAGCGGAAGCCGGCGATGGCCGCGGCGATGCGGTCGCGCTGCTCGCGCGTGGCCACCTTGGCGCTGGTGAGCGCGCTCGCGACCTCTGCCGCGGCGCGCTGCGTGAAGCTCACCACGTAGATCGGCGCGCGGCCCTCCTCGAGGAGGTCCTCGACCGTCTCGTGGAGCTTCGTGTCGCGCCACTCGTAGTCGAGCGGCACCGGCCGCTCGTCGCGGTGCACGTGCGCGACCGCGCGGCCGGTGAGCTCCGCGAGCCGCTCCTCGATCCCGGCGGTGTTGCCGAGCGTGGCCGACATCAACAGGAACTGGGTGCGGCGCAGGATCAGGAGCGGCACCTGCCAGGCCCAGCCGCGCTCGCGGTCCGCGTAGAAGTGGAACTCGTCCATCACCACGTAGGGCGCGTCGGTGCGCTCGCCCGAGTGGAGCGCGATGTTGGCAAGCACCTCCTCGGTGCAGCAGACCACAGGCGCCGCCCAGTTGATGCTCGCGTCGCCAGTCAGCATGCCGACGTTCTCGGGCCCGAAGGCGTCGCAGAGTGCGAAGAACTTCTCGTTCACGAGGGCCTTCACGGGCGCGGTGTAGAACGAGCGCCGGCCCTCGCAGAGCGCCTTGAAGTGGAGGCCGAGCGCGACGAGCGACTTGCCGGAGCCGGTGGGCGTCGAGAGGACGACGTGCTTGCCGGCCAGCAGCTCGAGGAGCGCCTCTTCCTGCGCGGGCCACGGCTCGAAGCCGGCGGCCACGGCCCAGCCGAGGAAGCGGTCGAGGATCGCGCCGGGGTCCGTGAGCGGCGCGCCGACGGGCACGCGCTCGATCAGCCGGGGCGCGGTCGCAGGAGCGGGGACGTTCTTCAAGACGTAAAAACGTTTAGCTCTTCGCGGGCGCGTTTTGACGTTTTGAAGAACGTCCCCGCTTTAGCCGTGCTTGGCAGCGAAGTCCCGCATGAAGCTCGCGAGCGCCTCGCAGCCCGCCTTCGGGAAGGCGTTGTAGATGCTCGCGCGCACGCCGCCCACCGAGCGGTGGCCCTTGAGCCCGGAGAAGCCCGCCGCCTCCGCCTCCTTCACGAAGCGCGCGTCGAGCTCCGGGCTCGGCGTGGTGAACGTCACGTTCATCAGCGAGCGGCTCCCCTCGCCCGCGTGCGGGCAGTAGAAGCCGAGCTCCGCGAGCGCGTCGTAGAGCACCCCTGCCTTCTCGCGATTCCGCCGCTCCATCGCGGCGAGCCCGCCGAGCCGCTCGATCCACGCGAAGACGCGCCCCATCACGAAGATCCCGAAGCTGGGCGGCGTGTTGTAGAGCGAGCCCTCCTTCAGGTGCGTGGCATAGCGGAGCATCGTCGGGAGATCGCGCACCGCGCGCTCCGCGAGGTCGCGGCGGATCACCACGAGCGTGACGCCCGCCGGCCCGATGTTCTTCTGCGCGCCCGCATAGAGCACGCCGTAGCGCGTGACGTCGAGCGGCCGCGAGAACACGTCGCTCGACGCGTCGCACGCGAGCCACACGCCCGCGGGCGGCGTGGGCTCCGTCGTCCACTGCGTCCCGAAGATCGTGTTGTTCGAGGTGAAGTGGGCGTAGACCGGCCGCTCCGACCAGCGGATCTCCGCGGGCCGCGGGATGCGGTCGTGGTTCGTAGCGGCAGTGGACGCCGCCTCGTGCACGCGCCCGTAGCGCTTCGCCTCGGCGACCGCCTTCTCCGACCAGGTGCCCGTCACCACGTAGTCGGCCGTGGCGCCGTCGGGCAGCAGGTTCGCCGGCAGCGTGAAGAACTGCGTCGAGGCGCCGCCGGAGAGGAACAGCACCGCATAGTCGTCGGGGATCGAGGCGAGCCGCCGGCACGCCGCCTCCGTCTCCTCGACCACGCGCTCGAACGCACCGCCGCGGTGGCTGTGCTCGAGCACGCCGATGCCGGTGCCGTCGAGGTTCCAGAGCGCCTGCTGCGCCTCGCGCAGCACCTCCTCCGGCAGCACGGCCGGACCGGCGGAGAAGTTGAAGATGCGCTGCTCGGGCATGGGCCCGAATGATTAGCGGACCCGCTCCCCTGTGCGACTGTACGCACACGTGACGCGGGTCGAGACACGCGCGGGCTGGGTGAGAGGGATCGAGCGCCGCGGCGTCCTCGCGTTTCGCGGCATCCCCTACGCCGCGCCGCCCACCGGCGCGCGCCGCTTTCGCGCGCCGGCGCCGGCCGCGCCCTGGCCGGGCGTGCGGGACGCGGCCGCTCCGGGGCCCGGCGCCCCGCAGCGCGGCGGCACGCTCGGCGGCGCCTTCGCGCGGATCGTGGGGCCCGCCGCCAGCGCGGAGGACTGCCTCACGCTCGACCTCTGGACGCCGGCGGCCGACGGCGCGCGGCGGCCCGTGCTGGTCTGGATCCACGGCGGCGCCTTCGTGATGGGAGCGGGGAGCGCGATCGCCTACGGCGGCGCGGCGCTCGCGCGCGATGGCGACGCCGTCGTGGTGACGCTCAACTATCGCCTCGGCGCGCTCGGCTTCCTCTCGCTCCAGGACCTCGCGCCCGGCTTCGATTCGAACCTCGGCCTCCGCGACCAACTCGCCGCGCTCGAGTGGGTGCGGGACAACGTGGCCGCGTTCGGCGGCGATCCCGCGAACGTCACCGTGTTCGGGGAGTCGGCGGGGGCGATGAGCGTCGGGGCCCTGCTCGGGACGCTTCGCGCCCGCGGGCTCTTCGCGCGCGCGATCGCGCAGAGCGGCGCTGCGCACAACACCGCGAGCCGCGAGGGGGCCGCTCGCGTGGCCGCGACCTTCCTCGCGGCGCTCGGCCTCGCGCGGGGCGAAGCCGAGCGGCTCCGCGAGGTCCCGGTGCCCGCGCTCCTCGACGCGCAATTCGCGACCGTCGCGCGCCTCGGCCTCGCGTACGGCACGCTGCCCTTCGAGCCCGCCGTGGACGGCGAGCTCCTGCCCGAGCACCCGCTCGACGCGATCGCGGGGGGAAGCGCGCGCGGCGTGCCGCTCCTGGTTGGGACGAACCGCGACGAGTGGAACCTGTTCCTGCTGGCCGACGCGAAGGCCCGCGCGCTCGACGAGGACGCGCTCCGCCGCCGCTACGCGCGCTCGCTCGGGCCGGCCGAGGTGGAGGGCGCGCACCGCCTCTACCGCGAGGCGCTGCCCAGCGCCTCGCCGCGCGCGCGCTGGGGCGCGTACCAGACGCACCGCGTGTTCACGGCGCCGGCTGCGCGCCTCGCGGAGCTCCAGGCCGCGCACGCGCCGACCTACGCCTATCTCTTCACGTGGTCGCCGCCGCTCGTGCGGCGGCGGGTGGGCGCGTGCCACGGGCTCGAGGTGCCGCTCGTGTTCGGGACCTTCCGGCACCCGCTGCTCCGCGGGCTCTACCTGGGCGGCGCGTCCTCCACCGCGGCCCGGCTCCAGCGCGCCTGGCTCGCGTTCGCGCGGAGCGGCTGCCCGGACCGCGGCGACGGCTGGCTCGCGGTCTCGGCGGCGAACCCCGCACCGCGCGTGCTCGGCGGCGACGACCGCGGCGCCTGGGCGGCCTTCGAGCAGGTGCAGGGCTTCTGGGCCGAGCGCGGCCACGGCTCGCGGGTGTGAGCCGCGCCCGGGCCACGCTCAGGCGGCGCCGCCCTCGCGCGTCTCGTCGAGGTGGGCGACGCAGTCGAGGAGCGTCACGCGCCAGTGCCCCGCCTCCTCGAGCACCGTCACCGAGCCGTTGCGCCAGCCGGGCCGCTCGAGCACGAGACCGGGCGCGAGCTTCGCGTGCCGCGACACCACCGAGTGGCACACGAGGCCGTGCGTCACCACCGCGATCGGGCCGCCCGCCGCGCGCGCCGCGGCGTCCACGCGCCGCCACGCCCGCTCCACCCGCGCGTGGAACACCTCCCAGCTCTCGCCGCCGGGCGGCGTGTAGCCCGGCGCGAACGGGTCGAGCCCGAGCTCCGCGTACGGGCGCCCGCGGAGCTCCCCGAAGTTCCGCTCCGCGAGCTCGGGGTCGCGCTCGAGCGGTGCCCCCGCCGCGCGCGCGAGCGGCTCCGCCGTCAGCTCCGCGCGGCGCAGGTCGGAGACGAGCACGCGCACGAGGCCGGCGCCCGCGAGCCGCCGCGCGAGGCGCTCCGCCTGGAGTGCGCCGCGCGCCGAGAGGGGTGTGGCCGGTGGCTGGAGGATCCGCGCGGCGTTGAGCTCCGTCTCGCCGTGACGGATCAGGTAGATGAGAGGAGCGCTCGACAAGGGCGCGGAGCTTCGTGCAGCGCGCGCCCCGCCGCCAGCGCTAGCCCTCGTGCAGGTCCTCGGTGCCGAGCGACTCGAAGTCGTACAGCAGCTGGCTCACGACCTCGTGCTTCGCGCGATGCCCGTTGTAGCAGCGCGGGCAGAGCCCCGACTCGTAGCGGACGAACATCTTCGAGCCACAGCCATCGCAGTGGAAGCGCGTGCCGTAGAGGTCCAGCGCGCGAACGACGTGCGAGCTCGAGAGCACCAGGCCGGGCTTGGGTCGGATGAACTTGTCCATGGCGGGTGTGTGGCGAGGGGCGGGGCGAAGGTGTCGTCTGCGCAGGCAGCGCACCGGCAGCTCGCGCGCCAGCGCCGCGCTACGCGACCGCTTTCGCGTCGCGCAGCTTCTGGATCTCCTCCGCGGAGAAGCCCCATTCGCGGAGCGCCTCGTCGCTGTGCTCGCCCGCCGCGGGCGGCGGCCGCGCGATCTCGCACGCGGTGCGGCTGAAGCGCGGCGCCGGACCGGGCTGCGTGACGCCCGCGACCTCGACGAACGTCTTGCGCGCCTGGTTGTGCGGGTGCGCGTAGGCCTCGGGGATCGTGAGCACGGGCGCGAAGCAGACGTCCGTGCCCTCCATGATCTTGCACCACTCGTCGCGCGTCTTCGTCTCGAAGATCCTCGCGAGCCGCTCCTTCATGGCCGGCCACTGCGAGCGGTCCATCTGCGCGGGGAGCTTCTCGCCCGCGAGCCCGCTGAGCTTCACGAGCTCGGCGTAGAACTGCGGCTCGATCGAGCCGATCGAGACGTGCTTGCCGTCCTTCGTCTCGTAGGCCTCGTAGAAGTGCGCGCCCGTGTCGAGCAGGTTCGTGCCGCGCTCGCCCCAGCCGCCGAGCGAGTAGAAGCCGTGGATGAACGCCATCAGCAGCGCGGCGCCGTCCACCATCGCGGCGTCGACCACCTGGCCCTTGCCTGACGTCGCGCGCTCGACGAGTGCCGCCACGATGCCGAGCGCGAGGAGCATGCCGCCGCCGCCGAAGTCGCCGACCAGGTTGAGCGGCGGGAGCGGCGCCTCGCCCTGCCGGCCGAGGTGGGCGAGACAGCCCGCGAGCGCGATGTAGTTGATGTCGTGGCCGGCCGCCTGCGCGAGCGGCCCGCTCTGGCCGAAGCCCGTCATGCGTCCGTAGACGAGGCGCGGGTTCCGCGCGAGACAGACGTCCGGGCCCAGCCCGAGCCGCTCCATCACGCCGGGCCGGAAGCCCTCCGTCAGCACGTCGGCCTTCTCCACCATGCGGAGGAGCGCCGCCACGCCCTCGGGATGCTTGAGGTCGAGGCCCACGCTCTTGCGCCCGCGCGCGAGCACGTCGAAGCGCGCGCGCTCGTCCTTCTCGGGGCGCACCGCGGCGCTCCGGTCGATCCGCACGACCTCGGCGCCGAGGTCGGCGAGCACCATCGCGCAGAACGGGCCGGGCCCGATGCCCGCCACCTCGATCACCTTCATGCCCCGCAGCGGACCCGGCATCGCACCACCTCCAGAGAGGCCGGCATGATACCCGCAAGCCTCCGGCAGACCCGCGGGGCCTCCATCGCGAACGCGCAGCGCGCTCGCAGGCGATATGCAGGATCCCCGCGGGATGGTGGGCGCCGTCACCGCTCGCCCAGGGCGTGTCACCGATCCTGGGACCTCGATGACGCCCGTGGCCGAAGCCCGATCCCTGTCCGAAAGCGTCCGCCGCCAGCGCCCGCTCGCCGTGGCGATCGGCCTCGTGGCGCTCCTGGCCTCGGCCTGCGCCACCACCGCGCCGCGCGCCCCGGAGGCCGCCGACCCGCTCTACGGCACGCCGCGCCCGACGGACACCTTCCTCGCCGCCGCGCCGCTCGGCTTGGCCGAGCCCGCCGCGGCCCCGGACGCGGCGCCGATCCTGGATCGGGCCACGATCGAGTCCTCGAGCCTCTTCCTGGCGCGCGAGGTGCTCGCGGACCGTGCACCCGAGCTCGACGAGCTCCAGCGTGAGGGCGTGGCCCGCGCGGTCGTCCGCGCCGAAGAGCAGCACGGCCTCCCCGCCCTGCTCGTGCTGGCCCTGATCGAGCAGGAGAGCCACTTCCGGCCCAAGGCTGTGGGACCGGGCGGCTCGCTCGGCCTGATGCAGCTCATGCCGCGGGTCGCGGCCGACCTGGCCATGCGGCATGGCATCGCGTGGCAGGGCCTCCGCACGCTCACCGATCCCGTGAAAAACGTCCACCTCGGTGTCCTCTACCTGGCCGAGATGCGGGACTCCTTCGGCGACACGAACCTCGCCATGGCGGCCTACAACATCGGGCCGGGCGCCGTGAAGAAGCGCCTCGCGCGGGGTCTCAGCTGCAAGGGCCCGTACGTGAGCGGCGTGCTGCAGCGCTTCCACTCGCTGCGCCTCGTCTTCGGCGACCCGACCACCGCCATCGGCGGCTAGCTCTGGACGCCGCGACTGGCGACGAGGCAGGTCGCCGCCGGATGCGGGCGGCGTGAACCCGGGCGCTGCGGCTCACCCGTAGTCACAGCGCTCTCCGTGCTGGCATCCTAGCCGCATGGCGAACGACTTCGACCTCGTCGTGATCGGTGCGGGCTCGGGCGGGACCCGCGCGAGCCGTCTCTCCGCGGGCTTCGGCGCCAGGGTCGCCGTGGTCGAGGAGGGCCGGCTCGGCGGCACCTGCGTGAACGTGGGCTGCATCCCGAAGAAGCTCCTCGTCTACGCCGCGCACTACGGCCACGACTTCGCCGACGCGGCGGCCTTCGGCTGGGACGCCGGCCCGACCCGCTTCGACTGGAAGCGGCTCATCGCGAACAAGGACGCCGAGATCGCGCGGCTGAACGGCGTCTACGCGCGGATCCTCGACGAGGCGGGCGTCACGCGCATCGCGGGCCGCGCGCGGCTCGTGGACGCGCACAGCGTCGCCGTGGGCGAGCGCGTGCTCCGCGCCGAGCACGTCCTGATCGCGACGGGCGGCTGGCCGAGCGTGCCGGCGACGCCCGGCCACGAGCTCGCCATCACCTCGAACGAGGCCTTCCACCTCGATGCGCTCCCCGCTCGCGTCGTCGTGGTGGGCGGCGGCTACATCGCCGTCGAGTTCGCCGGGATCTTCCACGGCATGGGCGCCGCGGTCAGCCAGCTCTACCGCGGCGAGCTCTTCCTGCGCGGCTTCGATGACGACGTCCGCACCGCGCTGGCCGACGAGATGCGGAAGCAGGGCATCGACCTCCGCTTCCGCACCGACGTGGCGAAGATCGAGAAGAGTGCGGGCGGGCTCCGGCTCAAGCTCAGCGACGGCAGCCAGCTCGACACCGACGCGGTCCTCTACGCCACCGGCCGCCGCCCGAACACGCGGGGCCTCGGCCTCGAGGCCGCGGGCGTGGCCACGGGCCCGGGCGGCGAGATCCTGGTGGACGCGTACTCGCGCACCAACGTCCCGAGCGTGTGGGCGATCGGCGACGTCACCGACCGCCTGAACCTCACGCCCGTCGCGCTCCACGAGGGCATCTGCTTCGCGCGCACCGTGTTCGGCGGCGCGCCGACGCGGGCCGACCACCGCGACGTGCCAACCGCCGTCTTCAGCACGCCGAACATCGGGACCGTCGGCCTCACCGAGCGCGAGGCGCGCGAGCGCCACGGCGCCGTGAAGATCTTCCGCGCGCGCTTCAAGCCGCTCCGCCACACACTCACCGGCCGCGACGAGCAGACCCTCGTGAAGCTCGTCGTGGATGCCGCGACGGACCGCGTGCTCGGCGCCCACATGGTCGGCGCCGAGGCGGGCGAGATCATCCAGGGCATCGGCATCGCCGTGAAGTGCGGCGTCACCAAGGCGCAGCTCGACGCCACCATCGGCATCCACCCGACGACCGCCGAGGAGTTCGTGACCCTCAGGACCGCCGTCGCAGAGCCGTGACGATCCAGAGCGGGTCCGCACCCGGCGGCGAGCGGTCGACCCGCGTCGCCGGCTCGAAGCCACCCGCGCGCTCCAGGTAGAGCGCGATCGCCGCGAGCCGCTCGCCGGGCGGCAGCACGTGGAAGGCGCGGATGGCCTTCGTCGGGAAGCAACGGTGCGACGTCGCGACGGCCACGCGCCCGCCAGGCCGGAGCACGCGCGCCGCCTCCGCGAACACCTCCAGCGGCCGCACCAGGTACTGGATCGACACCGCGCAGAGCACCGCGTCGAACGAGGCGTCCGCGTAGGGCAGCTTCGGCTCGGTGTTCAGATCGTGGACGTCCCACGCCCCGAGGCGCGGATTCGCGGCGAGCTCGGCCTCGTTGAGCCCCAGCCCCACCACGCGCCCCAGCGGCAGCACCGCAGGATCCGGCAGGTGCGACACCCAGGACGACATCAGATCGAGCACGTCCGCGCCCGGCGCCAGCACCTCCGCGTACCAGTCCGTCAGCGCCGCGATCGTCGGCGCGTCGATGTGCACCACGAAGCGCGGCGCGACGTAGAAGCCGGCGTCCGGCGACTCGTCCATCCGGTCGAAGAAGCCCGGCGGGAAGTCGTTCTCGGTCTCCAGCGTTACAACCCCGCGACGTCCAGCGGGCTCCGCACCCCGCGGCCCCCGCGGTTCAGCACGTGGGTGTAGACCATCGTCGTCTTCACGTCGCGGTGGCCGAGCAGCTCCTGCACCGTGCGGATGTCGTAGCCCCCCGCGAGCAGGTGCGTTGCGAAGCTGTGCCGCAGCGTGTGACAGCCGGCGGGCTTCGCCAGCCCCGCGGCGCGGACCGCACGCTTCACCGCGCGCTGCACGGCCGTCTCGTGGAGGTGGTGGCGCCGCTCGCCCCCAGCCGCGCGGTCGTGGTAGCGACGGCTCGCGGGGAAGACCCACTGCCAGCCCCACTCGCGGCCCGCGTTCGGGTACTTGCGCGCGAGCGCATCGGGCAACCCCACCCCGACGAAGCCCTCACGGAGGTCGAGCTCGAAGAGGGCGCGCACCCGGCTCACGTGCTCCTGGAGGGGAGCCGCGCAGACTTCGGGCAGCGGAGTCACGCGGTCCTTGCGGCCCTTGCCCTGGCGCAGCCGGATCTCGCGCTGGGCGAAGTCGATGTCCTTCACGCGCAGCTCGAGGCACTCGAGCAGCCGTAGACCCGAGCCATAGAGCAGGCTCGCCACGAGACGCGGCGTCCCGTCCAGCTGGGCGAGCAGCGCGCGGACCTCGGCCGGCGAGAGCACCACCGGCAGCCGCCGTGGCTTGTGGGCGCGCACGAAGTGCTCGAAGGCCTCGGCGTCCCGGTGCAGCACCTGCTCGTAGAGGAAGAGCAGCGCGTTCAGCGCCTGATTCTGGGTCGATGCGGACACCCGTGCGTCGGTCGCCAGGTGCGTCAGGAACGCCGCGACCTCGCGCCCGCCCATCGCGAGCGGGTGCCGCTTCCCGTGGAACAGGATGAAGCGGCGGATCCACTGCACGTAGGCCGCCTCCGTCCTCGCGCTGTAATGCCGCAGGCGGACCTGCGCGCGCACCTGATCCAAGAGACGGGGCGGCGTCGCACCTCGCCGGGTCGAACTCTCCATCACGCGAACCCAGACTCCGCCCGTCGGGCCGGGCCGGAGCCTCGACGGGGCGAGCTCCGAGAGGCGCAGCAGACCACGCAGTCTATCGTCCCCGGGCCAGGGCGCGAAAGGCTGCCGCCCCACCCCTCCTACCGCTCCCTCGAGCCGCCCCGCGGCTCCCTCCCCCGCCCGGAGCCCCCACAACCGCTTGCGCCGCAGCCTATCACCCCTGCACAATCAGCGGGGGCTAGCGGTCTAGTAACCGTTAGGCAGCCTCGAAGAGTCTCTCTTCTCGAAAAAGACTTGCTGGTTGGCTCGGTGGCTTGGCGGGCCGGGTCTTCGTGGCCGTGCGCAGTGCAGCGTCCGGCGTCGCGGGTGCGGGGCGTGCGTGAGCGCAAG